>Ga0272443_10001033_pt1 | contig 44134 bp, 43 predicted proteins | sample SSMAcet12_FD_193581 | JGI IMG/M metagenome (GOLD analysis project Ga0272443, IMG submission 193581) | Marine sediment archaeal communities from Little Sippewissett salt marsh, Falmouth, MA, United States - SSM-Acet-12 | ecosystem: Environmental > Aquatic > Marine > Wetlands > Sediment ...
GATAGAAAGTATTACAAAAATTTCAAAAAATCTAAAGCTATTGTGATTTGGTCGATTTTTTTACAATCCCCACCACCAATCCCAACACTACAAGCACCGTTCCCAAGGCCATATCGAACGTGAAGTGCGATCGCAGGAAGACATACTCGAACACCGCTGCAAACGAGGGCACCAGGTAGGTAAACGTTGCCGAAAATCGCCGCCCCGAGGCGTTGAACGCTGGTGTAGTACATCGTGTGGGCGAAAGCTGTCGAGAGGATCGCAAGGTAGAGCATCCCCCTCCACGTATGCCCCGAGATAAGAATTGATGATGGGATTGGAATCCCTTCCGGCGCAAGCCGGTTGATCCACTCTTAGTCAGTCTTGAACATTGTCATCTGGCAATCCTTCTACTTCTATCCTTCGGCGTTATTCAACCACATGACGAGAATGACAGCCCCGCTTGCCGTGCTGAAGGGGCCATGATTCGTGTGACGCGGAATCATGCGAAATGTGCCCGCAGGATAGACGCCCTCGCGGCTCTTGTATTCACCCTCGAGGACATAGTGCATCTCGGTGTAAATGTGTGCGTGCTCTTCCATCAGCCATCCGGGTTCGATCTTCAGCAGGATGACACGGGGAGTGCCCTCTCCACCTTCCTGCAACACTTTCTGCAAGGCACCGGAGGGATGGCTCTGAGCTTTTTCCCAGTCGATGGCGGCTGTGTTGATGAATGTCTCGTTCATGAAGTCCTCCCTCTAGGTTGTCGTACGCTTCGAATGAACGAATGCGGAAGCAGGTAGTCTTGCGCATGGTAGGTGACTTGGATCAATTCCTCGTTCTCGAGCATCGAGGCTACGGTGTTGGTTTCCGAGAATTTCTGCTCAATAGCGTGTGCCTGTTCAAGCCTGAGCGGGTGTCGGGAACCGATGTCGAGGAGAGCTTCCGACGCTGAATGAAAACCATGCAGGTCGAACCCGTCCCCTTCGAGTTCTGTGATTCCGATTGCATCTCCGAGAAGCTCCTGTGCCCTGAGGATGCGTTCCACGGTGGGGATGTCCACCCAGGATTCCGCGGGTGGGCGAATGGGTGTGGTAAGGTAGACACGGTCAGGATGAACCCGCTCGAGGATGGTGGCGATGTCCCGCAGTGACCTATCGTCGTCGTTCACATCCTGGACGAGCATCACTTCCAGCCAGAGTTGCCCTGCGAAAACCTTGCGGAAATCCATCAATCCGCGCACAACAGCCTGAAATGAAATGGATCCATGGGGACGGTTGACCGCTTTGAATACAGCTTCGCTGCCCGCATCCAAACTGGGCATTACAACATCCGCTGCGGTCAGTTCCTGCCGGACATCCTCCATGTACAGTGTTGAACCGTTGGTGATGACGGCAATGGGTACATTCACGGCTTTTTTCACTTTTCGGATCAGCCAGCCGAGATCAAGCGACAAGGTCGGCTCACCATCACCGACAAAGGTGATGAAATCCATCTCTGACGTTTCCACCCGCCCCATGATCTCGTCTAGGATATCCTTTTGATCGAAGAACGATTTTCGCTCAGCGAGCAGGCGGGTCGTCCTGCCTAGCTGGCAGTACACGCAGGAATAGGAGCAGGTTTTATGCGGAATCGGGCTCACTCCCAGCGATCGTCCAAGGCGGCGCGAGGGGACGGGACCGTAGGTAAATGCGTAATGTTCACTCATCGTCTGTCTCACGTGTTCATGAGATGAATCGGACTGTGCAGGGGGGCGGGGTGGAACAAACTCGTTGCTGCATGGAAGTTGGGGTTGAATCCGGAGAAGGTGTAACGTGGCAGGGAGGACAGCGCGTAGTCCTCGCTACTCAGATCGAATTGAAAAAACGCGTAAATCACGCTCACCTCCAAGATGACCGATTCAGCGCGTCCCTGGTTCCAGCAACGTTGTTTCACCTTTGCGGAGCGGATCTGTTCATGGTAAAGCTCGGTATCACAATATAAGGAGAGCGCGGAGCAGAGCAAAGCGTCAGAAGGGTTGGTTCTGTTACCGAACGTAGAGGCCAGCGTAAGCCGTGGCCTGCACCAACGGAGTGATTTCGGTAAAAGGGCGTATCAGCGCCGTGGCGAGCAGCACGTGCAGCCACCAGCTCCGGTCGCGGAAATCGGACCGCCGACCCCGGAAGACCAGAAGCAGGATCGGCATCAGCGTCAGCATCGCGATTGTGCAACATAGCTGTACGGTGACGGAGAACTTGAAATCTTGGACGATGAAGTGACCGACGATGTAGGAACCTGCCCACAACGCTTGAGCCAAAACGAACAGGCCGATGAATCCCCGATCATTCAGTTTCATGCAACAGTTCTCTTTCTAGGCAAGTTACCGATTAAAAGACCCGCAACCACCATCGCCGTCCCCACGATCATTGGCAGAGACAGCATCGCCTTAAAGAAGGCGTGATCCATCACTGCTGTAAACGACGGGACGAGGTAGATATAGGAGGAGGCCCAACCCGGTCCTCGTTTCTGGATTGCAACGTAGAAGAGGGTGTATCCAATTGCCGTGGGAAAAATTGCCATGTAGAGGGTTCCTGTCCAACCCGCTGTACTCATGTTCGCAAGATCGGACCAGAACAGGGTAATGCCGGCAACTGGCAAGAGAACAATCGCTGTAAGGAAAAATCCCCACGCATTGATCCAGAGCGAATCCCAGCTTTCATGTTTTGTGACTCTAGTGAGCAGAGCGTAGGCTGACCAGCAGAGGGCTGCTGCAAAGGCGATCAGGTGTCCCCATTCAAGGTGGCCGAAGTCAATTCTCCCACCTCTTGCTACATTCACCCAGAGTGCGCCGGCCATCGCCAATGCAAAGCCGATATAGAATCGTCCCGACCGTTTTCGACGAAGAAAGAGCACCTCTCCGAAAGCGGTGAAGAAAGGGTTCAGTGCGATAATCAGTGATGTTTCGGTGGGGCTGATGGTCTGGAGCGCGGTAAAGAAAAGCACATGGTAAATCGCGCCGCCGACCAGGACGACAATCGCAAGATGGAGCAGGAATTTTGGATCGGAGAATGGCGGGTGCTGCCTGCGATGCCAGAGCGCCAATGGTGGAAGCATGAGCAGGGAGGAGAGGAGGAAGCGAATCACCGTAGAGGCAACCGGGCTGAGGTCGAGCACCACGTATTTACCTGCGATGAACGATCCTGCCCAAGCGATCGGAGTAATCAGGTAAATGAATGGAAAATAACGCTCTAGTCTGCTCATAGTGCTAGGTAATCCTTGCCCCGGCTTCACTCAGAAGGTATGTCCACACTTCCTTCAGAATCACTTGTCGATTTAGCTGTTTTCACAACATCCGACCATTTCAACTTTAACAGCCACAGGCCAATGGCTCCGGCGATGGAGAGGGTGATGTAATTCACGGCGTGAATGGTTGCCGCGAAGATAACTGCCAGACCCTGATCCACACCAAACCAGCTAAGACCGAGTAGCACCGCAGCGTGGTAGGTTCCGACTCCGCCGGGTGCCGAGGGGATGGCAAATCCAAGTGAGGTGATCACCGTGAGTACCATGGCTGGCACCCACGTTCCACCATCAAGGGCTGGGTAGGTTGTTCCGTTCAATTGGAAAGCGTCAAACACAAGCTTCATCACAGCAACGTAAATACCGTTGAGAGCAGCGGTCGTCCAGATCGTGTGGAACAACATCAACGGTGACTTGAGCACCCCGAACCCCTCGATCAGCAGAATAACTCTGTGGGCGATTTTTGCTGGGACCGTGGTTGGATCGGAAAACTTTTCCGCCTTAAAACGTTCGAGTCTATCCGTAGAACGGGAGAGGATGTAACCCGCGAGAAGCATTCCGAGTGTGAGCACCGTCAGCACACCACCCGCCGCTTTGAGCCACGTGGGGAAGGGGTAGAAGATCATCGTCAACCCGAACACCATCACCAACCCTGAAAGGTCGAATAGCCTTTCTACGACCACGGAGGTTATTGTGGATGTGACGGATCGGTTTTCGCGTCTGCCGACGATTACCGCCCTGAGCACTTCGCCTGCTCGTAGAGGGAGCACGTTGTTCAGGAGGTAGCCGAGGTTCATGGTATGGAAAACAGTCCAGTAACGGACAAACCCACCGTTTCGCATGATCAGTTGCCAGCGCCAGGCCCGTATGAAGAGTGAGCCGGCAAGCAGTGCGACACCCATTAATGCGTAGCTGGGAATCAACAGCTCCCACGCTTTTCCGATGTCCTCGACACTGATGCGGGAGTCGCCGAATAACGCATGCGTGAGGGAGATTTCACCTCGGGAGAAAGATATCATGTGAGGATTGAACAGGACCAGATAGACCAGCAGAATGCTGATCGTAAACCCGATCGGTGTGCGAAGCCGTGCGAGTGTTTTCTTCATCTGAGATCGTAAACCTTGACCCCTTTCGGCACCTCGAGGCGGAACCTGGAGTCTTTGATGTCCACGTTGAGTTCGAGGTCGATCAGGGTAAATGTGGTCAGATTCCCCGAGTCATCCACGATTTCCATTTTGCGGGTGAGCGCATCCATCTCATCCACCCAGACTTTCACACTTTTTACGCCCAAGTCATCTTTCTTCGGTGTCATCTCAAAAACGTAAACGCTGCGCCCTGAGAGAGTACCCTCCTCCACTTTTCCCATCTTGAATTTCTTGGGGTAATCAAAGAGGATTTCCCGGGGGATGACACCCGGCTCGGCATCACCCACGTTCTCGACGATCACGGTAGGTGGATCTCCGAGAGTGTTGTATCGCCAGAGAGTAAGACCATCGCTGACCATGATCATTCCGGCCGATTCGAAACGGAAACGGTCATTGTACCCGAGTTCCATCGTTCCCTCGGACACAACAGGTTCATCGCCCATAAGTGCCAGGGAGGTCTCCTGCTGGAATCCACAGCGCAGGGTTTCCATATCTTCGTATGCGTCCTGAATCCAGTCCACCAGTTTCTTGCCGGAAGGTGGGCCGGAAAGGGCTGTGTTCAGCGAGAGGGAGATGCCTAGGAAAATGGCGATGGGCAGGATAAAACGCCGGGATGATTTCATCTGAAATCCCTTGGGATGGTGAGTGGATCAGCAGGACTTCTCAGTCGTCCTCTTTTTCGCCCGCGAGAAACGCATCCATCGCGGAGGGATCGAGAAGGACTTCCCGCGCCTTGGAGCCCTCGAAGGGACCTACTACGTTCGCCTGCTCCAATTGGTCCAGCAGACGACCGGCGCGGCTGTATCCCACCTTGAGTTTACGCTGCAAAAGGCTTACAGATCCCTGCTGATGCCGTACGACGATGCGGACGGCCTCCTCGAAGAGTTCGTCGCGATCCTCGTCCGATTGGAAATCTCCATTTCCACCACCAATATCCGCAGGCAGGGTGAGGGTTACACTCTTGACGAAGAACGGCTGTTTTCGGACATGGGAGATCAGGTTGCGAATCTCCTCAGAGGTAATCAGTGCTCCGTGGAAACGGCGAGGGAATGGATCGGCATTGTCCAGGTAGAGGCCATCGCCCTTTCCGATCAACGCTTCGGCGCCGCCGTGGTCGAGGATGATTCGGCTGTTTGTCTTCTCCGCGACTTTGAACGCCACGCGGGCGGGGAAGTTCGCTTTAATCAATCCGGTGATCACATCCGCGCTGGGCCGTTGGGTCGCAAGGACGAGGTGGATACCGACTGCACGAGCAAGTTGAGCCAAACGTGTGATCGGTTCTTCAACCTCACGAGCGGCCGTAATCATCAGGTCAGCCAACTCATCCACGAGGACGACCAGATAGGGGAGTTTCGGCGGAACATTGCCCTGCTCGTCCGGTTTGATGCGCCCCTTTTCGAGCTGTCGGTTGAACTCCGTAATGTTGCGAGCTCCCGTTTCGGAGAGCATATCATATCGCCGCTCCATCTCACGCACGACGCTTACCAGGAGGTTGACTGAGCTCTTGGGTGTTGTGGCGATCACCTCGTTGTTTTCCTCGAGGAAGATCAGATGGTGACGACGAAGTTCTTGATATATCGAGAGTTCAAGCTTTTTCGGGTCGATCATCGCGATCATCACATCCTGCGGTTTGTTGCGCATCAGCAGGCTTGCGACAATGGTGTTGATACAGACGCTTTTCCCCGATCCGGTGGTTCCGGCGATCAGCATGTGCGGCATTTCCGCCAGATCGACGATGAAATCATCTCCCTGTGCGGTTTTGCCCATTGCGATGGTCAGCGGACTATCCGCCTTTTGAAATTCTTCCGATTCGATGATCTCGCGTAGCCGCACGATTCTGGGGCGTGGATTCGGGACTTCGATTCCCACCGCACCCGCTCCGGGGATAGGGGCGATGATGCGGACCCGAGAGGCTGTCAGACTGAGCGCCAGGTCGTCCGATAGAGATGCGAATTTCGAGACCTTGACTCCCGGCGCCGGTTTCAGGTCGTAGCGGGTGATCACAGGACCGGGGTGAATCGCGATGACTTTTGCTTCGACGCCAAATTCTGCCAGACGTTCTTCCAGCAAATGTGCCTGCTGTTCCAGCATATCCGGGTCGAGTTCCAACGTGTCCTGCTCGGGCTTGGTGAGCAGATCCGCCGTCGGGAGGTGGTAAACACCCGGTACACCCTCTTCGGCTTCGACCGGCTTTTCCTTGGCCTTCGGTGTGACCTTTGCCGGTTTTTCAGGTTTTGGAACAGGCTTCTCTTCCAGCGGAGGCATTGTTGGCGGCCGGCTGGCGTAAATCACCGGAGGAGTCTCAGGTTCGGGCTCGACGTCAGTCTCCAGCTCCTCAAGTTCGAATTCGGGTTCAGGCTCAGGAGTCAGCTTCTTCTCAAGTTTTACCCGTGCCGTTCTGCCCGAACGAAGCGGGATTCTTCCCGGTTTGGAAAATTTTGGCAGTTTCAAGCTACGCGGGGAGGGGATTCGGCTGAACTGTGCGCCGATGAACCGCAGACCATCCAGAATCGCAGCGCCAACAATTCTCCAGCGGATGCGGAGCAGGATTGTCAGGTGCATGAGAACCGCAGCAGCGAGAAGGATCGATGCTCCCGCCGCACCGAGATAGTCGAGCAAGAGACGTGTGAGGCCCCAACCGATCAATCCAACTACGGTCAGACTGTCCTGGTACCCTTCGATGCCTCGAATGACTCCCCAGATGGTGACTACGAGAACGCTTGTAGTGAGCACCGGGAGAAATAGTTTCCGCAAAAATCGTGCACCACGCCCAAGAAGCAGATCGAGCCCTGCCACAAAGAGGAGGAAGGGTATAATCAATGCGATCCAACGCCCGAATGTGTACTGCACAAGGCCATAGGCTGTGTATGCGCCCGCCGGACCCAGCAGGTTGTAGACCTGCATAGAACTCCCGTTCGGGGGATCCGATGGATTAAAGGAAAAGACTGCCACAGAGGCCATGATTGCCAGTGTGAGCAGTGCAATCCCGGAAAGATCTCGCCAGACAGGTGTCCTGGGCCCCTGAGCCTTGCTGGCAGCGGGTCTTTTTCTTGGTGTGCGTTTCTTTGCGGTACGTTTCGCCATTCTCGATCACCGTTAAACAGCTTGAAGGTAGCGACACCTTCTGAGCCGCGCAAGAGGGGCATGTTGCTTGAGTTTAAGGGATAGGGTATACCTATATTCCTGCTGATCTTGTTTATCTGACAAATTGCAGGGGCTGGTTATCGTGCGAAGGCATGTTCCCAATCTGTTGACGATCCTCAGGTTTCCGTTGACGATCGTCTTTCTCTATGGATCGTTTCAGCCTGAAATGCAGTGGCGGCTGATTGCTACGGCCTGTTTCGTGCTAAGCGCGATCACCGACTTGTTGGATGGCATCGCCGCGCGCAAGATGAATGCTACTACTGAAATTGGCATTTTTCTCGATCCGCTCGCGGACAAGTTTCTCGTCCTCTCCGGTTTTATTGTCCTTCTACTCAGGCCAGATCTTATTTGGGGAAACTGGAACCTCTGGATACTGATCTCCGTAATTTTGATCGCATTTCGTGAAATAGCGGTGACGGTTCTTCGTTCCTGGCGTGTGGCAAAGGCCTCGCCCATCGTCACCTCTGTCTGGGGAAAGTCTAAAACGACGGTTCAGATGATTACCCTGATTACCGCATTCATACTCTTCAACGCCCGCGACTTCTTCGATTGGGACTCCGTCTTCCTTAGGGATGCGGTCGCCATCGGAATTCTTCTTAGTGCGCTCCTGGCGCTGTTCAGCGGTGCCAATTACTTTTACGCTGTTTTTGGCGGCGAGGCAAAACCGGTGGATGAGGACGTCGTGTGAGACCGCGCCGGCACCCCAAGGCAAGCTCACGCTTCAATGAGAAAATCAGTATGCACGCCGCCGCACTCCGTTTGTTTTCACTCACCCTGCTCCTGTTTTTTTCAGTCACACTCTCCTACGCATCCAGCTACCCAGGTTCAGCGAAATGGCTAACCGTTCGTCAGGGTGATGTAGAACTGTTCGTTCCTGAGGGATTCGAGGGGTACGGGATCTATTCGATGCAACGCGCCCAAGTCTACCTCGACAGCATGGAGGTGTGGTACGGGCTTAGGCCAGGGATCAGCAGAATCCTGTTGAATCCCTGGCTGGAGATCGGGTACGATTTCGCGACGGTCAGGCCGATGCGTGTGGAACTGACCCTCGCACCCGCGATGGACAAGGGGATTCGCCCGCAGGTGGGGCTGTTCCTGGACCGGGTTACCGCTCACGAATTAACGCATACAGTACAGTTTTCAACTCACGAGGGATTATCGAAACCGCTCCGCTGGATTTTCGGGGATGCCGTCGCTCCCCTCGGCGTTTCACCCGACTGGTCGGTAGAAGGACAGGCGATCTGGACGGAGAGTGCGTTGGGAGGAGGGCGTCTGAATTCCTCGTGGCATGCCCAGTTTTTACGTACAAGGATTCAGGCGGGGCAACCGTGGACCCTCTCGCAAATCGCCTATCCCGGCAGATATTCGCCCGTGGCCAATCGCGCTTATATCGCCGGAGCCTTCTTCTACAATGACCTCGTCGAGCAGTATGGCCTTGAAAAAGCGGGTGAGTGGATGAGGTCCCGCGCAGCCTGGCCGCTCACCATGTCGATACCCACAAAGCGTGTCTATGGCGAGTCGGGTGTCGATCTCTACGACGCGTTCCTCGAGCGTTGGGGACAGGAGTGGAAGACTCGCCTGAGTGGGCGAAGCGGTGAACTGTCAGGGCGGATGCTCGAATCAGCGCCTCGGACCGATTACCGTCGGGCGTTGTGGGAAACTGAGCGGACCCTGTTGATGGTCGAGGATGGTTATGACCGGCCTAGGCGGCTCGTGCGCTACCATCTCTCAGATGGTGCCTGTGAGGAGGTCGCCAAACTGGGGTATTCGCCCCATTTCGGATTCACACAATTTGGAACAGGTGTCATCCTCAGCGAATTCAGGAACACCTCTTTTGCGACCGAGGCGGGGACTGTCGTTCTTGTGCGGGTTGATTCCGCTGGAAAGCATCACGACCTGGGTATTAAAGGCTGGGCGCCGTCATGGGCTCGGACTCGCGGAGAGCTTGCCTACGTAACACGCGACAAATCAGGAGCACAGGCGCTGTGTCTGGTTCAGCTCGGCGAGGATGGAATGCCGAGAGGTGAACCCCGTAGTCTTTATATCTCCCCGTTGGGTACCCTCGGCGAGCCTGTCTGGAGCCCCGATGGATCACATCTGGCCTTTGTCGCCGATCTCGGAACAGGGGAGAGCGTGTACCTCCTGTGGCCTGACACTGGTGAACTGCTGAAACTTGACATTGCGGATGCCGCCAACACTTTCGATCCCGCCTTCGCTTCGGAGGGAATGCTCTGGGTTTCCGCTGATCCCGAAAACGTTCTTGACCTCTTCCGTGTAAACCTTGATTCCGCATCGGCGGAGCGGATGACCGCCTGCAAAACCGCCTCCATTGAACCGACGCCGGGAACGGGTGGTAATGTGGCCTACGGGTTCAGCACAGTCGAGGGTGTCGTCCCTGTTATTGCGAACGAACACCAATTCTTGAGGCAAACCACGGTTGTCCGGATCGACACCCTCACAACTTTGCAGCTCGGTGTGGAAGAGACTTCACTTCCCGGACTACAGGATGCCGCACTCCATCCCTACCATTTCTGGAAACACATCGCCCCGATTTTCTGGTACCCGCAGATGATCGGCAGGGAGGAGTATGGCTACGGTGCGCACATCTACGGGCGTGATCCGGTCGGTCTGCTGACCTGGACAGCTGACGCCGTTAGAGGTATGGAATCGGGCGAGTTGGAGACGAACCTCTCGGCGACATGGCGCGGCTGGCCGATGGAAATCACCGCTTCCGCGACTCGATACCCCGCCGAAGAACCTAGCTACAGGGATGAGTTCTCAACCATGCTTGGGCCGACACTCCCGATCTACGATGGAGATGTCTGGCGAATGAGGGAAGAGGCCTCGCTGACCACCTGGGCGACACTCAGGAATGACGGCAACGGGTATTACGGCTGGTGGCAACCCTACCTCGGCTGGATTACACGAGAGAGGTTCATCGTCTTTCCAGAGAAATTGTATCGAGAGCGGTATCAGGGAATCCGGGCGGGAGTGAATCTGGCACGTTCGAGATCCGCAGACCGAGACCCTGTTGCACACCGCTATTTCGGTGTGGGACTGGGTGTGGAGCGTGATCTTGGTGATTTGAGCGGCATCGAGGCGACCCTCGCGGAGGGGAACGCGAGAATCCATTTTCCGGGATTTGTCAACGGAACCGTATTCGCCCTGACCTTTGCCGCGCAGTATCAGGATTTCTCATGGTTCTCTTTCTCGCGGTCTGCTGTTCTCCCGCGAGGATACGATGAGAAGGATCTTGTCAGCTCACTGCTGGATGGCGGGCGGATGGGGATGGCGGGGGTTGAATTCCATTTTCCAATCCTTTATCCGGATGCCGGATTTGGTATGGGAGCGTTCCATTTTGAGCGCGTCACCGGGGAGCTCTTCGCCCAAGCCGCCTCGGGTTGGGGCGAGGGGCGAGTTCTTATGAAATGGCTGAACGAGGATGCGTTCGGTTCCCTCGGAGGGAATGTCAACCTGCAGGGTTGGGCCTTGTACGAAGCGGAGGTTACCTTGCAAATGGGTGCTTCATGGCGGACACTTGATCGTTCGTGGAGATTTTATATCGGGTATGATTTGCCGCTGGATATGATCAGCGGGTTTACCCGTAAATTGCAGAGTGTTGAATGAGCTGTTGGTCGGGGAGAAGGGAGCGGACGAGGTGACAAACGGGTTGTTGGCACGGGATGTCTGGAGAGAAGCGAGAGCGGTTGCACGGCGCGCCAAAGTGCCGTGGTACAAACGGTTCGGGTTCTCCCTTCGCGTACTCCGTCACTGGAAAAAGACCGGCAGCCTGGAAGATGCGGTTAACGATGCGTTGAGCGCCTATATGTGGCGGCATATTTCGTAGTGCAAAATTTTATCAGAAGTCTTCACTATCATGCCCGGAGGTGATTATGAGATCGATCTCTGGAATGTCCCTGATTTTAGTCCTCCTTCTACTCCTCACAATTCTCTTCTCAGGTTGTTCTATAATCGGATACACCGTAGGGACGGGAATTGATTACTCGACTGCTGATAAGGAGCTGGTGGCTGATGCCTCAACGCTTCAACCCGGTGACGTTCTCCTCTTGAAATGGAAAGATGGTCATGCCTATCACGGGTGGGTGATCTCGGTCGATGGCCCGGATAGCGTGAAGATTGGTTACAACGCAAATAGCTATAGAGTAGAAACGTACCTCTCTGAATTGGTAATAAAAGGTCAAGTGGATCATGTTGAGAAGATCGATAAGAAAAAGTCGCACAGATATTTCGGTTTAGGATTCGGCCTTTTCTTCGACCTGGTTTTGGTATACCTGATCTTTGCTCTGACTCACATGGGAGTTCCGGGAAACTGAGAACTCAAATTGTCTCTGTCCAAAATCGGATAAAGATATACTGTCCGCTTGCTATGATCTGACGCTTCGTTAAACGGGGGGGTGAATATGAAAACGTTTATGAGAATTCTTCCGATACTGTTATTCCTCTTAGTGACATCTCCACTCTTTTCAGGCTGTTCATTTCTAGGGTATGCTGGCGGGTCCGCTCTTGACTCGGCTATCGCAGACAACGAGATCGATACGGACCTGTCCTCACTCGAAAAGGGGGATTATCTCCGGCTTGAGTGGAAAGATGGCCACACTTACCTTGGTCAGGTTCTGTCCGTGGAAGGCCCGGACAATATCAAGATTTCCTACACAACATCCGAATACCGAGTTGAAACCTATCTGTCTGATTTGGTCCATGATGGCAAGCTGGCGAATGTCGAAAGAATTGATGCTGGTAAGATGTGGCGAATTACAGGTGCGACAATCGGAGCTGTGTTTGATCTGGCGTCCCTTTATTTAATCATCTTCTTCCCAGGCACAGAAGGTTGGGGTCTTTGAAATCAAGGGGTTGGATGGGTTGCCCGACTTGCTTTTCAAGCCGGGTTTCTCAGTTTGGTCAAAGTGGATTATGCGTCCCGTTTTTTTGTACTGCAGTACTGCCGAAGACACTAAGTTTTATTATCTTAATGCTTTCAATACGGTTCGGATTTAGTTCCTGTGATCTGATGCTTGGCACGGCAGGTTGAAGGAGTGTTTACATGAGAGTATCCCACCCTTTTTTTCTGCTTTTGTTGACCACTCTTCTGGTTCTGTTCCTGACCGGTTGCTCGATGATCGGTTACGTTTCCGGCAACACGATGGACACCGCCACAGCTATTGTCGACAGTACTTCCGCACCTGAGGAGTTGCATGAAGGGGACTATATCAAACTTACTTGGCTGGACGGGCGATCCAATTACGGGAGTGTCTTGCGGGCGGGAAGCACCGAGCAGGTGGTGGTGGCGTATACAGTCGGGCAGGAGCGCAAAAGGGCACGCCTGATTGACCTGATTACAACGGGTAAACTTGAGAGCGTGGTGCGGCTCGAAAAAGGGAAGAGTTACCGGAAAGTCCTGACCGTTCTTGGCATTGCCGCGGACATCGCGATCATCACCGCGATCCTGATTCACAACAACACTTCTCTGAATAGCTTCTAACAAAGACCCGGACAGGCATACAGTCCGGGCCATATTACTGTTGGACAACCAAAAGGGTCAATTTTCATGTCATCACCAGCTCGCCGCAGGCGGGCGTGGTGATCCCCCCAGGGGTGCGCTGCTCACTACGAATAAGGGGATTGCCACGGTCACGTTCCGTGTCCTGGCAATGACACACCATTTGTCGCACCACAAGGCTTTTGTGTGACACATCCTTTTGTTCTGTCAGGTCATTTGCACTTGCCCGACTTGGTGGGAAGCGGAGACCTGACAGAAAACTCCATATGAAACCCGGGACTATTATCTCGGGCAACCCAAAAGAGGAAAAAGCTATCATCATAAATTATCAATCAAAATTCAACTTGTTTTTCAAATCGTTTAGTTTCTTTTTTTCTTCTTCTTTCTCGTTTCTCGCTGATTCTCTTTTTCTCTCAACGAGGGCGAGGTAGTCCTTATACTTTCTATTTGAATTATCAACATCTTGTTTCAGATCTCGTAGATGATATTTCTCGATTTCATCTGGCGCACAATCAATGACTATGTAATCGCCTTGAATCCAAGCTCTTCGCCACATTGTGTGGCGAGGAAATTCACGCTCTGCTCTGAAAATTTCTGACCATTCACTTGGAGGACTTCCCGAAAGCTTTAGATACATATACCTAAGACCAGAGGCAGTATCCGATTGACGTGTAAGCTCTACTTCCAAGTCAGTTATTTTAATGTCTTCAAAAACCATAAAATCCTCCTTTATGATGCTTTCCTTAACTCTGAAATTAATAAAGAAATGTGTACTAAGAAGTCAAATTAATTATTGCTATTTATAATATTATTCAACCTCCGAATTAACTGACGAGCGGCCTCGTTTGCTTGCAAATGAGGTTTATTTTCGTTTACTGAATGAGAGGGACATACAATACAGTCTGGATAGGCCAACAGCTTAGTAGAAACCCGGACATCCCGCCCAAGGCGGGTAAAGCAAGCTGTCCGGGTCACAATTCAATAGCATGTTTTGCTTTTCGTGGCGGCGCGAATACGCCCATGGCGTATGAAGCTTTGGTGTGGCAAATGGTCCCAGCGACTTCACTGTTGGGAAAGGTGACAGTTACTCTCAAAAAGAAACATCTTGGTAACTGTCACTTGTTTTTCCGCCGCTTCGCGTAGCCTTGAAGCGGCACTCGGCGCCCGACTTCGGGCCTAGAACTCTGGTGGTTTCTCGCCCTTGGCGATGGCCGCGTCGTACTCCTCGATCATCTCCGGCGTCATCACCACATGGTCTCCGCGAGCGCGCCTGCTCGGAATGTCCAGCCACCGTTTCGCGAGAAGGAGAGTGATCGGGCTGATCATCGTGGAGACGCCGACGATGATCCACATCAGCTCCGTGTTCCGCCCATCGGCAGTAGATCCGGAGGCGCAGAGGTTGGCCAGCAGGATTCCGGTGATCGGTCCCGCCGCAACTTTTGCGAAGAACATCGGTGCTTTCGAGTAGGCCATGTAGCTCGCCTCCTTGCCCGGAGGAGCCACCTTCGCCGTGTACTCGTAGATCAGCGGGCTGTAAACCGCCTCGCCGATGGAGAGCATCACCTGATACATCACGATCAATGCGATCGATTCCCCGAATCCCATGAAAAAGACAGATGCCGCCGATATGAAGCTGCCAAGGGTGATCACCAGGTAGGGTTTCATGTTCTGTGTGATCGCCGTCATCACCGGAACGAGCAGGATAATCAGGAACGGGTTGATGCTGTACAGTTTCCCGGTCCAATATTTCAGCCCGATCCTCTCCATGTAGAGCGGGTAGAGGGAGTGGTTGTACTGGAAAATCATTTTGACAAGGACTAGCAGGAAGATGAACGCCATGAAGATCCAGAAGACTTTCTCGCTGGTTACCTCTTTCATCACCTGCCACGGTGATTTATCACGGGAGGCGTCACGGGCTGCAACAGCCTTGTCCGCAGCCTCTTTTTTAGTTGAGTCGTTTTTCTGCTCCTCCTCGCCGTACGCCTCCGCCGGGATGCGGCTGCGAACGAAGAAGAAGACTAGGACGATGCTCACCAGTGTGGCCAGAACCGCGACGAAGAAAATCATCTGGATCGGCCGGATGACGAGACCCATACCAAGAAAGCTGAAGGCGAAAGGTTCGGTGAATAGCTGGCGCAACCAGTCAAGGCTGAGCCCGGCGATCAGGCTGCCGACATTCATCACGACGTAGTACCAGCTGAAGGCGTATTTCTGCGCTTTCTTGGTGCTGAAAATTTTCACCGCCGCTGCGATCAACGGGATCATGTAGGCGAAGCCGACGGAGAGGATCGCGAGGCCGGGGTAGATGATCCATGGATTGGTGGTGAAAGTGATCAGGATACGGCCTACGAGGGCGATGACGAGACCCACCAGCAACGCCTTTTTGATCCCCAGGCTGTCGGCGATGAAACCGACGAATAGCATGAAGAAGGACATCGATGCGCTGAAGACACCGAAGATGGTTCCCGCCATGACATCGCTGAGTCCCATATCCTGCGTCAGGAAAATCATCAGGACGAGAACGCTGCTGAAGTAGCAGAGGCTCTCAAGGATTTTGATGGCGTAGGCGATCCAGATTTCGCGGGGGCAGGTGAACAGGCTCTTCAACCCGGTCCAGTAGTTGTCCGCGACCCGCGCGATGACATTTTTCTGAATAGCTGGGGCTGCTGCTGTCGTCATGGTCTCCCTCATCCCGTGTGAACGAATTTCCCCAAGATAGGCTCTTGTGGGTGGCATAAAAAACCTGTCTCGGCTGTAGGAGCGTATCGGCTGGCTAGTATTTCCGAGCGCAATGCCGGGAATTTGCACAAGCCGGATAAGTGGCGAGGTGGTGGGGCAGGAGGTTGCGGTGCAGCATGGGTTGCAGGGGAGAGTTAGGGAGCCCTGCACTTATTCCGATTTCTGAATTGGGATTTTCGGAAACGAAGAATAATCACGAACTTCCGGCAGAGTAATATCTGCTTAAGTTATTATTATTGCTAAACAGGAATAAGTATATAGCGGGAGCCCTCGGAGCCTCGGGTTTTTGTTCATGTTGCAATTGGATATATTTCAGTCGGGGTTTGTACGCTTTTTCACAGGCTGAGGGGGTTCTTCCGGACAGACTCGAAAAGTGCCCGTTACAACCTGCCTCATTTGCACGGGTTCTTCATGCGAACGGACTCATGCCCCCGACAATATCGAACTTTCATGGTCTGCCGGCGCCCCAGAAACTTGGGATCCGGCAGTGTTTATCGGTGAGATCGGGCAGAGCAACCCATAAGCCCGAAAAAAAGAAGGAGCAGTCCATGTCTGCCTTCGTTGACGAGATCATGGCACAAGTAAAGGCCAAGAATCCTGCAGAGCCGGAGTTTCACCAAGCTGTGCAGGAAGTCGTCGAATCGCTCGAACTGGTTATTGAGAAACACCCCGAGTACCGCAGCGCCAAGATCATCGAACGGATCGTTGAGCCCGAGCGCGTAATCTTGTTCCGCGTACCGTGGCTTGATGACCAGGGTGATGTGCAGGTCAACCGCGGTTTCCGCATCGAGATGAACAGCGCCATCGGTCCCTACAAGGGCGGTCTTCGTTTCCACCCCTCGGTGAACCTCGGCATCCTGAAGTTCCTCGCCTTCGAGCAGGTCTTCAAGAACAGCCTGACCACGCTCCCGATGGGCGGCGGCAAGGGCGGCAGCGACTTTGATCCCAAAGGCAAGAGTGACAACGAAGTGATGCGTTTCTGCCAGTCCTTCATGACCGAGCTTAACCGTCACATCGGCCAGTTCACGGATGTTCCCGCAGGCGACATCGGCGTGGGCGGACGCGAGATCGGCTACCTCTTCGGACAGTACAAGAGGATCAAGAACGAGTTCACCGGCGTTCTTACCGGCAAAGGCCTCAACTGGGGCGGCAGCCTGATTCGTCCCGAGGCGACCGGCTACGGCGCAGTCTACTTTGCACAGGAAATGCTCGCCACCCGCGACGAGACTCTGGAAGGCAAGACCTGCCTCGTCTCCGGTAGCGGAAACGTCGCTCAGTACACCATTGAGAAGTTGACCGAGCTTGGTGCGAAAGCAGTCACCTGCTCCGACTCCAGCGGCATCATCTATGATGAGGCTGGTATCACTGCCGAAAAACTCAAGTACATCATGGAGCTCAAGAACGTCAAGCGCGGCCGGATCAAAGAGTATGCGAACGAATTCAAGAGCGCTGTCTACACGCCAGTGGATGCCAATGCGGACTTCAACCCGCTCTGGAACCACAAGGCCGACTGCGCCTTCCCGTCCGCAACTCAGAACGAGATCAACGCCAAGGACGCTCAGAACCTGATCGACAATGGCGTTTATGTCGTTTCTGAAGGTGCCAACATGCCGACCGTGCCGGATGGTGTGGAAGTATTCCTGAAACACAAAATCCTTTACGGTCCGGGCAAAGCGGCCAACGCCGGTGGTGTTGCTACCAGTGGCCTCGAGATGAGCCAGAACAGCCTGCGGTTGAGCTGGACTCGTGAAGAGGTGGATGCAAGGCTGCAGGGCATTATGAAGTCGATCCATAAAGCGGCGTTTGAAGCTGCCGAGAAGTACGGCACGCCGGGCAACTACGTCAACGGTGCGAACATCGCCGGCTTCCTGAAGATTGCCAACTCGATGATGGATCAGGGCGTCGTGTAGCCAGCGAAGTCGCTGGACCCTGGAGCCAGTGCAAGGCTACGCGCACTGGCAAAAAGACAACCAGGTAATGAAGATGAATAAAAGGGTGGAGCCGAGAGGTTCCACCCTTTTTACTGCCATTCTGCGTCAAACTTGATTGGTTATTGACGGATTTCTGGCATGGCTGTTTCCTTGCCTCGCGCCGAACATTCACGAGAACATGGAGCCTTATTAGTTTCAGATAAGAAGAGAAATAGTTATATTCACCCATGTCGGAGCCGGAAATTCCGACCTGGAGTTCAGGATGAAATCCTCTCAACGCATGTACTGCATCCCGTATGCGATTCTGGTTGTAATTCTCCTATCGAGTTGCTACGACACCCCGTCAGCCAGTGGGGAAACAGCATCCGTACTGCGTGACACAACGCCAGCAACTTCCATTTCCACGCTGACCGTGGAGGAAGTATTCCGCTGGGAGGATGTTGCCCCTGATATCGCCACTTTCGGTTTCTCGTCTGATGGTACAGGTTTGTACACCTACGCTGATGGTTCCTGGCAGTTGTGGGATATGGAAACGGGTGAGCTCGTTCAACAGCAACAAATTTGGGACGGTTCACGAATTTACAACGCCTCGTTCTCAAGGGGTGCCACGATTTTTGCCGCTGGGCTTCCCGATAACAGTGTTGGAGTATGGGATGTTGCCTCTGCTACCCAAATAGCAACTCTGGCAGGGCATGCAGGCTTTATCATGAAGGTGGCTTTTTCGCCGGATACATCTCTAATTGCTACGGCGGATTTGAATGGAGTGATTTATCTATGGGACGCGGAGTTGCTGGAGGAGATCACTCATTGGCAGGCATTTAATAATACCATCGGTTCACTGGAATTCTCCAGCGACAACACAGTCCTGGCCTGTGGAAGTGTAGGGGGGAATCACGAAATCAAGCTCTGGAGTGTGCCCAGCGGAGGATTACTTAGTACTCTTTCTGGCCACACAGACAATGTGTACAACCTCTGTTTCACCGAGTCAGATTCAAGATTGCTTTCCACAAGCGGTGACTCAACCTACAGGATATGGGATGCTGATTCAGGCGAACTCATCAGCTCGACGACGATCAGCCAGGAAAAAGTATATGGGCTCAGCGTAACCGGAGATGAGCTGTTGTTGGCAACCTCGGACAATCGCAGCTTGGTGAAGATTTGGGATTACGAGGAGAAGGAGCGCCTGATCACGTTGACCGCACCCGGTCAGTATGTTTTCATGGTTGAGTTTTCTCCGTCTGGATCGTGGATCGTTGCCAAGGCAATGGCTTCCACAGGAACAACAGGGTCATTGATCGTCTGGCAATACGGTTATGATTTGTCGGTTCCTGAGTGATACATATGAGACCTGGCGCAATGCCCCGGGACACGGTGATCCCGGGCTACATACCTACGATGTCACCGCTGGATTGGACGGCTATGATGATTCCGACGCGGTTCCGGTGACAATTACCGCAGGTGAAGAGGCAACGGCTAATTTCGAGTTGGTTGAAACAGCGGAATAGAGTACAAACGCTTCCCGGAAGTATTCAGGCCCGTTCAACCGCAGGTTGGACGGGCTTCGCACTTTCTACGCTACCGGCTGAAAAGAGGCAAGCTCCAGGAAACACAAAGAGTCCCTTTCTGCCTTTTCCTGCCTTACTTTTACCGCTGTTGGTCGGCAGGGACATTTTGTATTGATTGAAAGAGACTGATGCGATGATGGAAGGTAGCGGAATAGAAAGAGGAATGCCCGAGCAGGGGAACCGTTTCACCGGGTTTCAGTACTTGATGAGGCGGCGTGTGAACGAGATCATGCTGGTCAGCAGCCTCTATGACTCCTATATCCTCGCGCAGGATGGTCAGATTCAGGAGCTGCTCCTCTCGGACTACATGGAGCTGAACCTGCACCATTCGCCAAGCATGACCCGCGTCCCCAAAGCCTCCGAAGCACTCTGGATGGCGGAAAACTACCCCCAGTTCAACATGATTCTGACGACGACCAACGTCGGCGATATGCGGGTTACCGATTTCGTTATGCGTTTGAAAGAAAAAGGTGTTACTGCGCCTGTTGTGCTCCTTCTCTACGACATCCGTGAACTGGAGGAACTCCTGCACCGTGGTGAAGCGGGTCTTTTCGACCACGTCTTCATCTGGCAGGGTGATTTCCGCATCCTGCTCGCGATCATCAAATTAATCGAAGACCGGATGAACGTCGAGCACGACACACGGGTGATGGGTGTGCAGACGATTCTCCTCGTCGAGGACAACATCCGCTTCTACTCCTCCTATCTCCCGATGATTTACACCGAACTGGTGAACCAGTCGCAGAGCCTGATCGGGGAGGGTATGAATATGGCGCACCAGATCATGCGGATGCGCGCCCGCCCGAAAATCCTGCTCGCCACCAACTTCGAGGATGCCTGGAACGATTACCGTACCTACGAGAAACACATCCTCGGTGTGATTACCGATATCGAGTACGACAGGGAGGGCAGCAAAGATCCTCGTGCCGGTGCGAGGCTGGTGAAGATGATCCGCAAACAGCGTGAAGATATCCCGATCATGCTGCAGTCGTTCCAGCCGGAGACCGCCGCAATCGCGGAGGAGGTAGGGGTTCCCTTCGTCCGCAAGGACAGCCCGACGCTGCTCCACGACGTGCGCCATTTCATGCTCAACAATTTCGGCTTTGGCGACTTCATCTTCCGCACAAGCAGCGGACAGGTAATTGATCGTGCCAAGGATATGCGGACGCTGGAGGCAAAACTGGGTACGGTGCCGGATGAATCGATCCTGTTTCATGCCGAACGCGACCACTTCTCCAACTGGCTGAAAGCCCGCACGGAGTTCGCACTGGCGGACAAACTGAAACCTCGCAAGGTCTCCGATTTTGCAGGCGTCGACCAACTCCGCCATGACCTGATCCAGTCGATTCGGGATTTCCGCAAAGAGCAACGGCGCGGTGTGATCACCGATTTCAAGATGGACAATTTTGACCCGACAGGCAGTTTCGCCCGCATTGGTGGAGGGTCACTAGGCGGTAAAGCGCGCGGATTGGCGTTTCTCGCGAACCTGATTACGACAAACAGCCTCACCGATCACTGGAATGGCGTACAGCTCGCCACACCCGCTTCTGCAGTAGTCTCGACGGATGTTTTTGACCAGTTCCTCGACGAAAATGACCTTCGCCAGTTTGCCCTTGAGGCAGAAAATGATGAGGAGATACGTCATCGCTTCCTGGAAGCCGAGTTCCCGACCCATGCTTGGGCAAAGCTCTCAGAATTGATGCAGGTGATGAATTATCCGATAGCAGTGCGAAGTTCAGGCCTGCTGGAAGACAGCCATTACCAACCGTTCGCGGGCATATACGAAACCTTCATGCTGCCCAACAACCATCCCGATTCGCAGGAACGGCTCGAAGAACTGATCCGCACGATCAAGCTGATCTACGCATCCACATTTTCCCGACGTGCCAGGGCCTACATCCGTTCCACGCCTTACCGCTTGGAAGAAGAGAAGATGGCTGTAATCGTGCAACGGTTGGTTGGGCAGCGTCATGATGGCCGATTCTATCCCGATTTTTCCGGGGTCGGACGCAGCCATAATTTCTATCCGTCCGCTCCAGCAACCACCGCAGATGGAATTGCAAACGTAGCGCTCGGTCTCGGTACCTACGTTGTGGAGGGTGGGGAGGGCGTAAGATTCTCGCCCAAATATCCTCGCCACATCGCCCAGTATGGCACTGTCGAGGATATGCTCAAGTACTCACAAAAACAGTTTTACGCTCTGGACCTGCCCGAAGTAGGGGTGAAAGTGGACCCGGATACCTCCAAACTGGTATCGTCCTATGATGCCCACACCGCGGAAAAGGATGGGACTCTGGCTCTGGTTGGTTCCGTCTACAGCGGCGAAAACCGGGCAGTGTATGACGGCCTTGGGCGGGATGGGGTGAGGCTTGTAACTTTTGGACCGATCCTTAAGCACAAGATGTTTCCTCTCGCGGAAATCCTTGAGACTCTCCTGACCCTCGGCGAACGGGGGATGAGTCAGCCGGTGGAGCTCGAATTCGCGGTAAATCTTTCGGTTCCAAAAGGGGAGCTGCAGGAGTTCATTCTGTTGCAGATGCGGCCGCTCGTCCTCACCCGCGAAGTCGAGGAATTGAAAATCCGTGATGTGGAACCGAGTCATCTCATTTGCATGAGCAACAAGGTCCTCGGAATAGGCAGGGTCGATGATATCCGCGACATCGTCTACATCGATCCGGATAAATTTGACCGGGCGAAGTCGCGAGATGTTGCGGCGGAGATCTCAAAAATAAACGCGACGCTGCTGGCTGAGGACCGTCCCTACCTGCTCATCGGCATCGGTCGCTGGGGGAGTTCAGACCCGTGGCTTGGAATTCCTGTCGAGTGGGAGCAGATCAATGGAGCGAGAGTGATCATCGAGACGGGATTCAAGGATTTTCAGGTTCAGCCGAGTGAGGGCGCACATTTCTTCCACAACATCACCAGTATGCAGATCGGTTACTTCACAGTGAATCCCGATTTGGGACAAGGAATGCTCGACTGGCCGTGGCTGAGAAATGCCAAGGCGAAGAACAGCAAGAGTGTTGTCCGTCATGTCCAATTCGACACTCCCCTCGTTGTGATGATGAACGGTCACAAAAACCAGGGAGTCATCTACAAACCGGGAATCGGTGAAGTTGAGCCGGACGCTCGAACGTGATGGAATCTGGTACGGAAATGTTTCCCCATTCTCCAGCCGAACGCGCCATTCTCGCGAGGAATCGACTGCCCGAGCTGAAAAAGCGGACAGCAGTATGCCGGCTCTGTCCACGAGAGTGCGAGGCGAAACGGTACGCGGGTGAATACGGCAAATGCGGGCTTGGCGGCGATCTCAAGGTGACATCCGCCCACCTTCATCCGGGTGAAGAACCAGCCATCAGCGGAGTTCGAGGATCAGGAACCGTCTTTTTCAGTGGTTGCAACCTCGCCTGCCTTTTCTGCCAGAACTACGACATCAGCCACGAGCAGCACGGTTCTGAGACCACGCCCGGAGTACTCGGTGAACGGATGATCGCTCTTCAAGAGTTGGGCGCCCACAACATCAACCTCGTCACACCCACACCTCAGATAACCGGAATCGTCGAGGCGCTGGCTTACGCCTGGGATCATGGGCTTTCAATTCCCATCGTCTACAACTGCGGCGGTTATGAGAGTGTGGAGACATTAAGGCTACTCGACGGATTGATCGATGTCTACATGCCTGATCTGAAGTATGGTCGTGACGAGTTGGGCGTGGTATCCGGCGTGAAGGACTACACCTCTCGAGCCACGGAAGCCCTCAGAGAAATGCGGCGGCAGGTGGGCCCGCTTCAGGTGGATAAAAAAGGAATCGCTGTCCGAGGCCTGATCGTACGTCATCTCGTCTTGCCCAATGGCCGGTCGGATACGATTGGTGTTCTTCTCTGGTTGGCGCGGGAGATCGGGCGGGATGTCTCGTTAAGTCTGATGAGTCAGTATCACCCCATGTACCGGTCCAACGAGGTGGAAGGGCTGGATCGACGTGTATCCACGGAGGAATACCAGAACGTACTTGACCTGCTGGAGGAGCTCAGATTGGAGAATGGGTGGGTTCAATCTAAACCGGAGTAGCTACTTCATAACTCTTTCGTTGTACAGCTTTTTCAGTTCGGGTTTTTCGTCCAGTTTCTTCATCAGCGTCCTCACCTCTTCCTGAAGTTCGGTAAGTCTTCGAACATCCACAGTCCCGCCTGAGAGTCCCGAGTTCATCATCTCGTTAATCGATTTGTCAATGTCCAAAAGTCTTTCAACCAGTAACAATCCTTCCGGGTCCGTCGCACTCATCAGGTTCTCCTGCTTTGTATTGCTGTTTACGAAAAGACCAGTTCTGTCCCTGGTTTAATCACAGCCTCCTTGTGAACCACGAGTATCCCGTCCCGGAGTGTCCAGTTCTCTCCCTCGGCATCTGGTTTATCGCCCCCAACGAGACGGCAACCATCTCCGATTCGCGCGTTCTTGTCGATGATCGCTTTTTGAATATAACAGCCACGCCCGATGCCTAACTCAGGCAATGGGCTCGTTTCAAACTGGGCTTTTCGTTCTTCGGAATCGTAGTAGTCAGCACCAACGAGGATGCAGTGGTCAAGTGTGGAACCTTCCCGCACAACGCTGCGGATACCGATAACGCACTTGTTGATTTTTGCGCCCTCGATGATGCTCCCCTCGCAGATCAACGCCTGCCTGATTTCAGCGCTGTTGGTCTTGATCGGCGGCAGGAATCGAGGACGAGTGTAAATCGGATTCAGCTCATCGTAGAAAGTGAACTTCGGCACTGGGTCGGCAAATTCCAGGTTGGCCTGATAGAACGCCTTGATCGTACCGATGTCTTCCCAGTACCCATCGAACCTGTGCGCACATACTTTCAACCCATTTTCTATTGCCGAGGGGAGAATTTGTCTTCCGAAATCCTCGGCTTCTGTATGCTTTTGAAGCATTTCGTGCATGACTTCGCGGTTGAAGACATAAACGCCCATGTTGGCGAGGTAGAGTCCGCGACGGTCTGGTTCACCCATATTCTCGAAATATCGTGGCGTAATTTCAAGAGAATCAATAATTTTATCATCCTGCGGTTTCTCGACAAAACGTTCGATTCCACCCTCGTCATCGATTTGCATGACGCCGAGTTCCGGCACCTTATCCCGACTCACCTCGAGGGCTGCGATGCTTACATCCGCGCCACGTTCCCGATGCTCGCGGATCATCTTCCCGTAGTCCATCCGATAGATGTGGTCGCCCGAGAGGATGAGGAATTCCCTGAAATTGTACCGCTTGGTGTGACGAAGTGTTTTGCGAACGGCATCCGCGGTACCCTGGTACCAGTCATCCTGCTCGACACTGGTCTGCTCAGCGGAGAGGATGTTGACAAATCCCTGCCGCCTGAATGCGTCAAAATAGTAGGTGCGCGAGACGTGGTGGTTCAGGCTCTGGGCGAGGAACTGGGTCAGCACAAATATCCGGCTGACGCCGGAATTGAGACAGTTTGAAATGGGGATGTCGATCAGGCGGTACTTACCTGCGAGTGATACTGCGGGCTTGCTCCGCTCCTTCGTCAACGGATAAAGCCGTGTTCCCCGGCCACCCCCGAGGATGAGTGCAAGTACGTTGTGCATGTCAGGAACCCCCGTCGATGAGAGAATCGTGCAGCTCCTGCAAAATCATTTCCGTGGAGGAAGTGCCGATTCTGTGGGCGCCCGCCTCGACCATCTTCCGGACAGCGCGGAGTGAACGGATTCCGCCCGAGGCCTTCACCTTGCCGTCAAACTCCCGGGCCACCTCCGCCATGAGCGCGACTGCCTGTGTTGTAGCTCCCCCCGATCCAAATCCGGTAGAGGTTTTTACAAATTCCGCGCCGCTCTCAAAACTGACTCGGCTGGAGAGGGTGATCTCTTCATCGGTGAGATCACAGGTTTCGAGTATCACCTTCAGCGTCGTCGAACCGATCACCGCTTTAATCGTGCTGATCGTCGCTTTTACAACCTCCCAATCGCCCATCTTCACCCGGCCGATGGGGAGGACCATGTCAATTTCCTGTGCTCCTTCACGCACCGCTCGGTCCGCTTCGAAGGCTATCGTTTGTGGACGGTGCGCACCGGAAGGAAATCCAACGACCGTGCAAACCAGAACTCCCGTTCCTTTGAGCAGGTCCGAAACATCACTTACCCAATGGGGATTGATACAGACGGATGCAACGTCATTCTCCGCACCGATAAGGGCGGCTTTCAAAATGTCCTGGCGAGTGGCTGAGGGGCGCAGCAACGTGTGATCGATTAACCGTGCGAGGTCAATCGGTTGCTGAGGCCACCAACGGTTGTTGCTCATTACATAACCTTGACGGCGGTACCTGCAGCGGTAACCATCAGCATCCCTTCACGGATCACTTCATAATCAAGGTCAACGCCGACAACCGCGTTTGCACCTGCGGCAGCCGCTTCCTGCTGCATCTCCTGAAGAGCGATATCTCGGGCTTGACGGAGTTTTTGCTCGTAGGCTCCGCTTCGTCCTCCGATCACATCCGTTATGCTCGCAAAGATGTCTCGGACCACGTTTGCGCCCATGATCGCTTCACCGGATACGATGCCAAAATACAGTTGGATGGTTTTTCCTTCGATGACGTTCGTCGTAGTGACAATCACTTTTTCTTCTCCGGTTTGAGCGCAGCAGCCGCTCTATCGGCCAGTTTGTTCGCGCTGTCCCTGTCATGTGCTTCCGCAAAAATGCGGACGATGGGTTCCGTATTCGAGGGTCGGACGTGAGCCCACCCCTCCTCGAGATCCACACGAACACCGTCGCGGGTGTCGTACTTGGCGGATTTTCCAAACTCGGCGCGGAGCGCTTTGTCCAGCACACTCTTGGCGAGTTTTCCGGGGAGTGGGGCTCTGCGCTTGATCATCACATATTGTGGAAGGCGGCTGACCAGCACGCTCAACGGGCTGCTCTGATCCGCAAGCATTGTCAGCACCAGCGCTGTGCCAACCATTGCATCACGGTTGGAGTGAACCGATGCGAGCATCACGCCACCGTTTCCTTCGCCGCCGATCTTTGCCTTCACCTCATCCATTTTCTTGGCAACGTGTGCCTCGCCGACCGGAGTGCGGTAACAGTCTACTCCGTATTGTTTACAAATATCTTCAACAGCACGGCTGGTGGAGAGGTTGATCACGACTGGACCCGGGTCATGCTCGAGGACGTGTTTCACCGCCAGAGCCAATGTCAATTCTTCACCGATCGGCTGGCCCTGTTCGTTGATGATCGCCAACCTGTCGGCATCAGGATCGAGGGCGAGGCCAATGTCCATCCCCTCGTTGTTGACCATGTCACAGATGTCTGTCAGGTTCTGGGGGAGAGGTTCCGCTTCACGCAGAAATTCACCCGTCAAGTCACCGTTGATCTTACGTACGTCACAACCCAGTTCGTGGAGAAGGTTGGGCATGATCAGGTTGCCAACGGAGTTGATGCCATCAACCGCCACACGGAACTGCTTGCGTCGGATCAATCCGACATCCACGAGGTCATCTTCGAGGATTTTGCGGATGTGATGGTCGATGCCCCCGCCCTCGTGAACGGTTATCGCTCCGAGGTGATGGGTATCCACATACTCGAATTTTCCCGACTGAAAGAGTTTGTTCAGTGCGGCGCCTTCTTCTTCGTCGAGGAATCGTCCATCACTGTCGAGGAACTTCATCGCGTTCCAGCCTGCGGGGTTGTGGCTGGCGGTAATGCAAACGCCACCCGCCGCACCCAACAGCTGGACCATCAACTCAATTGTGGGTGTGGTCGCAAGGTCAAGGTCAATGACCTGACAGCCGGTGGCAACCAGGCCGGAAAAGAGGGCTGATCGGACCATGTGCCGCGAGGGTCGGGTGTCACCGCCAACGACGACTTTCCCACCTTTCAGGTAGGAGCCGAACGCGGCGCCATAGCGCGAGACAAGGTCCGGCGAAAGTCCATCGCCGACGACTCCGCGTATTCCAGAAATCCCCGTCATCAATGTGGGCATGTGACCTCTCGTGTTCGGGAACTGAAAACTGACAACAATATAGGCCGTTCGACCGGGACGCGACAATGTGTACGCCAACATCCACCAACAGCGTTTCAACCGGACATTCTTCTCGGTCGAAATGTTCTGGTGCCGGATTGTAGCACCGGGAATGATCGTGCAGCGCTCTTTTAATCGAAGGAGTGATTGGATTAAGCTGCTGATAAATATAATAATAAGAATTGGTATTTGGTTACCGAACCTCGGCCATCGAAACTCCGGGGAGAGTAGCAAACTGGGCTCATGGTTCAGGAGTTAGAGGGAAAATCATCCGAGTAAAAAGCCTCGGGGATGTGCTGAACCTGCGGCTTGGGTTCGAGGGTAACGACGCAGACGTCAAATCGTATGTCCGGAATGGGGGACTCCAGTTCGGCCAGAAGCTGGCGGGCGAGCCGCACCAGTTGGCGTCTTTTTGAGACTGGAACCCGGTCCGATGCATCCATACCGTGCGCATCCGTAACCGTGCGGACTTCAACGATGACAAGGGTCTCATCATCCCACATCAAAAGGTCGATCTCGCCCGCACGGCTGCGCAGGTTTTTCTCTACGGTGCGAAACCCTCGCCGTTTCAGGTACTTCTCGGCGAGCCGCTCCCCGGTTCGACCTGTTCTGACACGCCGGTCACTCATCAGATTCGCCGCCATTTTTCGCGTCGCCTATCGCACGCCGGATTCCACCTTGCTCGAATGTAAAGGTTGTTCGATGTATGGGGCAGGGGCCGTGTTCGACCAGCGCATCTCGGTGCTGTTTTGTCGGGTACCCTTTGTGTTGGGCGAAGCCGTACTCCGGCCACTTTTCATCAAATTCGCACATCAGGTGGTCGCGGAATACCTTTGCGAGGATAGAGGCCGCACCGATGGAGAATGAGATGGAATCTCCCTTGATCAGGTTGATATGACGACCGAGGGGTATCGTGGGAATTCTGCCGTCCACAAGAAGGACCGGCCACTGAACGCCGAGGGTTTCGCGGACACGGAAGATTGCCCGTTCCATCGCCTCGCGGGTGGCCATGAGGATGTTGATCTCGTCGATACGACCCGGATCGATGGATTCTATCGCCCAGGCGCTGGCCTGGCTGATAATCTCGTCGAACAGCCGTTCGCGCTGCAAATGGGTCAACTGCTTGGAATCGCCAATTCCCTCGATCCGGACTTCCGGAGTAAAAGCCACAGCCGCAGCAACGACTGGTCCCGCGAGGGGACCACGTCCCGCCTCATCAACTCCGATCACCGTCGCATTACCCGCCCACCATTCGAGGTCCGGTCCATAGGGTGCACCCGGTTCCTGCTGCTGAGGAGTAGTTACATCCAGGCCTGGGAGTGATGGCAGCTCGTCCGCGTGCTTGCGTTTCATCGTAATTTCCCGATCGCTGATCCGAATCACAAAATGCCTGTTTTCACCGTCCACCGCAACTTTTAAGGGAACACCAATTCCTGAAAATAATTCGACAAGAGCCATAACTTTTTCTATATTGCTACACTCGCAGAGCGAGAAATGTCAGGGTTGCATGAGGAGGTAGATATGCGCGATACGCGCGATCCCGAAATTCAAGAAGCTGCTGAATTTGTATATGACAAGATGGGTGGTTCACCCGATTTGACGCTTGTACTTGGCAGTGGTTTGGGTGCATTTGCAGAGGATGTTTCGGATCCGATTATTGTTCCAACGACTGAGGTTCCGGGGTATCCTGCGAGCACCGTTGCAGGTCATGCCGGCAGGTTGGTTGGTGGTACAATTGATGGTGTGCGGGTGCTGGTTATTCAGGGGCGAGTCCATTTTTACGAGGGCTACCCCATGGAGAAGGTCGTTTATCCGGTTCGAATCGCAGCGGCATTAGGATCGAAAGGGCTGGTAGTAACGAATGCTGCTGGCGGCATTGGTGACCATCTCGAACCGGGCGATTTGATGGCGATTACGGATCATGTGAACATGATGGGGACAAATCCACTGATCGGACAGTCCTTTGGCTTCGACAGATTCCCGGACATGAGCAGGGCCTATGATCCGGATATGCGCAAGGTTCTCCACAAAGTCGCAATCGAACAGGATATCAAACTCAAGGACGGCGTCCTCGGTGGATGGACAGGTCCCACCTACGAGACCGCTGCTGAAATCCAGTTCCTGAGACAGATCGGCGTATCAGCGGGTTGTATGTCCACGATTCCCGAAGTGATAACCGCCGCAAGGCTGAAACTGCCTACATGCGGGATTTCCTGCATCACCAACAAGGCGACCGGCATTTCGCCAACTCCTTTGACCCATGAAGAAGTGCAGGAGACGGCGGCGAGGGTGGAATCGATATTCCGCAAGCTGCTAAAGGCGGCTGTGCCGAGAATGGCTGAAGTTGCTGGGGAGTTGATGAGCAAGATGTAAGCCTGTCGAGACTGACAAGGTGATTATTACAATGGTCGTGTCCTTTCGGATACGACCATTTTTTATGATTTTACATGTTACTTAGGGAAAATCCCATTTGTACAAAAATCCAGAAAGTCTAATAATATCAATACGATGATTTTAAAAGGAGACTGTCCGTTATTGACAATTGTGAGGAAAGGTGGGGGTGGCCCGGGTCACCCGTCCGGAATCAGGGATTCAAATCAAGTATCGGTATACCGCTGGTGAGAGTGTCCAGCAATCCCGCCGCGAAAAGGAACGGTTCAACGGACCGCCAGATTTCATTCCAGGTGGGAAGCGGGTGGTTGTGCGTCCCCTCGGTGGTCATCAACGCCCCTCGTGCACAATTTTCGTACAGGGTTACCCCATGTCCATAGGGTACTACCTCGTCGTTCTGCCCATGAATCACCATCACCGGATTTTCATAGTCCCGCAGCGCCTTCAGGTTGTCCCAGGGGTCGGTCATGAGGAATCCGGGCAGCAGGTATTTCGCCGTGAATACGCGCAGTGTTGTGAATCCCGCTACGAGGATCATGGCTTTTGAAGGCCGTTCTCCGGCAACCGCATTCACAATGCCCGTTCCCAGAGAATGTCCGATAAGAAGCACGTTACTCGTGTCGAGAAGACCCCGCGAAAATGCGCTGTCATAGGCGGCGACGACAACATCCGTGATCAATCGCTGGCTCGGTTTACCGTCCGAGTTGCCATACCCCGGATACTCCGGTAGCAACACGCCAAATCCCATTTCCCGGAGCGCTGCGAGGTGTTTTGGCCACTGTTCGATCACACTGGCGTTCCCGTGCGCAAAGAGCACGGTGGGGTAGGGTGGATTCACACCGTCCGAGTCCTGCGGCAGGAGATACACGGCATGCACGATTCCGCCCTCGATCGGGATTGCGAAACGGGCGACATCGTCACCAAGAATCGCCATGCTGTCCGGTGGGGTTTTGCCTGCGCCGGAGTAAACCATCGAGCGTTGCACTGAGAAGAAATAGAGCGCGTAAACGAGGTAAAGTCCAAGGATCGATCCGAGAAAGAGGTTTAGCCGCTTAATCCGCTGTTCACTGAATGCCATGTCGCCTCTCACTCGTTGATATTCGCCCGCAAGTAGTCCAGAACGTTCTGCATGTCGGTGGGAAGGTTCGCTTCGAAATGGAGTTTCTCGCCCGTTTCGGGATGGATGAAACCGAGCACACGGGCGTGAAGGGCCTGTCTACTGATACGATTCAACACACCTTGAGCGAGAGCGCGTTCGAATGCCCGCATACCCGCTAATCCACGCAGGTTTCCACCGTAGGTGACGTCCGCGACAACCGGCCAACCCCGGCTCGACATGTGCACACGAATTTGGTGGGTGCGCCCGGTTTCCAATGTCAATGCTACCCTCGTCAGAAAACCGAACCGCTCCTCAACTTTCCAATGGGTTACCGCCCGTTTTCCGGTTGAGACGATGGCGAATTTCTGTCGGTTGCTCTGGTGTCGTGCGATGGGTGCGTCAATCGTCCCGCTTTCCTCTTCCGGGTCGCCCCAGATCAATGCCTGGTATTCGCGCTCGATGTCGTGATCGTGGAATCTGCGGCCGAGCACAGTCATGGCATGCTCAGTTTTGGCAATGACAATCACTCCGCTGGTGTCTTTGTCCAGACGGTGCACAATTCCGGGTCGTATTGTCGGTCCATCTGGGACTGGAAGGTTGTCATATCTGCCGAGTAGGGCATTGACGAGGGTTCCCTCGTGATGCCCGGCTGCGGGGTGAACCACCATTCCGGCCGCCTTGTTCACGACCAGCAAATCATCATCCTCAAACAGCACATCCAGAGGAATGTCCTCGGGGGAGGCTGGTGGGCGGGGAGGATGCGGGAACGTGACCGTGATCATGTCAGATGCGGCGATGATCGTGGAGGCCTTCGCTGGCTTGCCATTGTGGGTAACTGCCCCCTCGCCAATCAGCTTCTGCACCCGGTTCCGGCTGATTTTGGGCAAGCGGGTTGTAATCCACACATCCAGCCGTTCACCAGCGGCGTAGTTCTCCTCCGCCTGCAAGGTCACACGGTTGACGCCATCCTCAGGTATCTCGGGTCGTTTCATCTGGGCAAGATACAACCTCGGCGTCCCTCTGTCAGCAATACCATGATCATCTGTCCCCTTCTGCTGTTCGGCAAGAAAGCGGACTCAGGCGGCTTTTTGTCCTCTTGATCGCCGAACATTCATTGGCGAACTTCAAATCCTATACTCGAAACGGAACAAGTATGCACGATCCCACGACATCTGATGGCGAAACTCCCCTCGCCAAACCAACGAGCCCTGATTTCAGGAAAAACCTGTATCAGGCTCTGATTGCAACTCTGTTTTTCGGAGCTGCCGGAGGGATTGTCGCTTCAGTTCTCAACAACTACCTCGCCGAGGTCCACAATCTCGGAGCGGAGGGGCGTGGCTGGCTCGAGTTTCCCCGAGAATTTCCCGGCTTTATGATCATGTTTGTCTCCGGTGGCTTGCTTCTCGTCATGCGTGAAACGCAGATGGCTGCTCTGGCCATGTTTTTTACGATCATCGGGGCGCTAGGCCTCGGCTGGATTGCGGACAGCACCGCAATGCTGATCCTTTTTGTTGTCTTTTATTCTCTCGGGGACCATATCATCTTCGCGGTTGAGGGCCCCATTGGGCTCAAACTGGCGAAGAATGGAGGAGAGGGCAGGAGGCTGGGGCATTTTGGTGGTGCACGAAACCTCGGCACGATTGTGGGAGTCGGGGTGATCTACCTCCTCTCGAAATTTACCAATGCAAGCTACAACATCTTCTTCACGCTGATGGCTGTCTTTGCCCTGTTTGCCATGCTGTTCTACTCGAGGTTGACCATTGGCAGGGGCGAGGCGCCTTCCCGGAGACTGGTTTTCAAGAAGAAGTACGGCCTTTTCTACGCGATTAGTGCGCTCTTCGGGATTCGGAAACAGATATTCATGGCGTTTGGAACGTGGGTTCTGGTCAGCATGTACAAAGTACCTGTGTCGACCATTGCGTTACTCTATTTCATCTCCGCAACCCTTGGCGTTGTCTTCCGCCCGCTGATGGGTGAGGTCATTGACTGGTTCGGGGAGCGCGCAGTGCTTGCCGTGGATGAGCTCTTCCTTATGCTGATCTGTCTGACCTACGCCTTCGCTGGTGACCTGTTCCCACACCATACAGCACTCTATGTCCTCTATGTTACCTATGTTTTTGACAGCCTCCTCTTTGCGCTGCGCGTAGCAAGAACCACCTACCTGAAAAAGATTGCGGATGACCCCTCCGACATCACGCCGACGATCTCGATGGGCATTACGATCGACCATCTCGTCGCCATGAGCCTGCCTGTGCTTTCTGGCTATATCTGGGAAGCTTACGGATTCCGCTGGGTCTTTATCCTGGCTGCAACAATCGCGTTTGCTGGTTTCTTTATCTGCCTGCAGATTCGTGTGCCGAAATCGGAACCTGTAGTTTCATGAGGATTTGGGTTGCATACTATCCAGCGAGTGCTGACCAGGGCTAACATTCGATGCCCTCCAGGTTGGGTTCATACCCTCGAGAATCAATGGATCTGCCTGTTTGTCCCCCCGAGAAGTACGTTCCAGCAGAGGTGAAGCTCGTTTCAACGCGAGGAATCGGGTTGCCAGTCCCCCCGAGCTCATCCTGTCTGTTTATATTCACTACTCTAATTTAGTCACAGCCACGGATATGATATGAACCGAAAATTCGCGACAATTACCCTGCTGACCCTCCTGATTTTCGCTGCGGTTCCAGTAATTGCGGTTGAGATCACATCGGTCGAGGCGGAAGGGTACGGCGCAAATGTTGAATCCGCTCTGCAAGATGCGCAGCGTAGGGCGATCGAGAACGCTGTGGGAGTCTTGGTGGGCGGTGAAACGCTGGTCAGCCATTACACCCTCCTGAGCGATCAGATCGTGGCGCAGAGTAGCGGCTTCGTTCACTCCTTTGACGTTCTTCTCACAGAACTGATGGCTGATGGAAGAACGCGAGTGATTATTCGTGCTGATGTCGCCCCGATCATTGACCAGCTTGTACAGGATCGGCAAGCGCGCGACCTGTTGCTTAGCTGGCTGAACAAGCCTCGGGTAGAAATCGAGATTCATGAAAACCTTCTCGGAGATACGAGCGAATCAGTGGTCGCCAAAGCGGTTGCCGAGCGGCTGATTGAGGCTGGTTTTACCGTTGTGGATGGAGACGCGGCAACGACAATCAGCGATACCGTTGCGGAGCAGCCATCCGCAGAACTGGTGTTGTCGGGGGAGAGCATCTCGGTGGTCGGTCCTACTCCTGCGGTGATGAAACGCGCCGGAATGGTGAGTGTGCAGTCCTCTGTTACCGCTTCCCTCGTTCAACGCGATAACGGTGATGTGCTTGCGACGCACTCCCATCGGTTGGCCTCACCCCATATCGATACCCTCCAGGCGGGTCGCCGTGCGTCGGTAGAGGCTGCGACGATGGTCGTGGACAGCCTCATCTCCGATGTCCTGAAGGTCTGGGCTATGCAGAAAGCGAACACACTTCCACTGGAATTAGTTGTCCGTGGGGTGAGCGTCGAGGCGAAAGACAGCGTCGCCGAGCAGGCGCGAGAATTGCCGGGTGTCCGGAAAGTTTTTGAGCGAAGCTACTCGGAAGGAGTCCTGGTGCTTCTTCTGGAGCTGGAGGGAACGGCTGCGCTTCTCGCTCCCAATTTCGATACCTGGATCGTTCAGGATGCTCCGGTTAACGTTGTCAGGGTCAGTTGGGGTCAGATCATCCTTGAGCGGGCGCAATGATTCAACTTCCGCAGGATCTTCAATGGACGTTGGCATCAGCCTCGGCAAGAAGATTGGATATTTTGCGCCAAGTTGGGATTGAACCTCAGGTAATTCCCGCTGATATTCAGGAGATCAACGGAGGAAGGGATCCCTTGGAGAGCGCCCTGGAAAATGCGCGGCGAAAACTGGAGGCCGTACAAGCGGGAGTGGAGAAGGGTATCTTGTTGGCGGCCGATACCATTGTTATTGTCGATGGCGAAGTGTTCGGCAAACCGGCAAACCGGGACGAGGCAAAGGAGATGCTCCAGCGTTTGTCAGGTCGTCAGCATGAAGTCGATACTGCGTACTCTCTGCTCTGGATTGATCGTAAAGAACAGCTGCAGGACATTGAAAGAACGCATGTTGTCATGCGTACTTTAGGTTCGGCGGAAATAGATGGATATCTTGCCACGGATGAGCCTTGGGATAAAGCAGGCGGATATGGTATTCAGGGGTATGCCGCCGCATTTATCGAGAGTGTGGAGGGGTGTTACTTCAACGTCGTAGGACTGCCGATCGCACGTATCCTTGGTCATGTGAACGAATGGTTGCAGGCTGATGGCAGTCGTAAACGGGGTGCATAGATGAGTGAGCTGACTTTTCAGGATCCGAAGAAAAAATTCTGCGAGATGCTCGTTGAGGCGCGAACCTCAAAGAACCTCGACATCAGCAGGATCTCGGAGAAGAGCAAAATTGCACAACCTTACCTCGAACGGATCGAGGCGGGCGAATGGGATTTTCTCCCGCACGCTTATGTTCGAGCGTTTTTGAGAACCTATGTGCAAATTCTCGGGTTAAACGTCGAGGAGATGCTCAGCCAGTTCGATGAAATCGTAGATGAACCTCCCGTCCCAATCCCTGGAAGGATGAAGGAAGAGGAACGGGAGCGTGATCGCCTGAGAAAAGGTGAGCCGAAGGTCAGACGCAGGAGGTTGGACGACGAGGAAGAGATCCTCGACCGTAAACCGTTGACCTTTACTCTCGCTGGCGAAGGATCTACAGCGGAACCGATGCCGCGAAGAGGTGATGAAAATGGCGGTAACTCCACGATCTGGGTGATCGGACTGATAGCGGCTGCGGCGGTTGTTGCGGCGCTCCTCTTCTGGCCCCGCGAACAGGGTTCCGTGACTACGGAAGAGATTCCTTTCGAGGAGGTGGTCAAGGAGCACGAGGAAATGGTGGCGGATGTGCCGGCGGAGCCGACGGATGAACTCGTCGCTGCGGCTCAGGAAGAGTTGGCCGAACAGGGTGCGATTCTCGAAGAGGAGATCAAGGAAGAGATCACCCTGGTAACTCAAGCTACTCAGCGCTGCTATATCAGGATCACCGCAGACCAGGAAGATGTCGCCCTCGCGGACATTGTTCTCGAGCAGGGAATGTCGAGAACCTACTTCGCGGATTCCCTCTTCTCGGTGGTCATCGGAAACGCAGCTGGAATGAAGCTGATCCTCAACGGAAACGATATGGGTGGACTTGGCGAGGAGGGCCGGGTGGTTACGGTGATTCTCGACAAGAACGGCATTCGCCGATTGCGTCTGGGAGTGCTCAGGCCGCCCAGCGACGCAAAGGATAAAGAGAACGCCGACACGCTGAAACCTCAGCCGTTCGAGGAGGAGGAGCTCGTTCCCCGCACAGTCCGGGGGAGGACGCCTACTCCTGCTGCGGAGCCTGAAGAACCGCCAGCGGAAGAGTAGCGTCTGCTTCGAATAAAGCGCATTAAAAAGACCCGGGATACAATTCGCCGGGTCCTTTTTTGCTGTTTGCCACAACTCCAGATAAAATGGCTCAACGGAATTTGATCGAACATCCCACCGATTTTGTCTCCGACACAGCGATCGGTTTCCCATTAACCAGCGCATCGACAGCGTTACGCAGGTAATGCTCCTTCACCGCGCCGGGATTTTGTGCGTCGTCGTCAACAGCGCCGTGGTAAACGAGTTTTCCATTCATGTCAAAGAGGAATATCTCAGGCGTCCGGGTTGCCCCGAAGGCTCTGGCGACATCAGACGTGGCATCGACCACGTAGGGGTACTTCATCCCCTGTGCCTTGGCGCGTTCGATCATTCCCTTCATGCCATCCTCCGGGTAGGCCGCTGGATCATTGGCATTGATCGCGATGACTCCCACACCCTTGGATTGCGCGTCGTTGGCAATCGCTACTGTCCTCTCCTGCCAAGCTTTCACATAGGGGCAGTGGTTGCAGGTGAAGATGACCATCGTTCCGTTCTCACCCTCCGCCTGCGAGAGAGTATAGGCCTTCCCATCCACGCTTGTCATTTCCACATCAGCGGAGGGTATGGAGCTGCCCAGAGGGAGGGGCGCGGCTTTGGCGGAGGAAATCCCGGTGAGTAGAAGAGCGATCCACAAACTGGTTATGATGAGGGGAATACGGAATTTCGAGAGCATGTACACCTCCTGAATACCACCTGTATGGGGTTGTCTATTCCAGTAATTTATTGATGTCTTTTGCAAACTCTTCGTAGGTTCTCGCCTCATTCCACCATGTGATCAGGTTGCCGTCCACGCCATACACGAACGTCGCCGGCAACGCGCCACCCCAATCGGAGTGGATGCCGTTGATGAATTCGTTGTCCTTCTGGTGCTTGATGTAGGAGGGGAGAGTTCCACCTTTGGCGATCAGTGTGTCTCTCGCCGCTTCGGCCATAGAATCAAAATCGAGCGAAACGAAAATCAAGCGTACGCCTCTATCCGCATACTCTTCACCGATCCGCACCAGCTCCGGCATTTCCGTTTTGCAGGGGCGGCACCATGTGGACCAGCAATTGACGATGGTCAGAGAGGCGTCCGAGGATCTCACCTCATCCAGCAGGGTTTCGGCGGTTACCGGCGTCAGTGCTTCCGGTGCAGGCTCGCCCAGAATGGAATCGGCTGGAAAGTGGAGGAGAACCAGCAGTAGCAACATCCTGAAAAAGAGATGCTTGAACCCTTTTGCCGCCTGGCTCCCGGACATTGCGCCTCCTCTGGATTGTGCTTTCCGCTGAACCCTGTTGTTTGTATCCTCTTCAAAGATAGGGTAGCCGAACTTCCTGCGCTCCAGAGTTGCAGGCAACTTGAAAGCTAGTGGAGTCTTCGCGGTAGTGGAAGACCGGCAAAACTGACCTATTTTCCACCGTCCCATGTCAGGAGAGGTGATGGCACCCAGTTCCCGTACAGCCTATTCAGCGGTCATTGTAGCAGTACTCGCCTATGCGTGGGCTTCCATTCTGATCCGCTGGTCCGAGGAGGCCAGCCCGCTTGTCATAGCCTTCTACCGCATGCTGATCGGTACTCTCTTCTGGCTTCCCTTTACCCTGAGGCGGAGTGGCGGCAAACCGCGCCACAAACCTTCAACGCGGCAGTGGTCGCTGATGATCCTCGCAGGACTGTTCCTCTGCTTCCACTTCGCTACTTGGATCACCTCGCTCAGGTTCACAACCGTCTCCTCCTCTGTTTTCCTGATCATGACCCAACCGATCATGGTTGCCCTGGCGGCTCATTTCATCCTGCGGGAACACCTGAACAAAATGAATGTCGCTGCGATGGTTTTGACGGTAATTGGTGCGGCATTGATCTTTGGCGGGGATATCGTGATCTCGCGCAGGGCATTATTCGGTGATTTCCTGGCTCTGCTGGGAGCGATGGGGGCTGGAGGATACCTGTTCATCGCACGCATCGTTCGTCCCGACAGGGAGGGGGATGAGCCGGGAGTCCCCATCTACCAATACCTGCCCATCGTTTACGCCACAGCGACTCTCAGCCTGGGATTGGTGGCGCTGTTGCGTGGCGAGAGCTTTGCTCCCTTCCAGCCACAGACCTGGTATGCCCTGATCGCCCTCGGTATCGTCCCGCAGGCGATCGGCCACAGTTTATTCAACTGGGCGCTTCGCTACCTGCCCGCGCTTCAGGTCAATATCGCTCTCGTCGGCGAGCCTATTGGGGCTTCCTTGCTGGCCTTTTTCCTTCTAAGCGAGATCCCGACACTCGGATTGCTGATCGGCTCGCCCTTCCTGCTTGCGGCAGTCGCGCTGATCTACTATCGGCCTCCGCATTCCGGGTAGTACTTAACGGATCAGTCTCCTCATTGATTTCCGTCCCAGCGTCCCTCTCCCCACAAGTGCGCAAAGAAAACGCTTGACAAGAATATTAGCCTGTACTAACTTTCACGCCATGAAAAAGAATAACAGGATACTACGCGTAATGCAGAGCGGGTTTTACGAAATCTCTCAACTGGGGCGAATGCGACTCGGTAATGGGATTCTCATGCTTGCAGTGCTCCTGATATCAGCCTCCTGCCAGCCAGCAGGCAGGAGCAAGGCTGATTTTTCCCAACGTCCGGTCAGGATCGTAACCACAACCGGAATGATCGGCGATGCGGCGAAAATAGTCGCGGGCGAGTGGGCGGATGTTGTCAGCCTGATGGGCCCGGGGATCGATCCGCACCTTTATAAGGCGTCCGAGGGTGACGTTACCCTGATGGCGGAAGCTGACCTGATCCTCTATAACGGAGTCCACCTCGAGGGGAGGATGACCCGGGTATTTGAGAAGATGGAGGGTCGAGCCAACACAATCGCCGTGGGCGAGGCGGTGCCGGAGAGTCTGCTCGTGCCTGTTCAAGGTGGAAATGGTTCACACGATCCTCATATCTGGTTTGACGTGCGGGTCTGGATGTATGTCGTGGATGCGATCGGTGAAGGTTTGGCTCAGCTTGACACGCTTCACTCTGCTGACTACCGCAAGAACGCTGCTGCTTACCACGATTCCCTCATCACGCTGGATGCATGGGTTCGAAAACGGGTTAACGAGATTCCCGAATCGACTCGTGTACTGATTACGGCACATGACGCGTTCCGCTACTTCGGCCATGCCTACGGCGTAGAGGTGCGGGGGTTGCAGGGGATTTCAACAGCGACCGAAGCGGGCACCGGAGATGTACGAGGGCTGGCAGATTTTATCGTCCAGCGAAAAATACCTGCCATCTATGTGGAATCCTCCGTGCCACCCCGGACTATCGAGGCGGTGAAAGCCGCTGTGCGGGATAGAGGGTTCGAGGTGAACATTGGTGGCGAGCTCTTCGGGGATGCGATGGGAGATGCGGGCACATCGGAGGGAACCTACCTCGGCATGGTACGTCACAACGTCAACACGATTGTTGGCGGGTTGAAAGGTGAGACGGTGGACAGTGGTTGGAAGGAGTGATCAGATGACTGACCAGCAAAAAAGTGATGCAACAAAAAACGCGCTTGAAATATTCGACTTGACTGTAGCCTACCGCGAAAAACCGGTGCTCTGGGATGTGGACCTCGAAGTGCCGCAGGGAGTGCTGATGGCAGTGCTCGGCCCCAATGGAGCGGGCAAGACAACGATGATGAAAGCCGTGCTCGGGCTCGTCCAGCCCGCAGCAGGGCAGGTACAGATATTCGGACTTCCCTACTCGGAAGTCCGCAAACGGGTCGGATACGTTCCCCAGCGTGGCAGCGTTGATTGGGATTTTCCGACGACTGTCGTGGATGTCGTGATGATGGGTTCCTACGGCAGCCTCGGGTGGTTCAAACGGCCCGGAAAAATTCAGCGAGCAGCAGCTATTGAAGCACTGGAGCGAGTGGGCATGGCGGAGTTTCATAACCGTCAGATCAGCCAGCTCTCCGGTGGTCAACAGCAGCGGGTTTTCCTCGCGAGGGCGCTGCTGCAGGATAGTGATCTCTACCTGATGGACGAACCTTTCCAGGGAGTGGATGCTACGACCGAGCGTGCGATTATTTCGATTCTCAGGGATATGCGCGCTTCGGGCAAAACGGTTATTGTCGTACACCACGATCTGCAGACGGTGAAGGAATATTTCGACTGGGTAACCCTGCTCAACGTTCGCCGGATAGCATCCGGACCCGTGGACAAAGTGTTCACCGAGGAGAATCTCCGCTTGGCTTACGGCGGCAAGATCTCTTTCGTCAGCGGGGCGAATGGGGTGGAGAGCAACCCCTCTTCGAAAGCAGAATTGCGGGCGGAGGTGTAGGATGAGCCTTTGGCAATTACTGCACGATCTGTTAACCGATTACACGCTGAGAAATGTCGCTCTCGGTTCCGCTATCCTCGGCGTTGTAAGCGGGTCGCTCGGCACGTTTACTGTGCTCCGGCGGCAGGCGCTGCTCGGTGATGCGATCAGCCATGCTACCCTGCCGGGAATCGCTCTCGCTTTTCTCCTGACCTTCAGTAAAGCTCCGCTTGTATTGCTCCTCGGCGCGGCGATAGCGGGCTGGATAGCAACTCTGCTTGTCATGGTTGTTGTGGGTCAGACGAGAATCAAGGACGATGCGGCGTTAGGGCTGGTGCTTTCCGTATTTTTCGGCTTCGGACTTGTGTTGCTGACGTTCGTGCAAAAACTGCCCGTCGCCTCGCAGGCTGGACTGGACAAATTCCTTTTTGGGCAGGCTGCAACCCTGATGGAGCAGGATGTCCAGGCGATGGCTGTTCTCGGTGTCCCGGCGCTGCTGATCATGCTCCTTTTCTGGAAGGAATTGAAATTGCTCGCGTTTGATGCCGATTACGGGGAGACACAGGGATTTTCCATGCGATGGCTCGACGTTTTGCTGATGACTCTGCTGGTGATCGCTATCGTGATAGGATTGCAGACAGTAGGTGTTGTTTTGATGAGTGCAATGGTGATAGCCCCCGCTGCAGCCGCACGCCAATGGACGGATAAGCTGGGAACACTGGTTTTGCTCGCAGCCCTCTTCGGTGCTTTCTCAGGCATTGCTGGAGCCTTGATTTCCTCAAGCGCAGCACATCTCCCGACGGGTCCGACAATTGTCATCGTCGTAAGTCTAGTTGTGGCTTTCTCCCTGGCTTTCGCGCCGAATCGGGGCATGGTCTGGTCATGGGTTCGGATGCGTAGGCACCGTCGAGAACTCAGGTACGCCACCGTTCTCGGCAACATGGCGATGCTTGCGGGGCAGCATGATAATCCCGAGCATGGGCATGAATTCGCTGCCATTCAGGCGATGTCGGGCCGGATCGCGATTCGAAGCAGTCTTCGCGAACTGAAGGAACGGGAACTTGTGAGATTCACCGAGGGAGAGGGGTGGTCGTTGACAAAGAAGGGGTTGGAAAGAGCCTCCAAAGCGGAGGGAGGGATGCAGAAATGAGTGCTGCACAACTCGAAATCCAACTCGTCGCTGTCGTTGTTGCTGTTGCATGCGCGCTGCCGGGAGTGTTCCTCGTACTGCGCAGAATGGCAATGATGTCGGATGCGATCAGTCACGCCATCCTCGTAGGTATTGTCGTGGCGTTCTTCATCGTCAAGGATCTCGGCCATCCGCTCCTCGTGATTGGCGCGGCGCTTACGGGTGTGCTCACGGTGACCCTCGTTGAACTTCTGAACAAGACAAAGCTGGTAAACGAGGATGCTGCGATGGGGCTGGTATTCCCGCTGCTCTTTTCCATTGGCGTCATTCTGATTGCCCAGCACGCCTCGGACGTTCACCTCGATACCGACGCAGTCTTGATGGGCGAGCTGGCGTTTGCACCCTTCGACAGGTTTTACGCCTTCGGATGGGATCTTGGGCCGAGGAGTTTCTGGATCATGGGCGGCATTCTGCTCTTGAACCTCACCTTCATTCTCTTCTTCTACAAGGAACTGAAACTCGCAACGTTTGATGCCTCACTCGCGGCATCTCTGGGATTTGCACCCGTTATTCTGCACTATGCGCTGATGGGCATTGTGAGTATTACCGCCGTTGGAGCGTTTGATGCTGTCGGTTCGCTACTCGTAGTGGCGTTGATGATTGCTCCGGCCGCAGCCGCTTACCTGTTGACAGATCGGGTCAGTCTGATGCTGCTGATCGCTGCCGGAATCGGGGTTGCGAGTGCGATCGGTGGATACTGGGTGGCGCACCTGCTCGACGTTTCGATTGCGGGAAGTATGGCGAGTGTTACCGGATTATTCTTCCTTGTAACATTTCTCGGCGCACCTGAACGCGGGTTGGTTGCCATCGCGAGAAGGAACTCGAGCCAGAAAATTCTCTTCGCGGGCGATGCTCTGGTCGTACACCTGCTGAACCACGAAGGAAGTCCTGAGGCGGAGAGCGAAAACCGCATCGATCACCTGGGGTATCATATGCGTTGGCAGGATGCTTTCGCGCGGCGGGTGATCCGCTCGCTCAAACGACGGGAATGTATCAAGCAGGAAGCCGAGCTATTGAAGCTTACCGACAAGGGCAGAATCGTTGCGAAGAAGGTGATGGTGGTCTAGTTGTGAAATAGGGTGGATGTAAATAATGGTAACAGTTACTCGATGGACTTTAGTGACCGTTACCATTTTTATCGCCTGGCCCCGATTGTCCGAAATAATGTTAGCGTCACTTCGCCGGTAGAAGCAGGTCAACCCGGTAAGCCCTGTGGTCGCTGTGTGCTGTTCTGAACACACGGGTGTTGGCCGCGTTCTCGAAACCCCGATACAAAATCGCATCAATACGCAGTGCGGGTAATGCCACGGGCCAGGTACCCCCTAACCCCGCACCGGCAACCTGCCAGCTATCCTTGAGCACCTCCCGCAGAGGTTTTAATGAGCGGTTTGTAGGGGTGGAGTTAAGATCGCCTGCAATGACCAGCGGGTGATAGGAACCGCGCACCGCATCCGCAAGCAACCGGGATTGCTGGAGGCGGAGTCGCCACGACTCGATCACGCCATAGAGCTGCTGCTTCCTGTTTGTGGATTCCAGTTGCACAGTGATCACGCGGACCGTTTGTCCATACGCGTTGATCTGGGCAGCCAGGAATCTTCGTTCTCGCTCTTTCCAGGAGGATGTTGTGATGGTGTCAATCCGTACAACGGGAAGTCGTGAAAGGAGGACCGTACCCATCCCGGCGTCATCTCGCAGCGTTGCGTAGTAACCAGCATAACCCAACGTCTTCATCCGATCCAGGAACTCGTCAACCTCAAGATCATAGACCTCTTGCAGGCAGGCTACGTCGATATTGTCGGCAGCGATGTCGTTGGCGAGGTTCCCTAGCGGTTCTGTCGCTGTGTTCAGAGTCATCACGCGGATGGACTGCTCTTGGCTCAGCGCCATGTGGTTCGCAGAGAGTGGAACGTACCAGAAGAGTTCAACGATAATGACGATGACCGGAATAAGCGCGAATGCGCCGGCTCGTTTGAGACCCCTCTTGAAATCAATAATAGCGAGGATGACCAGTACGATCCCGATTCCGGCACGAACCACCTGATTCCCGCTGAACCATTCCAGGCTGAGAAAAAGTTCTGCAGAGAGGTAGCGGAGGAGTATGGGCAGAGTGAATAAAATCGTGACGACATCAAGGATGAAGGCCTCGTCGCGTTGAATTCGTCGCGCGCGTTTGCGAAATGACCGTCTCATGAGCTCTCGGGGTTAAAGGACGCAATCGGATACAACCTACTTCCGGCCGCGGACCATTGCAAGAATTCGAAAATTTAATAAATCATTACACTATCCGCTCTTCGAGTTTCAGAGTTTTTACCAGTTTCGTTGCTTTATTCATTTGCTGCACCAATCAGCCTGGTAGGGAGAGGGAGTCTTTGCATGCAATTCCTGATAAGTACCCGCATTTGACTTGGTTTACGGA
>Ga0272443_10001034_pt1 | contig 44131 bp, 31 predicted proteins | sample SSMAcet12_FD_193581 | JGI IMG/M metagenome (GOLD analysis project Ga0272443, IMG submission 193581) | Marine sediment archaeal communities from Little Sippewissett salt marsh, Falmouth, MA, United States - SSM-Acet-12 | ecosystem: Environmental > Aquatic > Marine > Wetlands > Sediment ...
GTTTCCGATTTTTGTTTTTTTTTGTAAGTCGGGTTCCGAAATTCGATTTATCGGATTGAGAAACCCAACATTTTCGATATATCAAAGATGTCGGGTTTCTCACTCGGTGCAATAAATTGCCCCATCGCTCGGAACGCCGACCTACGTAAATGGGTTCGTTTCGCATATAAAAGGGTCCCTTTTTTATTCCCCTCCTGTCTAAAATCGAATAAACATTTGGGATATAACATGATAGGCGAATTCGTCGCCGAGTATTAAATTCGTCCTTTATTCCCGAATATTGATCTATGTATATCATGTTTGGCTCTTTGGTATTTCTATAAATGAGTCAATAGACGTAATTAACTTCGATTCGGTAGTGAAATTGTAGTGAATGGAGTTGGTGTATGAGGACATACACCACCACGGATACTATTTATTTAATATGGCCTTTTCGTACTCCGCCATATTTTCGACTTCCATGTACCATAGCGGTGAGGCATCGATATCGTTTTGTTGATTATGACGAAGGACCTCGCCGCATACACCGGGTGGTGTGATACCAGAAGCGAAAAAGAGTACCATTAATGTCAGGATGGTAAGGCCAACGATAAATTTGAGCCAGGCGGCAGGGGTTGTTTTGTATTTCATGTTACTTAATTTAGTCGGGGTTCTCCAATCCCGCAGGCGCTACTTCATCCTATGATCCCACCGCAAGCGGTGGGGCACCCTTGTTTCCTCGGCAGATGCGGACATCTGCCGGGTACTTGTACGCGGACGGCGGATCGTTGCGCGGAGATTGCCACGTCGTTCCGACGTTGAAACGTCGGAACTCCTCGCAATAACATAAAACGAAAAATCGCCTGCATTTTCAATATTCACCATTTTCATCACACCGCATTCGGGAAAAGGAGCATAAAGGCGACGTAAGCAACCGCCAGGGTTAGGACTAAATTAAAAGTTTGGCCGACGACGTACAGTATCATCGGTTTACCTCCCTCCATGCGGCTGGCTAAATCTTTAAAGTTCGACTCCAGTCCGATAGCGGCAAAAGCGAGACAGAAAAACCATCCGCGCAGAGCCGTGGTTATCGGTTTTATGTAGGTTGACTCGACATAACCGACATCGCCGCCGACAGCCGGCATGACGATAAACGAAAACAGCAGTGAGGCGGCGACAAAACCGATTACGAATTTCGGGAAACGGTACCATATTTCCATGATGTTCGGTTTGTGATCGGCATCCTTGCATTCAACGCGCGTTACCCAGTACAATGCGATAAAAAACGCCACCAGACCGATCAATACATTTTGTATCATCTTGACAACGGCGGCCACTTTTTCGGCATCTGGTCCCAGCATCGAGCCGGCGGCGACCACCGCCCCGGTCGAATCGATTGTACCGCCCATCCAGGCGGCGCCAAGAATGGCATTCATCCCGATAAATCCGATAGCAATCGGCATCAGGAACATCATCAGGACGGTAAATATCAAGGTCATACCAACAGCAAGAGTCAGGTCCTCTTTTTTGGCGCAGCAGGCGGCCGCGGCGGCGATAGCGGCGGATACACCGCAGACCGAAGTAGCCGCGGCGATAATAATCACCAGCGACTTGTTTTTCATCTTCAGAAGCTTAACGCCGTAATTGAACATAAAAATAATCACCACCGGCGTGACAATCCAGGCCACCATCAATCCGGGTGCACCAAGAGTAAGAATTTTTTTAAATAAAATTTCGGCCCCAAGCAAAACGAGACCGATTTTGATAAACAATTCTGTTTTAGCTCCGGCTCTTAGCCATGATGGTGTTCCGATAGTATTTGAAATAAGCAATCCGACCAGTAGCGCCCACATTGCGTAACTAAGCCCCCAATATTTTATATTAACCTGATTGGCAGTCCAGTAGGCGATTGTCGCCAGAATAAAAACACCCAAAAATCCGAAAAAGTATTTTACGACATTTTCCGTTTTCATAGCGGCGATAGCGATGGCGGTCAGCACCGCCAGACCTACCATAAGTACAATCAAAGGAATAATCGTATTACCCGATACGACACCATCCTTGATTACCATAAAGGCATCAAAAGGCGACCCGGTCCATTTGCCGACTTTTGGTATTTTAGGCAGCCACCTGAGCAGGCTGCCGCCGATAATTATAAAACCGAGCCAGACGGCCCACCAATCTTCCTCTTTCCATAAGGCGCTAATTCCTTTTGCCATTACTTCCCTCTTTCATTAAAAAATAATGGAAAAATGTTTTTATCTAAATTCGGTAACTTCCAGAGTTTTTATCTGCGGGATCTCCGAGACCGCATCCTTAATATCTTTACGCCAATCGCCGGCGCTGGGAGAAATAGATTTTCTGATTATTTTAACATGACCATCGGCCGAATCGCACTCAATCGTGAGATCCATCTCGCGAGTAAGCGTTGATTTTACCAAACAGGCCTCAATGACCGCGTGCATGTGGGCATCGTTAATTTGCTTCATGACACCGCCGTGCAAACGGAATTCAGGACGCCTTACAACCATAGCAATCAGTTCGGTCATAGCATCGAGATTGAGCTTGGACATATTCAAAATCATATCGTAAGTGGTCGGCTCGTCGAAATCATCACCAAGTAAAAATTTCGCCCAGCGAACACGTTGTGAATCGACCAGGGTAATATGCTCGGCCGCTTTTTCGTAAGTAATACCGGCTTCGTTCATCAGTGTTTTCGCGCGATACTCTAAAGGTGCAATTACTTTTAGCTTGAGAATATTCGGAAAGTCGGCCAGCAGGTAATGGGTCTGTAATCCGGAATAAATAATATCGCCTTTAGCGACAAAATCAAGCAGTGAAGCTTTGAATATCGTCAGGTAGTTATGAATTTGGGCCGCCTGCGGATCCCATGAGTGCGGCGGTTTGGTTTCCATAATTCGGGTTGCCGCCTGAAGGAATTCATCGATACCATAAACTTTACCATGCTCGATAATATCCTCACGCGATATCGAGCGGCAGTTTAAAGTTCGAGCCAGATTATCGGCCAGTCTTTGGGTGGCGCTTAACGAGCCACGGGTAATTGTAATAATTGGCATATTTAGTCACCATCCTCAATTTTAAATTCAAATTCGGTACAGATCAAAGAACACCTCTGAAATATATTTCTAATATAAAACATACAAACAGAGGCCGTTTAACGCAAATTGTATTTTTGCCGAGATTTTTGAATATACAAGGCAGAACCACATCGTTCAGTCTCTTAGGCGCCTGAACTCGGGTTCTACTCTGTCTTTTTATTCAACTATATTTATTTGCGGAAAATTATTTTTTATGTGTGCGTCCGATACTGCGCGCATACACCAATGCCAGCGTCCGATATATCATGTGGGCGAATTTGGAATACGGCAAGTAGAAAAGAAGGAAGAAAACCAGGATTAGGTGAATAAAATAACTTCCGTAGGCTAAGAAGCCGATATTCCCGATGCGGAAAAGCCACGACATAACGCCGGTCAGGCCGGTAAAAAATATCATATAAAGAAACAGATAATCAGAATAGCCTCCAACACCAATATCATCGCCGCCTTTCAAACGACGGAAAAGCATCATCAAACCGCCGATAATTATTGCCAGCCCGCCGATGGCGCCAAAAATCTTGATAATATTGGGGAATTCAACCGGCGGCCAAGGCAGGATATGAATATCGTAGATGCCCCATTCGGTCAGGTAATGCGGGACAAAAATCAGGACAAAAACCAGCAGAGTGGCGATAAACGAAAAACCGAAACCGGCAAATACCAAAATATGACCGGTAGCGCGTGGTTTGTTGGCATCACAAGTGTAAAAAGCGGAGTGCGAGAAAATATCGGCGATAGTCCCGAACAGCGCCGGTATAAACGACATTTTTCTTTCATAGTTGTTGGATTTCAGCAACTTCCAGAATTTGAGAAATCCGAATAAAGCGATTATATATATGATAGTGAGTCCGAAAACGAAGAGAGCATCAACCGTCTGGTGCGGCATGAAATAATCAAAATCGATAATATCGCTGGTCATAAATTTGTATTCCCCGGCAATCTGAGGGGCGGTCATAAAGATAAGTGCTATCAGAATCAACGCCGGTACAATCAGCAAAACCGGCAGGGCTTTGGGTGAGGCAAGCGCTTTACCCATAAATGATGGCACCGCGAATTTTTTATAAATATAAGAACGAATCGCCGCGAGAACATCACCCGGCCGAGCACCACGCGGGCAATAAGTGGAACAGTCGTTGCATTGATAACAAAGCCAGACATCGGGATCGCGCAATAATCCGTCGGTCCATCCCCACTGCGCCATGACCATTTCTTTGCGGGGAAATGGACGATCATCGGGCGAGATATTACAATTAATCGAACAGGAGGCACACTGCAAACACAACTTCGGATTTCCGCCGGATGTATTTCGAATCTCTCTTATTAACTCTAAATCGGGTTCAAGTAAACGGGCCTCGGCCATTTGAATATCTCCCCATTTGACGGCTTATCAATACTGCTTATATTAAAGACAGCGTCTATATTTTGGACGAATAATATCGTCCCCGGACAAAACTGTCAAGAAATTTTTGTTAACTTTTTCACAAAGTGTAAATATATATTGCCGATAATCGGTCGAATGTTAGTTCTATTTACTTAGTATGATTTACTGATAATTAGCCGCATTATTAATATGGTATTCATGCCATCTGATTGATAGCTGTTCTTAATATTGGAAAGATATATCTAAACCTATTGTGGACCGGAGAGATATAAATTAATAAATTAAATGCGATTCATAAGTGATTGATTTATTATTTGTTATGACTTAACAGCTACTATATTAGGCCTTTGCCGGATGTGGCCGGTTTGGATGTTTAACACCAAATCTGCTAAATTCTTTATCAATTATAATTTATCGTTGTGGTGGCGGTATAATTCGGCCTGAAAAAAAGCTATTTTTTTTGTAAAAAAATAAAAAAAATTGCGCATCCCCCTTGACAAAGTTTGTGAAAAAAGTTACATTCTTTGCGGTTTAATGTATAAATGGAGATTGTGAAAAAAGTCACAAACTAAACAGCAAATATAATTGGAATGAAAATAAAACCCAAACCAAAACAGGATAAATAAAGATGTCGAATTTGATTTCACCGCACGGCAGCGACAAGCTGAAGATCCTGCTTCTCGAAGGTAAGGAGCGTGACAACGAGCTTAAGAAAGCTGAATCATTACCCAAAGTGGTTATGACGACTCGTGAAACCGGCGACCTGATTATGATGGGTATCGGTGGTTTTACTCCGCTTGAAGGATTCATGGACAAAACGGACTGGGAAGGTGTCTGCAAAGACATGAAGATGGCCACCGGAATTTTTTGGCCGATCCCGGTAACCCTTTCGCATGATTCGAAATTCGATCCCGGCACCGAGATCTGTCTGGTCTCCGGCGAGACGAATGAAATCATGGGTACCATGAAGGTTAAGGAAAGCTATCAGATCGATAAGGACTTCGAGTGCAAGCATGTTTACGGCACGACTGAAACCGAGCATCCGGGTGTTCAGATGGTTATGGCCCAGAAAGACTGGAACATCGCCGGATCGGTCAAGGTTCTCTCTGAAAGTTATTTTCCCGAAGAGTTCAAAGGTATTTATCAGCGTCCGGCCGAAAGCCGTAAGGTTTTCGAGGAACGCGGATGGAAAACAATCGCGGCGCTGCAGCTTCGTAACCCGATGCACCGCTCGCATGAATACTTAGCCAAGATTGCTATTGAAGTCAGCGACGGATTGTATATCCATCAGTTGGTTGGTAAACTGAAACCGGGCGATATTCCGGCCGAGGTTCGTGTCAACTGTATCAATACCCTGGTTGAAAATTATTTCGACAAGAATCGTGTTCTTACCGGTGGTTATCCGCTGGATATGCGTTATGCCGGACCGCGTGAAGGACTGCTTCATGCCGTCTTCCGTCAGAACTTCGGCTGCACGCACATGATTATCGGTCGTGATCATGCCGGTGTCGGCGATTATTATGGTCCGTTCGATGCTCAGGAAATCTTTTTCAAACTCTGGGACGGTGCTCTGGAATGCAAGATGCTTCCGATCGACTGGACGTTCTGGTGTTACAAGTGCGGCGGTATGGCCTCGATGAAGACCTGCCCGCACGGTAAAGAAGACCGATTGTTCCTCTCCGGCACGGCGCTGCGCAAATCGCTATCCGAAGGCGGCGACATTCCGGCAGAATTCAGTCGGCCCGAGGTATTGGGTATTCTTCGTGACTACTACGGCAGTCTGAAGGATGAGGATAAAGTTGAAGTCAAAATGCACGGCCATGCGACAGGCGATGCAAAGAAATAACACATTAAGAGTGGCTTATACATTTAACAAAGGATTAGGAGGTAGTTAATGCCAAGCTATGTGATTCCTGACAAGTGCGATGGTTGCAAAGCTCTTGACAAAACTGCTTGTCAGTACATCTGCCCGAATGACCTTATGGTGCTCAACAAGGACACCATGAAGGCTTACAATCAGGCTCCGGAGATGTGCTGGGAATGCTACAGCTGCGTTAAGATTTGCCCGACGCAGGCTATCGAAGTCCGCGGTTATGCTGACTTCTGTCCGATGGGTGCCTCGGTTACGCCGATGCGTTCTACCGACAGCATCATGTGGACGGTCAAGTTCAGAAACGGAATGCTGAAAAGGTTCAAGTTCCCGATTCGTACCACCCCGGAAGGCCAGGCGGTTCCTGATGGCGGTTATGAAACGAAATCGGATGATCTTAAGAGCCCGTACCTGTTCACCGAGCCGGCCTCAGCCGGCATGGATGATCTTCCACCAGTAAAGTAAGAAAGGAATAGTGTCAGTATGGCTAATTTCGAAACTGTAGAAGTCAAAACTGATGTTTTGATACTCGGTGGCGGTATGTCCGCGTGTGGTGCGGCTGTTGAGGCGGCCCACTGGGCAAAGAAGAACAACCTGAAAGTTACTTTGGTTGACAAAGCCGCTATGGATCGTTCCGGCGCTGTTGCTATGGGTCTCTCAGCTATTAACCAGTATGTTGGTGTTAAGGACGGCCAGAACAGTGTTGAAGATTATGTCGATTATGTCAGAAACGACCTGATGGGTATCACCCGTGAGGATCTGGTTGCCAATATTGCTCGTCACGTCGATTCCACCGTGCATCTGTATGAAAAGTGGGGACTCCCCATCTGGAAAGATGCCGATGGCAACTACGTGCACGAAGGTCGCTGGCAGCTGATGATCAACGGTGAATCCTACAAAATCATCGTTGCCGAAGCCGCCAAGAATGCACTCGGCATGGATAATATTTACGAGAGAGTTTTCATCGTTGAGCCGTTGATGAAAGACGGTCGCTGTGTTGGTGCGGTCGGTTTCTCCGTCCGTGAAAACAAGTTTTACGTCTTCAAGGCCAAAGCCGTTATCGCCGCTATGGGCGGTGCGGTTCACGTCTTCAAGCCGCGTTCCTCCGGTGAAGGTCTCGGTCGTTCCTGGTACCCGCCGTTTAACTCCGGCGCCAGTGCCTATTTCACGCTGAAAGCCGGCGCTGAAATGACCTGCCAGGAAGTTCGTTTTATTCCGGTCCGTTTTAAAGATGCTTACGGCCCGGTCGGTGCCTGGTTCCTTCTGTTCAAGTCCCGTGCCACAAACGGTCTGGGTGAGAACTATATGGAAACCCGTCGCGACGAGCTCGAAAAATGGAAACCATACGGCGCGGTTAAGCCGGTTCCGGCCAACCTGCGTAACTGGTTGATGATGCTCGACGTTATGGAAGGTAAAGGCCCGATCTATATGCGGACCGAAGAAGCTATCGGGAAATTGTCCGAGCAGGTTCCTGATGAAAAAGAACGCAAGAAAAAACTAAAAGAACTCGAATCCGAAGCCTGGGAAGACTTCCTTGATATGACAATTTCGCAGGCGATCCTCTGGGCGGCCACTAACACCGCTCCGGAAGAGAAGCCTTCCGAAATCGCTGCCTGCGAGCCGTACTTCATCGGTTCCCACTCCGGCGCCTCCGGTGCCTGGGTCAGTGGTCCCGAAGATTTCGCTCCCAAGGATTATTTCTGGGGTTATGCCAATATGACCACGGTTCAGGGTCTGTTTGCCTGTGGTGATGCTTCCGGTGCTTCCAGTCACAAATTCTCCTCCGGTTCACACGCTGAAGGCCGTATCGCTGCTAAAGCCGCTTGTGCTTTCGCGGTTGATAATGGCGATGCTGAAGTTGACGCTGCCAAGATCGAAGAACTGAAGACTCGTATTCTCCTTCCTATTGACCTGTTCGAACAGCACAAGGGTGGTTCCTCCGATCCCGAAATCAATCCGGAGTATATGAAGCCTAAGATGTTCATGTTCCGTCTGCAGAAGATTATGGATGAATATGCCGGTGGTGTTTCGACCCAGTTCACGACCAGCAAAGAGCTTCTTGATAAAGGTCTCGAACTGTTGGCCTTCCTTAATGAAGATTCTGAGAAACTGGCCGCTTCCAGCTTGCATGAACTGATGCGCTGCTGGGAGAATATTCACCGTATGTGGCAGGCGGAAGCGCATGTCCGCACGATTCTCTTCCGTGAAGAGACTCGCTGGCCGGGATATTACTTCCGTGCCGACTTGCCGTCGATGAAAGACGATTGGAAAGTCTTCGCCAACTGCAAGTGGGATCCCGCATCCGGAAATTGGGAGATGATGAAACGAGATATACTTCCCGTTTACTAATCTCTCCGTGCGTTGATTAGTTAATATAAGTCCTCCGGATACTATGTGTTCGGAGGACTTTATTTTAAAAGGTGACCCGGCGAAAAATGAAACCGGTTTTTAAAATTGGAATCTATCATGACTAAGGATATATCAATTTGCCCGCACTGCGGGAAGAAGATGTCTTTATGGCAGCCTCCCATCGAGGCCAACTGGGGTAACCATCCCCAATATGTTTGTTTTAATGATGAGTGCCCTTATTATGTGAAAGGTTGGGAATGGATGAAAACTCAGTACGATCAAAACGTATCTTATCGGCATCGTTTAGATCCCGAGACCGGTATTTCCGGCCCGTTGCCGGTATGGTCGGCGAGTGCACTCAGGAACCGAATCGTCGAAGAGGACGAATCGGAAGATAACGGGGAGGATAAAAAGTGAATAATGAAATTGAAAAACTGAAAGAGACGATTCTTAAAGATTATCCCCGTATGACGCCGGATAGTCATTTTAATTTTAAATGTCATCCCGGTGTCTCCTGTTTTAATGAGTGCTGCGGCGATGTTAATATTTTCCTGACACCATATGATATTATCCGCCTGAAAAACAATCTGGGTATCAGTTCATCCGAGTTTTTGAAAAAATACACCCTCTCCCCTTTTGATGAGAATCTTACTTACCCGGTTATCCTTCTGAAAATGAATGACAACGACAAAAAGACCTGTCCGTTTGTCACCGACAAAGGATGTTCGGTTTACTCCGACCGTCCCTGGGCCTGTCGTATGTATCCGCTTGGTCTGGCCTCGCCGAAGGAAGGCAGTGAAAAACTTGACAAAGAATTTTATTTTCTGCTGAAAGAGTCGGTCTGTAAGGGATTTGAAGAAAAGAAAGACCGGACTGTCCGCGAATGGATTGAATCGGAAGGTATCGAAGAGTACAACAAAATGGGTGAAGAATTTAAAGAATTGACGCTGCATCAATTCTTCGCCGATAAGAAGAACCTGAATCCGCAGAAAATCGAGATGTTCTATCTTGCCTGTTACGATTTAGACAAGTTCCGCAGTTTTCTTTTTGATAGTACATTCTTTGATAAATTCGAAATCGATGGAGCGACGCAGAAAAATATTAAGGACGACGATGTCGAGCTTTTAAAGTTTGGTTATCGATGGCTGCGATTCGCCCTGTTCGGCGAGAAAACAATCCCGGTGAAAGGTGAAGTTCTCGAGGCGAAAAAAGAACAGATAGCCAAAGAGCAGGAAAAGAAGTCGGAGAAATAAGATTTCCTGTATTACTATTATTTCATAGATAATTTTGGCGTTGGGGCGGGTTTCGAACCCGCCTTTATTGTATCTGGACCATAGATCGGAATGCCCATAGGGCTTCCGACCGTATATTTTTTGTCGAAACAGCTACAAGATAAGAATCCCTTCGGGGGTTTCGACTTACTATCAAGATTCAATGGGGTGGAAAATAACTATCAGCGTTTGACTTTGAATTTCCTGAGTGATTCGATATGCGGGACAACACCGATGACCGGAAGGTCGAGCGCTTCCTCGATATCTTCGACTTTGCGGAATGATTTGTCAAGCACCTCGGAGAGAAGCGCCACTGAACCGCCGATAGCAACGCCGAGCAAAAATCCCAGAATGATGATTTTTTTGCGTTGTGGTTTAAAAGGCGCCAGCGGGACTTTGGCCGGCTCCACTACTTTATAACGCGATTCTCTTAATAACGCCTGCGATATCTGAGAACCTTCCTGCAGGTTTTTAAATGTGTCGCGAAGTTCGCGGGCGGCGTTGATTTCGCGGTTTACCTGATCCAGCCGCGCCTGGTATTCGGGAATCATACTGACTTTTTCATCAAGATCATTGAGGCCAAGTTTAAGGGCATTGAGACGTGAGTACAATATATCGAGCACGTACCGTGTTCTAAATAACTCTTTAAGGACTGTCTTGTCAGCCGCGTCTTGCGAATTGAACTTTTCCTCAACCAATCGTGCAACTTCGTCTTCAAGATCGCCAATTAATGAAAAAAGACGAACCTTATAATTTAAAATTTCGCTGTCACTCCATAGGTATTTTAAAATTAAACTACCAATTGTTCCGATTTGGTTTTTTATCTCTTTTTTCAACCTCTTGAGATTATCCGATTCTGAAATTCTAAGATCGGACTGCGGGATGTCGGTTAGACGTTTAAGATAATCGCGCTCCTCACTTTTTCTGTCCTCAATTTCATTATTGACGCTTTCGATTTCGGAATTAATCTCATTGCGGTTCTCATCGGAACCGACGGCTTCGCCAATTTGAATACCGGCGAACTCTTGTTCAAGCCGGGTTTTTTCATCGATTTTTTCCTGCAGGTCACTCTCGTATTTGGACAACTGTTCATAAGAAAAATCCTGCGAAAGGCGAATCGACCCCAGCTCCTGTTTCATCTTTTCGGCGATAAATATCTCGGCTAACTGCTGGGCCATATCGCGGGCCTGGAATTGATCGGCCGATTGGACGGTAATTTGAATCTGGTTTCGTCCGGCAAATCCGACCGCGATTTTATCGCGCAGACTGATCAGAAGAATATCGAATTTAATTTGCTCAAGTGTTAAATTCGGCTGCATCGCCTGAACCTTCTGGGCGGCATTCTCCAATGCGGGATCACGATCCAGTTTGAGATTTTGAATTAATTGTGAAATAAATGGAGAGGAGGTTATCTCATTTTGAAGCGAACGCAGCTCCAACTGGCGGCTCTGTCCGCTTCCATATTCGCGGCCGACATTTCCCAGCATCCGTTCGAGTTCGGTCGATAGCTGCACCGTTGGGCCCATCGAGACTATCACCGAGGCTTCATATTCGGGTGTAATCAAATACGAACCGACCACTGTCACCGCTGTAATCAATACAATCGGGAGAATAATAAGCCATTTACGACGCAGGGCGATAGCCAGAATATCGGTGACATCAAACAGACTTTTTTCTTTGTGCGGGTTGCGGTCAACCATATTAATATCCGTTACTCGACATAACGTCGTGATGAAAAACGTTTGCTATCGGTATTTGTCTTAAAATCGATCTTCTATTTCGTTCCATATTATTTCAAATAATATTTCCAATAAAAGAGCGCAAGTAAAAACTACTTACGCTCTCAAATGTATATACTCGGCGTTACTAACCCGGTCGATTCTATCAAGCGGTAGCGGTCGAAAAGCCGGAGTTGCTGGAGGTCCAGTTTTTCTCGATGGCATTCGGTAACTTCCTAATATGTTCGGTCGAGGTATGTTTCGACTGGAAATCGCGGAACACACGTTTGACCTGTTCCTCGCTGAGATTTAATTCCTTGGCCGCAATCGACGGATCGACCTTATATTCCCAGGCATACAGAAGCGGATCGAGAATATTAAACGGCAGGCAGAAATAGAAATCCTGATCCGAAACCGGCAAGCTGAAAGTATCCGGACTCGGGGTGCGTTCCATAATTTCCTTCGGGACATCGAAATATTCGCCAATCTGATAAATATTGGTTTTATACAAATGCGAGATACATTCGACATCGGTGCCGCCATCGCCGAACTTACAATAATCACCCAGCAGAAATTCAGTCTTGTTGGTTGTACCGGCCACCAGATAATTATTCTGCTCACCCCAGTAATACAGGGCAATCATACGCGAACGAATCTTGACATTGGCGGTCGCGGTAATTCCGAGCAACTGCTTTTTGGTCAATCTTTTCTCTTTGATATTACCCTTGCCATCATCGACCCGAAGGGTATAGAAATTAAAACGATCGGCATCGAGAAGATTCTGCGGCAGGTAAATATTATATTTGTAACCTTCATCGAAATCGGGGAAAATACCCTTGATAATCGCATCACGGTTTTTATAGGCATCATAACTGCCGACCGCGTCGCTCAACTCAACCGTCTGGTAACGAATACCAAGTTTATTGATAATCAGCTTGGCATACTCGGCCGAGATCGGATTTGATTCCTTTTCGGGAAGAATCAGACCGAGAACGTTTTCTCGTCCAACCGCCGCGACCGAAAGCGAAGCGACCACAGCCGAATCAATACCACCGCTGACACCGACAATAATACCGTCGCGTTTGGGAACGCTTTTAACTTCGGTTTTTAAAAAATCCTGTACGACCTCAGCTTCGTACTTCGGATCGACTTTGATTACACCTTTGGAGAATTTCATTTTTTCTCCTTCCTTATTTTAACTTAAATATCTTCTAATTTTTTAAGGCCAGTTTATTCACCTTGCCCGATTTGTGTTTCGGCAGGGCATCCATAAATTCTATAATTTTCGGAACCTTATGTTCGGCCAGACGGGCTCGGCAAAAAGTCTGGATTTCGCGGATGTCGGCGGTCTGAGCATCTTTTAAAACAATAGTTGCTTTGACAGCTTCACCAAGTAAATCGTCGGCTACTCCAAACACGGCCGCCTCCAGAACCTTTTCATTCTCGAGAATCCGTTCCTCGACTTCCTTAGCACTGACCCGATTGCCGCCCGTTTTTATAATTTCTTTCTTACGGCCGGTTATAAAAAAGTAACCATCGTCGTCCTTTTTGGCCAGATCACCGGTATAAAGCCAGCCGTCTTTTAATACCTGGTGAGTATCGTCGGGCTGGTTCCAGTAACCAAGCATGACATTGTCGCCGGTGGTAATCAGCTCGCCGGAGATACCGGTCGGTACTTCCCCGCCGTTTTCATCGACCACTTTTATTTGTATTCCCCGCAGAGGTATTCCGATCGAGCCGACTTTGTCAGCCAGTCGTTCCGGCGGCACATACGACACGCGTGGTGCCGCCTCGGTTTGACCGTACATGATATAAATTTCTTTTTCGGGAAACGACTTCATCAATTTTTTGATAATCTCCGGCGCCATAGCACCACCCGCCTGTGTGAAATACCGCAGGAACGGTAGTTTCCTATTGGGCATAGTTGAGTTATTTAATAATATAATAAAATTCGACGGGACTCCGGACAGTCCGGTCGCTTTTTCTTTTTCCATCGTATCGAGTATCACTTCGGGATATAAAAACCGATTATCGATTATCAGCGTCCCGCCGACTACGACATGAGTCAGCAATAGCGAGTTTCCATAGATATAATAAAACGGCAGGATAACCATGATACGATCATCTTCGGTCAGCTTGAGATAGTCAACCGTCGCTATCGTATTCGACACCAAGTTCCGATGCGATAGCATAACGCCTTTTGGTTCACCGGTACTACCGGAAGTATAAAATATCGCGGCCAGCTCATTTGAGGCTTTGGTTACTTGTTCGTACAGCTTTTCGAGATTGAATTCAATTATAGGAATATCCGTTTCAGTGTCGGATTTAGCAAATGCTGTATCATTCAATATATCTTCGATGACTTTAAATTCTATCGCGGAAGATTCGAGCGGGAGATTTTTATTACAGATAATATATTTCAGAGTTGAATCGCTATCGATTATCTTGTTTAAATACCGGGCATACTTCGCATGAAAACAAAGTAGTTGGGCATCGCAGTCGGAAATGATATAATTAATTTTATCCGGTTTCAAAGAAGTATCCAGCGGAACCGCCACATAACCGGCTTTGAATATCGCAAAAAACAAAATCAGATACTCAATCGAGTTTTCATACATCAGGGCAATCCGTGAACCGGCCTCGAGATTAAGGCTTTTTATATACTGCGCCACTTTGATAGTATTGCCAAGTAATTCCCGATAGTTGATTTGGCGGTCCGAATGTTTAACCGCCGTGTTATCCGGGAAAAACCGGGCTCCGATGGCCAGTAAATCAAAAACCTTCATCTGAATAATCGCATATAATTGAAATTTAAAAACTAATATTTGACCTGTCCGTCAATCGAACCGGTGTTTATCAGCCCAGTTTGCCCTGAATAAAATTAACCAGTTTATCAATCGAATCGAGATTGTCGGGAGTCAATTCATTATCTTCGACCGTAATCCCGAATTCCTCTTCCAGATAAGAGGTCAGTTCGAGCACGCCGGTCGAATCGATAATCTCTTTTTCCATAAACGAATCGGAGTCATTGACAGATTCGACATCACTTCCGATAAGAAACGTTTCAGTGATAAAGTCTTTCAATTTTTTGCGCATATCGGCTTGTTCCACAGTTGCCATTGTAATCCTCGCTATTTATGATTATTTATTTTTTATTTTTTTTGACGGCATCGATCAATTTTACGATTCAATTTCCAGCGGAGGCATCCGTAAAAACTCGGTTGCTTTCACTTTCCGCTCGATATTGGCATATCCTCGCTCTACCTGCTCTACCGTCAGATTAAGCACTTCAGCGGCTTTCTCCGGCGGGATTTTATGTTCGAGAGCATACCATAACATATCCATATTGTAAAAATCGAGTCCGAAAAAGAATTCTTCCTGAGTAACTTCTGCGCTGTAAGTATCGGTGGTTGGAGTACGATTTACGATCTCTTCAGGAACACCGATATATTTGGCCAATTGATAAACCTGGATTTTATACAGGTGGGCAATCGGTTTCAAATCGGTACCGCCATCACCATACTTTACGAAAAAACCCTGCATGTGCTCGTCCTTGTTGCCGGTTCCGGCGACGGCCCAGTTTCTTTTTTCGGCATGATAATACAGGGTCGTCATACGCAGGCGCTGTTTAAGATTCGACGCCGCCACTACCTGAAGATAGGCATCAAGCGGCATTCGTTTCGACCGCTCCTTACCGTTTTTCTCAATGGTAAGCGTAAAAACGTTGTATGTATTTTTTTCAAGAATATTGGTCGGCATCGTAATTTTGCATGCGTAAGAATCATCATATTCCGGGAAAACACTTTTAATTGCTTCATCGCGGCGCTGATAACAGCCCATCCCGGCGAGCCCATCTGAAATATTTTCAACCACCGTCTCGAAACCGAATTTGTCGGCCAGTTTTTCAGCCAGTGTTTTACTTTCACCGGCCGAGTCTTTTTCGGGCATCATTACACCGAGCACTCGTTTGGGACCGAGCGCTTTGGCACACAAGCCGGCAACCAGCGAGGAATCGATTCCGCCTGATATTCCGACAACGGCGCCGCTCTTTTTAAGAGTACCCCGAATCTGTTTGAGAATGGTATCACACAAACTACTGCTGACCGCTTCAGCGTCTATTTGTAAACTGTTCTTATTGAATTCCAATTCGATATTCCCTTTAAAAATAGGTGTTTTGCCCGATTCCAGTTAAAAACATATACGTTCTGTTTCAACCATATTTTAGTTTTCCGATTCGTTTTGACTATTCATACGAAACTTCGAACCAATAGTCAATCCATAAACCGGGTGTCTATAAATATATCGGAAAAACGGCGTAACTTCTTAATAGAAAGTGAATTGGGATGAAAGAACTAACAATTTAAGCCGTCAAAGTGCGGTCAAAATCAGAATTTAACACCACGCCCGAAAATCGTCTGTATTAGCTCTTTTATAAATCCCCACCCCATCCCAAAATGGATAGTAGGGAAAATAAAAGGTAAAACCGGCAAATACGAAAATCCGTTTTTAAAAGATATAGCCAAACTCGAAAGCAGTATTCCGGCGGTATATAAACCAAGGATAATTATTGATGGATAAAACAACGGTTTAACTAATATCGCCAGAAGGATTAACAGCGGTATCCCAATAGTTATCGAGGCCGGCAGCAGAGTGCCAAGTGATAACGAATCGGGATGTTTTCTTGCCAGACGGAAACGACCGACACCATATCTGGCCATTTGAGAAAAAAGAGTCGATAAAGATTTACGCGGATAATAATAAACCGCCAGTTTCATCGAGGTATATGACTTATAGCCGCTTTTGGCGGCCCGATAATTGAAATCGACATCCTCGCAGGCATCAAAGCGCTCGTCAAAACCGTTTAACTTTTCGAAAACCTGCTTTTTATAACTCGCGCCGGAACTGGTCGGCTCGACATATTTATCCTCCCGGGTATAAATAGTCGAATCCAGCCCGTGACCAATCGGTGATTTTCGCGCCAGAGAAACGGCCCTCTGGAAATAACTGTTATCGGGTGTATCCAGAAACTGTGGGCGACTTAAAACCGCGACATTCTTTTCGGCCATCAGTCTGATAATATTTTTCAATATATCGCGATTGTCGATATAAGTGTGCCCGTCAATATATGTAATAATCTCGCCGGTACTATTTTTGGCACCGATATTCCGTCCAGCCGATGATAATCCGTGCGGATTGTTAATTATTTTGATGCGGTTATCTTTTTTGGCAAGCTCGGTTATAATTTCATCGGTGTTGTCATCGGAGTCACCGGCGGCGATAATAATCTCGAGTTTGTCTTGAGGATAATCCTGATTTTGAATATAACCGATGGTCCGGGCAATAAATTTTGCTTCGTTTTTAATCGGAACTATGACTGATATTTTTGGATACTCATCCGGACTCAAAAAACTATAGCCTTTCCCCCGCCTTCGGCAGGTTAACATTTAATCATCCCATTAAAAGTATCGGCAGATGTTAAAGTCAATATAAAACCTGATCGCACATCAGGTAAACGGCCGGCGAATTAAAAAAAAGAATTTGAAAAAGCCTTATGATTTTATTAACATAAAACTCGCAAGGAAGGATTTAGAGATTGACCAAAAACAAAATTGATAAGTTCGGCGAAGAACGGGAACGGCTAAATCAGTTGGTGAAAAAATATGCCGGAGTTAATTCCCAACGATTTTTGAATATCGACTGGCAGGTATATAAAGAAGGCGCGCTTGATGCTAAAACAAAAGAGTTGATGGGATTGGTTTCGTCGCTGGTTTTACGTTGTGACGATTGTATTATGTATCACCTGATTCGATGTCGTGAGGAAAGTGTCACCGATGAAGAACTTGAGGAAACGGTCGCAATCGGTTTGATTGTCGGCGGCTCGATAACGATACCGCATATTCGTCGAATATGGGACGCCTGGGAAAATATGAAACAGAACAATGACATATAATCCGGAGGATTAAGATATATATGGATAAGGGAAAAATGTTCGAGACTTTGATTGAAAAAGTCGAAGCTATGCTCAAAAGCGAAGAACCGAACAGGAAAAAATTAAAAGTAATCTGCAGACTTCTAAAAAATAATATCCCCGGATATGACTGGATCGGATTTTATCTGGTTGATCCCAATAACGAGCGGGAACTGATTATCGGCCCGTATGTTGGCGAACCGACCGAACACGTAAGGATACCATTCGGGCAGGGAGTTTGCGGTCGGGCGGCCGATCTGGGTGAGACAGTTATTGTTTCTGATGTTTCGAAGGAGGATAATTATCTGGCTTGCAGTACCAAAGTTAAATCGGAAATTGTCCTGCCGATTTTTAAAAAGGGTAAATTAATCGGTGAGCTTGATATTGATTCGCATCAGCAATCAGCTTTCGATGATGCCGACAAAAAGTACTTATTAAAAATCTGCGAATTGGCGTCGGAATTGATTTAGTAAATAAAGTGTAAACTGATTCATCGAATTTTAAGAAATGTCAAATTTATAAGTATGGCAGGTCTGAGGCAAACCTGCCATATAATTTTCCAGATAGATTTTATTCGTGCGGCGGGATAGTTTCTTTCAATTTCGGCGGCGGTGGTGGTTCCCAGGTCCCTTCGTATTTTGCTTTCTTCTTATCGATATTGGGCAGATATTCCATCAATCCCTGGATAGTCACCGAATCTTCCTCCGGCGCCAATGCTATATATTTGTTGTATGCATCAAGAGCATCATCGTATTTTTTGGTCCACTCCATCGTGGCGCCCAGACTGAAATAAGCATCGGTGTACATCGAATCCATCTCGATGACACGCTTAAAGTCTTTGATGGCATTGTTGAAATCGTCGTTGTAATAATATGCGATAGCTCGGTTATAGAGAGCATCGATAAAATCGGGCACCAATTCGATTGCTCGAGTATAACTTCGGATGGCAAAATCGTAGTTATTCCGGGCGCGCAAAGCCAGCCCCAGATTATAATATGCCTCCGGGTAATCAGGATAAAGTTCGATCGCCTTCTGAAAATCGGCAATAGCCACATCGTGAAGGCCGCGCATATATAATGTCGTTCCGCGATGGAAATATGCCTGAAAATATGTGGAGTCGAGGCTGATGGCATTACTGAAATCCTCGGCCGCCAGTTTCCTTTCATTCATATTTTCATAAGCTAATCCGCGACTGAAATAGGTGTCGGGGAAGTTCGGATCGAGCCCGGCCGAACGGGTAAAATCTTTCACCGCTTCTTTGTAATTACCCAGCATCCCATAAGCAATCCCCCGCTGGAGATAAACTTTCGCATTCAACTTATCGATTTCCAGCGCCTTTGTGTATTGGTCTATAGCCTTTTGGGTCTGATTGCTGTAGAGATAGTTATTTCCCTTGATAATATAATCATCGGCTGATTGATCCTGCGCCAGAATCAATGAAGGACGAACAAACATCATAATGGCAAATAACAATGTCCCAATTCCAACAACCAAACCTTTACCTCTTGACATCATAATTTATCTCCTGAATAACGCGGTTATCGATATAACATTTTGGTTCTAATATCGGTAATGTCTTTTTTTTCCTGCAGTAATACTACTAATACTGATAAAACGACGCAAGCGATTTGTTCCGGTATTTGTAATGTAAATATTTGCGAGATTCAGCCGAATATTTTCCGGGCCGCGTTGACACTTCGTTCGATAAAACGATCCACCGGCTGGGATAACTTCTGACCGGTACCGACCTCGAATAAGATATTGGTCATTTGCGGCGCTTTGTCGAAATAGCGTCGTAACTTCGACCAGTTGATGGTCCCGTCAAACGGCGGCAGGTGCTCATCGGATTGACCATGATTATCGGAGAGATGACAGGTTGTCATCCGGGAATAATATTTTTTTATCAGATGAAACGGTTCACCGCTCATATTTTCATGCGAGCTGTCGAAACAAAAGCCGAATTTGTCGGGACCAAATACAGTCAGAATCCGGTCGCATATCCAGGAACCGGCGGCGGTCGGCATATTTTCAACCGCAACTGTTATCGGCAAATGACCGATTCGCTCGTCAAGTTGTTTAAGCGCCGAGACAGAACGTTCGAGACAGGCATACTTGCTGTCATAAAAATAATGATGCGGGTGGATAATGACTATCGGTATTTTCAAACCGGCGGCATATTCGATATACTCAACCGTTTTTTCGATAGCAATCTTCTGCTCATTCGAGTCTATCGCGGCAAGATTATACGGGGGATAAAAAGGAGCATGGGCCGAATCAATTGACAGATTCGAACTTTCAGCCAGATCAAATATTTTTTGTATTTCGTCTTTTTCATAAAATCGGCTATGGTCGAGATCGGCGCATAATGAGACAAAGTCGATTTTATTTCGGGCAAATAGCTGGAACTGTTTTTCGATTGCAACCGTTATATCAACCGTAGTCGATAGGCCTATTTTGTATTTTTTATCTGTCACGGTTCCGTCTGAATATCTAAATCTCTTTATAGGTCGGAGTGGACAGATATCTCTCCCCGGTATCGCAGATAAACGTGACAATCATTTTACCGGCGTTTTCTTCCCGACTGGCGACCCTCAAAGCGGCGGCAACATTGGCGCCGGAAGATATTCCTCCCATAATTCCTTCCTCACGGGCAAGTCGGCGGGTAGTATTAATAGCTTCGTCGGAGGGCATCTCTATGATTTCATCGACAATATCAAGGTCGAGAACATCCGGTTTAAAGCCGGCGCCGATTCCCTGGATCGGATGCGGCCCTTTTTTGCCTTCTGATAAAAACGGAGAATCGGCCGGTTCGACGGCAATTAATTTAACCGATGGCTTTTTCTCTTTGAGAAAACCACCGGCTCCGGTAATCGTCCCGCCGGTTCCGACCCCGGAGACGATAATATCTACCGCCCCATCGGTATCATCCCAGATCTCCGGCCCGGTTGTTTCTCTGTGTATTTTCGGATTGGCCGGATTTTTGAACTGATGCGGCATAAATGATTTTTCGGTTTTTTCGATTAGCTCCTCGGCCTTTTTTACCGCCCCGGGCATCCCTTCGGAACCGGGTGTAAGAACCAGTTCCGCACCTAACGCCTTTAACAGACTTCGCCTCTCCAGCGACATTGTCTCCGGCATGGTCAGGATTAATTTATACCCGCGCTCGGCAGCTATAAAAGCAAGACCGATTCCGGTATTACCCGAAGTCGGTTCGATGATAGTCGTATCCTTCTTAAGGAAACCCCGCTTTTCGGCATCGCTTATCATGGCAAAACCGATTCGATCTTTGACAGATGCGAGGGGATTGAATGATTCGAGTTTCACAATCACCTTACCGGGTAAACCGCTGGTCAGTTTGTTTAATCTGACCAGCGGTGTACGACCGATTAATTCGGTGACATTGTCAGCAATTCTGCCCAAAGGAAAACCTCCTTAGACTGAGCGAATTACTTACCCTATATCTCTTTCCTTATCTGCGCTTCTTCTTCCCGGCTTTGGATGCCAGTTTGGATACCTTAAGCCCCTGGAAATGTTTGGTCATCAGCTTTTCGGCATCTTTCCAAACCTGGGACAAGGCATCCGATTTTGTCAATCCGTTCTGGGAATAAAGGATATTGCCTTCAAAGGCAGATATAATATCCATCACCGAAATCTGTTCCGGTTTTCTGGTCAGATAATATCCACCCTTTTTACCGCGCGTTGCCTCAACAAGGCGTGCACGGCGAAGCTGCGATAACAGTAGTTCCAGATATCTCACCGGAACATCCTGGGAGTTGGCAATCTCCCTGGCCTGCAACGGCCCCTTACCATAGTTGGCTGCCAAAGATACAATGGCTCGTAATCCGTACTGCGCTTTCAGTGATATCATTTCGCCCCCCTTTCACGTTTGGCCATGTTCGTACACTGATATATATTATATCGTCGAACGCGGCTGAGTTTTAACAGTTCTGCTGCATGAGTCATGTTGTCATTCCTCTTGTTAATTTAATACGGTTAACACCTAATAGATTATAATATTTTGAAATAAATATTCCAAAAATAATTTTATATTCCCCATTCCGGGAAATTACCCGGATCAATATTAAAAACATATGATCCCAAAAGATATACAAAAATCGTTATAAGCATCACTCCGATAAGGTTTAACACCAATCCGGTTCGCGCCATACATCCAACACTTATTTTTCCCGATCCAAATATAATAGCATTCGGCGGTGTCGCTACAGGTAGCATAAACGCACAGGAGGCCGATAAAGTTGCAGGAATCATCAGCAAAAGCGGATTTATTTTTATCGCCAGGGCCAGCGAGCCGAGAATCGGGAGTAACATCTGGGTGGTCGCAGTATTCGAGGTCAACTCGGTCAAAAAGGTCATCATCAAACAGATTGTAATTACAATTAAAAATATCGGAAAACCGTGAAGTCCTGGCAACTGCGCCCCCAGCCATTGTGACAAACCGGATTGGGTAAAACCTCCGGCGAGAGCAAAACCGCCGCCGAATAGAATCACAATTCCCCAGGGTAACTTTACCGCGGTCCGCCAGTTCATTATTCTTCCACCAATATGTTTACGCGCCGGAATCAGGAACAATAAAAGCGCGATAGATATGGCAATAGTGCCATCATCGATAAATAACGGTTCGGGTAAAATATTAGACCAGCCCGGAATAACAAAACCGCTAACATCTATATTCTTTCTGAAAATTAAAAGGAAAGCAAAAAGAACAAAGGCGGTCAAGACAATTTTCTCTTCAAAATTAATCGGTCCCAGTTTTTTATATTCATCCCTGAAAAGCCCAATATCTGTTTTTCCTTCCGCCTTTTCGCGGGCGAACAGAAAAACCAACAATTGCCAGGCGATAATCAAAAATACAATCGAAAACGGCAGACCGAATAAAAGCCATGAGGCGAATGTTATATCGGGAGCATTGGGAAAATTGATTTTCAGAATTTTAATAAAAACCAGATTTGGAGGTGTCCCGATAAGAGTGGCAATTCCACCGATCGAAGCGGCGTAGGCAATACCGATTAAAAGCCCAAGAGAGAATTTCGATATTTTGGAATCGTCGGGATCATTATCCAATCTGTGTATCACAGCCAGCGCAATTGGTACCATCATCATGGTCGTGGCGGTGTTCGATATCCACATCGAGAGAAACGCGGTAGCAACCATAAAACCGAGGATCATTCTTTTCGGCCCGGAGCCTATCAACATAATTATTTTAAGCGCGATTCTTCTATGCAGATTCCATTTTTGCATCGCCAGAGCGACCATAAAACCACCTATAAATAGAAAAATAACATTATTAAAATAAACCGGAGCGACCTCCTTTCCGGTCATAATTCCCAGAATCGGAAAACATACAACCGGAAGCAAAGCGGTCGCCGCAATCGGTATCGCTTCCGTTATCCACCAAATCGCCATCAAGATTGCAATCGCGGCGGTACGGGTAATCAGTACATTTCGCGGATCCAGATCGAAAAACAACAATAAAATTAGAGCCAGAATCGGACCCAATATCAATCCAATCCATTTTTTATTGAATTCTCCGCTGCTGTCAATCCCATCAGGCATCTCTAATCTATCGGAATTAAAGAATAATCGAGTTTTTGAATCAACAAAAAAAAAGATAAAATATTATATATTTAATCCGCCCGGATATTCGGAATTTACCCATAACATCTTATAAAAATATATGTCACGACACAACATGACAGGTCAGGTTTCGCCTGGGTGTATTTGGCGGGATATAATAAAATCAATGCGAAACATTCACTTTAAGCTACTCAACCACCCAACGGGTGGATCACCCGGATTACGCTACTTCGATCGCACCTTTAGAATACTTTCCCAGAAAATGTAGCTTGATCTGAGAGAAAATTTCCCGTCTGTCAGATTACCCAACAGATAAAGATTAAAAAGCGTAGAAAACAAAATTAAAAAGCCGGGGCCGAAAAATTTAATAGAATAAATACACGAAAGGCTGTTAGAACAAGTCACTATATCATTTCCCAACGTCCAGCACAATACTGCAATACCAAAAAACGTATACCAGTTTATTATCCAATATCGATGAGTAGTCTTGAATGTAATCAATATCCTACATCCGGCCAAAATGTTCAAAAATTTATCGGCTAATTTTTTATATAATGGTTTTCCTTTTTGAATCTTATCCCTCTCTATTCTAAATTTATCCAAGGCATTCTCCCAACCAATATAATAATAATCTGTTTTGTTAAGTGAAGTAATAATTGCCTCCAGCAATCTCGTGTATCCGACAATTCTTGTTATTGTGGTTGCTTTATCAAAAAAAATCCACCAGCATGGAAGAATAATTATCAATGGAACTAAGAATAATATAGTTGGCGCGTTTTCCATAAATAAGTCGCTACCCAAACCAAATAAAACGCCAGTAGCCGCGATGGAAAGCGAAAAATATCGAACTTGGCAGTTTTTTAAATCCTGCAACTCACGCCTAAGAATTTCTCTTTCCATTAGGAGAATCTCAATAATATTACTCATCAATTACCTCCCGACATATTATTTAGTAATAATAAATACTAATATAGATATCCAATATGGATATTATGTTAATAAAATAGAAAGTTGTTTGAATGTCAATCAATAAAAAAGGCGCTCGTTCGAGCGCCCTAACTTATCTCTTACGCTTTATAAAAAAAGCTACTCTTCGACTGTTTTTTCCTTTTCCAGTTTAATCCTTATTTCATGCTTGCCATCGGGGTCGGTCATGACATCAACAGTAGCGCCGTCCTCGCCCTGCTCAGCCAATTTGGCTTCGATCTCCGCTTTAATTTCATCGGCGGTTTTACCCTCGGTATCGATATCAAGCCCGAGCCGGGCCGCTTTTGCGGGCGTTTCGAATGAAATATCACCATCACTATCCAGGAGAAGTTCAATAATCTCGGCCTCAGTGATTTCGGAATCCGATTCATTCGTTTTAATTACTATTTTCCGACCTTCATCGATCGTGGTAACGACAACAACCGGATTAGTATATATTTTTTTAAGTTTAGTCGTGATTTCGTCGGCAATTTCCTCATCGGTTTTGTCTTCTGTTTCCACATCGATTTTTATTCTGTCTTTCACCTGTGCGTAGAGTGAACCGGAGATATTCGCCAGAATCGGTTTAATCTCCGGCTCGACCATCGATCCTGTCAAGGCCTTGAAGGCGATGGCCATCTCAATCGCATCCTGTTTATTCGGCAAACCGCTAATAAGGCAATTGCCACCGGCAAGTTGAACGTCAACGTTTTCGTAACCAAATGTGGTAAGTGCCTGTGTTATCTGCGCCTGAGTAATATCGACATTATTCAAACCGGTGTACTGTAACTCATATCCAACCGTAGTCGTATATGAAAATGGTACCAATACAATAAACAAAAAAACGATTGCCGCCAGTGACAGGCCGGTAACCAGTCCCGAGCGTTGGTTAATTCTGTTTTTCATAATTGACATGATACTCTCCTTATTTTTCTCTTTCATCCGTTCAGTAATTCGATTGCGGAATTCCGATATCGGCGTGGTTTTGATATTATTTTCTTTTTCCCCTTTTAAAGCGCCGGTAAGAATAGACGCCGCCTTAAAAGCTCGTGCGCAGTCGGGGCAGGTTTTAATATGCTTCAGCATCTCTCCGTCCGGTGCGACTGAATCATTTATCCGTTGCATCACTTCTTTGCAATGCATAATTTCCTCCGAATTTCGTATCGGTATTATCATCGTTCTCAGAAGATGGGTTTTCCGGATACGATTCCAGTTTTTGACGCATCTTCCTCCGTGCCCGCCAAAGACGAGCCTTGATAGTTCCTTCCGGTTTTCCGAATATGGATACCATCTCCGAAATCGGCCACCCCTCTATCTCGTAAAGAACAATCATCGCCCTATCTTCGGGCGGAAGTGCGAACATCGCCCGCTCGAGCCAGCGTCGGGAATCGTACTGCTGGCGGGGATCGACATTAATATTCGAATCTGAAATTCGGGACCTGAAAGTTATTCGTGTCCACCAGGGTTTGCGCAGACGGTTTTTGAAGTTGTTAATTAAAATACGAAACAGCCAGGGTTGGAAGGCGTTTTTGTCTTTTAATGTATCGAACCGAGTCATAGCGTTAATTATCGCCTCCTGATAAAGGTCATCACCATCATCGCGATTGCCCAAAAGCTTACGGCAAAAGCGTTCGGCTTTGGGATGAATCGGTTCCAGAAGCTTCCAAAATAATTCATTATCCATATTCATACCTAAGACACATCAGGAGTCGGTTTGGTTGCATTATATCCAATATATTTCACAATTTTGGCGGTTAACAGCCTTATTTGACATATTTTTCAAATATTTTCGGGAAGAAATTCGGCGGCATGCTGTAATCCTCTCAGAACAAAGAAGAAACCCCAAACCAGAAGGAGGTGCCTCATGCGCGCCAGAAAAACTTACACCATGTTAATTGTCCTCACCGCCCTGATGCTGCCGCTGATCCTGTTCGCGGGGCCAACCGGGAAAATCAATGGCTGTGTCACCGACAAGGCAACCGGCGATCCGATTGCCGGCGCAAAAGTCACAATAGTCGGGACCAAATTCGGTATCGTTACCGGGCCGAATGGATGTTTTACGCTCGATAATATTGATCCGGGTAAATTGGAGATTGCGGTAAGTTTGGCCGGTTACAAAACGGTAAAAATCAGCGCGGTCAGTGTGATGGCCGATTTCACTACCGAACTGAATGTTGAAATGGAAAAGGTCAAAGAGGAACAGGATATAACCATTGGGATACCAAAACCGATCCCGAATCAACCAGTCGCTCAACCGCAACTCCTAATGTGCGATGAAGTTGTAGTACAAGACCTTGGTAAAAAAATGCGGGGGTATAATTGTAGTATGCCCAACCCGGCGGATGCTTCCGCGTACTACCCTCCGTCACACGGCGGGACGGCGATTGTCAACGGTGACGCGTACGACGCCATGTTTTTCAAAGATTATGGTACCAATCCGTTTGTGTTCACGATAAACGACCATCTTTCGACATTCGCCATCGACGTTGATGACGCTTCATATATTATGACGCGTTCATATCTCGAAGGTGGCAACCTCCCCCCGGATGAAGCGGTGCGTACCGAAGAATTTATCAATCATTTTAAATACAATTACGAATCGCCCGAAGAAGGGCCGTTCAGTATTAATATCGAAGGTGCCCCGTCACTTTTCGGCGAAAATTGCCAGTTGCTCCGAATTGGTATCAAGGGAGATGTTATCGCACCGGAAAACCGCAAGGCGGCCAATTTAGTATTCGTAATTGATGTATCCGGTTCGATGGGACGCGAGGATCGGCTTGGACTCGTTCGGAAATCTTTGCGGATGCTGGTTGATAATCTCAGACATGATGACGAAGTTGGAATCGTTGTTTACGGTTCACGCGGACGCGTCGTGCTTGAGCCGACTTCGATAAATGATAAACAGAAAATTCTCTCGGCTATCGAATGGCTTCGTCCCGAAGGGGCCACCAATGCCGAGGAAGGACTTCGTCTGGGATACCAGATGGCCGAGCGTAATTTCGAGAAAGGTAAAATCAACCGGATAATCCTTTGCTCTGACGGTGTCGCCAATGTCGGTGTGACCAAAGCGGAAGATATTCTCGACTGGATTAAAGGTTATGCAGAGAAGGGTATCACCCTGACGACGGTCGGATTCGGGATGGGTAACTATAATGATATCCTGATGGAAAAACTGGGTAACAAGGGTAACGGTTTTTATGCTTATATCGATGATTTCGCCGAAGCGAAAAAAATATTCCTCGACAACCTGACCGGGACACTTCAGGTCATTGCGCGTGATGTTAAGATTCAGGTTGATTTTAATCCCGAAGTCGTGCTCAGTTATCGTCTGCTCGGTTATGAAAATCGTGATGTCGAAGACAAGAAGTTCCGCGACGACAAAGAAGACGGCGGTGAGATCGGATCGGGACATCAGGTCACCGCACTCTATGAAGTGATGTTTAAGGATAAGCCGAAAAGAGAACATGTTGCCAAATTCTTTATTCGTTACAGGAATCCGGATAATATGGAAGATGTCGATGAGCAAATGGTAGTCATCAATATGGATGATTTCAGACCATTATTCAACCGCTGTTCGGTTGATTTCAAACTGGCTGCGGCCGCGGCCGAGTTTGCCGAGATTCTCGGTAAATCGTACTGGGCAAAAGAATCAAAATTGTCCGAGGTTCGCGAGCTTGCTAAAGAAATTTTCAGACAGAACGACACGCCGGAGATGATTGAATTTATGGATTTAATTACGAAGGCGCAACAGATGGAGGAAGCGTTGGCTAAGAAGTAGGTTGGGAGGAGGCCACTCCGCAAAAAGCGCCGTCGGTGATACCCGGCGGCGCTTTTTTAATTTTAGAAATTCGTTTGCGGACAGAATGGGGGCGGGCCGTTTAAATAAAGATATTTTATCAGATATGAAATATCGAGGATATTAATTTCTCCCGAATGATCAACATCCATCGATTCCTTACCCATTTTGGGCGGCATTCCGCTTTGATACAGGTAATCCTTCAGATATGTAATATCGAGTATATCCACGACACCATCGCCGTTACCATCGCCCGAAATGTGTCCCCGAATCCAAACCTCACATCGTTTATTAAACGTGTTCGGTTTAAAATGAAAACCGCCGGTAACCAGATAAGTATGATAGGTCGAATCCCACACCAAATCATAACTATCAAGAAAATCGAACATGGTACAGGTCACAACCAGAACGCGGCCATCAAAACCGGGGAACGAATCCAGATAAACCATAGAACTCGGAACAATCGTTTCATTAACACGGACTGTCGTAGTATCGATATCATCAACAGTATGACCGAGCGGCAGATTACCAACGTATATATTGAGGTACAACGGCGATACGGTGTATTTCATAGCCATCCAGAGACTGTCCGGCTCGACAACAAGGTCGCACGTGTTAAAATCACATACGCGGATTGTATCACCGTTAAAGGTCCAGAGCACAACCGGATTGGTAACCGCTTCAAAATGGTTTACGGTGAATTTAATTGGGTCGCCTTCCCAGGCACCTTCATCGATAGTGGTCGTAAAGGGATCGTCATGGTAAATCGACATAAAACCAAAAGAACCATCCCCCTTGACAACATCTTTACCACACAAAATACCGTCGGGATCATAAGCCCTGATAGTATCGCCCGGCTCAAACGGCATATCATTCATATACGGTTCGGGACAAAATACATTAATCCATTCAAAAGTCGGTATTGGATCATCGTTGGCAAAGGCATTGAATTGCCCGAAAATCAAACAGATAATCGCCAGCACGGTTGCTGAAACCAGCTTTTGAGTTTTATTCATGCTAACTCCTCCAATATTAAATTATTGTATTCCTATTAAATATCCTGCAATTTTGCACGATCCCAGTTTTTCGGCTAATCAGTAAGTAATAAAAAGTATTTAAGCCAAAAACCTCTGCTTTGTTAAACATAAAAAGGTTTTAAATTTATTGTCAAGCCAAATAAACCTCTATCTCAGAATCGCAAGAGGCGTAACCAACAAAATCCCACACGTATAAATAATTTCGGTCTACGGACAATCAGGCGCCGGTCCATCAAGATACAAGTAACTTATCAAATATGTAATATCAAAAATATTCACCGTCCCGGTATGGTCAACATCGGCTGAATTTTCAGGATCAGGAGCCGGTCCATCCAGATAGAGATATGTAATTATAAATGTAATATCAAAAATATTTAAACTTTCATCGCCATTGGCATCGCCGCATATAAACGACGCCACTATATCGAAGCTGAATAATTTTTCATCGATACTGCCGACCTCATCTTCAACTTCCGCAGTAAAATCGATAGTTCCGGTTTGAACCGGAGTGCCCGACAAAAGACCGTCCGTTGATAATGTCAACCCGGTCGAAACCAGATCGTCGTTTTTATCGTTCCATGTTTTACTGCCGGTTCCCCCGGAAACTTCAAGCTGATGCGAATAAGCAACTCCCTCTTCCCCATCAGCAAGCGATTCAGTGGTCACTGTCACGGCCGAATTAATATCGAAATTATAAACTTGTTCATCAACATCACCGGCGGCATCGGTGATACTTACCGTCAACTCCAGTGATCCGACGGCAGTCGGAGTACCGGTGATATTTCCATCGGTCGATAAAATCAGGCCGGTACCATCAAGGATATCGTATATATCATCCCAGACAAGCGGAGTAGTTCCGCCGGTTGAAGCTAACGACTCGGAATACGGCATATTCTCGGTCCAGTCGGGTAACTCGCTGGTCTGAATCTGCACATGCGGATTTATATCCAGACTAAAACCCTTACTATCGGACGCCCCGGTCGTATCGGTCACCTGAGCGGTAAAAGATATAACACCACTCGAATTAGCCATTCCCGAAAGAAGACCATCGGTTGCTAATGTCAAACCGGATCCGGCTAAATCATCATATAAATCAACCCAGGTAAGCGGTGTGGTTCCCCCAAATGCATTCAGGTTTTGATTATAAAGTCTCCCTTCGGTCCACTCGGGAAGCGAGGCGGATAAAATCATCGGCGTCGGATTAATGGTAATTTCAAACAGATGTTCATCAATCGCCCCGGCATCATCAACGATCCGGGCGGTAAACGATAACAATCCGTCGCTGCCGGGTGTACCGGACAGAGTTCCGTCGGAGGCAAGCGTCAATCCACTACCGTTCAGGTCATTGTATCTGTCGGACCAAAGAATCGGTGTTGTACCACCGCTATACTCAAGTGATTGTGAATAAGGTCTTCCCTCTGTCCAATCGGAAAGTGAAACGGTGGTGATTACAGGTGCTTCGTTAATCATAAACGAATAAGCTTTTTCATCGGAAGCTTTCGCTTCATCAACCACAAATGCGGTAAACGATATCTGACCGGTTGAACCGGGTGTCCCCGAAATGATACCATCGGTCGAAATCGATAGTCCGGTTCCGGCCAGATCATCATTTTTATCCGACCATGTTAATGTCCCACTTCCACCGTCGGCTATAAGCTGCTGAGAGTAAGCTATGCCGATGGTCCAGTCGGGAAGCGATGCCGTGAGAATTTCCGGCGGCCCGGCAGAGCAGGCATAATAGGTAATCACGACATCGTCGATGGCGGCTTCAACCACCGAACCGGAACTGAGATCGGAAACGCTGAACCGCAATCGCATCTGGTCGGTGGTGGTTACATAATCGGAGACAAGAAAGCTATGTTCATACCATTCACCCGATGCCTGATAACTCGGGCCGACTGTTTCAACCAAAACCCAATTGCCGCCATCATCATTGGAAATATGGACATACATCTCGTCGGCGTAGGGAGCCGCACCATAATGATTGGAATACCAGCGGGCATAGTGAACCGACCCGTCACCATCGGACAAATCGAAAAGTGGCGAAGTCAGATATGTTGTCCCACCGTCAACATCGGAATCACCATCAACATTATCGGTCAGGAAACAATTGCCGGAACCGTCAAAATCAGTCGGCGGATCGCCGCGATCGCCACCCCCAACCGGGACACCGCGTGTCCAGTGTCCATCGGTGGCATCACCGCTAATCGACCAGCCAAGATCGGTTTCGAAATCATCCTCAAAACCAACATAGACATCCGATGCGGCAACCGCTTTTAGCGGTAATGTTGTATCAGGATCGTAAATGCGCCCAATCGTTGTCTCCTGGGCACTGACATAAAACTCGATTTTATCGCTGCAGAACAATGCCGGGATAGTTGCCTGGTATTGGTTGGTAAAGACCTGGGTCATATCGGTTGTTTGAAGCGTGCCACCGTTAATTTTATAGTGCAGCTGGCCGCTTTCCGAAACCGGCACCCCGTCGTTAACCCCCGAAACGTTAACGGCAAACGTTGCCGCTTCGCCCGGTGTCAATAATTCCGGAACACCGGAAGGATATTCAAACAACAGGTCAATTTCGCCCGGATAATCTACATAAGCGGCGGCATAACCGATTCGCGAGCAGCCATACTCCAGACGACCATAACCGCCATCCTCACCCCAGGTCGGCCCCCATGAGTTACGGATAAACCAAACACCATCGGAACCCTGGTTATCATCCCAGCCAACCAGAGTTACACCATGATTGATATCGCCGGTTCCGTCACAGCCGTTAAATATGCCACCTGTGTATGCCTGCAAGGCGCTGTTGGAATGAAGCGTCACTGCAATCGGACCATAATCCATAATCGCCTGTTTCATCGCGGCAACCGACGGAATCGAATAACTATTGCCGACATAGGCCCACGAATCTATAAGATAATCATGATCGTACGGGCAACCGCATGCCAGCTCAACGGCCGAATATGGAAAATCGGCTTCATCAACCGAACCAACTCCACCGCACGGATCATCCTTCCAGTCGAAATAATCGAATACATACCACCCACCGGTGCAATCGTAACCATCCTCATTACAGCTTAGCAGCCATTGTTCGGACATATCAACGGTCGTGTCGTCTTTGATTTTAACATTACATTCGATCGGCCCGACAGTGGCGAAAGCCCAGCAACTTCCACATCCCCCCTGATTCCTGATCGGCGGACAACCATCATAATCGCGCCAATCAAATGAATCGGGCAAATCTTTCGTAGGTGTGCACGGATCAAACGGGGCCAGTTCCTGCCAGTTATCGGGGATTTTTATTCCACATATTTGTTCGAGCGGGTATTCGGTAATCTCATTTTTGCCGACAGAAAAGGTCCATCCCTCCTCAATACCCTTTTGCTGAAGGGCGTTGATATCTTCATCGGATAACTGCCCCCAGGCAGAAATAGATACAAAAACCAATATTAAAAATAATAAAAGATGAATTTTGCCCGATTTAAGCCCTTTATAACAGCCAGACTTTGGGAAGGTCATATCAATATCCTTATCGATTTTCAAAGCTGCGGTTATTACCGAACCTCATAGGTAAGTATCGGTCTTCTAATGAATTAAATATAATGAATAATGAGGATCTGTCAATATAATTAATCCCAACACAACGCCGAGTCGGTCGTTATGGTTATACATATAATTAACAGGAAATAGGTTAAGTCCTTTGTCTAAAGAGAGTTCACAAGCAAAAATAGACTTGACAAAAAGCATAATTGGAGGTATAATTATACAGTCTGCATAGTTAACTGGTGTATGGGCCGGATGTCCGGTAAAACTGCTGATTAAGGAAGGCGATTTTAGTATATAGTCAATCGTTAAGGGATTAAAGCAGGAAGTCGAAAAAGACAATCAGGAGGAACCATGCACCTCGTACTTACATCCCTTAAATCTGTCGTAATTTCGGTTTTTGTTATAATATTAGTTGGTTTATTATCATTGGCTAACGCTGTATCATTTCCGGTTTTAACTGTGCAGCCTACCGATACGGTAAATCATGGTTTCGGCTCTCAAAACAATGTTTTAGAAATTTACATGACTAACTGGGAGGATACAGTCGCTGCTTTTTCGATAACTTTATCGACAAGTCACCCCGATGTTATCAAATTTCAGGTTGGATCGTACGATATCTCCGGAACTTTAATAGAGGATTGGGAATATGTCAATACCAGTGGAAGCAGTACGGTTTTAAAAGTGTCGGGAATGGCTAATACTTACCCCCCGCCAGTTACGCATGGTATTGGTTATCCACAGTATGGAGATGTGCCGCTTATCAAAGTATTATATGATGTCGAGGGATTACCCGATTCGATGACATCGATGCTTGTTGATGTTTATTTAGGTGACTCCCTTAGCAATTTCAATTTTTCCGATGAACTTGGCAATTCCATCGGGGTGGGTCAAGACGATCCGACCTACGATACTTTATATTATAATTGTATCGAATGGGTTGAAGATGAGTGTATGGGATGGGAGGAAGTTTCGGGGCCTCCGGCCGATACGGTAGTAATAGATACAGTCTTGCATCCGTATCTGGACACCAGTCTTGTTCGTATTTACGACGGTACAATTGAACTCAGAGACTGCATATTTATGGGTGACGCCAACGGTGACTACGATAAAAATATTTTTGACGTTACTTATTTAATATCTTATCTATATCTGGATGGTCCCGAGCCACCCTCTTGGGCGACCCCCGACGCTAACTGCGACTGTGACGTAAATATTTACGATATAACCTGTATAATATCGTTTTTATATGAGGTTGGTATCCCCTGTGATGAGTGTATATGTGAATTATGGAAATCACTCTGCGGGCAATAACGATTCGAAATTTATTTTTACTCGATACGCATGGCTATTATGATTTTTTAAATAATTGCACGGAGGCGAATGCTTAATTGATAGGGAGTTAACTAACCAACAGCGTTTAAACAAAAACAAGGAGGAAACTGTGTTTTCAAATCACAGATTCGATCAGCCAAATTGCCGGTGGTTTGTTTTATTCCCGGCCATTATGTTAATCGCCCTTTCAGCAGTTGCCCAAACACCCCGTCTGGTCGTGCGTGTCGGCGATGTCCTGGCACCATCATCATCGGAAGGAATTCCGATTCCGGTCTTTATGGAAAATTACGCCGATACGGTCGCCGCCTTTCAATTCTGGGCATTATTGAGTAATCCCGATGTTTTTGAATTCCAGAACACCCCGCTGAAAGCGTCGGAGGTTTATCTTGATACCGGCGGGACGCTTATCTCGGGATGGCAGCTTGTCGAGGCGCGTTCGCTTGTCGGAACCGGTATGGATGCAAAAGTTACGGCGCAGGCGAATACCTATATACCGCCATACGTTAATGGTATCGGTTATCCCCAGTACGGTGAAATCCCACTCATCAAAATTTTGGCCGACACATACGAATTGTCGGAAAATCCCATAACTGTAACTGCCGAAATCCGGATAAATACCGATATGCAGGAAATTTTCGGCTTTATCGATCAACTCGGACAGCCAATCGGGACTATTTCCGATACGACTGTCAATACGACCTGTTGGAACTGCGTCCAATGGATGGATCCCCCCGATGATACGATTTGTGCCGTATGGGAGGAAATACAAGGTACGACAGGAGATTCATGTGTGGTTGATACATTTCTGACCCAGAGATTAGATACATCTGCGGTTCATATTTATGACGGTTCGCTGACTCTGTTTCTGTGCGGCGATGTCAACGGTGATTACAAGGTGAATATATTTGATATCACCGATATGATTGGAATATTATATATTTCAGTACCCGCCCCCGACCATTGGCAAACGATTGCCGATGTAAACAAAGATGAAACGGTCAATATATTCGATATTGCGGCACTCATCTCATACCTGTATATAGATGGCCCACCGCCTGAGTGTAACTACGAGTGGAATTAAAGAGGCAAGCCGGCGTTCGAAGCTACAAAATTGTCGATTTAATATATTATTACCGGCTAACTTCTTTAGACAGCATTTTCACATATATCGCGGCCCAGCATCAGAACAATACGCCTAACATATTGGGATATAAGAGATTCCATAATGTGTGGCCATAAAATAATCCTTGACAATAATCAAAAATAAGTTATTATATATTGAATGAACGTATAATAATTTATTGTACTACAACAGATTATGAGTACTGCTTTGAGGTAGCCGTCTGGTGAGGGGCGGAATCGGACCTCAAAAATCTGCTATTTTGAATTAAAATGTAGTATAATTTTTAGATTGAAATATTTATAAAGAGCATTTAAGATATTTCCTCAATGGAGCGAAAATAATATTAAATAATTTATAATTCATTGGAGGTTACTTTGAAAAGATTGGTCGTAGGTACATGGATGATTGCCCTGATCTGTTGCTGTTTTGCGGGTCTGGCATTGGCGAATCAATCGATTCCGGTGAGCAAGGCACCATCAGGTGTTAAAATGCTCAACGAGGAACAATCCGGAATGGTTGTGGAGCTGACTGTAGGTCAGGTAGACTTTGTCTCGGTGACAACCCCCGACGGCGAATTTACTTTGGCCAAAATAAATAATATGGGACGGTCGTTTAATATCGGTGAACCGAACCTGCCGGTTGCGGGAAAAGTCATCGCAATTCCTTTTGGTTGTGAACTTGAAACCGAAATCGTAAGTTATGATATTGAAGAGATATCATTAAGTGATTACGGCATAACGGCACCGCTTATGCCGGCTCAGCCGTCGCTTTCGAAATCGGATGATCCGGCTGATATTCCTTTCGAATACAATAAGTCCGCCTATCAGACGGACGGTTTTTATACTTTGCCGCTGGCGGAAACCGAAATTCTCGGCCAACTGCGTGATATTCGTGTCGCCAGAATCTCCATTTCCCCGGTGGAATATAATCCGACCGAAAATAAACTTCGTGTTTACTCAAATGTTGCGGTTCGTGTCAATTATAAAGATGCGGATTGGGAAACTACAGAGGCGATTCGCCTAAAAAATTATTCCCCTGCATTTGAGCCGATTTACCGCCAGATATTGAACAATGAAACTTTCATGGGGATGGCGAGGGCCGATTCGACGGATAGGACAAAATATCCGATCAAGTATTTGATTATTTCCGACCCGATGTTCGAAGCCCAGCTTCAGGAATTTGTCGAGTGGAAAACCCAAAAAGGTTTTATTGTTGAAGAAGCTTACACGGATGATATAGGTAGTTCAACATCTGCTATCCATAATTATATCGACAGCGTTTATGATGCCGGGACGCCGGAAGACCCGGCCCCGTCTTTTGTGCTTTTTGTCGGTGATGCCCAGCAGATTTCGTCCAACTCCGGAACGGCCGGTTCGCATATTACCGATCTGTACTACTGCGAATTGACCGGGGATCTGCTTCCGGAAATTTATTACGGCCGGTTTTCGGCACAAAACACCGGTCAATTGCAGCCGCAGATAGACAAGACAATTGAATACGAAAAATATCTCATGCCGGATCCAAGTTATCTGGCCGAGGTCACACTGGTTTCCGGCGTTGACAGCTGGAACGCTGAAACATACGGTAATGGTCAAATCAATTACGGGACCGACTACTATTTCGATGCCGCTCATGGTATAACGCCGAATGTCTGGTTGTATCCGGCTTCGGCTGGAAGCGGCGTGGCAGCGGCTATCATACAGACCGTCGAGGACGGTGTCGGTTTTTATAACTACACCGCCCACTGCGGCCATACCGGTCATTCCGATCCGCCGTTCACAACAAGCGACCTGCCGGGTTTGGATAATTATCATATGTATTTGCTTGGTATTGGTAACTGCTGTTTGCCGAATACATTCGGGACCAACTATTCGACCGACTGTTTCGGTGAAGCCTTTTTAAAGCTTGAAGATAGAGGCGGTATCGGTTATATCGGTGGCACCAACAGCACTTATTGGGATGAAGATTACTGGTGGGGCGTTGGTTACGGACCGGTTGTCGGTTCCGGTCCGACCTACGAGCAGACAACTATCGGTGCCTATGACGGTGTATTCCACGACTATGGCAGCCCGTCGGTTGAATATCATTACTGCTCCAACGCCGCTATAATCTTCGCCGGAAATCTGGCTGTCTCCGCCAGTAGTTCCAGCCGGAAAACATACTACTGGGAGATATATCATATTATGGGTGACCCCTCGATTATGACTTATATGGGCATACCGAGCGAGAATACTATTGTCCATGATGCCACCGTACTTTTATCCGCGACATCTTTCACAGTCCAGGCTGACCCGGCCTCATATGTCGGTATTACCTTTAACGATGTCCTTCACGGCACCGGGTATGTCGATGAAACCGGAACAATCGATATCGATTTGATTCCTTTTGGAACCGTCGGTACGATGGACATAGTCATTACCGCCCAGAATAAAATACCTTATATATCGACAGTCCAGGTTATTTCACCGGACGGCCCATTTGTTATTCATGACCAACATGGTGTCAATGACGAAACCGGTAATGACGATGGTGAAGTTAACTGCGGTGAGACGATTGATCTAAGCGTCCAGTTGATGAATGTCGGCCCCGATACAGCCTACGATGTTACGGCAGTATTGAGCAGTGCCGATACATTTGTTACGATTACCGATGATACCGAATACTATGGCACGATCAATCCCGATTTCGGAATCCTCAATTTGACCGATGCTTTTACTTTCGAAGTTTCGGATGATTTGCCGAATGACTATGATATTGCTTTTGTTTTGGAAGTGTCAGATCTGGATACGACCTGGACGAGTAATTTCAGTATCATGGGTCATTGCTACCCTTCATGTTCGTTCGATCCTGTCGCCGTTTATGATTCTGTTTTCCTGGGTGATATGTGTTATGACACCATAATGGTTTACAACGATGGCAAGGCGACTCTGGAAATCAGTTTCAGTTCCTCGAGTAGTTGGCTTACGGTGTCCGGAGGGATGCAGTATGTAGGTCCTTACGGAAGCCTGGCTGTCCCGGTGACTATGAATTCAGCAACATTGTCGTTTGGTGATTTCACTGGTTATGTAAATTATTCGACAAACGATCCGCTTGATCCGAGTGGTTCGGTTCCGGCGTATCTACATGTTTTCTCACCGGATATTTCGGTTTCGAATTCAACCGTTGAAACTACGGTTGAACCCGAAGGAACACAGTCGGTTCCGCTGACCATTTATAACAACGGTCCCGGACCGCTGACATACGAAATCGCCCGGTTAATGTTCGACGGTAAAGGCGTCGCCAAAGACGCAACTCCGAATGAGCCGGTTGGCTATCGTCTGGCCGATCCGGACAAATCAACCTCCGGCGAAATGGAACCGTTTTTTGCCCCGTCCACCAAAGGCGCCGGCGGCCCGGATTCATGGGGTTATTCCTGGGTTGATTCCGATGATCCTGAAGGACCGACTTATGGCTGGATCGATATTTCATCGGTCGGTACCGAAGTGGTTCTCGGCGATGATGATTCAACGTCAGCCATCTCGATCGGATTTGATTTCCCATTCTATGAGAATTCCTATAACCAGCTTAATATAAACTCTAACGGTGTTTTACACTTTAATGGCGGCTCGAAGGAACGTACCAACGATCCTATCCCCGATGCCGCGATTCCCAACAACATGATTGCCATTTGGTGGGACGATCTCGATCCGCGCAAGGGTGGTAATATATATTACTACTATGATGCCACTAACGAGAGGTTTATTGTCAGTTTTGATGGTATTCCCAATTACTACTCGACAACCGGAACCGGCGCGCTGCAATTCCAGGCAATCCTTACCCCGAACGGCAAAATCCTGCTGCAGTACGGTTCGATGGAACCGGGTAGCGACGCCGACGGGTTGGCAGGTTCGACGATTGGAATCGAAAACGCGTTGGGTGATGATGGTTTGCAGGTTGTTTATAACGCCGAGTATATCCATGATGATATGGCCATCTTGATTAATGCCGCCAGTTGGCTCTCAGTTGATCCCGGTTCGGGGACTATTGACCCGCTTGGCAATGATGTCGTCAATGTTAATTTTGATGCCGCCGAACTGGTTGAGGATGAGTACCACGGCCAGTTGACTATTTATTCGGATGATCCCGATACGCCGGAGCTGGTTGTTCCGGTGACAATGACGGTTGGCACCCAGGCTCCGCCTCCGGCCCCATCGCTGGTCAGTCCGATCGACGGTGCCGAGAATGTTTCCCAGCCGCTGACGCTTGACTGGGATGTTGTCAGTGGCGCCGATTCATACCAGGTCCAAATCGATACAAACGGAACATTTAGTGAACGTGTTGTCGATTCGACGATGAGCACGTCGGAATGTGAGGTTTCCGGTTTGGAGGAAGGCAATATTTATCACTGGCGCGTACGCGCCCACAATTCGGTTGATTGGGGTGATTGGAGTTCGACTCGAAGCTTTACGACTGAAATCACATGGATATGTGGCGATTTCGACGGTAACGGTGGACTTAATATTTTTGACATCACCGGAATAATCGCTTATCTATACACCGAAGGCCCACCGCCCGAGGTGATGAATGCCGCCGATGTAAACAACGACGGCACGATAAATATTTACGATGCAACATATTTAATTGATTATCTCTATTTGGACGGCCCGGCTCCCGATTGCCCGACAAAATAGGAATTATCAAAACGAATATTATGGGGACGGACATATTGTCCGTCCCTTTTTTATAAAAGGAGAATGTCTCGTATAATCGGTTCAAATAATATTTGCTGCTGATATGCCGATATTTGTGATATTAGACCGCCGGAGGGACCTGAATATCTTAGAGATTAAGGCATTGACAGATTTTGAAAACAGGTTATTTTATATTAAGAGAGAGAGCCGGCTAATCCGGTAGTAAAAAACGATTTTCGCCCCGGGCGATTTAAAATACTTACCTTCGGAAGGTGTTTATGAAAAAACTATCCATATTAATTCTAACCCTTTTAATATCTTCCCTCACATTACTTTATGCGGCTGACAGTGAAACATATTTCAGGTTCAAAGCCGAATCGAGACAACAACTCGATGAGTTAACAAAAATAATTTCTATCGATAATGTCAAAGACGGCTACGTCTATGCATATGCCAACGAGAAAGAATTTAAGGCATTCGAGAGATTGAAATACGAATACGAAATTCTTCCCCACCCAAGCAGCCTGTTTGTCCCGGAGATGTCATCATCGGCTAAAGATGCCAAAGACTGGGATTCTTATCCAACATACGATGCTTATATCAGCATGATGTCTCAGTTTGCCGACGATTATCCTGATTTATGCGAGATTGTTGATATCGGTAATTCGGTTCAGGGACGGGACCTGCTTTTCGTAAAAATTTCTGACAATGTCGGTACAGAGGAAGATGAACCCGAAGTTATGTACACCGCGACGATGCACGGTGATGAAGTTACCGGTTACGTTCTTATGTTACGTTTGATTGATTCGCTTCTTACCACTTACGGGAGCGACTCTCTTGTTACGCGGTTAGTCGATAGCTGCGAAATATGGATCAATCCGCTTGCTAATCCGGATGGTACTTATTACGGCGGCAATAGTAGTGTTTCAAGCGCCAGAAGGTATAACATCAATGGGGTCGATCTCAATCGTAACTACCCCGATCCCGAAGACGGGGATCATCCCGATGGCAACGGGTGGCAGGAAGAGACGGTCGCCTTTATGGATTTTGCGGAGGCGCACAGTATTGTAATTGCCACCAACATTCATGGCGGCGCCGAGGTATTAAATTATCCATGGGATACCTGGTCGCAGCGTCATCCCGATGACAATTGGTGGATCGATATTTGTCGTATGTTTGCCGACACAGTTCATGCCTATGCTCCCTCAGGTTATCTGACCGATCTTAACGACGGAATCACAAACGGTTATGATTGGTATTCGATTAGTGGCGGTCGTCAGGACTATATGAACTGGTGGCATGGGTGCCGTGAATTAACACACGAGATTTCGTCAACTAAGATGCCTTCCGGCAGTTCATTGCCGTCATATTGGAACTATAACCGCGTGGCATTTCTTGATTATTTCGAAAACGCTTTATATGGAATTCGCGGTGTGGTGACCGATTCTATCACCGGATTGCCGGTGGATGCCAAAGTCACGGTCGTGGGGCATGATTTTGATCATTCGGAAGTTTACACCGATCCTGATGTGGGTGATTATCATCGTATGATCGAGGCGGGCGTCTATAACCTGCAATTCACCGCTACCGGATATATCACTCAGACGAAAAGCGGCATATCGGTTACTGACTTTAATACAACCATTGTTAATGTCCTGATGCAGCCGACGACGACCGATCCGCTGTTACTTTTTGACAATCACGATGCCGGCGAATCGGAACCGGGTGATACCGTTAGTATGAGTATAACCCTGGAAAATCTGGGCGGCGGTAACGCTTATAACGTTATGGGAACGTTATATACCGATGATGCCTATATAAATATAATACAGCCAACTTCATCATATCCTGCTATTCTGGCTGAAGGCGGCGTGGCAACATCAAACTCCGAATATGAATTCGAAATTCTTTCGGGAAGCCCGGATATGCGCAATGTTGACTTCGACTTGTATTTAACCGCTGACGGCGGTTTCAACGATACGCTTGAGTTTAGCTATTATATCGGGACACGATCGCTATTGTTTTCTGATAATTTTGCTCTTAATCAGGGCTGGAGTGGATTGGGCGGTTCGGGTGAGTGGACTCTCGGCCCGGCTGGCGGCGGAAACGGTTCCGATGGTTACGGCGGACCTGATCCGTTTATCGATGTTTCTACGGGAACAGATAATTACGTTCTCGGTAATGATTTGAATTCGGGAAGCGGCGGCGATTACAGCAGTTCCCTTTCAACGACCTATTGGGTAACCTCGCCAATATTCGACTGCACTGACTTGACCGGTATTGTGTTGACATTCTACCGCTGGCTAGGAGTCGGAGGAAACGACGAAGCTTCACTACAGGCATATAACGGTTCAGCCTGGGTGACAGTATACGATAACGCCTCAACCATTGTCGATGAAGAGGCGTGGGGCGAGCAGGTCTATGACCTGTCCAATTATGCCGATAATAATCCTGATTTTCAGATACGATTCGGAATCGGCCCGACCAATTCATACGGAAATTACTGTGGATGGAATATCGATGATTTGGAATTACGCGCCTATGGTGAGATTTCAATCGGCAATCCCGTGATGTCTTATAATCCATCGGATATATATGACACGCTGTTTTTAGACGAGTCAACCATCGATTCGATTTTCGTATATAATAACGGTAACACCGATTTACTGGTGCGTTTCAACTCATTGGATAGCTGGCTCGATTTTGCCAAAACGCAGTATGACATCCCGATCGGTGATTCTCTTATTCTGGCTGTAACAGTCAATACACTTGGGTTGACCCCGGGTGACTACAACGGCGAGATTTCGTTTACGTCGAATGATACATTGAACACAAGCGGCGACATACCGGTTAACCTGCATATTCATTCACCGGACATATATCTGCCGCAGTCATCGGTCGATGAGACCCTGGCGACGGATGAACAATCGTCCAAACCGCTGGTGATTATCAATAACGGCCCGGGTATTCTGGATTATGAAATCAGCCGACAGATGTTCAGCGGTAAGAATATCGACGAAACGATCGAATCGCGGGAACCGATCGGTTATCGATTTACCGAGACCGATAAATCCGCTGTCGAAGAACCATATTTTGCGGCGGTTTCCAAAAGCAATGGCGGTCCGGATAACTGGGGTTATTCATGGGTTGATTCCGATGATCCGCTGGGACCAACATTCGACTGGATTGATATCTCCTTGGTCGGCACGGAAATCGATCTGGGTGACGATGACACTACAACCGCGATATCAATCGGTTTTGGATTTCCCTACTATGAAAATGTTTACAGTGAGCTTTATATCGGCTCCAACGGTATCGTGACATTCGGGACACCATCCAAATTACGAACCAACAGTGGTATTCCGGATTCGGAGGAGCCAAACGATATTATTGCGATGTGGTGGGATGATCTCGATCCGCGTAAGGGTGGTCATATTTATTATTACTCTGATATTTCTAACAATCGATTTATTATCAGCTTTGTCGAAATAAAGAACTACTACTCCACGACCGGAACCGGCTCGCTGTCGTTCCAGTTGATACTTCAGTCCAACGGTAAGATTTACATGCAATATGGCGTTATGGACCCCGGCTCTGATGCCGATGGTCTTGGCGGCTCGACGGTTGGTATCGAGAATGCCGCCGGTGATGACGGTCTTGAAGTTGTCTATAATGCGACTTACATGCATGACTCGCTGGCTATTTTATATTCGGCCGGAAGCTGGTTGTCGGCCGATCCGACGATTGGTTCAATTGATCCGTTCGGTACGGATACAATCGATGTCGGTTTTGATGCCACCGATTTGGACGAAGGCGAATATAATGGACAGCTTACCATAACTTCAAACGATCCCGATACACCCACGATAATTGTCCCGGCGACGCTTACAGTCGAAAATGAACCCTCACCCCCCGACTCACCGACCCTGGTCAGTCCAGCAGATAATGTCGACAGCCTGACTCAACCGATTACATTCGACTGGGCCGATATCAGCGGCGCCGACAGTTATCAGCTGCAAATCGATACCAGCGCTTTGTTCGGCACTACCGCGATCGATTCGAGTATGGCGCTGTCATACTGCGAGATATCGGGACTGGACGACGGTACCGGTTTTAGCTGGCGCGTCCGCGCCCACAATACGGTCGGCTGGGGCGACTGGAGTTCGACCAGGAGTTTCTCTACGGAAATACCATGGATATGCGGCGATGTTAATGGCGACAGTGATATCAACATCTTCGATGCAACAGCTTTGATATCATACCTCTACCTCGCAGGTGATGCTCCGGAACCACCGGAAAAGGCCGATGTTAATCACGACACGGCACTTAACATATTCGATATTACATATCTTATCGAATACCTGTATCTGGAAGGTCCCGAACCGGATTGCCCGTAAATACATAAGTTATT
>Ga0272443_10001035_pt1 | contig 44124 bp, 40 predicted proteins | sample SSMAcet12_FD_193581 | JGI IMG/M metagenome (GOLD analysis project Ga0272443, IMG submission 193581) | Marine sediment archaeal communities from Little Sippewissett salt marsh, Falmouth, MA, United States - SSM-Acet-12 | ecosystem: Environmental > Aquatic > Marine > Wetlands > Sediment ...
AGGGCAGGATCCGCAGGGAGCCGAAAGGCGAGCCAGTGATCCTGCCTATTAAACCAAAATTGTCGTTGCGAGGGAGGATACTCCGGTGGCCGACCGAAGCAATTTAATCAGATTTTTTGAGATTGCTTCGTCACTCGATGACTCGCTCCTCGCAATGACATTATTGATGGATATGTGGCATAGAGGCAACATGGTTGCCATAAGATGGACAGAACGATGTTCTGTCCCTGCGCATGAATGATGCCCCCCTACGTCTTCCGCTCTTTCTTTTTGGCGGCAGGGAAGAGGACGTTGTTCAATATCAGCCTGTAACCCGGCGAATTTTTGTGAAGTGATAAATCGGTCGGCGGATCGTTGACCATGTGCCGGTAATCCTCCGGATCATGACCGCTCAAAAAAGTAAAGGTCCCGCGCCCGAAATTGCCGTGTATATAGCGTACCTCGTCGTAACCCTCGGGCATCCCCAGAATCGTGACATATTTTTTCAGGAGCGATTTCCTGAAAGCGGTGTTCTGACCCATAAAACCCGAAATCATCCCGACATGATCCTGCACCAGCATGGTCGGCACCGGATCGAGTTTGGCCGAGAATTCGAACAGGTAGAAAAAATCCACCGGTTGATCGGGGAACCGCACCAGCCGGTCGGGGTAGGTGTCGATATCGCTGTGACGGTACAACAGCGGATCGAACGAGGGAGTGAAATTTTCAAAAGCGAGGCATTTCGAATAGTCCAGTTTCTGCAATGCATCCGGATCGACCGGGTCGCCGTCGAACTGCGGAGGACAGATATCGCTGTTTTCGGCGGCCAGGGCGATGTCGATCGTCTCGCATGCCGAACACATGGCAAACAAAAATCCGCCGCGCCGGATATAGTCCCGGAGCGTCCGCGCCACCTCTTTTTTCATCTCGGATACTTTGTGGAAACCCATCTTCCGCGCCAGCGTCTCGTTGATATCGACCTCCTGCCGGTACCACAATTCGTTGTGAAACGAGGCGTAAAATTTACCGTACTGGCCGGTGAAATCTTCATGGTGCAGGTGGATCCAGTCATAATCGTCGAGGGCGCCGGTGAGAACCTCCTCATCCCAGATAAGATCGTATTTTATATCGGCGTAGGTGAGCGCCAGCGTGACGGCATCATCCCACGGTTCGACATTGGTCGGCGAATAAACGGCGATCGCCGGTTCTTTCTCGAGCATCACCCGCTCCATATTTTCGACATCGATCACCCGGTAGATATCGGCCAGTTGCGAGGAGTTGATTTCTTCGGTATAGACGCCACGCAAAAGGCAGAGCGCGCTGAGTTCGTCGTTTGAATCGAAAACGAACGACCCGGCCCGGTAATTAAGGAGCCACTCGACCGTCATACCCATCTGAAGCGCCTTGAAGGCGATACCGTAGGCCCGAAGATGATCCGCCTGCGATTCATCCATCGGGATCAATGTCACCTGTGCCGCGACCGGGACGGCCAGCGCGGTCAGAATAACTGAAACGGCGATTATTTTGATAACTGTCTTCATCATATTCATAGATCGGTTCACATCCAAATATTTTAAACGCAGTCTGCGGTCGTCCTGTTTATTTTCTTTTTATTTTTTTACCGGCAACGGGACATAAAGTCGAAAATATTATTTGTCCTTTTTGCTCATCATTTTCTTGCGGTATTCCCGGTATTTTTCGAGGTACTCGACAATTCTTGCCTCGCGCCCGCGCTCCTGCGGCTGATAATATTTCGTCCCGGCCAGTTCCTCGGGGAAATATTCCTGATCGGTGAGGGCGTCGTCATAGTTGTGGGCGTATTGGTATCCCTGGCCGTAGCCGATATTTTTCATCAGCGAGGTCGGCGCGTTGCGGATATGCATCGGCACCGGAAGCGAGCCTTTTTCCTCGGCGTCTTTCATCGCCTTGCCATAAGCGATGTATGACGAGTTCGATTTCGGGGCGCAGGCCAGGTAAATAACGGTTTGCGCCAGCGCCAGTTCGCCCTCGGGACTGCCGAGAAAATGATACGTGTCCCGCGCCGCCAGCGCGACATTGAGCGCATTGGGATCGGCCAGCCCGATATCCTCGACCGCCATACGTATCAGCCGCCGCGCGATAAAGAGCCGGTCCTCGCCCGACTGGAGCATCCGCGCCAGCCAGTACAGCGAGGCGTCGGGATCGCCGCCGCGGATCGATTTGTGAAGCGCCGAGATAACATTGTAATGTTCCTCGCCACCCTTATCATAGATATAGGTGCCTTTTTGGTGCACATCCATGACTTTTTCGAGAGTGATTTCGCTGTTATCGCCGGCATCCGAGGCGGCCGCTTCGAGCAGGTTCAACGAACGGCGGGCGTCGCCGTCGGCGGCGTTGACCATGAAATCAAGCGCTTTTTCATCGATTGATATTTGCATTTCGGCCAGGCCGCGTTCGGAATCGTCCAACGCGCATTTCAAAATGTCTTTTAGAGCCTCGTCGGTGAGGCGATCGAGGACATAAACTTTCACCCGCGACAGAAGCGCCGAGATAACCTCGAACGACGGGTTCTCGGTGGTGGCGCCAATAAGAATAATGTCGCCCTTTTCGACCCAGGGGAGGAAAGCGTCCTGCTGGGCCTTGTTGAAACGGTGGATCTCATCGACGAAAACATAAGTTTTGCGGCCGGTCAACTTCTTGAAATTGCCCGCCTTTGAGATGACGGCTTTTATATCCTTGATACTCGAAGTCACTGCCGAAAACGGAACAAACTGGCCGCTGGTGGTTTTGGCGATCAGCCGCGCCAGCGTCGTTTTGCCGGTGCCGGGCGGCCCCCAGAAAATACAGGAGCCGATCCGGTCCTCATCGACCGCCCGCCGGAACGGGCTGTTTTTGCCGACCAGTTTTGCCTGACCGAAAAACTCATCGAAATTGCGCGGACGCATCCGGTCGGCCAGCGGTTTGGTGCGGTCGAATTCCTCTTCGGTCAGGCCGCCGCTATTTTTGTCCTCGAATAGTTCCATGGCTGACGGCAATATAAACAAATTGCGGGCATATATCGAAAAAAATTGAAATATATGATATTGAAGATAAAAAAAGGGGAACGGGCGTGCCGTTCCCCTGAATTTAGCGGAAAATTATCACGGGCAGTTCAGATCCGGGCCGCCGCGGTAGAGGAAATTTATAATGGCGGTGACATCGAGCAGATTCAAAGTGCCCGAACTGTCAACATCGACCGCAAATATATCGAACGGCCCCGGACCGTCTTTGTAGAGATAATTTATAAACGCGGTAATATCCAGAATATTGACGGCTTCGCTCATATCGAAATCGCCGCAGGTGTAACATGGATTCACGCCCATCACGGCAACAATCAGACCGTCGGAGGATTTGCTCGAATAGTATGTCGCACCCATCGTAACATGGTTGAGGTACTGCTGCGACGATGTCGTTATATCAATTATATTTTCGGTTATACTGTGCTGGCACAGCGCCTTGAAATCGAGATAGAAGCAGGTGGTAAGTTCTTCCGGGATAACCATGCTGCCGCCGGAAAGACTTATATCGACCGTGCTGTAATCATCACCGCGAATAACATCACAGGTTATTTCACCGTTCCATGTTCCGTCCCCGATACGGGCCGAATCGAAAGCGATGCGGTTGTGGTCATATTTGGCGCGAAGTTCGATAGCGTCGATCGTATCCGAGGGATAACAATCCTCCAGCCAGCTCGTTATTTTCAGCTGGAACGGTATATGGGCCGTCTCGGAGACACCGTCGACCGTGGTCCCTTCGATAAATATTATAGCGGTGCCGAGTTTAAACTCGACCTCGTCGCATGTGTCGCATGAGTCGCCGATGCCGTCGCCGTCATGATCCTCCTGATCGGGATTATAGTCATCGGGGCAAATATCGATGACATCGACATAACCGTCGCAGTCGGAATCTCCGAATGAATAGAGCTTTACTTCTGACAGGGTATCGCCCTCGGCCGTCGGCGCCTTGAAAATAATTTCGGCGTAGCCGTCGTCATGCATATCTCCGCCCGCCGGATTATTACCGACAGCCTCGAATATCAAATTGAATGTCTCCCCGGAATAGACGGCGACTTTGTCATCGGAACCCATGTCATCTCTCAGCATGCCGATATCGACCGTGCCGTCATTGTCCACGTCGCCCGCCCTGAATAAAGACCTGGTTCGGTATGGTAAGACCTGCATCGTATCTCCGGTGGCCCCGGAAAAAAGCAGGACCTTACCATGTGTCGCGACAAGAATCTCGTCATAACCGTCGTGATCGACATCACCCGGCCCGGTCGCCGCATAGCCAAGCGTTTCGTCGTCGCGACTACCCATAAATGTGTGCAATGTGTCACCTGTTTTGCCCGAAAATACGTACAGCCAGCCGTACATCTGGTCGGGAATGGTCCCCGCGTCGGAAATAAAAAAATCGCCGTAACCGTCATTATCCACATCGCCCATGCCGCCGGCAAGGATGCCCCACAGAGTATGATTGATGCTGTTTTCATATTGATACAGGACGGAGCCGTCGGCGCCGGAAAAGACAACCGCTTCATTAATAAAATCGAGTGCGATGATATCGTCGTGGCCATCGTCGTTGATATCCCCGACATAACCGACCACATTGCCCAGTTCAGAATACTGATCATCGCCGCCAAGTTTGTAAAGAAGACTGCCCGTTCGCCCCGAAAAAACTTTAACCTTTCCCGACGCTGCCCGTGGTGTTCCGACAACGAGATCGTCATAACCGTCGTTGTTGGCATCACCGCCCAGAGTGATGTTGGGGGTGAGGTTGGAATGGTACAAATCGACCTCGAAAGTGTACATCAACTCGTAGGTTCGTCCGGAATAAATATAAACCTTTTCCGGATCTTTTCCCTCGACGGCGATATCATTGATTCCGTCGCCGTCCATGTCGCCGTCGATGGCCAGCCATTCCCCGAACCCGGTGCCGGCCTCGCTGTTGCTCAATGTGTTGAGCAAACATTGTGAATATATCCCGGCCGGAAAAAGCAAAAAGGCCAGGACTGTGCAGATGATTATTGATTGTTTCATGTCCTCTCCCAGAGAATAATCCGAATGATATTTTCAGGCTATAATATATAAATATATGCTTTATTCGTTTTTATGCAAGAAGAAAAACGGGTCGATGTTGCAGGTCTTTGTCCTCGGTGTCGATGCAAAAAAAAGAGCGGCAACAGGATGGTCGCCGCTCGAGATTTATCATCAATAAACTGTAATCAGTCGAGACACTCCGACAATTCACGATAGGCGTCGTGCATCGCCGTCATTTTCTCCTCGATCAGTTCGGGCGCACCGTCTTCGCAGGCCGTTGCGAGCTGATCGACCGCCGTCATGAGCCCCTGTGCCCGGTTGTCGAAAACCGGTTTGAGGAAACTGTATTTTTCGGGGAGTTCGGCGTTCACGATCAAGCCGGCGCGTTCCTTCAACTGCGGAACCGCCGCCTTTATCGCATCGTAATCCCCATCAGGCATCGCCCGGTGCCAGAGCGGCTGGAGCACTTCGTGAAAATTCTCCACTTCGGGGATCTGCACCGAAACCGAAACCATGATATCGACAAATGATTTTCTTACGTCATCGAGCGCCGCAGATAAAACCGAATCGTTATCCTGCGCGGCGGCCTCGCCGTAGGCGGTGAGGGCCTCGGTTAACGACGGCAGTTTGGATTCGAAATCGGCGCGCACATCGTCATAAAATTCGGGGAGTTGCACCGCGGCCAGATTTTCGCCGGCGGTGATGATAATCTGCGCCGAATCGCGGGCCGCTTTCAGATCGCCGTCCATATTGGCATGCCAGACCATTTTGAATATTTCAAAAAAAGTGTCCAGTTCGGGAATATCTCGGTCCGGGTAGGGCACCGTCGCCGTTTGCTCCGGCTGGTCCTTGTCACCGCTGTCGCTACCGCATCCGGCGAGCATTATGATACCGGCCATAAGCGAAAGAGTCATCAGCATGATAAAAAATTTCGAGTTGTTCATTGTACCTCCTGCATATCTATTCACTTTTTTTATTTCTTTTTTCAATCATAAATAAAATCCCGGAAAATGTCCGGGATTAATTGCTCATCAGTTCGGTTAAGGATATACAAATGAGGCCGCCTAATCAAGTATTTTATTGGCGAACGAGATGCCGCCACAAGTGCTACTTCACCAGCCGCCGGATTATTTCATCGGCCAGCGGGAAACCGGTGTCGGTCAGCCTGATATACTCTTTGCCCGGGTCGATTAAATTTGCCTGAGACAAAATACGGAGATTTTGCGTGTCGATAATCCGCTCGGCCGGAATGCCGAAGCGCATAAGGAAATCCTTACGGCTGATACCTCGCGAGGTGCGCAAACCGAGCATGATAGCTTCGGCCATGCGCGACTCGATATTATCGGTATCGAAGACGAGGGGACGGTGCCCGGCCGATAATTTCTCGAAATACAGTTTCAAATCGGGGCTGTTGGCAAAACGGCGGTTCTCGATAAAACTGTGGGCCGACGGCCCCAAACCGAGATACTCGCCGCCCTCCCAGTAGCGAAGATTGTGTCGGCACTCATGGCCGGGGAGAGCGAAAGAGGAAACCTCATAGCGATGCAGATTGTGTTTCTTGCATTCCAGGTTAACAGCCAGGTACATCGCGGCCGTCATATCGTCGGCGGGGAGCCGAAGTTTGCCGCCGGTGATTTTCTTCTCCAGCGGGGTGTTTTTCTCGACCGTAAGTTGATAGTACGATACATGCGGCGGTGATAAATCGATCAGTTGATTCAAATCATCGGAGAGGCGCTTGCCGGTCTGTTTTGGAAGGCCGAAAATCATGTCGATACCGAAATTGTCCAGTCCGAGAACCCGCGCAAGATACACGGCGCGGAAAGAATCATCAAGTTTGTGCCGGCGGTTGAGTGTCTTCAAAAGCCTGATATTGAAACTCTGAATCCCGAACACCGGCCGATTGACACCCAGTTCCTTGTATGCGGTCAATCGTTCGGCGTCGATCGACTCCGGGTTGATTTCCAGCGTAAATTCTAGATTCGGCTTGAACGTAAATCTCGATTTAAGATCACTCAGCAGTTTTTCCAGAAGAGCCGGCTCAATCAGCGAGGGGGTTCCGCCGCCTAAATAGATTGTCTCGATTTTTCTTTTATCCGGCTCGATACTGTCGGCGGCCAGGTTTAGTTCGGTTGCGAGAGCCCGGAAATACTCCGCCTCGAGGTTTTCATCATGGCGGACCTTGTAAAAGTCGCAATATGAGCAGAGATTGGTGCAGAACGGAAAATGAATATAAAGCGATAGAGCCATCTTTAGAGCGCGGTAAACAGACGGTCCCACCGCGTATGGGACGGAAACCCGGTCAGGAAATAGACGGTGTAGCTGAGCGCCGAGCCGACATACGGAAATTCCCACTCGGGGGAATTTATATCCGGTTCCCATGACCAGTATATGAATAACGCCTTACCCTTGACGAATTCGGCCGGCACAAAACCCCAGAAACGGCTGTCCTGGCTCTCGTCGCGATTGTCGCCGAGAACGAAATACTGCCCCTCGGGGACCTGTATCGGTCCGAAATTATCCCGCGCCGAAAGCTGTGCCGCGAGGATTTTGGGATCGCTGTTTTTGGCGCTGGGGTAAATCTCCGCCAGCCGGTTATCGACATAAATAACCTTGTCGATAATCTCGATCGTCTGGCCCGGCCCGGCCATTATCCGCTTGATATAATCCTTGCTCGGATCGAGCGGATATTTGAAGACGATAATATCGCCCTGCTGCGGATCGCCGAAATCATAAGCCAGCTTGTTGACGAAAATATAGTCGCCCTCAAGCAGCGAGTCCTCCATCGAGGCCGAATCGACCCGGTAAGCCGAGACGACAAAGAGACGCAAAAGAATCGCCGCCGCCAGCGAGTAGAAGATTACTTCGATATACTCGCGCCAGAGCGGTTTGGACTTTTTAGACTCTCTTGTCGGCCGCACCGGCTTTTTCTCCGGCGTTTTTTTCGGCTCGATCTGTTGAAAATCTTCGAGGAGAAAATCGTTATTCATACTTGTTAAATTATCGGTGTACTGTTACTTTTTCTTTAACTGTCCAGAGGACAATAAATAAGGAATTTTTCTCTTTGGGCAAGTCATTTTAAAATATTACGCAGAATTATGCGTCGAAAGACAATCGATAAGGAGATATTATGAAAGAGATAATCAATACCGAAAACGCCCCGGCCGCCGTCGGTCCGTATTCACAGGCCGTCAAGGCGCAGGGGGGAGCGATGATTTTCTGTTCCGGGCAGATTCCACTCGATCCCAAAACAGGGGAAATCGTCGGCGAGACGGCGCCCGAGCAGGCCGAACAGGTTATCGCCAATCTCAAGGCGGTTCTGGCCGAGGCCGGCGCCGATCTGACCAAGGTCGTCAAAACGACCGTCTATCTGGTCGATATGAACGATTTCGCGGCGGTCAATGAAGTTTATGCCAAACATTTTACCACCGATCTTCCGGCCCGCGCCGCTATTGAGATCAGCCGCCTGCCGAAAGATGTCAGAGTCGAAATCGAGGCGATCGCCGTAATCTGAGCACGGCCGTGCGAAATATAAAACTGTTTTATACACTCGAGACGGGATTATCCCTGATTACCGGGATAATCCTGCCGGTTTATGTTCTCTATTTTCGGCTGTTCGATATCACTCTTTTTGAGGTGGCCATCCTGTCGGCCGTTTTCGAGGCAACTATTATTATCTTCGAAATTCCCACCGGCCGTTTCGCCGACCGCTATGGTCGCAAATTGTCCACCATTATCGGTTTCGCGCTGTATATACTTGCCGCCCTGGTATTTTTGAATTATCGGGATTTTACCGGATTTTTGATTGCCGAGATGATTTTCGGTATCGGCGATACATTTATCTCGGGCGCGCTGGAAGCGCTGGCGGTCGACAGTATCCCGGAAAATGAGCGCCATGACCGTCTCCCGGCCCTTTTTGCCCGCCGGACAACTTTCAAAACGGCGGCGATGCTGGTCGGGATGCTTCTCGGCGGAATGATGGCCGGTGTAAAATTATCGTTGCTGTTTGTTCCGGTTATGGCGGTGGCCGGTATCGGCCTTGGTGTTTCGCTGTTCCTTGTCAATATCAGGACCGCAACATCCGCAAAAGATGATGTTCCCGCAGACGTCAATTTCCCGATCAGGTCGATATTTTCGGGCGGGATCATGACGGCGCTGTTTGCGGTCGGTTTGCTGAGCAATTTTGTCTATGAACCGGTCGATCAGTTCTGGCAGGTGCTTTTTTCTGAAATCAAAAATATCGGTGGGGAATATTTCGGATTAATCACCGCCGCCGGGATGATTCTGGTCGTTATAACGGCCAGTTTATCGAAAAAACTGTATTCCAAGCCGGGATTGTATCTATTTGGGGCCTTTATTCTTATCGCGGCCGGACTGCTGGCGGCGGTAAAGATGGACCTGTACCCGGCGCTGGCCGGGATAATCGTCTATTTTGCGGTCAAAGAGCTGATTCGCCCGCTCATCTCCACCCATCTCAACCGTCATTTCAAATCGGCCAACAGGGCCACGATGCTGTCGGCCTATAATATGATCTGCTCGATTGGCGAGGTCGCGGCGGCGGTTCTGGCCGGATTTCTGGCGGCCAATTATGGTATCAAATTTCTATTTGTATTTTCGGCGACCGGAGCGTTGGCTTTGCCGGTGGTTTATAATGCGGTGAAGACGGCAAAGTCATAGTCTCGCCCGCTTTTATTTTTTGGCGAGCCAGTCCAGTTTTTGCTTCAACGGATTAAGCGGCAGAAGTCCCACAATCTTGTCCACAGCTTTACCGTTGCGAAACAAAATAACAGTGGGGATATTCATGATTTTGAAAGTCGTTGTTATCCGCGGATTTTGGTCCACATTCAATTTGAATATATTTACTCGTCCGGCGTAATCCGGGCCGATTTCGTTCAGCAGTCCGCCCATCACATGACAGGGGGGACACCGGGGCGACCAGAAATCGACAACAGCTGGAATATCCGATTTAAGGACATCCTGCATGAAAGTCTCATCGGTTACGGGTCGAGGTTTACCCGGTTTGGGATCTTTGTTAAAAAGGTTTTTGAATAAACCCATTGCATATCCTCTGCTTACATTATTCTGCTGCGTGTCTGGTATTTTATATAATATAATCGGCTTTTGTTGTTAAGTAAACGGTTCATTTTGGCAATTATATATTATTTCACTCCATTTTTGTCCGGGTGCGGCGCATAAATATGGGCCGGTGAATGCCAACATGATTATCAAGATCAATATTGCGGTCTTCGGGCGGAAGTCTCCATCCCTGCAAAACCGTGATAATTTAAGTAACCGATGGTCGGACAAATGATTATAGTGATTTTTCCCAAAATCGCGTTTTTCTGCGAAAACTATGCGGCTGGAGGCGCGGTTCGCAGCTGATTAGACGAGATCGAAATGTCTTACAAATATGGCTCTGTGATTCGATATATCTTATTACAAGATAGATATTGTCCGGTATAACTTCAATCCTCGCACCAGGATACGCCCGTGTGGGTGCTGCCTCGCGCTACTATCACCGATCACCGTGTCGGTGTTCCCGAAAAAAGCCGCTACTTTTGATAATAATTTTCAAAATCTTTCTACAAAGCTCTTGACAAATCATCAAAAAGGTATTTTATAGCATTTTTGTTTTGTGATAATAATCACAAACTGATTTTGCCATGGCAATTGGCGGGAGTTGATGGAAGATATGGACCAATATTTAGCGGTTTTAATTTTTCTGTTAGTCGGGATAGGAATAGTTCTCTTTACCTTCTTCTTCGCAAGGCTTATTCGCCCCCACAATCCATATAAAGCCAAAAATCAGACTTATGAATGTGCGGAAACACCCGTCGGCGATTCCTGGGTGAAATTCAACAATCATTTTTATATTTTTGCCCTCATTTTTGTCATTTTCGATGTCGAGGCGGTTTTTCTGTTTCCCTGGGCGGTGGCTTTCGGTCAACTGGGGCTTTTCGCCCTTGTCGAGATGATAATATTCATCGCCATCCTTGTCTTCGGACTTTTTTATGCCTGGAAAAAAGGGGTGCTCAAATGGGTATAATCAAGAAAGTCCCGGTATTTCTCGATAAAGTGCCCGGAGGTGGTATCATAACCACCAGCCTGGATACGATTTTTAATTATTCTCAGGCCAGTTCACTCTGGTACCTGTTATTTGGTACCGCCTGTTGTGCCATCGAGTTGATGGCCACCGGCGCTTCACGTTACGATTTTGACCGCCTTGGTATGATTTTCCGGGCCTCGCCCCGGCAGTCGGACCTTATTATCGCGGCCGGAACGATCACAAAGAAAATGGGTCCCAGACTTCGCCTGCTTTATGACCAGATGGCCGAGCCGAGATATGTGATCGCCATGGGCGGATGCACCTGCGGCGGCGGCCCGTTCTACTATGACAGTTATGCGGTCGAGAAAGGCATCGACCATATCGTGCCGGTCGATGTGTATATTCCCGGATGCCCGCCGCGTCCCGAGTCGCTTCTGGAAGGATGTTTGAATCTCCAGAAAAAGGTCAAGACACAGAAAATTAAGGATTGGAGCTGAGATTTTTTGCCATGAATCGTGAAGAGCTTGCAAAATATCTTCTGGATAAATTCCCGGACACATTGGAGCTTCTCGAAACCGGCAAGGCCGAGCCGTTCTTTTTGATGAAAAAGCCGGATGAAATTGTCGAATTCTGCCGCGCCATCAGGGATGATGTCGAACTGCGTATGGATTTTCTCTGCCAGATGTGCGGTGTCGATACCGGTGAAAATTTCGAGGTGGTTTATTCGGTGGCCTCGGTCAAGAAGCGTTACCGCTTCGATTTCAAATTTCCCCTGCCATATGAAGGCGCCGAGATCGAATCGGTGCAGACTGTCTGGCCGGGCGCCAACTGGTTCGAGAGAGAGACCTGGGAATTGTACGGTATAAATGTAAAAAATCATGGAAACCTGACGCGTTTCCTGCTTCCGGACGACTGGGACCAGGGTTTTCCGATGCGCAAGGACTGGGATGCCCCTGATTTCAAGCGGATGCCAGAGGTGTAAGAATGGCTGAACTGAAGACCGAAGAATTTGTCGTCAATATGGGGCCGCATCACCCCTCGACTCACGGGGTGTGCCGTTTCGTTTTGACCATGGACGGCGAGGTCATCGTCAAGGTCGAGCCGGTTATCGGCTATCTTCACCGGGCGCTGGAAAAAATTTGCGAGAACCGCACCTATGCGCAGTGCATTCCGGTTCTCGATCGTTTCGAATACTGTACCTCGATGTCATGCAACCAGGTGTTTGCGCTGGCGACCGAAAAACTGGCCGGTATCGAGGTACCCGAGCGCGCCGAATATATTCGTGTCATCATGCTCGAACTCAACCGGATCGCCAGCCACCTTATATGGCTGGGTACCACTTCGCTGGATCTTGGCGCTCTGACGCCGTTTCTTTACGCTTTCCGCGAACGAGAAGACATCATGGATCTGTTCGAGATGACCTGCGGACAGAGATTGACATACAATTATATTCGTGTCGGCGGGGTCGCCAAAGATATTCCGAAGGAATTCATACCCAAGGCAAAGCAGTTTTTATCGACCTTCGATAGTAAAGTGGATGACTACGAGAAAGTCCTGACCGAGAATCCGATTTTTATGACACGCAACCAGAATATCGGTGTTATGTCGCCGGAACTGGCGATAGCTTACGGTGTTTCCGGGCCCAACCTGAGGGCGTCGGGGGTCAAGTTCGATTTGCGCCGGGATGATCCTTATTCGATTTACGACCGCTTCAAGTTCAATATTCCGACCGGGCAGAACGGCGATTGTTATGACCGTTACCGGGTGCGGATGCAGGAGATGCGCGAATCGGCAAAGATCGTCCGGCAGGCGATAGAGCAGCTTCCCGAAGGCGAAATCTCGGCCAAATTCAATCCCATCGTCTTCAAGGCTCCGGCGGGCGAGCTTTACAGCCGGATAGAAAATTCCCGGGGGGAGATGGGTGTTTATTTACAATCCCGTGATAAAGAGAAAAAGCCGTTGCGGGTCAAACTGCGCGGCAGTTCCTATAATCATTTGCAGGCTATGCCTCATTTGTTAAAGGGCCATAAGATCGCCGATGTCGTTGCGGTCATGGCCTCACTCGATATCATTATGCCGGATGTGGACAGATAATGGAAATTACAGGAATTTTCGAATATTTATATGAATTACTGATCGGAACCGGCCTGCCGCAGGTCTGGGTGGATATTATCGCCTATGCTTTTGCGGCGGTGGTGGTTTTCGGATTTCTATGCATTGTGGCGCTGTTTCTGGTCTGGCTGGAAAGAAAAGCCTCGGCGCATTTCCAGCAACGACTCGGCCCGATGCGCACCGGCTGGCACGGCTGGCGACAGACGGTCCATGATGCCATCAAGTTGTTGCGCAAGGAAGATATCACGCCTTACGCGGTGGATCGCAATGTCTTTTACTGGGCGCCGATCATCTGCTTCGTGGCCGCTTTTATGGCCTACCTGGTCATTCCTTTCGGCGACGGCCTGATCGTTTCGGATCTCAATATCGGTATCCTGTTTATTCTGGGTATCACGACCTTTACGATAATATCGCTTCTGATGGCCGGCTGGGGTTCGAACAACAAATATGCCCTTCTGGGCGGGATGCGTTCGGCGGCACAGGTGGTCAGCTATGAAGTCCCGATGGTCGTTTCGATTCTGGCCGTGATCGTTTTTGTCGGATCGCTGTCGATGGTCGATATTGTCCAGTCACAGGCAAAAATTTACCAGTGGTATGTATTTCGCATGCCGTTTGGCCCGATTGCCTTTATAACATATATTATAGCCGCTACGGCCGAGACCAACCGGACGCCGTTTGACATACCCGAAGCCGAGCAGGAACTGGTTGCCGGGTTCAATGTCGAGTACTCCGGTATGAAATTCGCCATGTTTTTCCTGGCCGAGTTTGTCAATATGTTTACCGTCTCGGCGATCGGTGCAACGCTCTTCCTGGGCGGCTGGCAGGGTCCGTGGCTGCCGTCATGGATGTGGTTTATGGGCAAAACGCTCTTTTTGGTCTGCATCCTGATGTGGTTCCGCTGGACATATCCGCGTTTGAGAGTCGATCATCTGATGGAGTTTTCCTGGAAGTTTTTGATTCCGGTGGCGTTCGTGAACCTTATTTTGGCCGGGTTTATGAAATACTCGGGGTGGTTTAACTGGTGAGATTAATTTTCGACGGCATTAAGAACCTGATTATCGGGTTGTTGACGACGGCCAAACATCTCGGCCGGCATAATATATGTATCCAGTATCCGGAAGAGAAATACACCATGCCGGAACGGTCACGCGGCATTGTCGTGTTGCTTTCCGACAAGGAGACCGGCAAACTTAACTGCACCGCCTGCATGCTTTGCATGCGGTCATGCCCGACCTCGGCCATTCAGATCGAATCGCACAAGGATGAAGAAACCAAGAAACGGGTTCTCGATGAATTCGTCGTCAATTTCAACCTCTGCTGTTTCTGCGGATTGTGCGAGGAAGCCTGCAATTTCGCGGCGATAAAAATGGCGACGATGTATGAATTTTCGACCTGGAACAAAGAGGACCTGGTTTGGAATAAAGACAAGCTTCAGGAAACGGGCCGCGACGTTCCGTATGAAAAACCGGTTCGCAAAAAACCGGTGGCGAAAAAAACAGCTGCGAAGACTGATGAAAAACCTGCGGATAAACCAAAGGCGGTTGCCGCCGACCCGAATCCCGATGAGAAAGAAGTCGAGAAACCGGCCGAGCCGGAGAAAAAAACCGAGGTTGAACCCAAAACCGAACCGGACAAAGCTGATGACAAGGCAGGCGGGGAGGAACAGAAATAATGGCTGAAATATTGGATCTTATCCCGCAATTTATAGCCGATGTCGCCGACAAGCCGGTTTTTTACCTGCTGGCGCTGGTTATAATCGCATCGGCACTTATGGTAGTGACGCTGAAAAATATTTTCCACTGCGCCCTGTTTCTTATCCTGACCCTGTTCATGGTGGCCGGCATTTATATTTTGCTCCATGCCGAATTTTTGGCCGCGGTGCAGGTGCTTATTTATGTCGGGGCGGTGTCGGTGCTGATGATTTTTGCCATTATGTTAACCACGAGGCTGGCATCCAAGAAAATTGTCCAGACCAACGAGCAGGCGACGGTGGCCGGACTTGTGGCTCTTGCTTTTCTGGTCGCTTCGCAACTGGCATGCTGGAAAACCACGTGGATGATTACCGACGAGGTGAGTCTCCCTGAAAACAATATTATGACCCTGGGAAAACTTTTGATGACCGATTTTGTGCTGCCGTTCGAGGTGGTCTCGATACTACTGTTGGCCGCCCTGATCGGTGCCGTGGTTCTGGCCAGAAGGGAGGGCTCCTGATGGGACACTATGTAGCGCTGGCCGGAGTTTTGTTCGCTATTGGAATTTTCGGCGTTTTGACACGCCGCAACGCCATCGGTATTCTCATGTCATTGGAACTGATGTTTAATGCGGCCAATATCAATTTTGTCGCCTTTAATAAATATATTTTAACAAGTTCTGGAACCCTGACCGGTCAGATCTTTGCCATATTCATCGTTGTCGTGGCCGCCGCGGAAGCGGTGGTGGGGCTGGCCATCGTGCTGCTCATCTACCGCAACTGGAAGGGCATCGATGTCGACCGGATTAATGTAATGAAGTGGTAATATGCTGGAAAATGCTTTTCTGATACCGTTTTATCCGCTCTTCGCGTTCGTGGTGATTGTCTTTTTCACGCGCTGGAAGGAAAAATTATCCTCGTATCTGTCGATATCGATGATTCTCATCGGCCTGATCCACTCCATCGGGGTTCTGATACAGTTGATCGGCCGCCACGGCGAGCCGTTCGAATTGGCCGTCCCGTTTATTACTCTGCCGGAACTGCATCTCGAACTCGGTATCTGGGTCGATCCGCTGACGGCGGTGATGCTGGTGGTGGTGGCCATTGTTTCGAGTTGCGTGCAGGTGTATTCACTGGGGTATATGCACGGTGATCCGCGCTGGAGCCGCTACTACTCATATCTGTCGCTGTTTACTTTCTCCATGCTGGGACTGGTGCTGGCCAACAACTTCTTCATGATCTTCATCTTCTGGGAACTGGTCGGACTCACAAGCTATCTCTTAATCGGGTTCTGGTTCGAGAAAAAATCGGCTTCCGACGCCGGCAAAAAAGCCTTTATTACGACCCGTATAGGCGACCTTGGCTTCATCGTCGGGTTGCTTTTAATAGGATATTATTTCGGGACCTTTAACTATCAGGAAGTTTTCGGAATTGTCCAGTCCGGGACGATAGCGCCGGGAATTCTTATCGCCGCCGGTATCTTTGTTTTCTGCGGCGCGGTCGGTAAATCGGCCCAGTTCCCGCTTCATGTCTGGCTGCCGGATGCCATGGAGGGTCCCACCCCGGTTTCGGCGTTGATCCATGCCGCGACTATGGTCGCCGCCGGTGTTTATCTGGTGGCGCGGGCGATGACTCTGTTCTCCGCCTCCGTGACCGCCTCGATGGTGGTGGCCGTGATCGGACTGATTACCTCGCTCATGGCGGCGACAATCGCCCTGACCCAATTCGATATTAAACGCGTTCTGGCCTATTCGACGGTCAGCCAGCTTGGATATATGATCATGGCGCTGGGTCTTTACGGCGTAGATTTCGCACGCGCCTTCCAGCATTACGGTCCGGCCATGGCCGAACATTTTCATTCGGCCGGTTATTATGCCGGAACATTCCACCTGATGACGCACGCCTTCTTCAAAGCCCTGCTCTTCCTCGGGGCCGGCTCGGTGATACACGCAGTGCATACCAACGATATCCGCGAGATGGGCGGATTGTACGGTAAGATGAAAATTACGGCGATTACGTTTATAGTTGCGTCGCTTTCGATCGCGGGTATTTTCCCGCTGTCAGGTTTCTGGTCCAAGGACGAGATTGTGGCGGCGACGGTCGGTCACCCGGTCTTTATGGTGCTGACGCTGGCCATCGCCTTTATGACCGCTTTCTATATGTTCCGCCTCTGTTTCATGACTTTCACCGGCAAGCCGCGCGACCAGCATCGTTTCGATCATGCCCATGAATCGCCGAAGTCGATGACGATTCCTTTGATGGTTCTCGGGTTCCTTTCGATTTTCGCCGGATGGGTCGGGATGCCATGGCTGCACCACGGCTTTTCGAACTTTGTCTGGCACAACGAAGCGTATCACGCCCACGCCAATTACCTGCTGATGCTTATCTCGACCGTCGTGGCGGTCTCCGGAATCGGGCTGGCTTATCTGATGTATTACAAAAAATCGATATCGCCCAATACCATCGTGAATAAATTCAAACCGATTTATACTCTGCTTTACAATAAATATTACTTTGATGAGCTTTATGATGCCGCTGTCATTAAACCGCTGCTTGCTTTCAGCAATGTGATGTGGTGGTTCGATGCCAATGTGATTGACGGCCTGGTCAACTTCACCGGCTGGCTGACGGTTAAATGGGCCGATATCAAGATGTGGTTCGATAAGTGGATTATCGACGGCGCCGTCAACGGTATCGGTTATGTGTGCATGTTCTTCTCATGGCTGTTCCGGTACATTCAGACCGGATCGTTCCAGTTCTATACGCTGGTTATTATCGCCGGAGCGTTGGGAATATTGCTGTTCGAATTAAATATATTACTCTTTTATATACTGCTGGCGGGCATTGTTATTCTGGGACTCGTCCGCATGGCATTCAAGAATAACCGTTCCGGCAGGGTGAAAACGGAACCGAATATAGAAGCTTAGGAGGAAAGAATAAAGTCATGGATTTCCCGATATTATCTTATATGATCTTCATCCCGCTGTTTGGTTTTATAGCGGTGATGTTTCTACCCAAGGAAAAACACACGTTGATCCGATGGACCTCGCTGGCGTTCTCGTTTGTACCCATGATTCTGTCGTTTTATCTGACCTATGTTTACTATGTCAATTTCTCCGGTTCCGCGGATATGGTTTTTACCGAGGGTCCTTTCGACTGGATCGCACCGGTTCATGTCCAGTATTTCCTGGGCGCCGACGGTATCTCGGTGCCGATGTTGTTTTTGACCGGGTTGTTATCGTTCATCTCGATTCTGGCATCGTTCAATATCACCAAACGGGTGAAGGAGTATTTTTCTTTCTTCCTCTTGCTTGAGTCTGGTATGATCGGCGTTTTCTGCGCCCTTGATTTCTTCCTCTTCTATGTATTCTGGGAAGTTATGCTGGTTCCGATGTATTTCCTGATTGGTATCTGGGGCGGACCCCGCAAGGAATACGCGGCAATCAAATTTTTCTTATACACATTGTTTGGATCGATCTTTATGCTGGTCGCCATCCTGGTGCTGTATTTCACCAGCGACCCGCATACGCTGAATATGATGGAGCTGATCCAGACCGTCCCGGGCGTGATGGGGCACTCGTTGCAGCTTTTCTGCTTCGCTTTCCTCTTTGTCGCTTTCGCCATCAAGGTTCCGGTCTGGCCGTTCCACACATGGTTGCCCGACGCTCATGTCGAGGCGCCGACGGCGGTCTCGGTTATTCTTGCCGGTGTCCTGCTTAAGATGGGCACCTACGGTATGCTGAGAATTTCCTGGCCGATGTTTCCCGAAGCAACGAGGTTTTTTGCCGTTCCGATTGCCATCCTCGGCCTGATCGCCATTATTTACGGCGCCCTGGTTTCGATGGCGCAGAAGGATCTGAAAAAACTGGTGGCGTACTCGTCGGTCTCGCATATGGGTTACTGTATGCTCGCGCTGGGCGCATATTCATCGGTGACCGCCATCTCGGGATGCATGTTCCAGATGTTCAGTCACGGTTTGATCACCGGCGCCCTGTTCCTTTTGGTCGGTGTTCTTTATGACCGGGCCCACACCCGTGAAATCGCCGCTTTCGGCGGACTCGGCTCGAAACTGCCGGTCTATACCGGCCTGATGGTGCTTTTCTCGATGGCCGCTCTCGGATTACCGGGTATGTCCGGATTCGTTTCCGAGTTTATGGTCTTTGTCGGCGCGTTCACCGCTCCGGCCCCCGATCTGACCATATACACCGCCATCGCGGTGCTCGGTGTCGTCCTCGGAGCCGGCTATATGCTGCGGATGGTGCAGCGGGTGTTTCTGGGTGAATTCAACAGCGAGAAATGGTCCGGGTTGACCGAGATCAATGTCCGTGAAATTATCACTGTCGCGCCGCTGGCGTTCCTGACGATAATGATCGGTGTTTATCCCTCGCCGTTGACGAAGATTATGAAAGCGACTCTGGAGAATTTGGTTAACCTGATGGCTCGATAGGATTGGAGATTATGCCAGACTATAATTTGAAATTAATCATTCCTGAAGTTTTCCTGTTTCTCTGGGCGCTCTTTATTATCGCCTTTGATCTCGGAACCAGAAGAAGAAATTCCAAACTGATCGGCTATCTGGCTATGGGCGGTGTCGCCTTTACCGGTATTCTGCTGAGCACCTATCATGGCGGATTCGCTTTCGGCAACATGTTCAAATCGGATATGCTGGCTGTTTTCTTCAAGGTCATTTTCCTCGGTTCCGCCTTCATGGCCATCGGATCATCATTTGGCATAATAACCGATAAAATTAAAAATCACCGCGGCGAATTTTTCGGCCTGATTCTCTTATCCACCGTCGGTATGATGTTCCTCGCCTCGGCGGGCGAACTGATCACGCTCTATATCGGCCTCGAACTGACCACGATCCCGCTTTTTGTCCTCGCCGCTTATTATAAAGATGATCGTATCTCGGTCGAAGCCGGGTTGAAATATATGATTATAGGCGCCTTTTCGTCGGCTATCATGCTCTACGGATTGTCGCTTCTGTATGGCTTGTCGGGAACGACCGACCTGCTGGCCATGAAAATAAATCTGGCCTATCTGTTCCTGGGTAACAACGGTCTCGGCTGGGGACCGCTGATGGCCATCATCCTGGTTATGGCCGGTATCGGTTTCAAACTGGCACTGGTGCCTTTCCATATGTGGGCGCCCGATGTTTACCAGGGTTCGCCGACGCCGGTTACGGCCCTGCTGTCGGTCGGCTCCAAAGCGGCCGGTATCGTTGCCTTTTTGCGGATTTTCACCGATGGCCTCTTCGGTTTCAGCATTGAGTGGAGCATGATTCTGGCGGTTCTGGCCACGGGTGCCGTCGTCCTTGGTAATATCTCCGCCCTCAGGCAGAAAAATATTAAACGCATGCTGGCCTATTCGTCGATCGCCCAGATCGGCTATGTTATGGTCGGATTGGTGGCGGTCAACCAACTGGGGGTCGCGGCGGCCGGCTACTATATGTTTATTTATCTGTTCGCCAATATGGGCGCCTTTGCCGTGGCCACGATCTTCTGCGATAAAACCGGTTCGGACAGTATCTCGAGCTATGCCGGACTCTCCAAATCGTCGCCCGCCCTCTCGGCATACATGGCCGTTTTTCTGTTGTCGCTCGCCGGAATACCGCCGCTGGGAGGATTTGTCGCCAAATACTTCGTCTTCGCGGCAGGTATTAAAGCCGGATACACATGGCTGGTGATAGTCGCATTGCTGACTGCAGTCGTGTCACTGTATTATTACGCCAATGTCATCAAAAATATGTATTTCTCCGCGGAAAATCCGGAATTCAAAATTAAACCGCCGCTCTCAGCCAATATCGTCCTCATTCTCGGTGTCGCCGGTCTGGTCGTTTTCGGTGTCTATCCCGAACCGATCCTGAATTTCGCTCTGGATGCAGCCAAGGTATTTATATTTTAAATATTTGGAATATATAGAAAATCACTCTTGCTTTATTTTCCTCTGTCGGTTTTATTTGCTCTGAAATGTATTGTAGTGGGGTGTTTAGGCCGATAGAATAAATGAAGACTGGCGGAGAGGTATGTCGCTATTCAGGATTGTTAAAGGTATAATCAGACGACAGTTCTTATCCGGCGTTCTGGTTGTGGTGCCGCTGATACTGACCTATGTCGTCCTGCGGTTTCTATTCGAGTTGATCGACGGTATCCTGTCGCCGCTTATCTATCGCACCCTCGGCTATAATATCCCCGGACTCGGAATTATCGTAACCATCCTGCTGATCCTGCTGGCCGGATTCTTCACCCGCAACCTGATCGGTGCCAGGCTGTATAAATACGGGGACCGCGTTCTGGCCAATATTCCAATTATAAGAATCGTCTATATGGCCACCAAACAACTGGTCGAGGCGGTGTCGGTACCCAATATCAAAACATTTAAGGAAGTGGTGATGGTGGAATACCCTCGGCGGGGACTGTTCGCCATCGGGTTTGCAACCAGCCGGGTGCGGCTGGAAAACAGGGGGGAGGAACCGGTTAAGCTGGTGGGCGTCTTTATACCGTCAACCCCGACACCGGTTTCCGGATTCGTTATTTTTTCGCCCGAAAAGGACATTATTACGTTAAATATATCGGTAGAGGAAGCAATAAAACTGCTCGTTTCCGGCGGAATTGTGGCGCCGCCGGCCTTTGGCGGGATGGAACCGGGCAAAATTGCAGAAGTAGAGGGATAAGATGCGACTCGCTAATATGATAAGCAGAGAATTCATTATTGATAATATCGCGGCGACGACCAAGGAAGAGGTGGTCGATGAGTTGTTGAAAGCGCTCAAATGTAGAAAACCGGATATCGACGTGGAGGGTGTAAAAGAGCTTATTATGGAGCGCGAAGAGATCGAAAATACATCCTACGGGCGCGGTTTTGCCTTTCCGCACGCCCGGACCGATAAAGTGGGGGAGATGTATATACTGATGGGCGTCTCGCGCGGAGGCCTGACCGATGAAACACCTGACGGTATCCCGCTCTCAGTGGTTGTCCTGCTCCTGACTCCGTCGCATATCTCCAATCTCTATCTCCAAACACTCTCCGCCATGGCTACATTCGCGCGGATGGAGGGCAACCGCGACAAAATTATCGCCGCCGAATCTCCCTCGGATATACTGGATGTTATTTACAACAGCGGCGTCAATGTCGAAAAAGAACTCAAAGTCAAAGATATTATGACCCGTGGCGTGGCCACCGTTACACCTGAGCACAGCCTCAAACATGTCGCCAATGAAATGTTCAAAAACCGCCTCTCAGCTATGGCGGTGATCGACAATGACGGCAACCTGATCGGTCAGATCACCGACAGGGATCTTATCCAGGCCGCCCTCCCTGACTACAAGACGCTTATCTCCAATCTGAACTACTCGATGGATATCGAGCCGTTCGAGGAACTTCTCAAACAGGAAGACAAAATCAAAGTGGCACAGCTCTATACCACCGACCATGAAGTGACCACAATGGATACGCGTATTGTCGAAGTGGCGGCGATGATGATATTCAAGGATCTCCGGCGGGTATTTGTAACCGACAACGGCAAACTGGTCGGCATATTGATCCGCAAAAACATCGTCAGTATGATAATTCGCGGTTGATAAGTAGTTAACCACCTACACCACAGCATATTAACATCTTTTCCACACGTTGTTAACACTGCATTCTGTTATATTTCTGGGGAATAATCCCACTCCCGATTTACAAATCTGTCATTAGCAAAGGCAGCCCGAGCCCCATGTTATCGATCCCGATGGGGATCGAAGATACGACGCAAAACGATGTAGATTTCGACATTTTTCCTACAAAATATTTATCCCCAACCTACCCATGTTCTAATGTGGTGTCGGGTCTCTGTCGAAATCCTGAGCTTCGAAGGACACCCGACCCCCGGTGGGTCTGTCGAAGATCCTGAGAAAAACGAAGGGAGGACCCACCGATCACATTGTTATTTAGACAAAAAAAGGAAACGAACCCATATGGCTGTAATTGTGTGAGTACACCAATTGTACAACGAACGATATTAAATATGACATAAAATGTCAGAAACTACAAAAAGATTTCAGAAATTATATATAAGATATTTTTCGGATATATCAATCTTCAGGCTTGGCGTCTGCCTCCTGGCCGTCTTTTTTCGAGATCATCGAGGCAACTATGGAAAGCGCCAGGATACCGCCGATTATCCCCAGCGAGACAAGGTCGTTGATTTTGTAAAATCCGGAGACAAGCATCTTGACACCGACATACGACAATATAGCCGAGAGACCGTATTTGAGATATCCGAACATGTTCATCAGTCCGGCGATGGCAAAATAGAGCGCCCGCAGGCCCAGGATGGCAAAAACATTTGATGTGTAGATAATAAATGTATCACGGGTAATGGCGAAAATGGCCGGGATTGAGTCGACCGCAAAAACGACATCGGTTGTCTCGACCACAACCAGCACGACAAACAACGGTGTCCCCACCCATTTACCCATCCGGTGAACAAAGAAATGACCGTTGACATAATCTTTGGTGATCGGAATATATTTGCGGATAAATTTAAGAAACGGATTTTTCTCCGGCTCGATTTTGGAATCGCCGGCCAGCCCCATCTTGATACCGGTATAGACAAGGAAAGCGCCGAAAATATATATCACCCAGTGGAAAGTGGCGATCAGCAGCGCCCCAAGTGCGATAAACAGGCCACGCATCACCAGCGCGCCGAGAATACCCCAGAAGAGAACCTTGTATTGATATTTGTCCGGAACGCCAAAGTAGGTGAAGATCAGCAGGAAGACGAAAATATTATCGATACTGAGCGCCCGCTCGATCAGGTAGCCGGTGAAAAATTGCAGGCCCGCCTCGGAACCGTGCCAGAAATATACAAAGACATTGAAGATTAGCGCGACGACAACCCAGATGACCGACCAGACGAGGCCCTCCTTGACCGAAATGCGGTGGTCCTTTTTGTGAAAGACGCCCAGATCGAGGGCCAGCATCGCCAAAACGAGAATATTGAAGCCGCCCCAGAGTATATATTTATTTTCGAGCAGTTCCCAGAAAGTTTCCATTACAGTACGATCAAATGTCTAAGTCACAATATCTTCTATATAAATACAATTGGCTGCCAATATAGAATCGACAGCCGTTCTTGTCAAATAAAACAAGGATATTTTGGTTTTGTTCACCGGCCGGAGAATCAATTGTTATCTTCTTTGGGACGGAACCCGATTCTCGGAAACGGGTTGACAATCGAACTGGCAATATTTGTCAGATGGCTTGCGGTTCGCTTGAGATACCTGAAATACAGCGCCAGCGTGACGGCGTTACCGGGGGTGAGTGTCTGGTCTTTTTCCGCAATAATATCCATCAGCCTCTGGTCGCATCGCGAAGAGATATTTCTGTGATCCGACATAATTTGTTTGGCCGCCTCGATATTCATGTCGTTGACAACCCCGATGATGGTATCAAAGCGTTCGAGAACGATTTTTTCGATATCGGCGAGATCCTCTTCGAACATGCCGCCATGAAGACGGGTCGGATGCGCCGAGGCCAGCTCGGCGATATTTTTTGTGTAATCGCCTATTCTTTCGACATCGATAACGATCGACACCAGTACCAGTCCGGGGACGATATTTTGCACCCCGGCCACAGTCAGGTGGGTCAGGACATTTCTTCGAACCTCGCGTTCGAACTGGTTGATCTCTTTATCTTTCTCGTAAATATCGAACGGCAGTTTGGCATCGCCGTGTTTCCGAAGCGATGTGATCGATGCTTCGAACATCTCGCGATCGGTTTTGAGCATTTCTTCGGTCGTTTTTATGGCCTGATCCAGAAGATTCTCTTTGCCGAACAGTTCCAGAAATTTTTTATACATAAGCTATCACCTCAACAGATAAATTAAAACTAATGGAATCAGGAAAAAAATCAACACAATAAACACTATCGGAATAAATTTATATCTTAAAGTTAAACGCGACAATCTCTTTGCTACTGTTATCGGAACCGATGCCAATGGAATGAATATTAAAATACCACAAATATTAAAAATGAGATGGGCGAAAGCCACAGCAACCGCGGCCGGCATCTGGGTCACCAGAGCGGCCAGGATGGCGGTTATGGTGGTGCCGATATTGGCCCCCACAGTGTATGGGAAAACCTGCCGCAACGACAGAACACCAGCTCCCACCAGCGGGACGATAATCGAAGTCGTGATCGATGACGACTGGACAACAGCCGTCAGCAGTATACCGAAAAGCAGTGCGGTGGCCGTGTTTCGGAATATATAACGGCTGAAAAATCCCTCGACCCGGCTGAGAACCAGCGATTTCATGATATCGACCATGAATTTAAGGGCGACAAAGAGCAACGCAATCGCCACCAGGGCCGATAGCCAGCTGTTTTGTCCAAGCAAATCAATAATCAGATTCGACATCGGTTTGGTAATGGCCTTAATCGGCGACAGGAACTGAAATCCGCCGGCGCCCTCGAAAAAGCCTTCCAGCCAGAGAGCTGTCCGCCCCAAAAAATTCGTGAAATATTGCAGCGGGAACAGGATTATCACCAGCAACATATTGAAAATGTCGTGCACCACAGCTCCCGAAAAGGCCCGGACAAAATCGCGGGTGCGGGCAACATGGGTCAGCGATACCAGTGTGTTGGTCACGGTTGTCCCGATATTGGCCCCCATGACAATCGGTATGGCGCCCTCGATCGAAATAAGACCGCCGGCAACCATGCCGACCAGAATCGAGGTGGTCGTCGAGGAGGACTGGATAATCGAAGTGGCCAGAATTCCTATAAAAAGTCCTACAATCGGATTCGAGGTGGTGGTCAGTAATGTCTCGGCGAACTCTTTACCGAACAGCTTAAAAGAGGCTCCCAGAAGCGTAATGGATAAAATGAACAAATAAAGGAAAAATGCAAGCCCGACGGGCTTGAGAATGGTCGAAAGTTTAGGCCCCCGATGCTTCAAAAAAAACCCGGTTATGCGGTTTTTACCGGGTTTATCATTTGGCTGCAATCTCTCTTTTCTCCCCTGACCTATAGTCGTCTCTCGAATCGTCGAATATACCGACAACACAACTCAAAGTCAAGAGAATTTGAAAGACATATTGGATGCAAGTTCCGGCATTATTCCCTGATGTTTTTGGTCGCCCACGCCATCCGTTTGCCGTATTCGAAACAGGCTGTCAAACAGTCGTCATTGGGACCGTCTTTGCCCTCCAGACCGACCTGAGCATACGGCCCCCACTGGTTGGCGCCGGTTCCGAAACCGGGCATATCGTTGACATAGCCGACCAGAACCAGACCAAGTTCCATCAGGGCCGAAAACATCGCCAGTTGCGTCATCTCGGTCCCGCCGTTAAAGGCACCGCCCGACACCAGCACACCCCCGACACGATTCTGGAGGGCCGATTCCATCCAGAGACCGCCCAATTTATCGATAAATACCTTCAACTCATCGCCGATCGAGCCCATCCTTACCGGGCCGCCGAGAATAATAGCGTCATATTCGAGAAGGCTTTTGGGATCGGTATCTTTTGCAGTTGAGAGAGTCACCTCAAGACCGGCTTCCTCCATGCCCTCTTTCATTTTACCGGCCATCTGCCCGACATGCCCATAAGCCGACTGATATACAATAATAGCTTTCATAATTTTACCCCCGATAGTAACAAATTGTCAAAATTCGATATAGTTAATGTTTTGTAACTGGAGAAAACAGGGTCGGGATCAGTATTGTTCCTCGAGGGGCAAAAATAGAAGGCCGCTTTCCATGCCTTCCCGGATGATAACGATATAAATACCCTCGGTATCGAGCTTTTCCAGGATTTTTCCCATCAGTTCGCGGGCATTGCGGACAATTTCGCCATTGACCCTTTTGATCTGATCACCCGGCATGAGGCCGTTTAGAAAGGCCAGCCCCAGAGTGTCGATTTCGACCACTTCCAGAAGCCCGGTGGGGGTTTTGGTGACCGAGAAGCCGAGTCTTCCGCCGCCGGCGCCGAGTTTCGCCGATTTATCGTACTGCTGATCGGTCCGGTCTTTCCGGGGCGGGCGTGGGGCGCGGGTCATACCGACGACAGGCGAGTCATAAGGCTCCCTCGCCAGAAAGAACAGCAATGGTTCCTCGGGGGTAAGAACCCAGCTGTAGCGAAAATGATTCTGATACATTTCCCAGCCCGGGTTGTGACGTTTCCACATGGCCGATTTGGTGATTTCATCGAGGCTGTCGGGCGGGATAATCAGATTGGCGCAGGTCATAGCCAGCGTCAGCGAGAGGACATCGAAACGAAACGAGCTTTTTTGCATCAGCGGGTGACCGGCAACCGGGTCATATTCGGAGCCGGGGAGATCATACTGCATCAAATTTCGACCGGCCAGTAACTTGATCAAATTCAGCAGTTGGTGCATCCCGGTCGGTCCGGCCTCATTATAATCTTCCATCTTGATCGCTTCGAGCGGGAAACAGGGCGGATCATAAAGAATATCGGTGCGGAGATATCTCATCAGGTTGATATCGATTTTTTTCTCCTGCCACTTGATACCGGAATACTCTTCGAGCATAACCAGTATGCTGTAACCGAGGCTGTCCCATTGAGCCGCGAAAGCGGAATCATTGCGGTTCATCCATCGGATTTCGCGTCCGATCTTATAATCGCTGAAATAATATTCCGGGTAGAAAGCTTTCATCAGCAGGCGGTTCCCGGTATTGAAAGAGACAATCGGCAGATCGGTACGCAACGGCTCCGGGGCAAACGGCAAGAAGCCGGAGTCCTGTGCCGGGGACTCGGGCATATTTTCCTGGGCCGCGGCGCCGGTGAAAGCCGCCATCAGTAAAATTATTAGCAGCAGTTTTTTCATAGAGGCTAAATTAGGCAAGATATTATCAGAAAAGCAAGAACTTTATGACGGTAAATTATTTATATCCCGGCGGCGGGCATCTCGGGCGGCGCCGGAACGGCATTTGTGCGCGGGGTAAGCTTCCGCAACTCGAGATAAAAAATGGTCATCAGCGAATTAAAAAAGGTGCCCATAAATCCCATGATGACAACTCCCACCAGGAGAAATATCGGAACGATAATAAGCAGCGACAGAACCAGAGTCATTATTGACTGTGTCGCCAGCATGACGATCGGGATGGCGAACAGGATGGCGATTATGGCGCCCCCGATAATAATTATTATCCATAAAAAAGCCTCGATCAGGAAGATCACCAGATTGGGCCCGATATGTTTTATCAGAAGATTATATGCCTCACCGATGGATTGAAAAACGTGTGCATTGTAGATTACAATGTCGCGCTGGGCGAGCGAATAAATATTGCCGAAGAAAAATGTCCCTGCCAGACCGACCGGCAAGCCGATAAACAGGGCCAGAACGCCGAGAACAGGCGTCATTATAAAAGCCAGAACAATCGGGATAATTATGACAAATACAAAGGTAGTAACGACAATCGCCGACAGGAAAAACATTCCCAGGAAGCGCCAGAAATAGGTGGCGCCGATTTTGAAAAGCCCGGAGAGCCGGTATGATTCGTTTTTCTCTATTTTATTGACACCCGCAATCAATCCGGCGATACTTATCAGGTTCATGATGAAGAGAAAGAGCATGAGCAACAGCAGCATGGCGACTATGAAAAGAATAATAGCCACGGAAAGCTCGGTGTTGGCCTCGAACCAGTCAAGAGCGTCATGCAATGTACTGTCAAAATAGCCGTAGCGCCAGTTGTCGATTTTGTCGCCGATGTCGAGTTTCTTGAGATCCTGACCGCCGAAATAGCCCAGCGAGGTGGCGAAAAAGCCAAGCACCCAGAGCACCTTGTGCTTCCAGGAGATTTCAAATGCGCGTGTTAATATTTTATTATAATCCATAAGATATTTAATCTAAGATAACGACAATATCAAATGCAACATAAAATTCGTTATATTTACGCGGCCGCGGATTCCCGTTTTTTAACCGGAAAACCGTTGCCGTTATAAATCAAACCGTCTTTCAGCTTAATTATGCGCTGGCAATGGTTGGCGATATTCATATCATGCGTGATGACAATAACGGTGTGACCCGCTTCCCACAACTCATCGAAAATCTTTATAATTTCGGTGCCCGATTTGGTATCGAGATTACCGGTCGGCTCGTCGGCCAGAATCAACTGCGGGCTGTTCCCCAGGGCCCTGGCGATTGCCACCCTTTGCATCTCGCCGCCGGACATTTCGGTCGGCTTGTTGGCCAGTTTGTCACCGAGGCCGACACGCGTGAGAAGTTCTGTCACCCTCTTTCTGCGGGCCTTGCCCCGCATCCCCGAGAACAACAACGGCAGCTCAACATTTTCGTAGGCCGATGCGTACGGAAGCAGGTTGAAGGCCTGGAAAACAAACCCGATCTCACGGTTGCGAATATCGGCCAGCTCGTTGGGGGTGAGGCTGTCGACCTTTTTCCCGGATAAATAATATTCACCCATGCTCGGTGTGTCGAGACAGCCCATCAGGTTCATCAGGGTCGATTTGCCCGAACCCGACGGCCCGACGATGGCAATATATTCGTTGTCTTTGACTTCCACATCGATACCGCACAGGGCCTCGAAAGAAACCTCGCCGGTATTGTAGATTTTTTTGATATTTCTCATGTCAATCATAATCGCACCTGTATTCTCAAGAATAATTTATTCATATCTCAAAGCCTCGACCGGGTTAACCGAGGCGGCTTTTATAGCTGGGAACAGCCCCGACAGGAAGCCCATTATGCCCAGTATCAGGACAACCACCAGACCGATCTCGAGCGAGATGGTCGGTTTGCCCAGAAGCATGACGGCCTCGTTCTCCAGTGGTATTTTTTTGAAAATCTCGGTCGCTATATACGTTATGGCAATTCCGAAGAAGCCGCCGAGAAAAGTGATTCCCAGCGCCTCCAGCAGAAACTGGAAGATTATATAGATTCGTCGACCGCCGACGGCCATTTTGACGCCGATCTCTCTTGTCCGTTCCTTGATCGAAACATACATGATGTTGGCCACGCCGACGCTTGCGATCAGAAGGGTCAGGCCGCCGATAATACCGAGAAAAATCTCGATACCAATCATAATGTTGTTGGTGATTCGGTTGGTCTCGATCACGTCCCAGAAAGAAAGCGCCCGGTCATCGGTCGGGTCGAATTTATTTTTAGCCCCCATAACTTCGAAGACTCTTCGTTCTATAACTTTACTGCTGTTCAGATCGTACGGCTTATAAATGATATTGTCCAGGTATGGATCGCCGAATATCGATACGAATGTCGTGGCCGGTATGACGATAACATCCTCGTCCTGCCCCTGGTAGCTGTTCATCTGTACCTTGTGTTTCATCACGCCGACAACCTTGAAGGGCATCTTCTGGATATAAATCGTTTCGCCGACGGCGTCTTTATCGCCGAACAGCCTCTCTTTGACATCATCGCCGAGAAAGGCGACGCGGCGTTTCATATCGATGTCCAGTTTGTTGATAAAGCGGCCGCCCATCTCGGGGTGCATGTTGCGCAGGTCGCGGTAGGCCGGGAAGAGGCCGTTGATTCTCTCGGTGAGAATATTATCTTTTTGCGATACCTCGACCGACCAGCGGATATATTCACCGGCCACCTCTTCCAGTTCCGGTAAATTTTTCTTGAGTAACTCGATATCGCTCTCGTAGAGGGGAATTCGGCGTCCCTTGCCGAAACCCTCGTACGGTATCGAGGTCTGGCCGCCCCACATAATGACTATTCCTTCGCCCAGCCCGTTGGTCCCTTTCATGAACTGGACCTTGAGTCCTTCGCCAAATCCGAGGAGCATCATGATCGACATGGTTCCCCAGAGAATGGCCACCAGCGTCAGGATCATCCGTTTACGCTGCTTGCGAAAATCTCTCATGAATATGTTGTAAATGATGGATGGACTCATAATACACCTAAAATAATTTCAAAGCTTTAACCGGTTCCAGGTTGGCCGCTCTCCGAGCCGGGAAGAAACCGGATATAAGGGCGATCAACCCGACAATTCCGATGGCCATCAATGCACCCGCGGTGGTAATGGTGGGGGTGCCCATATTTTCGGTCAGTCCGGCCGGCACCGATTTCATAAGCGCGAAAGCCACCAGAAATCCCAGTCCGCCACCGATGGCGGTCAAAAGCATTGTCTCGAACATAAACTGCATCATAATGACATATTTTTTGGCCCCGAGAGCCATCTTGATGCCGATTTCCTTGGTCCGTTCTTCCAGCACGACATTCATGATGTTGCTGACCCCGATTCCCCCGGTGACCAGCGTCATACATCCGATACCGACCAGGAAGGCCCGGAAGGCGAGGAAAAAAGTGGCGAAAAATTTGAATCCTTCGGTAGTATCCCAGATCATCAGCGCCTCGGTATCTTCCGGATCAAAACTGTATTTGGCCGCCAGAACCCGTTTGATCTCGCGTTTGATTGTGCCCATCAGGGCCGGTTTCGGTGCCTGGGCAATCATCATATTGGGATACCGATGCGACCACATGGTGCGGAAGGTTGAGGAGGGTATCCAGGCGTGATTATAATCGCGCCCCGAATAGGACGAGTTTTGCTCTTTCGGCGTCATGATCCCGATAACGGTAAACGGGACGTTTTTTATCAGGAGCCTTTTACCGACATGATCGCCCTGACCGAAGATTTTTTCGGCCAATTGGTTGCCAAGAAATACAACCCGTTTTTTATCGGCCATATCCATGGCATTTATAAACCGTCCCCCGGCCTGGGGGATGAGATTGCGCATTTCGCTGAATTCGGGCCAGACCCCGGCGACACGCGCGACAAGGTTATTATTTTCGGTTTTCATGGAGACGCTGCTGCGGGCAAATTCCGGGGATATCTTCTCGATCGAGGGAACCGATGCCTTGATACGCGCGACATCATCCTCGGTAAACCATACCCGGCGCCCGCGGGCCATTCCCTTCCATGTTTTCGAAGTCAGGCCGGGCCAGATAATACTTATATTTTCGCCCAGTCCCTTGAACCGTTTCATCTGGTACTTATACATCCCGGTTCCGAAACCGAGGAGAAGTATCACCGCCGCCGTTCCCCAGAGTATGCCGAACATGGTCATGAAAGTGCGCAGTTTCTGATGGCGCATATCCCTGAAAAACTGTTTGATGGAAAGAATCGGCAGCATTCTATTCTATCTCCCTCGGCGGACGTTCCACCAGCATGTCGCCCTCGGACAAACCGGATAAAACTTCGATCTTTATTCCGTCGGACAAACCGACCTCTATCGACAACCGCGTCGTATCGCCCAGCGTGTCGTGCGTTTCGACATAAGCGGTGTCGTTGACGAACTCGATCAACCTTTCCGGGATGACCAGAATATCTTCTTTTTTGTTGACGATGATATCGGCGTTGGCCGAGTATCCGGCTCGGAGAAGGTTATCGCCTATATCGGTCAGTTTGATCTCGACCTCGAATACGGTCGAACCCTGTTCCTGACGGGCCTTGGGAGAAATGCGTTGCACTTCGCCCCGGACCGTATCCTTGGGCAATGCACCCACCTTGATATTGGCAATCATATCGACCGCCAGCTTGCCGACATCGATTTCATCGACGGTACCTTTGAAGATCAAGTCTTCCATATAGGCCAGTGTCATCAATTCGGTTCCGGCCTGGTATGAGGTCAGCGGGACGACCGGATCGCCCACCTCGACCAGCCGCTGGAGAACCATTCCGTTGACCTGCGATTTGATAATGTTGTCAACTTTGAGGTCGGCAATCTGCGTTTTTCCTGATTGTATCAGGTCGAGTTGCTCCTGCGCAAGCTGCAATCTAAGTTCGGATTCCCGGTAGGCCGCTCTTTTGGATTCGAATTCCTGATCGGAAATAAGCTCTTTTTCCAGAAGGGTTTTGAATCGCTCGAACTCGAGCCTGGTATTTTCGAAGGCCACCTCGTAAATTTCGACATTGCGCTTGGCGGTGGCAAACTCGATGGGGGTCGGGTTGGGGGCGACATCGATTAGCGGATCGCCGATCTTGACATAATCGCCCACTTCAACATAAATCTTCTTGACAATACCGGAAATCTTCGATTTAACCGAAGATTCCTGCCTTGGCTCGATCTGACCAACGGCCAGAGCCTTATCGACAATGGTTCCTTTTTCCACCTGGATTGTCTTCGCGTCGGCGGTTTTGCTGGCGTTACCGCTCAGGGCAAAGAATAATACGGTAACTATTACTGCCAGGATTACAAATATCAGGAGAAGTTTCTTGACCATGTTACGACTCTCAGTTTATTGGTTTGATTTTGTGTGTCTGTTAGTGAGATACGGTTTTTCAACGTTTTTGTTTCGTCATCTCTTTTCTTCATAATCTGTCCTCATAAGTTTTTGACTGTGATTTCACCAAAATGTTGCTGAATTAAGAACTTTTATGACTATAATTCGAAGAAATAGATTCACTTACCATTCCTTTTGACATTCGGATATAAATGGCATATTTTAGGCTATCCGACGAATCTTTTGTCGCGGAGTGAAATGATGTTGAGATATTTTTTGATTTGTTTGACGGCGCTTTGTTTGATATCATTCCTGAACGGGTGTTCAGGTTCGAACAACGATAAACAGTCGTCATCATCGGTCGAAGACGAGAGCCCCGTGGATAGTCTTATAATAACCGTTCAGGGGGTGGAAGGAAAATCGGTCTTCGAACTTACACAGATGGAACATGATGTCAAATACCTGTCGAGTATAAGCGGCAATTTTGTCGATGCCATCGATTCGATTCCGGGCAACAGCGATTACGGCTGGATGTATTCCGTCAACGATTCGATGGGGCAGGTGGCATCGGATAAATATATCACCAACGACGGTGACATAATAAAATGGCATTACAGGAAGTTTTAAGGAAGGCAATGTATCCGTGAAAGAAGGGGGAGCAATGGATATCGATAAAATACTCGACGGCGACAAATTATTTTTGATCGCCGGTCCGTGCGCCATCGAATCGGACGAAGTCTGTTTCACCGTTGCCGAGAAACTGAAAGCGGTTTCGGAAAAATACGACCTGCCGGTTATTTTCAAGTCGTCCTATGCCAAGGCGAATCGGCTCTCGGGTGAGTCCTTTTCCGGGCATGGTATCGATTTCGGGCTTAAGGTCCTCTCCGAGGTGCGGAAGAAATTCGACCTGCCGCTGATTACCGATGTTCACGAGACGGGCGAAATCAGGCCGACCGCGGAGGTCGTCGATATTCTCCAGATTCCCGCTTTTCTCTGCCGGCAGACCGAACTGGTGCGGCAGGCGGCGGCGACCGGGAAATGGATAAATATCAAGAAAGGGCAGTTCCTGGCCCCGGAGGATATGGACAAGGTTGCCTCGAAAGCGAAGTCGGGCAAAGTGATGCTTACCGAGCGTGGTTCGTCATTCGGCTATCACAGCCTGGTGGTTGATTTTCGCTCACTGCTTATAATGAAAGATTTCGGCTATCCGGTAATTTTCGATGCCACCCACTCATTACAGGTTCCGGCCGGCAAGGGCAGTTTTTCATCCGGTCAGCCGGAATTTATAATACCCTTCGCACGGGCGGCGGTGGCGGTCGGTGTCAACGGTATTTTCATGGAGACGCATCCCAATCCGTCCGAGGCGCTCTCGGACGCGGGCGCGATGCTTCCGATGGACAGGCTGGAGACATTCATCGAGGAAGTTCTGAAAACAAGAGAGGCGGTTGTTAAGTAAAATATGGCACAGGATAAAAAACAGCTTACGTATGATGAATTGAAAGAACGATTCAGGAAAATAAAATTGTTCGCCATGGATGTCGACGGTGTTTTGACCGACGATCATATTTTTTTCGGACCGGATGGTTTCGAGATGAAAAAATTCAATATTTCCGACGGCCTGTTTATCGTCCTGGCCATACGTTCGGGATTGGAAGTGGCGGTTGTCTCGGGTCGCAAATCGGAGGCCACCACGACAAGGATGAAAGATCTCGGTGTTAAGCATGTCCTCCAACAGATGCTCGACAAGAGAAAACAGATTGCCCCCCTGCTGGAAAAACTGAATATCAAACACTCCGAAGTCGCCTTTATCGGCAATGAGATTCTCGATATCGGCCTCGCCCGCGAGGTCGGGTTGTCGATTGCGGTGGCCGATTCGGCCCGGGAGCTTCTCGACGAGGTCGATTATGTGACCGAGGCCAAAGGCGGATGCGGGGCGGTACGAGAAGTCATAAAAGCATATTTTGAGGGCAACGGGATTGACCCGGCGTCCCATCTTTTATAGGAAAGTATTATGATTCTGGAAAATGGCCGCAAGGTCATAAAAAAGGAAGCCGAGGCGATTACCGAGCTGGCGGCGCGGCTCAACGAGAATTTTACCGAAGCGGTGCGGGCCATTCTCGAATGCCGGGGGCGAATCATCGTCACCGGTATCGGGAAATCCGGGCTGATCGGCAAAAAAGTCGCTGCCACTTTTGCATCGACCGGTATTTCCGCCTTTTTCCTGCATCCGGCCGAGGCGGTCCATGGCGACCTGGGACTGGTGCGATCCGATGATATTCTCATCGCCATCTCCAAATCGGGCGCCACCGAGGAACTCAACACGATTCTGCCGACCATCAAGCGGCTCGATGTAAAAATTATCCTGTTGACCGGTCAGATCGAATCGCCGCTCGCCTCCAAATGCGATATTATTCTCGACTGCTCGGTCAAATCGGAAGCCTGCCCCAACAACCTGGTGCCCACCTCATCGACAACCGCGGCGCTGGTGATGGGCGACGCGCTGGCCATAGCTCTCCTCAACGAACGGAATTTCAGCGCCGATGATTTCGCGCATCTTCACCCCGGCGGTTCGCTCGGACGGCGGCTCCTGATGCGGGTCGAGGAGCAGATGCATGTCAATTCCGAGATACCGCTGGTCGAACTCGAAACTCCGGTTACCGAGGCCATTCTGGAAATAACCGGGAAAAGGCTGGGAACGGTTATTGTTACCGACAATGACGGCCTGCTGGCCGGAATATTTACCGACGGCGATTTGCGGCGGATGGTGCAGAGCGACAAAGGATTCTATAACCGCAAAATAAGCGATGTGATGGTGAAAAATCCAAAGACCATCAAACGCGGGGCGCTGCTCGATGAGGCGCTGGCGGTGATGGAGCGGCACTCGATTACGGTTTTGCCGGTTGTCAACCATGAAGGGCGCCCGATAGGTATTATTCATTTGCATGATATTCTGAAATCAAAACTTGTTTGATTCCCGTGAAAAATAAAAAACTGCAAAAACTGAAAAACGATTTCGTTTACTATTTCACCCGTTTCGCCATTTTTCTGTTCAATATTATTCCCCGGTCGGCATCACAGATTATCGGCGGGGCGTTGGGGTATGTCGCCTACCGGTTCTGCAAAAAAGAATGGGCGATCGCCCATAAGACACTGGGCATGGTTTACGGCGAAAAACTTAACGAGCCGCAGCGCGAGGAGATCATCAGGAATCTATTCATGAATTTCGGAAAAAGCCTCAGCGATGTCATTCGTTTTAAAAAACATTATAAGCGGCAGATCGACGGCCTGATCGATGTCGAGGGGATGGAGCATTTCGAAAAAGCATACAAACGCGGCAAAGGCGTTATCGCCATCACCGGGCATATCGGGAATTTCGAGATTTTTGCGCCGTTTTTTTCATACCGGGGCTATAAAACCGCCGCCATTGGACGCGAGATGTATGACAAGCGGATGGATAAACTTCTGGTCGAGAACCGACAATTCACCGGCCTGATAAATATCCCCACCACGGCGCCGCCGCGCAAAATTATGCGGGTGCTCAAGGACGGTTATGTTATGGCGGTGGTGATCGACACCGATTCGATGCGGGTGCGCTCGCAATTCGTCCCGGCCTTCGGGAAATTGTCGTGGACACCGGTCGGGCAGTCGATTCTTGGTCTCAAGGCGGGCGCCGCCTTTGTCCCGATGGTTTTCGTGCGGAACGGTAAAAGGTACAAACTTGTTATAAAACCGGAAGTGACCATCGAGCCGTCGGGCGATTTCGACAAGGATGTGTATAATATTACAAAGAAATGCACCGAGGCGCTGGAGGGGTTGATCGACACCTACCGGGACCAGTGGATTTGGATTCACAACCGCTGGCACACCCGGCCGGTGGACGAGAAGGAAGAAAATACCGATATAAAACAGTAAGAGGATCATGACGGATATGAATAAATTCTCCGCTTTCATAATGATAACGATTATCGCCCTTTTCGCCGGATGCGGCGAAAAAGAGGGGATCAAGGCGCCCGGTGCCGGTGTCGCCGCCACCCCCGATTCGAATGTGATCCGCCCCGACCAGCAGATCAAGGGGGCGGTTATTTCGCTGTTCGAGGGATCGGTCGTTACCACCGATATCAGGGCCGACTATATCGAAAAATACAACAAGCAGGACTCGACCCTGGCCTGGGGGCTGAATGTTCATTTCTTCGAGAAATCGGGCAAAAAAACATCGCATCTTGTCGCCGACAGCGGTGTCGTCCGCGAGACGGTCAAATGGATGATGGCCAACGGCAATGTCGTGGTAACATCGTTCGAGGACAGTTCACGGCTGGAAACACAACAGCTTTTCTGGGATGGGCGCGAGCAGAAAGTTACGACCGATTCATTTGTTACTATCTATCAGGACGGCGACACCTTGATGGGTTACGGTTTTGAGGCAGATCAGGATCTGAAGGGTTTCAAGATAAAGCGCCAGGTCAGCGGCGCTTTCAAAAACACGGAAGATATAACTGAGTAACAAGCACTATTGGTCCAAATAAAAAAGGCAGGGTTTTGTGACCCTGCCTTTATTTATGTTCCAGCCTGTGGTTTTATTTCAGAAGAATCATCTTGCGGCTGGCATTGAACTGTCCGGCATCGATTCGATACAGGTAAATACCGCTCGGCGAGGATGACGCATCCCAGACGACGATATGATTACCCGCCTCGAAATACCGATCGGCCAGTGTCGATACCTGCTGACCCAGGATATTGTAAACCGTGAGGTTCACATGGGCCGCGGTCGGCAGGCTGAAGCCGATTTCGGTAACCGGGTTGAACGGGTTCGGGAAGTTCTGATGCAACGAGAAGGCATCCGGAATAAACGGCTCGTATTCGGCCAGCTTGGCGACACTGCCGTATCCACGGAACTCTATCTCATCGATGTACACATCATCCCGATTACCGCTGGCGTCGCACATGAAGCGGATTTTGGCGTTGGTCGGGAAGTTGTACTGACTGCTCGAAATGGTAACGACTTTGTTGTAGAAGACACCGTTGTCAAAGTCGGTGGTCCTGGCATAAGTTGCCACAGTCTGCCAGGCAGAACCGTCATAATACTGCACCCAGAAATCCTCCTTGGTGTTGTCCATGCTTATCGCCATGAACCAGAACTCGATCTCGAGTTCGGAGTATCCGGTTACATTATAGCTGCCGGTGTGATAGAAGGACGACGCCGTACCGCTGTTGTCCTGAACATCGGCCGCGGCGCTGCCCTGGTGGGCATAGGTGCCGTATGTGTACAGGGCGCAGTCGCCGCCACCGTCGGTGTAGCTTCCCCAGCCGCTTTCGAAATCATCATAAGTGATAGTCGTCCAGCCGCCGCTGCCGGGATCGGTGACGTTGATATAATCAACCTTTGTCTCGACATCGGAACCGCATGAATTGGTCGCCGTCAACTCAACCGTATAAGTGCCGACGGCGTTATATGTGTACGAAGGATTCTGTTGCGTCGATGTGCCGCCGTCGCCGAAGTCCCATGACCATGATGTGGCATCGGTCGAAGCATCGGTGAAATCGACCGTCAGCGGGTAATCGCCGCCGGTCGGGGCGCCCGAGAAAGCGGCCACCGGCATGGTGCAGGTGACGGAGATATAATCGGTCTTGACTTCATCATCGCTTCCGCCCGGACCGGTAACAGTCAGGCTGACCGTGTAGTCTCCGGTCGCGGTGTACTGATGTGACGGATTCTGTGCCGTCGATGTTCCTCCGTCACCGAAGGTCCAGCTCCATGAGGTAATGTCGCCGGTGGACTGATCGGTGAAGTTGACCGTCAGCGGAACCTCACCGCCGGTCGGAGTGCCGGCAAACGCGGCTACCGGCGCCGGCGGAGGCGGAGCCTCGGCATTGACACAGAAATTATCGAACTGCGAATGTGACTGGTTGACCGCGAGTCCGACCGGCCCGGTAATCACATTCCCGAAATTATACGATACCTTGGTAGCGCCGTCGGCTTTCAATGTAACCAGCCCGCTCGGGTCGATGACAACCTCGAGGGCATACTGCTGGTTGGTGTTGATCGTTTCGGCAAACTGGGCGCGGTTGTACTGGGTTCCGCCAATAAATTCACGGATGTACCACTTGTTGGCGCCGTCGCGGCAATCGGCCACACGATAGTTGCTGGCATCCTGCCAGCCGAAAACCACGATACCGTTGGTGTACTGGCCGCCGGTTAACGAGGTCCAGTCAACGGTGATGGAACCATCGGCAACATCGCCGGCCGGGGCCAGAATAAAGGCGCGGCCGCTGGAGATGAAGCCGTCAAGCTGTCCGCCGCTGGTTGTCCAGTCGCCGGAGATTACGGTCCAGTCGGAAATATTGCCGTCATTGAAATCATCACAGAAGCCGGAGCCCGGATTAACGGTGATATAATCGGTCTTGACTTCGTTGTCGCTGCCGCAGGCGTTGGTTACGGTCAAAGTAACCGTGTAGGTGCCTTCGGCGGTGTATGTATGCGACGGATTCTGCGCCGTGGATGTACCACCGTCGCCGAAGTTCCATGACCACGACGTTGCATTGGTCGATTGATCGGTGAAATCGACTGTCAGAGGCGCATCGCCCACAGTCGGCGAACCGACAAATCCGGCCACCGGAAGCGTGCAGGGTGACACGGTGATATAATCGGTTTTAACCTCGTTGTCACTGCCGCATGAATTGGTCGCGGTCAATGTAACCGTGTAAGTCCCGGCCGCAGTATATGTGTGCGAGGGATCCTGCGATGTGGATGTACCACCATCGCCGAAATTCCATGACCATGATGTCGCCCCGGTTGACATATCGGTGAAGTCAACTGTAAGCGGCTCTTCGCCCGCGGTCGGCGTGCCGGAGAAGTTCGCCGTCGGAGGCGTGCAGGTGACCGTGATATAATCAGTCTTGACTTCATCATCACTGCCGCAGGCATTGGTGGCGGTCAGAGTGACCGTGTAGGTGCCGGCGGCGTTGTATGTGTGCGATGGATTCTGCGCGGTCGATGTTCCGCCGTCACCGAAGTTCCAACTGTACGAAGTCGCATCAGTTGAGGAATTGGCGAAATTGACCGTCAGCGGTAATTCGCCCGATGTCGGGCTGCCGGAAAAGGCGGCCACCGGTAAGATACACGGATTGACCGTGATATAATTGGTCTTGACTTCCTGATCCGAGCCGCAGGCGTTGGTCGCGGTCAGAGTGACCGTGTATGTTCCCGCCGTGTTGTATATGTGCGACGGATCCTGCGCGGTCGATGTTCCGCCGTCACCGAAGTTCCAACTGTACGAAGCGGCATCAGTTGAGGTATTGGTGAAATTAACCGTCAAAGGCTCGGTACCCGATGTGGGGGAGCCGGTAAAGCTGGCTGTCGGGCCGCCGTTGACCGTGATATAATTGGTCCTGGTAGCGGTGTCGTCACATCCCTGCGAACTGCTTGATACGGTCAGGCTGACCGTATAATTACCCGGTGTATTGTAAGTATGATTCGGGTTTTGAGCGGTGGATGTTCCGCCGTCGCCGAAGGTCCATGACCAGCCGTTGATATTGGTTCCGGTTGACAGGTCGCTGAAGTTGACCGTCATACCGGCGCATCCGGTTGTCGGCGAGCCGGAGAAATCGGCCGCGAGGTCACAGCCGCCGCCGGCCGCATCGAGGCACTTGCGAGCATCGATAATACCGGCTCCGAGATCACGACTGCCGCCGTACGGATTGGTGTTGGCCGGATCGGTGATGATGTTGATTTTATCTGTCGCCGACAGGGCCGGGTTGTATGATTCGAGCAGGCCCACGACACCGGCCACGTGCGGGCAGGCCATCGAGGTGCCGTCCATGTAGGCAATATAGTCGCCGGACGGATCGGATGGGTCGGTGATGGTGCTCATTATTTCCACACCCGGGGCGGCGATATCGACCCATGAACCATAGTTGGTGAAGCTGGCGTTGTTGCCGCTCTGGTCGGTTGCGGCCACATCGAGACAGTCGCCTCGCGAACCGAGATAGTCGGCGCTCGAGGAACTGCTGTTACCGGCCGCGACACAAATAACTACATCCTGCGCGATCAGGTAATCGGCCGCCGCGCCCAATCCGCCGCTGTTGGACGATCCGAATGAGCAGTTGATGGCGGCGACGTTCCAGCCGGCAATCTTAAGCTCGGCCATGTAGTACATCGCTTCAGCGACATAATCCATGATAACCACGCCGGTGGCGCCGTAAATCCAGTAATCGAGAACATAACCGATTCGGCAGGGAACGACTTTGACGCCGTTGCCGCCGCCGGAGTATGTGCCGTTGCCGAAACCGCCGGCCACACCGGCCACACAGTAGCCGTTGTTGCTGATTGCCGCGATCGTCCCGGCGGTATGCGTGCCGTGACCGTCGCCGTCCGACGGATCATTGTCGGCGCCGCCGCAGTCATTGTCGATACACGAATACGAGTACCAGTCGGTGCGCTCCACGAAATCCCAGCCGATTATATCATCGACATAGCCGTTGCCGTCGTCGTCGACGCCGTTGCCGGGAATCTCATTGGTGTTGACCCAGATATTGCCGTTGGTGCTGGCATCATTCGGCCCTGGCGGGTTGCTGCCGCCCAGATCGCCGTGATCATACTTGGTGCCGATATCCAGATCGCCGACCAGAACTGCCGTACTGCCTGTTTCCTTGTCCCAGGCGGTGTTGGCCCTGATGCCGTATGTATCCCAGTAATGCCACTGATCGTGCGGATACTCGACCGGGGGATCGTCATAATAAGTGTCGTTGGGGGTGGCGTAGACGGTGTGAATACCGATCTTTTCCACTTTTTCGACCATCGGCAGTTTCGAGTATGCCTCGACGGCCGCATCCAGGTCGCCTTCGGCAATTCTCACTTTGTAGTGACGCGCCAGATTGCGTCTTTTGGCCGTTGCCGCGCGCGGTCCCTTATCGGCGCCGACAAACTGCGGGCGAAGTCGGTCAACTTTGTATTTTCTGGCCAGACCGGCAAATTCCGGAATATGATTCAGGGCCACCTGATAGGCCTTGTCGCTGGCATGGTCAACCGCGACATTGTCTTTTAAAACGACGATGAACTCGTTGGACTTATAGCCTATGAATCCCGGTAATTTTGTATATTTGGATTTGTCCACCTGAAGAATATCTTCCGCGAACGCCAACACGCCGGAGAGCAGCGTGATGAGGATAATGGCGATAAATACTTTTCTCATTTTTCCTCCGGTGATGGTTTGTGGGGCAATTGCGCTTTAAGCAGCAGTTTTGTGCAAAACAGCAATTTACAATTCCCCCGAATGACGGTAGTAACTTAGCCCTTTAAAGACGGTTTCCCTTGCGATAAATTATCACCTCCCGACAACAGCGGTGTAGATGTTGATTTTAATGGATGTTTACGTTATTCGATTTTTCAACTGAAGTAAACCATAATGATGAAAAATAAGCAAAAATTCATATCTGACAACAAAAAAATGCACATTTTATCATTATGGCGTCTATCCGGGAGTCGATTCGAGTTGTAAGTTTTATGTTTTCAATGGGATACTAAAACGTAACGGATGCTGATTTTGCCGATAAAAAATATTCCTGCCGGACTGCGAATCGAATCAACCGGCGCCGCTTCGCCCGCCACCACCGGCAGAATTACTTAGGCGAAAGCGAAATGCAACACCGGGACATTCATTCTTTGTTTTATCTATGGCAAAAATTGTGATGTATTTTTGTTGCATAAACTGCTATGATTTCACTATCAAAATATATTAAAACCATCGATATTATTAATATGCCGCTTTTTAAAAGACATAAGATTCTGCTGGGTGTCATCCTTAATTCGAAAGACAAACCCAGTAAAACGGAATTGATGAAATGGATCTTTCTGACAAAGAAAGAGACTATTCTAAAAAACGAAAATTCTTATTATGATTTTGTGCCTTATGATTATGGTCCTTTTTCATTCACGCTCTATAGAGATTTGAATGATCTCAGCCGGATGGGTTATTTATCCAAGGATCAATGTGAGATAAATGACAGGCTCAGGGATTCTGTTGCGGCGGTCTACAGGGAAATTCCAAAAACGGTAAGGGATAGCATTAATCAAGTAGTCCAATATTACTCTCAATTTGATCAGGATTCCTTAATTAGCAGTGTTTACGAAAAATACCCGTGGTTTGCACATAGAAGCAAGCTAAAGAGCAATGCCGAGCCCGAAGTAGAATCAAATAATGATGTGCTTTATACAATTGGGTATGAGGGTAAGTCAATCGATACATTTCTGCAACATCTTATAAGGGCTAAAATCAAGAATCTTATCGATGTCAGAAATAACCCGGTCTCAAGGAAATACGGATTTTCAAAGAAAAGCCTCAGTGGTCTTTGCAGTAAATTGAATATAGAATATATACACATGCCTGATTTGGGCGTGCCGTCAAAACTCAGACAGCGGCTTGAGACATTTGAGGATTATCAGAATTTATTGAATAGATACGAAAAAGAAATTATTCCAAAACTAAAAGAAGAACGCAAACAGGCGGAAGAATACACCCTGGATAAGCCATCAGCCCTGGTTTGTTTTGAAGCTGATGTCCGATGTTGTCACCGAAGCCGACTGGCCAAAGCTTTGGCCGCAAAGACCGGTCAGACCGTGCGACATCTTTAGACATCGCCGATGAAACCCAAATGGGCGATTTGAAAATAAGAATCAGTGCTCTCGTCTTTGAAAACCACAGAAACAGATTTGCTCTATACGCGCTCATATATTGAGACCAATTCTTCTCTTATTCTTTTAAATGATAAAGAACTAGACAAATCAACAGATAAACCAGTATTGATTACGTATGTGAAGTTCTCTTTTGTGTAAAATCGAAAACCTTTCCTTAAAGAGCTTTCAATTGATTTTGACTTAGACAAAAGGCAAATCAACTGATAATCTTTGTCTACTATGTGGGTATTTCCTCTAGGATGGGCCCTTGATAGATGTTGCGCAGGTGTTAATTTGATTAAATTTTCAAGCAAATAAGCTAGTTGCTTAAACTGTGATCTAGGGAATATATGGTGAGCATAATCGGCAT
>Ga0272443_10001036_pt1 | contig 44119 bp, 46 predicted proteins | sample SSMAcet12_FD_193581 | JGI IMG/M metagenome (GOLD analysis project Ga0272443, IMG submission 193581) | Marine sediment archaeal communities from Little Sippewissett salt marsh, Falmouth, MA, United States - SSM-Acet-12 | ecosystem: Environmental > Aquatic > Marine > Wetlands > Sediment ...
AACGAGATACGGCGATTTCGCCTTTAATGACACGGAAGATAAGAAGTCCTTTATATGGGGCTACAAAATACGGTAATATCGAAATACCGGCGCTTTAGGATCATGTAAATCAGGTCCTCGGTGAGTCTACATTTGGAAAGAGAAACTTTAACCCCAATTGAGCGAAGACGCTCAATTGAAGCACTCGGCATTCAGCTATCGGCAATCAGCTTAGGGCCTTTAATTAGACAAGTATATATTTGATATAGAAGAGATATAAATCTATTTTCAAAATTTCCAGGCTGAAGGCTGACCGCTGATCGCTGAAGGCTCCCTAATTGAGTTTTGACTCAATTAGGGCTTAAAAATGACAGTCCGAATGAATGCCAACGGCCAAAGAAGTTAAAAAGAAGACGGAGATGAAAAAATCAGGGGATTTTTGATTGAATCATTTTCTGAAAGTCTTTAACCTTCAATCGATCATCTTCACCCCAACGTTGCATAAAATTTGAGTTCAAAACGGTATAGCTTGGGTCGGCAAGGGGCGATTGATCATTTTCACGGACGAAAGCGTATTAAACATAGGATGAAAGTCTTGAAAATGGGTAATCATTTCTTGATGGCCTGATATAGACCGAGCGAAGCGCTTTTGGACCAAATATTTAGGCAACGTTGGGGTTCACTAAAATGAGGCTCGAGAAAAATGATAACTGCAGGAATTGATTGTGGGGCGAAGAACACCAAGACGGTCATACTAAAAAATGGTGAGATCATCGGCAAAGGGTCCGTCCTGACGGGGTTTGATCTGGAAAGGGCTGCAGAGGACTCACTGGTCGCGGCAGTCGGTGACGCGGGAATTTCACGAGAAGATTTAGAAAAGATCGGCGGCACGGGAAGCGGGAGCCATTCCATAGAGCTGGCCGATGTTCTGGTTAACGACATCACGGCCATGGGCAAAGGGGCGCACTATTTTTTCCCCAATGCTCGGACGGTTGTCGATGTAGGCGCCGAAGAGGCCCGCTCAGCCAAATTAGATGAAAATGGCAATCCGGTTGCCTTTGAGATTAACGAGAAATGCGCCGCAGGTGCAGGGGTATTTATTGAGGTCATGGGCCGGGCGCTTGAGACGCCGCTTGAGGAGATGGGACCTCTGGCGTTAAAATCGACCAAAAAGATACCGATGAATGCGCAGTGTGTGGTATTTGCCGAATCCGAGGTGGTCGGATTGATCCATGCAAACACGGAGAAACGCGATATCAGCAAGGCGATACACGATGCCATGGCGGGCCGAATTGTATCGGTCATCCGTCGAATCGGGGTGAATGAAGATGTGGTGATGTTAGGGGGTGTCGGATATAATCCAGGATTTGTAGCGGCCATGCGTCGGGAACTGAAACTTGAAAGGATTTATATCCCTGAGAGTCCGGACTACGGACAGGCTGTTGGGGCAGCGGTGGTGGCGGGTGAAAAAGGTTATGTCCGAACGGAAAAGAAAAGGAGCCTTGGAGGACAGAAAAATGTCCGAAAAAAAGAAGCAAGACCAGTGGAGATGGACAGAATTCAACTGGAAGAATCCTGAAATAGACTGGAAAGCGGCTAAATATATAACGGTGGGGATTGATGTGGGGTCCGTGAGTTCGCAGGCCTGTATCATGGCGGATGAAGAGATATTGGTGTACAGTAATATACGAACGGGTTGGGACAGTTCGAACAGTGCAGGCAAAGCGTTGAATGTTGCCCTTGAGGCGACAGACATGCCCGAAGACCGGCTGGATTATTGTACCGGGACCGGTTATGGTCGCGTCAATGTGCCCATGGCCGATCGATCCGTTACCGAGGTTGCCTGTCATGCCAGGGGGGCCAATTTCATCTATGGCCCCGGGGTTCGAACGGTCCTGGATGTGGGCGGACAGGATATCAAGGCCATTCGGTGCGACGAAAAGGGAAAGGTAACCAACTTTCTCATGAATGATAAATGTGCGGCAGGCACAGGTCGCGGTATGGAGGTCTTGTCTGACCTTCTGGGTGTTCCTATCACCGATGTGGGGGATCGTTCATTTGAGTACGAAGGTGAAGCACCTGCTGCTGTATCCAGCAATTGTGTGGTATATGCCAAGACAGAGGCCACAGGACTTCTGAGAAAAGGCTGGCCCTTGGAAAAGGTGCTTGCCGCATACTGCAGGGCCATGGCAGAGCGCATCTATTCACTCGTGGAACGGCTTGGGGTGACCCCTGAGTTTGCCGTTACAGGCGGGATGGCCAAGAACCGGGGGGTGATGGATCGGTTAATGCCGTTGGTTGGCGTCAAGACCGCGAAAACAAAGTGGGACGCACAGATAGCCGGGGCTGTGGGGGCGGCACTTTTTGGGTATGCCCTTTGCAGGAGGGGGAAAGGAAGAAAAAAATAGGAGCGGATTGAGGGTCAGGTAAACGTATTGATGAAATGGATTTTATAAAACTGACAATAGACGGTCAGGAAATAGAAACCCGGGCCGGCACAACTATTCTGGATGCGGCCAGACGGGTGGACATTTATATCCCGGGCCTTTGTGCTCATCCGGATCTTCCTCCGGCCGAAGGCATTCAGGCGGCAGAGATGATATACCAGGGGAGGCGTAAGATTGAAAATGCCATGCCCGGGGAACCAGGAAAAGGCTGTGGCCTTTGTGTGGTGGAGGTTGAGGGTGAGGCAGAATTGCTCAGGTCCTGCTCGACCGAAGTCCAGAATGGCATGGTCGTTATCACCGACAATGATCGAATCCGGGTCGAACGTCAGAAAAGTTTAACCCCTATACTTGCCCGTCATCGTCATGTCTGTCTGACCTGTGACCAACAGGAAGGCTGCAGCAGGACGCAATGCTCCTTTAATGTCCCGGAAAACGAGAGGTGCTGCAGACTGTTTGGCCACTGTGAATTCCAGAAGGTGGTCAACGCTGTGGGTGTCTCACCGGGTACACAAAAATGGGTGCCCACCGATCTTCCCATACTTGAAAACCATCCTCTTTTTACACGGGACTATAATCTTTGTATCGGTTGTACAAGATGCATCCGTGTATGCCGAGATTTCAGGGGGATTGGCGCACTGGGGTTTGTGTATGATAAAAAAGGGGAGATCCAGGTGGGAACCCTTGGCCCGACGCTTGAGGATTCCGGGTGTAAATTCTGCACGGCCTGTGTTGAAGTCTGTCCTACCGGTGCGCTGATGGACAAATCCGTGCGACCGGGCAAAAAAGAAGAGGATATTGTCCCATGTAAAGCGGCCTGCCCGGCCCATATCGATATCCCGGGGTATTTGAGACTGATCGCCCATGGCAAGAGGGACGAGGCAAACGCGGTTATCAGGGAAAAAGTGCCTTTCCCCGGGATTCTTGGGCGGGTATGTATTCATCCCTGTGAAGATGCGTGCCGGCGGGGGGAAGTCAATGCACCCGTATCTATTTGTGCGCTTAAGCGATATGCCGCTGACAGCAAAAATCGGGTGTGGAAAAAAAAGGCAAGATCAGGGCGTGAGACCGGTAAAAAAGTGGCGATTGTTGGCGCTGGGCCTTCCGGTTTAACCGCTGCCTTTTATATTAGAAAACAGGGCCATGCCGTTACCCTTTTTGATGGCCATCCCAAGCCTGGCGGTATGATGCGCTATGGTATCCCTTCCTATCGTCTACCCAGGGATATCCTGGATAAGGAGATCAATGAGATCATGGCCCTTGGCGTTGAATTCAGGGCCAATCAAGCCCTGGGCAGAGATGTCACCCTGAAACAGATCAGAAATAACGGGTTTGACGCCGTGTTTTTAGCTGTTGGGGCGCAACTGAGCCGGCGTATCCCGCTGAAGGGATCGGATCTGCCCGATGTCTTTTGGGGGCTTGAATTTCTCAGAGAGATTTCGGAAAGAACGGATATTCATCTTAAAAGCCGGGTGATTGTGGTTGGCGGCGGCAATGTGGCGGTTGATGTGGCCCTTAGCGCAATGAGATGTGGTGCCAAAGATGTGACTCTGGTTTGTCTTGAGACCCGGGAGGAGATGCCCGCCTGCGAATGGGAGATTCAGGGGTTATTTGATGAGGGGATCCGTTTGATGACCTCATGGGGACCGCGCAATATCCTGAGCAATAAAGGTCAAGTAACCGCTATGGAGCTGATTCATTGTGTGTCGGTATATGATGACCATCGTGTCTTCAAACCCTCTTTTGACGATGCAACGGAGACCATAAAAGGCGATCAGATTATCTTGGCCTTAGGCCAGACGTCTGATCTGACATTCCTGGCAGATGACAGCCGGATCACTGTAAACCAGGGTCTTATTGGGGTCGATAAAGACACACTGGAGACCGGCATGAAAGGGATCTATGCGGGGGGGGATGTGACAGCAGGTCCGGGCAGTATTATTCAGGCGATTGCTGCCGGGCGAAAGGCCGCATCCGCCATAGACAAAGCCCTGGGGGGCACAGGGGATATCGAGGAAGTCCTTTTTGAAAGGGATGCCCCTGACCCTTATATAGGCCTGGATGAAGGCTTTGCTTCATGGCCGCGTGAAAAAGTCCCTGAACTTGAATTGAAGGCAAGGCATCAGGGATTTCAGGAAGTGGTTCTCGGGTATGATGATGAGCAGGCCGCTAGAGAGGCTCGACGGTGTCTCCAGTGTGATTTGCGTTTATATCTCAAAAGCAATCCGTCTCCCCCTGAAAAAATTCAGGACTTCATTGCGGAAAACATAAATCAGGTACCTGAAGACGAGGGGGTATTTCGCCTTTATGATGAAGCTAAAAAACTCGTTACCATAAAAGGAACCCGCACGCTGCGTCAGAGTCTCCTTGAAGCACTGAAAGTGTATGAAAACGCAGTCGGGTTTGATTTTGAGGAAGAGAAGATGTACACCCAACGGGAGAGTGAGTTAATTCAGCAGCACCTGCAGGCGCATGGTGAAATGCCCGGAGGAGGAGATTCCGATTTGGATGATCTTTTTGATTGATTCCCGCCCCATATTGTTCAAAAAGCAAGAAATGATGAGGGGTTATGGCCTCGGTGTCAATTTCAAGGAATTTATCTAAACAGCCATGTCTTTTCCCAGAAATTTAACGGCTTCGTAAAAAGTACATCTGCTGCGTTGCGCTTCATCTTTAGTCATTCCGACGTACTTTTAAGTACGCCTCATTCCTAAAGATTCGCGCGCCTTACATTTGAAGCTTTTTACTTTGCCGTCTAATTTATGGCTTTTTTTCGTGTTCATCACTTTTAATACCTGAATTTTGTACCAAGTGTCGTAGTGAGGCGCAGAAGGCCTGGTGTTTAAGGCGATGTTGGAGTGATTTTGACCCGCAGACATATACCCTATATGTTGAGGATCAAAATCATGAAACAAGCCTATAAAGGCAGCGCGCTTCAAGCCGCAGTAGATAGTTGGTGCAAGATTCAGGTAATGACTTGAAAGTTCGCCTTCCCAACATTAGGTTATTTAATGAAAAAACAAAGCCCCGTCGTGAAATAATGACATTTCTCTGTTATTGTTTAATATGGGATTCACAATTCGGGCGGGTTATCTGAACCGTGTGATGAAAAAAGATAAACTATATCAAATACCTGACCATGTCACGGACGTCATTTTAGAGAGTGTGTCCGATGGGGTGTTCACCGTAGATCACGAATGGCGTATCACCTCATTCAATCATGCCGCTGAGAATATTACGGGAATCCAGCGTGATAAGGCCTTAGGGAAATACTGCTGGTCAGTTTTCCGCTCCAACATGTGTGAGGTTGACTGTGCGCTTCGTCGTACCATGAAAGAGGGGAAAAACTTCGTTGATACCGCCGCTTACATTGTGAATCGTGAAAAGCGCCGGATCCCGGTTGTGGTTTCGACTTCGCTGCTCAAAGATGAAAATGGCACAGTCCTTGGCGGAGTTGAGACATTCCGTGATATGAGCCTGGTCGAGGAGCTGCGCAGGGAACTGGACGCCCGTTATCAGTTGGGCGATATGGTCAGCCGAAGCCCGTCCATGCACCGGATATTTTCAATTTTGCCCCAGGTGGCCCAGAGTGACAGTACGGTACTGATCCATGGAGAGACAGGGACGGGCAAGGAGTTATTGTCCCGGGCCATTCATGAGCTAAGCCCGCGGCGGGGGAAGCCCTTTATCGCCATTAATTGCGGTGCCTTTCCAGATACGTTACTTGAATCCGAGCTTTTTGGATACAAGGCAGGCGCCTTTACCAACGCCACTAAAGACAAACCGGGACACTTCGCTGCTGCTGAAGGGGGGACACTTTTGTTGGATGAAATCGGCGATCTCAGTGCTGCATTTCAGGTACGACTCCTCAGGGTGTTGCAGGAACGGACGTTCCAACCCCTTGGCGGAACAGAATCTGTCAACGCCAATGTGCGCGTTATTGCCTCGGCAAATAAAGACCTTGCAGACATGGTGAAAAAGGGGACTTTTCGGCAGGACCTGTTCTATCGGATTAATGTGGTGCGGTTGGACCTCCCCCCCTTGCGCGAGCGCAAGGAAGATATCCCCATGTTAGTGGCGCATTTTATTACCCGGCTGAACCGCTTACGTAGCAGGTCTGTTACGGGAATAAGCCAGGAGGCGCTTGCGATTCTTATGTCACACGATTATCCGGGAAATATCCGGGAACTGGAAAACACTATTGAACATGCCTTTGTGCTTTGCCCGGACGGTCAGATTGAACCCCATTGCCTCCCGGAGAACCTCAAGACGTTGGTTTCCCGACCGGCCGTGAACGCCAAAATCGAAGCGGCATTGCAGTCAGTGGAAGCTCAGGTGATCCTGGATGCGCTGAAACGCAACAAATTTAATCGTCTTGAAGCGGCCCGTGACCTCGGTATCCATAAGACTACATTGTTCAGAAAAATTAAAATGTTAGGCCTTGATCTTCCAAAAGTCGATGGGCGGTCCAAACAAAAATGAGCCCATTAAAGTCGCAATATTGCAACTATTACAACGCCTATCGTTGCATCAACGCTACTCAACACATGTCATCCATTTCCTCATGACACCCCCGGATGGCCAGATAACACTTTGATAACATAGCTTTTCTTGCCCTATCAATATTTCATCCCATTTGTGGCATACGATTTGCTATTGTGATATTTAATTAAGGGAGATATTGGAATGAAAGTGGCATTAACCGTCTGGGAAAATCGTATTTCTCCGCTTTTCGATTGCGCACGCACGTTGCTTATTGTGGACGTTACAGACCAAACCGTAACCGGCCGGTATTTTGAGCCCTTTCATTGTGAATCTCCTTCTTCCAGGGCCACGAAACTGTCGGATCTAAACGTAAAGGTTTTGATCTGCGGCGCTGTCTCGGACCTGTTTGCCAACATGATTGAGACAAATGGTATTCGAATTATCCCGTTTGTTGCGGGCGCTGTTGACGAGGTTATTGATGCCTATTTGGCGGGGGCTATTTCCAGTCCGAAATTCCAAATGCCTGGATGCGGAACCGAACGCGACACCGGATATAGAAAGGAAAACTAAATTAGAGGAGGACGTGATATGAAAATTGCTGTAAGCAGTAGTGGAAATGACTTGGATTCCCAGGTCGATCCTCGTTTTGGGCGATGCGCCTGTTTTGTTATAGTGGAAACAGATGACATGAGCTTTGAGACATTTGATAACGGGAGTATTGCCTTGGGGGGAGGCGCTGGTATTCAAGCAGCCCAATTTGTGGCATCCAAGGGGGCTAAGGCGGTTATCACCGGAAATATTGGCCCCAATGCGGTACGGACCCTTTCTGCTGCCGGGGTTGAGACCTTTGTCGGACAGTCCGGGAAGATCAGAGAGGCGATAGAAATGTACAAGGCCGGTAAAATGAATTCCACAAGCACCGCCAATGTGGCCGATCACTACGGTATGGGATCCGGAGCAGGGATGGGCAGAGGCATGGGTATGGGCGGAGGTATGGGAATGGGCGGCGGCAGAGGTATGGGCCGCGGAATGGGCAGTGGAACCTGGGGTGGTTCAACCCAGGCCCCGGCTCCCACGGTGTCAAAGGAGGATGAGTTAAAGGGCCTCAAGGATCAGGCAAATGATTTGCGTAAACAGATTGAAGGTATTGAAGCAAGCATCGATGCCTTAGAAAAAAAATAGGGGGTAACGATTGATGGCAAATGAAAATATGAACCGGCAGGATCAGCATCAACAGCAGGATGTAGAGATAAAGGAAAGGCTGCATCACATAAAGAACAAAATTTTGGTTATGAGTGGCAAAGGGGGCGTTGGTAAAAGCAGTGTAGCAGCGTATCTATCGGTGGCCTTGGCCAAGAAGGGGTTTAAAGTGGGTCTCATGGACGTGGATCTTCACGGTCCCAGTATCCCTCGCATGTTGGGTCTGAAAGGGAATATTGGGCCGGGAGCCAGTGAGGGAAAAGCCCATCCGATCAAGTATATTCCGAATATGGAAGTGATTTCTATCGAACCGCTCATGGGAGAAAATAAAGATTCGGCAACGATCTGGAGGGGGCCGCTTAAGATCGGGGTTATCAGACAGTTCATCGCGGATATTGACTGGGCAGATCTTGACTATATGATCATCGACTCACCGCCAGGTACGGGTGATGAGCCATTGACCATCGCACAAACCATACCCGACGCAAAGTCCGTGATTGTAACAACCCCTCAGGAGATCTCATTAGCTGATGTCAGAAAATCCATCAATTTTTGTCGTCAGGTCAACATGGAAATCTTAGGCCTTGTTGAAAACATGAGTGGGCTTAAATGTCCGCATTGTGGAAAAATGATTGATATATTCAAGACCCAGGGCGGTATGCTCACCGCAAAAAGAGAGGGACTTAATCTGTTGGGGTCATTGCCATTCGAACCCGATGTGGTTTCTAATGGTGATATGGGGAATATGAGTCTTCTGGACGATAACAAGGTTTTAATCACCCAGGAATTCAATAAAATCGTGGATAAGATCGTGAAATTGACAGAGACCCGTTCTGAGCCCGCACCTGAGCCAAAAAATGAAATATCAGATCGAAAAAAAGATTCAACAAATTCAAAAGTGCTCGTGGTTCCCGTGTCCGGAGGGAAGCTCTCCGCTCATTTCGGCCACTGTGAACAATTCGCATTTGTCGAGACGCAAAATGGGAAGATCATGGAGACGCAAATGCGCAATCCGCCGGGCCATGAGCCGGGGGTTCTCCCTGGCTGGCTTTATGAGCAGGGCGCCGATGTGGCCATTGTGGGCGGAATGGGAGAAAGGGCGCAGCAGCTTCTGAGGGAAAAGGGGATTGAAGTGATCATCGGTGCTCCCATGGATTCCCCGGAGTCCCTGGCAAACCAGTACCTTTCAAACACCCTGGTAGCGGGGGCCAATGTGTGTGACCATTAAAGAACAGATAAGCGTCTCGTGAGGTAAACTCACAATCATGAGATCCGTTTTCAGTCTTACGTTTAGCGGGAAACCCCTGAGAGATTAAAAAGGAGTGCAGTATGATTATCAGTATCGCAAGCGGAAAAGGGGGTACAGGAAAAACAACTGTGGCCACCAATCTGGCCGCCTCTCTTGATTCCGATGTCCAGGTTCTGGACTGTGATGTGGAAGAACCTAATTCTCATCTCTTTATTCAGCCCACCATTGAAGAGGTCAAAACCATATCCACTCCGGTCCCCGAAGTGGATATGGACAAATGCACCCTGTGCGGGAAATGTGCGGAAATATGTCAGTTCAACGCCATTGTCGTGATCGGTGAAACGGTTTTGCCATTTCATGAACTCTGTCATAGTTGTGGCGGATGCATGGCGGTTTGCCCTGAAAAGGCGATCACCGAAACGGACCGGGAACTCGGTATAATTGAAAAGGGGCACAGAAATGGGATTGAATTTGTGCATGGGAAACTAAGGGTTGGTGAAGCCATGTCTCCCCCCTTGATAAGAAAGGTAAGAGAATATACCCGACCTGGCCGTTTAACCATTATCGATGCCCCTCCAGGCACATCATGCCCTGTGATTGCCTCCATGACAGGCGCGGATTTTGTTTTGTTGGTTACGGAACCGACACCGTTTGGTCTTCACGACCTGAAGTTAGCCGTCGGTGCTGTAAAAATCCTGGGGATTCCGAGCGGGCTGGTTATCAACCGTTCAGGCATGGGGGATGATCAAGTGAGGGAATATGCCGAACAGGAAGGTTTGCATATTTTAATGGAAATCCCATTTGACCGGCGGATTGCCGAGGCCTACTCAAGGGGAGATCTGGTCGTCGATGTGATGCCCGAATGGAAAGAAAAATTTCTGGAATTATATCATCGTATTGAGAAACTCGCGGGATGAAGACGAAGAGGAGCAATTTTTATGAAAGAGATCGTGATCATCAGTGGCAAAGGCGGTACCGGTAAGACCAGTATTATTTCTGCATTTGCCTCGTTAGTTGAAAACAAGGTCCTTTGTGATGCAGATGTGGACGCAGCCGACCTTCACCTTATCATGAATCCTGAGATCAAGGAACGCCATGATTTTGAATCCGGGTATACAGCAATTATTAATCAGGATAAATGCACCGAGTGCGGACTGTGTAGGGAGCTGTGTCGGTGGGATGCCATTAGCGAGAATTTTGTGGTGGATTCCATTGAATGTGAGGGCTGTGGGGTTTGTTATTATTTTTGCCCGGAGAAAGCCATCGATTTTCCCATGAATACCTGTGGAGAGTGGTATCTTTCTGAAACCCGTTTTGGACCCATGGCACATGCCCGATTAGGCATTGCGGAAGAAAATTCAGGAAAACTGGTAACCCTCATACGGAAGGAAGGTAAAAAGCTTGCTGAAGAAAAGAAGCTGGATTTACTTCTTACGGATGGCCCTCCGGGTATCGGTTGCCCGGTCATTGCATCCCTTGGCGGGGCGACGGCAGTGCTCATTGTAACCGAGCCCACGGTTTCTGGCAGACATGATATGGAACGAGTAGCCGAGTTAGCCGCATTTTTTAAGATTCCTGCAATGATGTGTGTCAATAAGTTTGATCTCAATCCTGGTGAAGGAGAGGCCATCGAGGCTTTTGCGAGAGAAAGAAATGTAACCGTGATAGGGAGGGTCCCGTTTGACCCCGCTTTCACCCAAGCGATGGTTCAGGGAAAGACCATTGTGGAATTTGACAGTCAGTCTGAAGGTTGTTTAGCGGTCAAGGGAATATGGGAAACCCTATCCCAACGTCTTGAGATATGAAACAAAAACTGAAAAATTGAATGGAGGGAAATAAAATGCCAAGAGGAGACGGAACAGGACCTAGAGGTCAGGGACCGGGAACAGGTCGAGGGTTGGGGCGAGGCCAAGGTGGCGGAGGACGTGGCCAGGGAGGCGGTTTTGCGGCAGGACCGGGCGGCTATTGTGTTTGCCCCAACTGCGGGGAAAAAGCAACCCATCAATTGGGGGTCCCCTGTTATGAACAGCAATGCCCAAAATGTGGTGCCGCCATGACACGGGAATAGACCCCGTTAGTAGAGTATACGCCTAAAGAGATCTTAAAAGCACGGCAGAAACGACTGGAGACCGGATGGACATTCGGGTCAGGAAAAAGAAACAGAGACCAAATTGTAAAGGAGGTCGCTATGGATCAGATATCGTTTTCAGATATTGCCATTGTATCCTGCGGGACGTTGAGTATGGAATTGAACCATCTCAAGAATGAAGGTTTTCTGGATACCAATCATTTATTTTTAACAACGCCCGGTCTTCATGAGGATATTCGTGAGTTAGAGCGTCAACTTATTGAGAGGATTAACAAGGCTAAGGAAAAGTCGGACAAGGTTCTTGTGGTGTATGGCGGAAAGTTTTGTTACGTGAATGCAGATGAACCCTTGAGAACGATGGGAACAATTATTGAAGAGCAAGGACCGGGTGTAGCGAGAATTGAGGCGACTCACTGTATGGACATGATCGCCAGCGAGGAGCAAAGGGAGCGGATTGCCCAGGAATTTGCCGGAGGGGAGAAGGTCTGGTGGATGACACCCGGCTGGATCAAATTTCGCCATAAGGTATTTAAGGGATGGGACAAAGGCCTTGCCAATGAAAATTTTCCCAGACATACAGGAGGGGCGATTGTCCTTGATGGCATTGGATTTATAGATAAATATATGACTGAAAAGCCGGAAGAGTTTCTTGAATACTCCGACTGGATGGGGATTCCCATACAGGGCTATACCGTGGGGCTTGACCGCTTTAAATCACTCTTAACAGAGCAAGCAAGGGTACTCCTGGAAAAATAAGTGTTACCCGTTAATGAATTCAGAATTCAGCGAAAAGACGTCTGCCATCTCTTGGGTACGGGTGAGCTTGGAGTTTGTTAAAGACTGCGGGTAAATTGTAAATGCCAAAGATATCCCCATTTGAGGAATATGCAGACCAATACGAAGCGTGGTTTGAGAACAACCGATGGGTCTATGAAGCCGAATTGCGGGCCGTCAAAAGCATGATTCCTGCCGGGGGGCACGGTGTGGAGGTGGGGGTAGGAACAGGCCGATTTGCCGACCCCTTGGGAATTAAAACAGGTGTAGAACCCTCAAAACGCATGAGAGCGATTGCTCAAAAGCGGGGAATTCAGGTTCTGAACGGAGTGGCTGAGGAAGTCCCATTTGATGATTTCCAGTTTGATTTCGTCCTGATGGTCACGACTGTCTGCTTTGTTGATGACATTAGAAAGGCCTTGCTGGAGGCACACCGGATTCTCTCGTATAATGGATGTCTTATTATCGGTTTTATCGATCGAAACAGTAGGGTGGGGCAAGTTTATCTGAAACGAAAAGAAAAAAATGTGTTCTATAAAGATGCCACTTTTTTTTCCACTGACGAACTTGTCGAAATGATGGATCAGGCAGGGTTCATAGATTTGGCATTTAAACAGACCCTCTTTAAGCCTTTGCGTGAGATTACGAGGGATGAACCTGTAACCAGCGGTTATGGCGAAGGATCTTTTGTGGTGATCCGGGGTCGAAAGCAAAAAGAGAAAATGTCGTAGTGAATTAATATCCATATACTGATTATTGTGAATAAAGATGAGTGTTGAAAGCAATAATGATGAAGTCGCTATTGAAGAATTAAGAAAACAGGGATATTCACAAAAAGTCATCGAAAATTGGTTGAATCCAAAAAATCTTGGGATAATAAACAGCACGCTATGCGATGGCTACTCCGGGTGGAATCCGTGTCCTTATGGGGATTCAATGGCAATATGCTTAAAAATAGAGGGTGATCAAATTCGGGAGGCTACATTTCTAAGCGATATTTGTATAGGATCGGTATCTGCAGCAAGTGTGCTCACAGAAAAAGTGAAAAATCTAACCGTAGCGAAAGCGTCTAAATTTTCCTCTGAGGAAATAATCAATGAACTTGGAGGCTTACCAGAGCAATTTATCCATTGCGCAGATTTGGCAATAGATACCCTAATTAAAGCTATTCTAAATTATTATAATAGTGGGTTTAGAGAATCCCCATGGAAAAAGATGTATCGGGGAAAGAGTTAGACCATAATAAGGCTCAAGGTGACTATACCTTTTGAAGGTTCCAGGTTCACGGTTCAATGACTCAAGGATTGTTTGATTGTCCCTGTAACATGGACTTTCAATCGACAAATTGGGTTGCCGAGGCCATTTATTTACAAGTTACATGTTAGAATGCCTATGAAGCCTAAAAGGAAAAATGTAAACAAAGAAGGTTATCATAACACCGATTCGATCTCGACGACGTCTGTTTCTCAAAAGCGGACCAAGAATTCAGGATTTTTTAAGAGACTCTTAGACTGGATAGCCAGAGGGGCGGATAGATCAAACATAAGTGGAACATCTTGCCCCAGCTGACGAATCAAATATTAACACCCCTCCAGGTGGGAAGGGCGTTGTTTTTTGGAAGCGGTGTAATGGAGATGTGAAATGCCAATTTATGAGTATCGATGCAAAGTATGCGAGGCCACATCCGAGTATCTTATAGGTGTGGGGAGGGACGAACGTATCACTTGCAAAAGATGTGGAAGTACTGAGATGGAGCGGATATTGTCTGTTGCTTCATTTATGGATGGGGTATCGGAACGTGTTCCGGGAAGGACTTGCTGCGGTCGTGAAGACCGGTGTGCGACCCCTCCGTGCTCTGATGGCGGCGCATGCAGGCGGGAATAAGCGCTTTGATTGGAGGTAATGACTTTGGTTATCAGGGATTATTATAGAACCCTCGGGCTGACGCTTGAGGCATCAGAACAGGAAATAAAAAAGGCATATCGCAACCTTGCAATGCACTATCATCCCGATCGGAACGGCGGTAGTTCGGAGAGCGAAGAACGTCTGAAGGAAATCAATGAGGCCTATCAGATCTTGGGAGATGAGAAAAAAAGAAGACGCTATGACCTTCAATATCGACAAAATTCAGAAAGCCAAATTTTTAATGACCTGGGGATGGATGACGACCTTATAAGCGTGATCCGGATGTTTTCCCAAAGAGGGTTTAATACAAAAAGGACCGGAGGGTGCAGAAGAAAGGGCTTCGGCAGAGGTAGCTGTGGAAGATGGCGGAAATCCTTTATATAAAAGCAGATTAGGTGTAGCAAAAGAATAGGAATGAGACAAAAAATGAGCCGTGAGGAAGACCTTCACGAACTAAGAGCAAGGGCCAGAACGATTCAAGCCAGGCTTGATCGGCTGGAGATGCAAATCGGGGGATTTCAGCAGGAAGCCCCTGCGATTTCCCAGTGGAAGGTATTTGTAGATGCGGAAAAATGCGTGGCATGCGGGATCTGCCAGGAAGCCTGTCCGGTAGGGGCAATTAAAATCGAGGAATGTGCGCGGGTGGACACACAAAGATGTATGCGGTGTGGTCGCTGTGTGCAGGAGTGTCCCAAAGGGGCTCTTTTTCTTCGGCCAACCCGTTTTTCTGCCCGATACCCGATCAGATCCTGGAGAAACGCCAATAGACCCCAATGGGGAATGAATCGTGCAATGTGAGCGTTGCAAAAGTTTGATACCAGAGGGAGAAGAAATGGAGCTTCACGGGCAAGTCCTCTGCGAGGATTGCTATATGGATCTTCTTTCACCCGCAAAGGCATGTGATCCGTGGTCTGTTTATAGCGCCAAGACGTTTTTGAAAAACGATAGCTCCGGACTTAACCTTACCCCTGTTCAGCAAAAAATACTTGAAATCCTTCAGGACGAGGGTCCCCAGGAAAAGACGACGTTATGTGAAAAACTTCAAATAAAAGAGACCGATCTTGAAAGGGAACTGGCCACCTTGCGCCATATGGAAAAAATAAGGGGAGAACTCAGGGAGGGAAAAAAGCTGATACGCCTCTGGTGATGAATGCTTTAATAAACTATAATCAGTTAGGAGGAGAAAATGTGCTTGAGCACCGTATATATGGATTCAGGGAATGCAAAAAAGGAAATTATGAAAGACGTCGCCCGCATTGAGGCCGAGGGCAAAGGTTTTTGGCTCATTGACCTGTTCGGGGAAAGGGAATTCATCGAGGGGTGTATTCAAACAATCGATCTGATGGACGAACACTTTGTTGTGCTCGGAAAAGAGGGGCTGAACTGATCTCCTCCCGATAAAACGACTCATCCTTTTAAAATCGCTTGGAAACTTTCCATTGCCGGATCGAATAATGGACACCTATTTGTATTTTCCTGATCGAAATAACAAAAAACAATCCGGCCCATCCATAGTGAGCGGCGTCACTCATTCCAGACGCCTATTTTTCGTCTGAGATTGATCTTGAATTTCTTCATCCGATTCCAGACCGTCACTCTCGACACGCCGAGAAGCCGTGCAGCTTCCGACTGGTTTCCCCCGGCCTTTTCAAGGGCGTCTAAAAGCTGTCTTTTTTTGACCTCATCACGGTTGACAGGAATAGGGGTAGTGCCTTCTTGGGCTTTTTGCCCCCATAGGATTTTAGGCGGGAGGTGATGGGGCTGGATTATAGAATCCTGACAGGAGACAAAGGCATATTCAAAAGCGCTTTTCAATTCCCTCACATTGCCGGGCCAATGGTAATCCACCAATTTATTCATCGCTTCCTCGGAAATGCCCTGAATGTCTTTACCGCTTTTCATGCGAACTCTCCTAAAAAAAGTCTCTGCGAGCAAAGGAATATCCTCAACACGTTCCCTTAAGGGAGGGACAGCAATTGGTATGACATTAATCCTGTAAAAAAGGTCTTCTCTGAATAGTCCCTTTTTGACAAGTCTTTCAAGATCTTTATTTGTGGCAGTGACAATCCGTACGTCAACCTGAATAGGCTTGTTTTCGCCCACTCTCTCAATCACATTTTCTTCCAGGACCCGCAACAGCTTTACTTGCGTAGACAGGGGAAGATCACCAATTTCATCCAGAAAAATATCGCCCCCTTGAGCCGCCTCAAAACGCCCTTCTCTGGTCCTATAGGCGCCTGTGAAGGCCCCTTTGACATGACCAAACAGTTCACTCTCCAACAGGTATTCATTGAGGGCAGCACAATTCACTTTCACAAACGGCTTTTTTCTGCGAGCACCGGTCTTATGGATAGCCTCTGCAACAAGTTCTTTCCCGGTTCCGCTCTCTCCAAAAATGATCACGGGCGCATCAGATGCTTTTGCACTCACAATCAGGCTGAATACTTTTTGCATTAAAGCGGAGGAACCCAGGATCCCATGAAAGCCGTCTTGCAAACGGATTTCACGACGAAAGGCTTCGATTTGGTTTTCTTTTTGAATGATTTCTGTGACGTCCGTTAGTGTCTCAACAGCACCGATGACATTGTCATTGGCGTCACGGAGAAGAGAAGCATTTTTCAACACATGAACATAACTACCGTCTTTTTTCTCCAGTGTACACCGTCGCATCTTCAGGCTGCCGGTTCTGAATAAAACACACCAGTAGCCCCCGTTTTCGTCGCGAGCGATGTCGCAGATATCACAATGCAATGCCGAGCAAGGACTTCCGATCATATCGTCTTTAGTATAACCCGTTATGGCTTCAAAGGCGCGATTGACCGATAGGATGGTCCCGGCCCTGTCCACGATCATGAGCCCGTCCTGTATTGTATTGAGTACCGTTTTCCAGTAGGTATTTAGTGCTTGTTCAAACATGATTATGTTGTTAATAGCTGTTTAACATATATTAAATGGCACTTTAACATAATAAAGAAAATAAAGAAATACCTTATATGGCATTGCGATTCATTTATTTGAAACTTCTAAAGTTTTCAAATGCTTAAAAGATTGAGAGACTTTGCCATCCGTCTCTCTTATTTGGCATGGATAATGCGATACATATAAAACGAAAGATTTATAAACCTTTTTCAAAGACGAGGAGGTTATCATGGAAAACGATACACAGGTAAGAATAGACGACTATACCTATCTTTACGGTCATACGCCAACCCGCCCCATCAAATATCTTAAGGATAAGGACGGGTATGGATGGCTCTGCGACGAAACCGTTGAGGCCTTTAAAGACCTTCGAGAGCAGGGCTGCTGGCGTTGCGATGAAATGGCATTTCCCGCAGGGGGGAGATAATGACTGCGAATGCTTGTAAAACGTATCTACAGAAAAAGTACAACATGAGGGTAGTCCGTCTGCCGGCCACAGAAATTTACATATGTTAAATAAATTTTAACAGTGTAAAGTCGATCCTGCATAGAGACAAAAAACCTGTTCTTTCAGGACCTGCAGGCGGTTACCCATGGCATCTGTCCTCATAAAATATGAAAATACAATCTCAGGGCATTTCGTTGCAATACGTCATTGATCACATTCTGGATCTAAGAGGCATGATCGTGCCTGTGACGCTTTTAAACATTTCGTGGTCACTCCGGGAAATCAAGTGCGGTGAAACCGTTGAAATCGTTGGGAGTGATCCTGAAACCAAAAGAGATCTCTTCAAGATTTTGCGAACATTTCCCTATGAACTGCTCAATATTGATAATGACAAAAATGTTTATCGCATTCGCTTGAGAAAAGGGAGACCAGAGGATGGCTTTGCCAAAAACGCCTACCCCTAAAAAAACCGCAATCCTCATCGCTGTCGATTTCTCTCCTTGCTCCGGCGCAGCGCTCAGAAAGGCGAGGTCCCTGGACGCAGAAAAGCAGAGACGGATCGTGATCCTTCACGTTATCGATCATGATTTTGTAGAGCAGTGTATCCGTGAAAATCTGGGGAATAAGCGTGAGATCAAAAGTAAATTGTTCCTTAATGCAAAGAAAAAACTTCGGGACTTCCTTCGTATGGAGGGGTTGGATGGGGACAATACAGAAATAGTGGTCCGTGAGGGGACCCCATTCATTGAGATCAATAAGGAGGCGGTTGAACGCGGTGCCGAGATGATTGTCATGGGCAGCCGCGGGCACTCTGATGATATGAAGGCCATCTTTTTTGGAAGTACCACTGAGAGGGTCCTGAGATTTATCACACGGCCGGTATTATGTGTCCCTTTTGAGGCGCACGTTCCCTTTAAGGGATAAATGGTCACATCTGATCGTTTCAAGTCCCTCCTTTTGGGACAAACGGAAGGATTATCTGGCGATTAAGTTCCAAAAAATAAAATCAAATGCAGAAAGGCAGATTTGTATAAAAATTAATCTTTACGGGAGCTTTCCCATGAAAAAATTGGGTCTTCGTTTCATTTTGTGTGCAATGTTAGTTTTTTTTATAACTCCCATTTCTGAATGCGCTGAGGAACCATCCCATCCAGAAGTCCTGTTGATGGATTATGATGGAAATGAAATATCCCTGGAAAGCAACATTCCTTACAGCCCCAAAAACACATGCGGCGAATGCCATGACTATGACGACATAACCAACGCGTATCACTTCCAACATGGCAGGACTGATGCTGAGGGCAATATCATCATCAGGGATGACATGGACTCTAAAAACCCCTGGCTGATTTCAAAGGGCATGTATGGGAAATGGTGACCCCCGTCTTCAGACTCCAGCCAGTTGGCCAGGAAGGTAAATATGCGGCGCTGTGACATTGACAAGTCATCCTATTCTTGGGCAAAGACGTGTGGCGTCTGTCATCCGGGAGGTGGCCCTGTAGAGTATGACCGAAAGGGAAATCGCTATGATGAATTTGTACGAAATCCAATGAATAATATCATACCCAGAGGGGATAATTACCTGGACGGTGATTATTATCAATCAAACTGGGAAAAAAGCGGCATCCTGGAGGCAGACTGCCTGATCTGTCACCTTAAAGACTATAACTGGAAAAATCGTACTCTTGCTGTTAGAGGCGGATTTTTCTATGAGGCCCCCATGGTAGGCGCAGGATGGTTTCGGGATCTTAAAGTATCAAACCCGGCCTTGCCTCTAAACAAAACCAAGGCCCATTCCTTTAGGACCGATTATACAAAGACAAACATCGCCGATCCGGCGAACCTTGCTGCCTTTATCACGAGAGAGGTCCCGGATAAGAATTGCTGGAATTGCCATGTCATGCCGGAAGGCATGAAAAGAGGAAGGAGTTGGGAATCGGGAACAGATGTGCACAAAGCAAAGGGCCTGACTTGTATTTATTGTCACCCCGGTGGCGAAGATCACGAGATTGCAAAAGGAGATATACCGGCGGGTTCCGCCAGAGATGACCTTGATGGTACGATGAAAGGGTGTATGGATTGCCATCTAAAGGGCGCGGATGAACGCGCGCCAAGGCCGGATCATAAATTCCCGGATTTGCACATCGAGAAAATCGCCTGCGAGACCTGCCATATACCCTACAAGACCAATGCGGCCACGTCAGTGATTGATAATGCCACAACAGGTCACACGATTCAGTATTTAACAACGGATTTTCTATCCAATGACCCTTTAAACCCGAAACGATCTTGCAAAACGGCTCCCAAGAACAGCTGGTGTCCCGCCTTTATCAAATATAAAGATAAAATCAGACCGGTGGACCCCATGCAGGTCATCTGGTGGGGGGATTGGGACAGGGTTTCTCACCGTGTTATCCCTGTTCCCCTGTGGAGAATCAGGGATTTTACCGGAGCCAGTGCGAAAAACAAATTTTCAATCACTAATTTTGCACTCTTGGATGCACTAAAAGGGTCAAGGGCCGTAAACACCGCAGAAGAGATAGAGACATATCTTAACGCCCTATCAGAGGGCAGAGACAGGTTCGGATGCCGCATTGTATACCACCGCCCTGTGCTGGTAAAAGGCGGAATGATCTATTACCTGGAAAACAATCAATTGAATAAGGCCATAATGCCTACCAAGGATGGCGGGTTTAAGTGCTGCGAGCCCTTTGATCTGAGCCATAACGTGATGAGTGGAAAACGTGCCCTCGGCGCAACGGGGTGTAAAGAGTGCCATTGGAAGCCGTCTCCATTTTTTAATCGGAAAATCCTTATAGATCCCTTTAACAGAGACGGAAGACCCGTCTACAAAGAGGCGTGGGAGATATTGGGCTATTCAAAGAAAGAGATGCAAAGCTTAACAAGGGGCCACCCATATAACGTGACACCCTGAAGTGAGAGGGTGTCTTGCGCCTCGGCTTTAAGGGCGCAGACCGTTCATCCAACTATAAAATAGTGGCTTTGGCTAACACTCAAAATGTGTCAGCTGTCTCCGAGATATCCCGTAAACCTTTTTTCAAGGAGGGAATCATGAAAAGAGAAAAAATGAATTTCGAATCTATTTTGAAAATTACAAAGGCAATCGCAATGTCCAGGGACCCCGAAGAAGTAACCTTACTCATCGTGGAAAGCGTGAAGGCCGCTTTGGGGGCCAAAGGATGCGCTTTATTTCTTTTCAACCGAAAAACTGATGAACTTGAGGTCGCCGCTTCTTACGGCTTGAGCGACGAATATGTCAATAAAGGTCCGCTGAGCGCCATGCGCTCCATCGCCGACTCGTTAAAATATGGACCGGTGGCCATTGAAGATGTGATGAATGACCCTCGAATCCAATACCCTGAGGAAGCTAAAAAAGAGGGGATAGCCTCGATTCTCTCTGTACCTATAATCGTGCGGCAAAACCCCATAGGGGCATTGAGGGTGTACTCTGCTGAGCCTTGGGAAGGGTCGTCAGAGCAGGTAAACCTCGTCGAGGCTGTTGCTCAAATTGCTGGTATGGCGCTGGAGATGTCTCGACTTTATAAAGGCCTTAAGGATAGCATTGAAATACTAAAGGCGAAACGAGATCCGAAGACATTGAAACATAAAAGGTGGACTCCTTATGAAGGTGTTCCAAAGAGTACAGGAACAGTCAGACCCATATCACACGAGATCCCTTAATCTCGATTTTGTTGCTGTTTTTCATGGACATGAAAACCATTGATGTCCGGGGTGGCGACCAGTTTTGGGTAATTACGGTTAGTAATGTCTCGACCTCTTTCACAAAACCATAGCAAGCCATATAGGGGCCTGGTCTCCATGCATCATATTGTATATCCCTTTACCCCTAATTGCAGCAATGGAATACCTTGTTGTTAGATCCATCCATTGAAATCACAAAAAAAATAGTGGGGCCTGTAATTGGGTTTTAAAGGACGGATTCGAGAATCAAAGGTGAAATTTCTAATGATAGAATTTATAGGCGTTTGGGAGTAAATTTGATTCGTTTAGACATCACGGACAAAGCTGTCGAAATGGAAAAGCGGTTCCATATGCCCCCCGCTGGCTTAGGGCTCGCGCAAAAATAAGTTCACAGAATTGGCGCCCAGGTTCAGATCAGATTTTTTCGATCCGAAATTACAAAACCACAGGAATAGCGGGATTATTTCGAGGATTTTGCGATTGAGGATCGGACAAAGATGGGCTGAAGATGGGATGCGAAAATGTGAAATTATTTTTGCGCGAGCCCTTAGCCTGCTATTGATGAAATGCATGGTTCGATGCATGCCCTCTAGAGTTGTCCATAATGTAATACGGTATGTCTTGAGCGGAGAGGCGCCTGCCGGGATAAAAGCCCACTACAGCGTTTTCACTCATTTGCACCTTTTACGATTATCAAGAATAAAAGACTATGCCAAATGCGAGAGTCTTCTGGTTGTTATCTTCGCAAATTGAACTGAGATCTCGCTGGGATATTTTGTTGAAGGAGGGGTGGATGATCCGGCTATGGGACATTTTGCTCCAATTTCAAAATTGTATAAAACGCAAGTGATACGTGCAGCACAATTTTTGAAACTTCCTGAGCGAGTTATTTTTCAAAAGCCCTCGCCGGGTTTCGGAAGAATCCATGACGAGGATTTGATTGGTCCCTATGAAGCAGTGGATCTAATCCTTGTCGGTCTGACGCTCGGTTACTTCAACGAGGAAATCTTAAAATCCCTGGGCAGTCATTCTGGTGGCTGGGGAATTGAAAACCGTTTTAAACCAACCGTTCTCTGTGATGTCCGCTATGTTAAATTTTTAAGGCAGCTTGTAGGAATCAGTTCACGAAAAAAATTGCCATGAAAACCCGGGGGGAAGCGTCGATAGGACAACGCTGCAACCATGTGCTGTCTTGGGGCACAGGTATATACCGGATGGACCTTTTTGGTTTTCAATTACACAGAATATGCGTTGCAAGCTCTTGCAAACCTGACTATTCCAGTGCACGGTGGGGTAGGCCCATTCTAAGTGCTTCTTTTCTCGTCCGGGGGGTCATTTTCCTCACCCATCTGAATATCTTCCTCCTGAATCCGGGCCCTAATAGATGTCGTATCTCCTCGATCTTTGACTCTGCGGCCTTCTCTCCTTCACGGATGAGCGCCTCATAGTTGAGGAAATCGGTCCATTCGAATTGACTCACAACGGGCTCGATGACTACATGTGCGCCTTCTGTGCTCCGTCTGTTCAAATGGAAACCCATGATCTCCGTTGCACGGTTTATCGCATCAATCCCGTCCTCCACGATACACGGCTGGCAAAGGCAAGCGCTTACATCCACCGCAATGACAGTTTCAGCCCCCTCTCGTTTTGCTGAGCTAACCGGAACGGCATCAACGACCCCGCCATCGACGAGGACCCTTTCACCCCACCTGATGGGCGGCATAAATCCGGGCACGGCACAACTTGCCATCACCGCAGGAATGATTGACCCCTGTGTCAGCACAACCTCCTCTCCAGATACAAGATCCACCGTGGCAGCGGCAAACGGAATGCGGGTATCTTCCAGATCAATATCGGGAAGAAAGGCCGCCACACATTCCCGGATGTCATTTTCTGAAAGCAGCGCATTTCTTAATAGGGCGAGACTCAGAAACATCTCTTTCCCTGCGATCCGGGACAGCCGGTGCACCAGGCCGGATTTCTCTGGCTTGTTCCAGCGCGTTCTTCCAAGCAACTTAAGCCCCCGACTCTGCTCGCCTTCAGGGGAGAGAAATTCCGAGAGCCGTTTTTCAATCGCCACGGCATCGGGATTCACTGCATAGGCACCCCCCACTAAGGCACCGATACTCGATCCCACAATCAGATCTATCGGAATGCCCTCTCTCTCCAGGACCTTTAGCACGCCAATATGGGCAACACCCCGGGCCCCACCCCCTCCGAGGGCCAGACCTATCTTGTCTCTCTTGCGCATCAAAACGCATTCCTCGCTTGCTCGAGAAATGGGCCGATTGCTTCAACGATCATCTTCCTTGACTCGTTATTAAACTAATGGGGTTCTGTTCATTCGAAACATCAAAAAATTTTCATCAATTATTCACAGTTGCCCGGTTAAACCGCTCCTTTAGTTCTGGGATATGACGTTCAGCGAAATCAAGAATATCTTTGCCCTCGCTTCTATAGATCGTCGGTTCTCCTCCCACCCAGGTGACATAGTGAGATCCCCAAAGCTCCGTCTTTTCCGTGATTATTCTGTCCAACACGGAAAAAGGAATTGTCTCAGCGGTCTTGGCATTGGATTTGGCATAACACCCCTTGCAATGAAGATTGCATCTCTTCGTAGGGCCGATGACCAGAAATCCTGGTGGGCGTCTACCGAATTTCGCGACGAAATCATCTTCAGCCTTCTTGTTCTTTCCTTTTGGAGAAAAAAGCATCTGTTCAACAAAGATATCGATCCCCTGCCTAATAACATTTTTTGAATACAGGCCCTGTTCCACCCTGCTAAATGCTGTCTCCATAAGGTTCAGCATAATGTGCAGCTTTTCCTTTTGAACTGACAGAGGTCTCTGATCCTCATTTTCTTCTATGATGTACTCATATGCCGCATGCTCAGCCCTTTTTAGAAAAGACTCCTTACCTTTGCATTGTTTGAGATCACCACTCCGGCCTGGGATGCGATAGAACCCAGCATCTTGTTGAATCTATCCAGTGCTTCCATATGTGATTTACCTCCTTCCTGTAGGTGTCTTTGTCCTGCCCGATTGCCGGCAATACTTGGCAAATATTTCAGGGACTCACAAACTTTTCGGCAAGGTTATTGTCAATCACATACATACAGACCTCTTTTGCACCCTGTTGTGTGTATTGATATTTTTTGCACAGGTTTTTTATCATGTAGGTGACCTCCTCTTTGATCCGTTTACCATAAGTGCCGAAATCCTCTTCATCATAGTCTTTGATGGCACGCCGGAAATTTTCGTTCTTTAAAAACGGATCAAGCACCCTTTCGTTTACATAATAAAGGTATCGCTCCTGCAGGGTGTGGAAAAGCTCTGTTTCGCTTAAGCCGCAGCCGTCAATCATGATTTCCTGAGTCAGGGTTTTGGAAGTGTATTCTCTCTGGGTGTCTTTCCGAAAAGAAACCCGTGCATCCTTGTCAACCTCCGTCCCAAGTAAACGGGCTTCAATGCCCTCGAGAAACTCTTCTGTAATTTCAAGCTGTTCACCGGTAAACTCACAGGTCTCCACGGCGCCTATCTCATAGTTGAGAGCGAACAGATAATTTTGTACGTCTTTCGATATTTTTTCCTCATTGTAATAGTAAAGGGATTCCTTTACCTCCTGCAAGACAGTGTAATCGTATAGATGAACCAGAGCATCCAGGAATCCTTCAGGTATGCTTTTACTCAGGTCTTTACGGGTTTCTGTGAAATAGTGAACCAGCTCGTTCATATTGATTAGTTTGTCTTCCTGAGCGAAGCGTGAATAGAACGCGTTAAAAATATTTATGGATTCACGGCCAGAAAAACCCTTGCAGCCTTCTTTATCGGCTTCGGCCAGGATCTGCCGTCTGCGCCTGGCGTTGAACGATTTTCTGTCTTCTTCCGAAAGCCAGGTGGGAACATATCCCGCATAAAGCTCCATCTTCAGGAGTTGGAGATTGCTATCGCAATAGGCGCCGTATTTTTTAGGATCGCCGAGCCATTCCAGGAGGACTTTTGACTTGATATCCAAGCGGGATGAAATAATGACCCGCGCAAAATTATCAAGGACCCTGGGAAGAAAGCTGTTGTCAATATGTAGGCCGAAGATATTTCGGTAAATCTCCACCTCTGTTTTGAAATCCATGACATAGGGGATTTTGATGTATTCAATGCGACCCAACAGAGACCGGATATCTTTTATTTCTTTTTCATCTTCAGGATTCATAACCCCCACAAAGAGTGAATTTACACTCTCCTCGATGTCCTCAATCTTGTGGACTCCCTCACTGATGATATTATGGAGCTCGATCAACCGCCCTGTATTATGGGATTTGATGTCCATCAGGGCGTAGATGCCATCGTTGGTCTTGGCATATTGGGAAAAAATGTATTTCACCTGGCTGCTGTCTTTGAAAAGGCCATTCAGCCTTCTCTGGAGAAGGGGGTTGCTCAGGTAATTTTGCTGCATGGGCTTATCGCCGGGATTGAAGACGCTGACGCCTTCACCCAGTCGTCTGTTGATATGATAAGGCCGGGCAAAAATCATTTGAAAAGCGTCCCCGGGGCTTTTCAGCTTGGTCAAAAGGGCTTCAAAGATGGAACTGCAAATTGTGCAGGGATTATCTTTAAAAATCCAATCGTATTCCTTCGTCCTCAAGAACTGACTGTCCGGTATCAGCTCATTCAAGAAACCCCGGCGTATATCCCTGGGGATCATCAGCAAGGGATGATCATGGCTGGGACAGGAAATCTCAACGATATCATCCTCAGAAAAGTCAGGAAGGCCTTGGTCTAAGAAGGAATCTTCATCGTCCTTTTGGGAATTCTCCTGGCCGACCTGGTAGGCGTCGATTACTTTAGAGAGTTTGTCAAATAAAGGATGGGGCTCAGTTCTGTAAGATGCGCCCAACAATTTTCGGTCCAGCCGCCAAACCGTCTCCCATCGCAACCCCTCTTTTGTATTGGCATATTCTTCAAATTTTGTGAGCAGATTATTTAAGAATGTGCTCTTCCCGCAACCGGGAGGACCATAAAAGATGTAGATTTTGTTTTGCTGCGCGCCTCGTCTCAAGGACTGAACAAGGTTGATCAATCGGTTGGAAAAAATCCGGTCAGCAAAATAAGGATGATCAGCGTCTTCAACCAAGAGCCGGCTGAAATCGTAGTCCATGAAACCAATATTTTCGGGATCATCGGGGGACGCCTCGATCCCCTCTCCCACATACAACTTGACCATGTCATGGAATAACTGGAATACATTTCGTATGACCGCAGAGGGGTTTGATGTAAGCAGGTCAAGAAATTCCTCAAAGGGGATGGGCAGGTGTCGTTCCCGCTCTCTCAGTCGATGATTTACTTGCTGCATGGCCTTTTTAGAATTTTTCATGTTTCACATCCGATTCAATGACCTTTTTGGTGAGATTTCGCTTTTTCATGGTGTAGACGACCCGTTGCCACTTGATCTCTTCTTGTTTGGGTTCTTCTGATTGCCGGATCCAAGGCAGTGGAACCAGCGCCAATCCTTCTTTGGCACCCCGGGACACAACTTCGCTGGTCTCCAATTGGACAGGGCCGCCCCATAAATACTCAATTCCGAGCATCGTATTTTCAATAAACGCCTTTACCAGGGGCTTACCCTCAAAACGGTGCACCAGATAAAGCCCTCCCTTTTCATTTTTATTGGGGTCAATGTGGATGGAAGGGGGGTGATATAAGGAATCCAGTAACATCCGGCGATAGTCCTCAGGCTTTCTGCTCTTGATGTAATACTCCCACACCCCTTTGGACGGGTTCAATCGCCTGCCGGTAACAAAAAGATTGTTACGGGTGATAAAATCATCATCAAGAAAGGTATTGATAAATGAAAAGTCAGAGAAATTTTCTCGAACGCTAAAGAGGGCCTCCCGACCCTGGCCGGTGTGGGCATCAAATTTGTCCCTGGCCTGAACATTTAATATGCGCTGGAATTCGGTGGAATATTTTCCTTTATCAGACATTTCCTGGATATGAGAAAAGAGTCGCATCCCCAGGGCGTAGGGGTTCAGCCCCTGGCGTGGCATTGAAACCACCCGGGCGTTGACCCTGGCAAAGTCCACCTCGTGCCCGTCGATTCGGTCATCCCGAAGAAAGAGCCATTCATGCCAGTAGCTGGCCCAGCCTTCATTCATGATCCGGGTTCGGATTTGGGGCTGGAAGAACAGTGAGGTCTTGCGCACCACCTCCATGACTGAGCTCATCCATCGGTTTTCTTCTTTATTGAGGAAGTCAGAGTGGTCCATCAAAAACTGAATCAGGTCTGTGCGGCGCTTCGGTTTTTCCTTAAGACTTTTATCAAAGAGGGCTTCAAATTCCGGATATTTCTGGGTCGCTTCTGAAAAGAAATATTGTTCAGCCCGGTTTCCGTATTTTTTGAGGCATTCATTGTACATCTCCACTTCTTTGTTGTATTCACTGATCTTCACCTTTTTCTTAGATTGCAGAAAGACGTCAAAGTAAAAATCCAAGCGTTTAGACAGGCCTGTGGTCGGGGGTCGATTGGAATGGTCCAGTTCATTATAATAACCGACCAGATTATCAATACCTCTTGTAAATTCAATAACATAATCTACCCATCGCCCTTTTTCTGACCTTAGCTTGGCGATGAGCCGTTTGTCCGAAAGGGCCTGCCCGGTGAAATCATAGTCCCATGTGTGGCGGAAAAAGAGGTTGTTCTGAAAAAAGTCAATATGGGCCAGAACGTGGAAAAATATCATCACATTCAGCCAGTCTGGGTTGTTGTCATTATAAAAAGAGATCGCAGGCCGGGTGTTGATTACCGTTTCATAAGGGTTGATCGGATAAAGCTCATATCGCCCCTTTTCCTTCTGCACCTCCACCTCGTGCACCCAATAATCGTAAAGGGTTGGGATCATTCCCTTGGGTGACAGCTCAAGCAGATCACGGTTGGTCACAATGTATTCAAGGGTCTCCTGGCTGAATTTCAAACCCTCTCCTTGAGCCCTTTCCTTGCAGCCTTCCATGATCGCTTTGGTATGCTGATTAATCAGTTCCATGACAACAGTCTCTTATTGTCCGTCCTCTCCAGAGAGTCGCCAGGCTGGACATAATGAAATCTGATTTTTGTCTAATTGATCAGCTTCTTTATGCCTTCTATCAGACGGGTTTCATCGGCATTCACCTGCACCACATCCAATCTGAGCAAGTCCGGTTTTTCATCCAGGAGCTTCGAACCTAAAACATATTTCTCCACCACAGTCTTTTTCCCTGCACCGGCATTTTCATGGGTAATCGTGATCCCCATCCGGTTGGCATAGGTCAGCATTTTCTTTAACTCTGGAACGGTCTCCTTGCCCTCAGTGTCCCAATCCTCGCCATCAGTCCCCTGGAAGACATATATGTTGTAATCCTGGGCCAGATTCTCGTGATCCACAATCGTGTTGACCAATCGATAGGCCGATACCACCTTGGTCCCACCGGCTACCTTTGAATTGTAATAGGTGTAAAAATCTGGAACTTCGGTAGCTTCCGTATCATGGAGTATAAACCGGGATTCCACCTGCCGCGCATACTGATACAAGAGCCAGCTGTAAATCAAAACGTGCTGGGAAACCACCACTTCAGTGGGTAAGCCGTTCATGGACCCGGAGTAGTCCCGGATAAAAAAGACCAGGGCCTGAGACTCATAGTCTATTTCCCGAGAAAGGATTCGATAGATCAGGTCAGTAGGGGAGACCAGCAAACGGGTCGGATCGATATCATTCCAGTCTGAAATATTGCCCAAGCCGGTGTTGGTCTCCAGTATTTTCCGGAGGCTGGCTTTTTTATCCAGAACCTGACCAAATCCGCGGTTTTTGTCTGTCAAGTCATAGGTGTAACGGGCCAGGGCCCTTTTCTTGCCCTTCTCTTTTAGATTGGGGAGTTCGAACTGTTCGGTCAAAAGCCTGCCCAGATCATAGGCGCTGGACTCCATTTCATGGGGACCCATCTCTCCCTCTCCTGCACCTCCTGCACCGGCGTCACCGCGCACGGGTTCTTCACCGATGATTTCTCCCTCTTCACCTTCACCTGTCCCCCCGGATTGCTCTTCCTGTGTGGGATCAAAGGATAGGTCATGGATAAATTTTTCCTCCACAGTCGTCGGTACAACCACAACTTTGTCCTTATCCCCTTTCCCTGGCTTGACCATCCTGCCGACACGTATCTTTCTCGGAAATCCGTCCTTTTCTCTCTGCTTATCCCACTCCAGCAGGTCATCGATGGAGCCGATATCGGTCCGAAAAGTGCGATGAAAACCCGTCATTGATCATCCTCCTGGGTGCAAAAATACTCTATGGTCTTTTGGGCACATGTCCGACAATAGTTAAGTTTGTTCAGCATGGTATTTACCATACGATCGTAAAGTTTCTGATTTTCTTCATTGGTTCGGTTGGCCAGGGCCCCGACCAAACTCCCGGCTCCCGAAATATCAGATTTGAGTCGAACGTCGGTCACCGCTTTGACCAATTCCAGATTGTCCATAAAATCGTAATTGGGCTTCAATGAGATCTTTTGCCCATAAATTTTTCGGATGGAAGTCCTGAAGGTATCTTTTTGCTCTTTGGTCTTGAGGCCCAATCTTTCTTCCACATTGTTGATGAACCGTTCATCGATCTTTAGGGCTTTCAGCTCACCGGTCTGCGGGTCCTTATATTTCCATATCATGTCTGGGCCGAGATTTTCAGCATCAGTGCCGATGATCATGTTCACATAATTCAGCACATCCTTTCGGATAGCCAGGGGTTCATCCATATAAGCGTTAAACATTTCAGTCATGATCCGTTCCCGATACAAACCCTTGGCTGTTTTCAAATCTTCGATGTACTTGGCCCGGTCATTTGCGTCAGTCACATAGTCCAGGACCACCCGTTCCAGCATTTTAAAGATGTCATAGGCAAACATGCACTTGCCTTCATTGGTCTCAGAGTTTTCAACCAGCAACTGGATAGCCCGTCCCAGGTTCCGTTGACCCATCCCCTTTTGACCGAAGCGATTGGTAATGTTCGGGTCCTGGTTGAGGATGTCTATAACTTCGGCTAGAGTTTTGATACTCTTTTCTCCGGCCACCTCACCCGCAGACAGTTTCATGGTCTCAATGGGGGTCAATTTTTCCGAGCGGGGAAGACGGGTCAGGACCACAGCGATTGAGGCCGCATAGTTCAAATTGGGGTCCTGATGCAGGTCTTGGTGGGTCAGTGTGGTCCTGGCTTCACTGCCAATGGCATATGAGGTGAGTTCATCCTGAAGTTTATAGTCGGTATTATGGGAGACGTAACACACGCGACACCTGTCTACAATGGGTGCTTCCTCCTTTTCCGAAACAAAGCTGTAATATTCCGAGTTGTTACTGGTGGCGATGATCAAGGTGTCAAGGGGCCACTTGAACCCCTCAATTTCAATGCTCCGGTTTTGGATGACCCCTAAATAGACCTGTATCAGGTCCTTCTTGTTCTTGAATATTTCGTCCACAAAATGGATGCCGCCCCCGGCAACACGAGCTAAGGCCCCACGTCTTAGGTCAAAACGATAGGGATTGTTGGTATCAGAAATGTGCAGCAGGCGCTGAATGGACTCTTCCCCCAATAGATCTACAGCGGAAGAGGTAATTTTATCCTTGGCAGGGTATTTCCCGGTCACGGTCCCCAGGCTCTCTGTCAGGGGTACAGGGATGACCTCGACGAATTTGAGCATTTCTTCAATATTGCCATCGGTTAACGTCCTGATATCATTCCATATATAGCCGGTGCAGGCCCCCAGGGGGCGGTAATTGTCATACAGCTTTTCGATCTCCGGGTCTGAAAAACCGAACTCTGAAGCCAGAAAGGCACGGTTTTCATCCGGGTCATCAAAGAGATTCATGGCCAGAATCATTGGATCTTCATAGGTCTGGGATTCTATTGTGGTGATCTTCCCACATTTGCCGATCCGGTCCATGTTGACGAATCTGAATGTGTACTTGCGGTTTTTCTCTTTAGCCAAAAAGCTGCGATATTTGGCACAAGTGAAATCAACCAGGAAGGTTTTCCCGTTACCCGGCTCTCCCACAAGCACAAAGGCCATTTCTTTAGACGATCCACCTTCAGCTGCATCCTTGACATATGAGACAAAACTATTGAGTTCGTCATACATGCCGATGATATGTTTTTTCCCGATTCGGAATATGCTGTAATCGTAGGTCGTTCTGCCGTTTACCGTAACCTTGCTGATTTCACTTTCCAGGATCATCCGGGAAACGCCCTGGAAGGCGTTTTCAAATCGACGTCTATCTTCCTTCACTGCCGTCAAATGATAATAAAGCGTCTTGGTATCATTAGACATTTTTCCCCCTCCGATTGGTGTTTTTTTGATCTTCTCATATCGATCTTTTCCCTTTTTTTTCCTTCCTTCTTTGGGGTCCTTTATCAGATGTGATATATGGGACCGCGGCAGAGGGTGCCCTGATTTTTCGGCGTCTTATATAGATTTTTTCATATTCACTCTGCGTATTGATCCCAACCAATTCATCATTTGAGTTTCTCATGATTACTTCCAGGACGTCTTTTGTTTCAGAATCATTCGACCATACCTCAAGCATTTGACCCTCATTCAAGGTATTCAACAGGCATCTCACTTTTAAAACGGACAACGGGCTAAAATAATTCCGAATATCCAGAATTTGGTTTTTAGAAGGTGCTGCCATTTTCGGTGTTTCGACTTTTAACGGTGGATGCATTCACCCAAAAGGACACAGAGCAGGACTATTGACGAGCGCTTGAAACGCGAGCTGAGACCCCCATCATGAGAAGGAAGCATCTGAGCAATCGGTATTGGTAAAGGACATTTGAATACAACTTGTAAATATTATAATTGGCAATTTTTATGCCACTTGAGAGTGAATCGTATTTACATAAGAAAAATAATTAATAATAAATTCGATAGGTTAAAGGGTTATCATTGGATAGGTAAATCGATTTGAGACAAATGGAGTATACAGGCGGTTTACTAACGTCAATACCAGTTACGGTATCTGCAGAAATTCCGTGTGTAACGACGTCAAAACCTTGACGTGCGTCAATGCCCGGGTTAACATAAGTAAAGGGTCTAAGGGCAAAGGCCGAGGCATTGACGGTTGAGTAACCCTATCTTGAGAGGATAAGCGGTGATTCTGGACGAACAATCAAGCTACCTTAAATCGGTTTTTGATACCATGATGGACGGACTTATGGTCGTCGATCCTGAGGGAACGATTGTTTCAGTTAATCAAGCGATGGAGGCGTTAACAGGTTATTCCAAAAAGGAACTTATCGGAAAGGACTGTTCGGTTTTCGACTGTGATAACTGCTTTCGATCATCTCGCGGGAAAAAAACAAAGCACTGTATTCTTTTTGATAGAGAAGGTTTTTTTAGAGAGCGCTGCACACTTAAGAGAAAAAATGGTACCCGTTTAGTGGTTTTAAAGAATGCGACGCTTTTGAAAGACAATAAAGGTCAGGTTATTGGAGGCGTCGAGACGCTCACAGACCTGTCTGAGATCATAGAAAAAGACAGAAAAATTGGACACTTCCACCGTATGTTCACCCAAAAAGATGGCCTTGCCGGGATTAAGGGAAAGTCCCAATCCATGCAGCGGGTTTTCGAGTTAATCAGGAATGCCGCAAAATCCGATTTTCCGGTTATAATCTATGGAGAGAGTGGAACCGGAAAGGAGATGGTGGCCGCTGCAATTCACAGATTGGGGAGGCGGAGAAAAGCCCCTTTTATAAAAGTCAACTGTGCGGCACTTAGCGAATCCCTTTTAGAAAGTGAGCTTTTCGGGCATGTGAAGGGGGCCTTTACAGGGGCCGATCGATTGAGAAAAGGGCGCTTTGAGGCCGCTGATGGAGGGGAGATCTTTCTCGATGAGGTTGGAGACATTCCTCTACCGACTCAGGTCAAGTTACTCAGGGTTTTGCAAGAAAAGGAAATTGAAAGAGTGGGTGACCAGAAGCCTATTAAAATTAGCGTTCGCGTGATTTCCGCCACTCGCAGAGATCTCCAGCAGCTTGTGGAAAAGGATGAATTCAGGGATGACCTCTTCTATCGTCTCAATGTCGTTCCAATCAACATACCACCCCTGCGAGAACGGAAAGAGGACCTCCCCCTTTTGGTCGAGACGTTTGTCAGAGAGCTGCAGGTAAAGACCGAAAAGCCAATAAAAGGAATAAACCGGGAGGCAATGGAAGCGATGTGGGCCTATACCTGGCCTGGCAACATCAGAGAACTCATTAATGCCCTGGAATATGCGTTTGTCACCTGTTCAGAGAGGGTTATCGATGTCTCTAATCTTCCTGATACAGTGCTTTGTACTGAAGGAATAAAGATGCCCCGGCCGCATTCGGGTGAAGACGACCCGATCAAGATGCAAGTGCTTTCGGCCCTGAAACAGGCTAATGGAGAAAAGAAAAAGGCGGCGGAAATCCTTGGGATCAGCAGGCAAGCCCTTTGGAATAGAATCAGAAAATATGGAATCGAAGTGAAAAAGACAATAACCTCGCGATAATTATGATGACACCTGAAGACAACCGGGATGATGTTGTTCAAGGAGGAGCCCTTATTGAGAGTCCTGTTGGCGCACCGGTCTGAGAGACCAGGGATCGTATCGTAAGAGCGAAACAGGGGATAGACATTTTTTATGACGGGGATCGGGGATAACGATGAAGATTTTAGACGATTTATTGTTAGCGTTAAATTTTAAAACAGATGTGCGGGACATACGCCAGGGGGTTTTTCATACGGGTGTTTTAACGCGAAACTGTGGGCTGGCCGCGACCTTACCCCGCGATGCCCTCCGCCAGGAACCGCCGATGGTAAAGGAGCCCGGCTTTCTGTTGGACAAAACGCCTCTGGAACTGGCCCAATTGGCCCATTCCCAAAGCATACTTGAAGCCTCTGTCGGTATGGCAACCCTTAATTCACTCCTTCAATTTGATGAGACCGCATGCATCGAGCTTAATGCGGCTGAACTGATCATGGAAAAGGGGAAGGGCAAGAGAATCGCTGTTGTTGGGCATTTCCCATTTATCCCCAGGCTTCGCAAATATTCAAAGGATGTCTGGGTCATTGAGAAAAACCCAAAGAAGAGCGATTTCGGTGAAGCTGAGGCCGATCATTTGATTCCACAGGCGGATGTTGTCGCCATAACAGGGACTGCTCTCACAAATCATACCCTGGATCACCTGCTTGAACTCTGTAGTCCGGGTGCCTATGTGATCATGTTGGGCGACACGACCCCCCTTTCTCCCATCCTTTTCGACTGTGGTGTGGATGCCCTGTGTGGAACAAGAGTGGTTGATTCTGATCTTGCCCTCCGATGTGTAAGCCAGGGGGCCAATTTCAGACAAATCAAGGGAATTGAGCGGCTTACCCTGATGAAGAATGCAGGTCCCAAAAAGTGAAAGGGGTTAACGGTTGGCATTTTTCTGCCGGGTCTCCAGCAAACCGGAGACCCGGGCGGATGATTGGACCCTCGTTATGATTCAGCGGGTTCCGTCTTAAGTTCTTCGATGCGTTTGTTTATGGCATCAAGTTCACTCTTCATGGCATTGGCTTCGCCCTTTAGCATATTGACCTCGTCTTCGGGCGTCATGGTGTAAGGACTGCTGTAAGGGGCATTGTAGACCGGCCCATACCATCCTCCAGCAGGCGGATAAGCGCCACGCCAGCCAAAGCCTCTCCCGTAGCCGCGGCCCCAGCCAAAACCAGGGCCAAAGCCTCCTCTGAAGCCACGACCCAATCCACGTCCATAACCGGCACCCCAATACCTGGGCCCGTATGCCGTTGCCGGACCATAGGCACTTTGGTTAGGATTACAATACCCTCGTGCGCCTCCGGTCATGGGACCGCCACCCATGGGTCCTGTTCCATCAAATCCTGGCATAATAAACACCTCCTCTCAAAAGTTTTTTATCGCCTATAAAGTTATTGTCACATTATCCTTCAAATACCATCTCATACCGTTAGCGGCCTCGCCGTGTGGAGGATGCACCACGTCTACCCATTCCTGCCCCGTTTCCTCGACCCCTGCCAGAGCCGGGTCGAAAGCCGCTGTTAAACACGCGGCCCCGGCTGGAACCCTGAGAACGACCAAGGCCCTGGGCATAACCGGAGCCAAAATATCCGGGTCCCCCTGCAGTTGAAGGACCATACGCAGTTTGAGAAGGCCTGCAGTACCCCCGGCCCCCTCCTGTCATAGAACCCATTCCTGCAGGTCCAGTTCCGTTAAATCCAGGCATATTAGACACCTCCTTTCATTTAAAATCCACCGCTCCAACCCCGGCGGTGTCTTCCTCTTCCTCTGGGCGGCATGTCAAAATGACCCCCCTCGATTCTAAGGATCTTGCCCATAACCAGAGCATCAGCAATGATAGCTCTTGCATCAGCCAATATTCTCCCAAAGGTCTGACGGGAAACATTCATCATCTGTGCTGCCGTCTCCTGGTCTAACCCTTGAAAATCGTTCAATTTGATCGCCTCTAAACCCTCAATGGGAAGGACGGTTTCCTCTTTTCCCCATGGGGGCATCCTGTTGGGAAGAAAGGCGTCAACAATTGGGCGACCCTGTACAAATCTGGGTTTTCTCGGCCTCGGCATTTTTGTCTCCTATTATGAGCGTGTGCTCATAATATAATTATTCGTATTATATAGTCAAGTATTTTTTTGAGCATAAGCTCAATATTCTCAGGTTGAGATGATTTTTTTGCTCAGGAACAAAATGAGCCACAAATGATGTGGAGCCTATGAGGCTGTCTGAGAATGAGATATTTTATTCAAGATCAAGGAAGGCAAAAATTATAACCACAGGAATACATTGAAGTATTTCGAGGATTATAATTTGAGCCTGAAGCAGAGATTGGGGAAAATAGCCATTCTCGGACAGCCTCCTAGGGACTTCGCTCCAATTAGAATATAGGAATACAGGAGTGACAGATCTAAATAGGGCTCACGGCTTAGGGCAAAAGGTGTAAGCTGAATAAAATATCCGTAAGAAATCATGCGGGATTTAGCGTCTATTTTCCTTTTCCACAAAGGTCGTGCAATATCCGGCAGCGAGTGATCCAAGGATGGTAAAACCCGTCAGAATCAGCACATAAATCCAATCGAAATATAAAATCATTATGGGCAGGAGAAAGGGTTTAACAGCCCTGTTGCCTAAGAAAATGGCTATAAAAGAGCTGTCAGCGCCTTTTTCCCGAAGCGCCTTCAGCATGGGATACCAGGCATAAATTGGCCCCGCCGAAATAATCCCCGCTGTGACTGAAAACAGGATACCTTTAATACCGGCTTCTTTGCCGAGGAATTTTGCAATGTATGCTGGTTTCAAAAAAAGATTGAGAGCAAGGATGAGAATGAAAACAAGACACAATGGTATTGTGAGGTTTAAAAAGACCCTTCCGCTGCTCTTGATTGCCATTGCGGTCTTGTCCGGCATGATAATAAAGAGAATACCGTAGATGAGCAACACGGCGGCAGGCAAAATGAGGAGACGCACTGCGCGTTTTCTCCATATGTTGCTCAAGTATTTGTTTTTATACAAAAAAATCATCCTGTAATGAAATTTAAAAGACCGACAGTAGCAAAAGCGATGGCGATGGACAGGGCAAAAGAGATGGCATTTCGCACGAGGGCAAATCTGATGCCCAGGGCACTTATCTCGGCGGGCAACTGTACCAGACCGACCGTTACCCACGCAATAATGAGGGCCGTGACCGCATACAGACCCACGCCATATTCCAGCAGCTCTCCCCCGATGATGTAACTATTGATGGGATTGCCTGCAAAAATACTCCCAAAGCAGGCACCCCATAGGGTGTCCAATATGTCGTTTCCAGAGAAGAGATAAGTCAAGAGCTTTTTTGAAGCGAATGCATTAAAAAGACCTATAAGCAGGACGATGCCTGCCATCACGGGTAACAGGGTGATCAGCTGATTAAAGGAGGTTTTTAGTGCCTGAAATAAGCTCATTCTGTCAATCCTGGGCCCCCCGGATTCAGATTTTCGCACAACGTCGATATGCTTTTGCAGGTCACCCTTCTTGTAGTGTCGTAAAGCCTCTGCCACCGTCCCTTTGACCCCTGTCAGGATCTCTATACCGTTGGCGGTGAGATATTTCTCGGCAGTTGGACTGCAGTAGCCCGTTAAAACTGCATTGACTTTCTTGGTAATGGCCAGCACCACTGCCTGTATGCCGCCACCGCCGTGTCCTGATGCGCCAGAATTAGCCACTGCCTCAACCGCCATGGTCCTTAAATCAATGACCATCAGATACTTAGAGGTCCCCAATCCGCTCCCTACCCTGGCTTTTAAATCTGGTTTGTCAGAAGAGATGGCAATTCTCAAGACAATCTCCTGGGAGTGTAAATGCATGTCTGTCGGAAGTCTGTGAACTGACAGATGGCAAGACCGTGGTTGTGAACGCCCATGCTTGTATTGAATGCTGTATTTTTGTTAAAGGGTCGATAGATCACGGCGTCTGTGGATGAATAGTGTCTGAACGAAAACTAGGAATTTTTTCCAAGATCAAGGAAGGCGAAAATTATAACCTCAGGAATACATTTAGTATTTCGAGAATTTATCCGCCTCTGGCGGGTTATAATTTGAGTCTGACGCAGAGATTGGGAAAAATAACAGTTTTCGGTCGGGCACTAAATAGTCAATGGCCAATCGACAATAGTCAATCAACGACGGTTGACTCCCAAATGACGGTATGGGTCTTGATAGGGCTGTGAATTCCCTTGACCTTTACCTCACCAATTTCTTCCGTTTTAAAAATATGTCTCACCTTGCTGCAGGTCCTCTGGCTGATCAGGATTTGACCCGCTTTCGCCATTGATTCGAGCCGGGATGCCACATTGACCTGGTTTCCAATGACCGTGTAGTCTCTGTGCAGATCAGAGCCGATATTTCCAACAGTCATGAAGCCGGTATTGATCCCAATACCGACACCAAGTTCATGGTCGTATTGGTGAAATTGGTCTTTCAGATCAGACACTTTTTTCTGCATATCAATAGCCATCCGCACGGCCCGTTCAACATGATCTGCCATCGGAATGGGATCGCCGAAAAAAATGAGGAGCCCATCGCCAATAATTTTATTCAGTGTCCCATCATGAGAGTGAATGATCTTGATCATTTCGGAGAGATACCTGTCCAGGAGGTGGAATAATTCTTCAGGTTCCAGGCTGTCTGTCAGGCTTGAAAACCCCCTGATATCGGTGAATACAACGGTCATCATTTTTCTTTTGGGTTCTGCCCCAAACGTATGACCGCTGGTGAGAATTTTTTCTGTGAGTTTGGGCGACAGATATCGTCGCAGTTCATTATACTTTTCCAGTTGTATCACCTGGTCCTTGACTTTTGACTCCAGATTGCGGTTCAGTTGCAGCAGATCCTTTTGCGCACTGCGGAGTTCTGCGGTACGCTCTTCCACCTTTTGCTCCAATTCACGGGCATATTCATCCAGCCTGGCCTTTGCCTTTTTCAGTTCTGTGTTGGTTTTTTCAAGGACGAGACATGCCTCATTTTTGACCCTCACACTTCTTCTAAGCTGATCGATTGTCTCCACAAGTTCTTTCCCTGTTTCTCTGTTGTTTTCCCGTATTTTAGAGATTTGGGTAAGTCGGTGAAGGAGGGACCCCCGGTCGTAGGTGACATCAAGGATAAAATAGGGGGCCATGAATATTTCTCCTGTGTTGAAGAGCACATGGTTATCGACACGGACAGTCTCTGTTATGAGGATGGCTTCTTTCCAATCTATATCGCCGGATGGATAATTTGGGGCCCGTTTGCTGTATTTGCCCAGGTAGGCCCGCTTCCCGTTTACAGGCTCAGATTCGAGAAAGACTTTTTCCCCGACAATGGTTCGACGCCCATGCTCCGGGTGTCGGATGGTCATCATGTCGGCCTCGATTGTGGCATCAAGTCTGTAAGGGATGAATTCAGGCTCTTTGTTAAACAGGACCTCCGGATCGTAAGGGGCAAGGACCTGTCGAATGGTAGCCTGCGGCATTCCCCAGATGGTGGGGATGGACGAAATCATGCCTCTCGTGTAATGATCGCCCATGTAATCCCTGTTCGGATCCATATCGCTATGAAACTCAATTTTTATGAGGGTTCTGATTTTTTTCAGGTTGCGATCATAGGTGGGGGGTAGAATGATCTCAATCTCTTTGGTGTCTGCAAAATTTTTATTGAAGAAAGGGAGTTTTTTAAAGCCGTCATTTGGTGTTGCAAAAACCCTAACAAAATAATGGAAGCGCCCCCAGGAGCGAAGTTTGGCAGAAGAGGCGCCACAGTCAAAGAAGAAATTGGGTTCATTGACCAGCTCTTTGGCCCTACGGAAAATTTGGGTGAAATTTTCGTAGGTTGTCCACTCATCTTCATTAAGGAAAAAATCTTCCGGTGAAGGGTACTCATCGGCAGGGTAGGGCAGATCATCAAATAGCGAGTGGAGGGTCCCCAGTTTATAACCGACATAGGTAGCTATGATCTTGGTGTTCCGGTTACTGATACAGTCCAAACGACTCATGGTGTTTATCCGGATAAGAACGCTATGTTTTGGGAAGATGAATTGATTGAGAGATCTTTTCAAATTGTTCGATAAGCACAACCAAATCATTGCAGGGGATTGACCTGTTTACGTGTCCAAGAATCCCATACCCCTCGGCTTTGTCATCGACCTCCTTTGTAGGAAGATCGGAAATGAGGATAATGGCGGTCATCGGTGATGTCATCACAATTTTCCGCATGACGTCGAACGTGGAACCGGCCCCTTTGGCATTGCCTATCATAACCAGCGGATAAGGGGTTTTCCTTAAAAGATCCAGCGCCTCTTCTTCACCGGATGAGTGAGTTACACTGTATGATTTATCTTTAAGGACCCGTTCAATTGAATTAACAACTGCCCGGTCCTCCTCGACGACTAATGCCTTTATATTTTCCTGGTTTTTCATAGCAATAATTTTCTTTACACAGGTGCGCTTTTAGCACCCCGCGGATTTCCCTTTTAAATGTCAGTTTAAAAAGCTTAAAAAATGACGCTATATTAATTTTATTCGTGTTCATGTGTCAACAGGCTTGTCATTTCATCATTTTTGATCTTGACAATGGGACGAAATGATATAATATCGAAATTACAGATTTCGGGACGTGGCGCAGTCTGGAAGCGCACCTGAATGGGGTTCAGGGGGCCCGGGGTTCAAATCCCCGCGTCCCGACCAGTAATTTCAAGCACTTAGGCGAACTTTTCTGAGTGCTTTTTTTGTGGTTTTTGAGAATTTGTACCAAATAAGTACCTGACTAGGGTTTTGAGCTTTCTATTGGGCTGAGGCGTTGGAGTAGTGTTCTGCGAGTCGGTCCTGCCTAAGAAGTTTATGTTTAAGGGATAAGTGTGAATACCTGTCAGTCATCGAGATATCACTGTGGCCGATCATCTCTTTTACTTCCTTTAGGCTGGCTCCAGCAAAAATCAGGTTGGAGCAAAAGGTGTGGCGAAGATCATGGAAATGGAAGTTATTAATGCCTGAGAGTGCCAAAGCATTCCGCCATGCCTTTCTGAAACTATTGATAGGCGTTCCGTCAATCCGACAGAACACGTGTTCTGACTTTATGTTGGTTATCTTTCCCCTGAGCCTCTTCCATTTTAGGTGGTCGCGCCAGTTCAGAAGTGCCTCTCTTGTCCGTGGCATGATAAACTCAGTCCGTTCCATATTGTTCTTTGTTCTAAACAGATTAATGAATCCTCTGCCTGCATAGTCAAAATCAATATTGAACCATTTGACGGAAAGGATTTCTTGTTTTGAAGCACCGTGCTCAGCCCCCAAATAGATGATTGCAGGAAGATAATATTTTGCCCTAGTCTTTTGAGCTGCATCAATGAGTCTGTCAAGCTCACTGGGGAGGAGAAACTTTTTCCGCTCGTGATTTTTTTCACTCAGCAAAGAGATCAATTTTGCTGGGTTGTCAATAACTGCTTTTAACCTTAACCCGTGGTTGAATACAAACCTTATTACTGTGAGATATCTGTTTGCACTAATGATACTGTTCTTCTCAATCTCATCATCTCTATATGCCAAAATTTCGTCTGGCGTAATCTGGCATAACAAACTTTTACCAAAAGTTCTGTTAAGCACGTTGAGCCAGATACAGTAATCATTGTAAGTTTTTTCGCTCAAATCTTTTCGCTTAAGGCGTGACGTCCATTCTGTTTTTAAAGAGGTTGCAACCTCTGAAAAAGTCATTAGGCTTAGTTTCAATTTTTTTTCAGGAGCTTTGCCTGAATCAAGAAGAGTTCTCAGGTCGTTCGCTTGCTGTTGGGCCTCCTTATACTTCTTAAACTTCTTATAGTATCTTTTTTTGCCGGATATGGGGTCGAAGTAGCGAATTGCGTAACTCATCCCTTTTTTCCCTTTACGTTTTTGGATTACAACTGTTGCCATAGCTAACTCTCCTTTCCAAAAACGTATTCTCGATCCGCCTGATTTTCAAAGAACGCCCAGACATCAATATCTTTAAAAAGCCGTCTATTGCCTACAACATAGCTCTTTAGCTCACCGGCCATTGCGTACCGTGATACAGTTGATCGATGAATCCTTAGAATGTCGGCAACTTCCTGGACTGTAAGGATTTTGATATTCTGGGGATCGTCATCTTGCATGATATCAAAAACTCCAATCTTGTCAGTAACCGTTTGATATTATTTTATTATTTTTGATTAAACTCAACTCTTAAATTACCCTGGCATTCCGCTTGCCTTTGTTGTGGGATCTTGGCTTATTGGAACGTCTCCTTCATCATTTTCAGCCTTTTCAGATGAGGTTTCTTGATTGTGTTTTTCTCGCCGTTTTAGAGGGCAAGACGGGTCACAAAAGGGTTTTATGGCAGGGTCATCGCAGCCGTACCCAACATATGATTTCTCATACGCCCAAGATGTTTGTGAAAGGATTTCTGATTCTCGGATGACCCCTTTGCCGTTTGTGGGTCTGTTTTTCAAGGCCCAGGTTTTTAGTGCAGCCACAGTTACGTCTTGGGGTAGGCCGAGTCTTTTCAGATGAACAGCAAGGCGGAAGCAACTTACGCGTTGGTTCTGGACAACCCCATCTTTCAGAATTTTTTGAGCGCAGAGCGGTAGGCTGAACCGACTCTGAGCGATGTTAGCCGAATTGCTTTCTGAAAGCTGGGATTCGATCTGAGGTATGGATAGGTTATTGACCTCAATGATATCGTCCAGAATATGCTCGCTGACTTTTTCTATGGATTCAAGAAAGTCCCACTGGTTGGGATACATTTCGAATGTCAGGGGGTCAACAAAGACAGTTTTCCCTTGAGGAACTAATGGAGCGAAAAGGGGTGCATTAATAAAGTTTCCGAACTGGATACCGTTACCCAGTGTATTCTGCTTTCCGGCCCTGGCAATAGCTGATGTGATCTTTAACGAATCAAATTCAAGAGTTCTTCCGTCACGCTTTTTGATTTTTTTGAACATTTGTATAATCTCCGCAAAATTAAAAATTTAGGAAAACTTTTTCGATGAGGTCAATGTGACATGTTAGCGGCAGAACTGCCTTGCTGTTTCACTCCCGTTTGGGTTTTGTAAAACCATGAATGTGGCAAAAGGAATAGAAATCCATTGGTTACGTGGATTTTAAAAAATTGGCGTGTTACTACACGTTTTCGGTGTGTTTCCGGATGCCCTGGATGGACTTTGGAGGTGATATTTTAAGGTATTTCAATAGCTTTCTGACATTTACCGTGAGCTCGTTGGTGCGGTAAAAGCTATGTTCGGCCGTAGAAAAATAAGAAATTTGTAGTGCTTCAAGCCCCCGACGAATCCGGTGCCACGACTGGCCACAACTGATCTCAGCCAGCCGCTCCATGAGCAGCGCCAGTACACAAATTTTCACATGGGCCTCGATCCTCCGAGGGACCCAATGATACATGGGGGTCATCTTGATGCGGGTCTTTTTGAGAGACCGAAAGCAACGTTCAATCACCATCAGCCCCTTGTAACCGGAGGCGGCATCTTCAAGGCTGATCGTATCGTCGTTGGTTTGCAGGACCCACTTGCCGTCATATTTGGCGGCCCCCCGGATCGCCCCCCGGTCGATTCGGATCATATTGCTCTTTGTCACTTTGAGATACCGCTTGGAGCGCCGTGAGGCCAGTAACTCCACCGCCCATTGAGCAGTGGTCTTGTGGTCCTGGTGGTGGTCGAGTTCCTGCTCGAGCAGCCTGACCACTTCCTCGCGATGCTTTTTCTGCCGCACGGCCTCTTTTGGGTTGTAGCAGAGGATGTATCGTCGCCTGCGCTCCCCGTCACCCACAATGACTTCCTTTGCATGGAGGTTGTCACAGATCACGTGGTACCGGCCCCGCTTGGTGAGCACTTCATCCTTGATCTCGCTTACCGCACCCATACGGGTGGCAAGCAGGTATTTACCACAGGCTTTTGCAAGCTCTTCGCGGTTGGTCTCCGAGTTCATGCCCGAGTCGGCAACAAACATGGCACGACCCAGATCCCAGCCCCTAAGATCAACCTTGACCTTCTCGATGGTGGTGACATCGGCGGTGTTCCCGGGGAACACCCAGCTCCGGACAGGAAGAGCTTCGGGGGTGACCGCAAGAGCCACCACAACACTGGGAGCCCAAAAGCCTTCTTTGGCCGGACAGAACTTACGTAACCCTCCCTCTGCGTCATCGTCTTCCTGGTCAATGAAGAAGCTGGCCGTGGTGGTATCGTAGAAGATAAGGTCAACCTTGAGGTTGAAGAGATTGGCGGTCTCGAAGAACACATGCTTTTCAAGTTCAGCAGCATGCTCATAGAGAAGATCCATGGCCTCATACATCTGGTCGAGTTTAAGATCCTCGCATGAT
>Ga0272443_10001037_pt1 | contig 43955 bp, 44 predicted proteins | sample SSMAcet12_FD_193581 | JGI IMG/M metagenome (GOLD analysis project Ga0272443, IMG submission 193581) | Marine sediment archaeal communities from Little Sippewissett salt marsh, Falmouth, MA, United States - SSM-Acet-12 | ecosystem: Environmental > Aquatic > Marine > Wetlands > Sediment ...
GGATACTGACAAGGATAATGAAGTCCTTCAGGGCGGAAGCTGCCCTGAAGGACTTTTTTTTTGATAAGGATGTCGTTTGTATATCTGTTCAATGATAGACCTGATGTGTTATCCTGAAAGGGGGGGGGTGTTCATGAAAAACATGAAAACTGTACCGGCCGTGCCTTTAATGTCCCGGAAGGGATCGGACACTGCCCGGTATTGATCGAAAAATGCCGGTATTTATAAAAATACGGCGTAAAAAACCAAAGAAAGGAGATAAAAATGTTTAACTTGAAAAAGATCATTATTTTGATCATGTCGATAGCGCTGACAGCAGGTGTCGCGGTAAAAGCTCCGGCGCTGGATACCGATGAGGAATGGTTGGGGGAAAAGCCGGAATGGATGCCGGATATATCCCTGGAAAACGCCTTCTTTACCAAATATATATGGAGAGGGCAGAACCTCGGGGATGAACCGGTAATGCAGACGGATTTTTCGGTGTCAAAATGGGGGCTTACCTTTGATTTCTGGACAAATTATACGCTGAACAATGATAAGTCGGTAGACTCCGGCAGGTACCAGGAATACACGGAAATAGATTATACGATCGATTATTCCTTTAATTTCGGGGAATTATCAGAATCCATGGAGATGGATATACCGGAGATGATGGAGGCATTGAGTATGTCTTTTGGTTATACCTATTATACTTTTCCGAATACTGACTGGAATTCGGAAGCGTTCGACAGCCACGAGGTATACGCGGGTGTATCGTATGATTGCCTGTTGCAGCCGTTTTTCACCTGGTACTGGGATGTTGACGACGGGGACGGTTCATATTATATAGCGGGAATAAGCCATACTCTCGAATTTGACGGCGGGATAACCGCGGATGTAGGTATGACAACGGCTTATAATGATGAGCAGTGGACGCCGGAATCCGGTTGGAGTGATATGAATTTTTCCGGCAGTGTCACTATCCCGTTCATGAATTATTTTTATGTTACACCATCGGTCAGTTATTCACTGATCCTGGACAGGGATACTTATGAAGACGCTCAGGAGAACGAGTTTTACGGTGGGATCGCCGTGGGGTTCTCATATTAAAACAGGATAGACCTGATCCCGAGGGGAAGGAGGTTAACATGAAGTTATTAAGCAGGATAATAAAAACAGTGCCGTTGTTTCTGTTTGGAGTCATTCCCATGGCGTGGGGCGATGAGGCTACAGCTTCAAGCAATGCGGTGGCGGTGAACACGGTATGGACACTTCTGGCCGCGTTCCTTGTATTTTTTATGCAGGCGGGTTTCGCTATGGTTGAAACAGGGTTTACCAGGGCTAAAAACGCCTGTAATATCATGATGAAAAATCTTATGGATTTTTCCGTAGGTTCCATAGCTTACTGGGCCGTAGGTTTCGGTATAATGTTCGGGGCAAGCGCCTTCGGGCTTTTCGGTAAAAGCGGATTTTTCATGAGTACGGCGGATCCGTCCACAGCCGAGGGATTATGGAATTTTGCGTATTGGATGTTCCAGGCCGTTTTCGCCGCGACCGCGGCTACTATAGTCTCGGGAGCCATGGCGGAAAGGACGAAGTTCAGTTCTTATCTGGCTTACAGTGTGTTTATTACAGCCTTGATATATCCGGTGGTGGGGCATTGGATCTGGAGTGACGGGTGGTTGGCCGCGAAAGGTATGATAGATTTCGCGGGGTCCACTGTTGTGCATTCTGTCGGGGGATGGGCCGCACTTGCCGGGGCGATACTCCTGGGCCCAAGACTGGGTAAGTATGGAAAAGACGGTAGTTCGAAGGCTATCCCGGGGCATAATATACCCCTGGCTGCGCTGGGTGTCTTCATATTATGGTTCGGCTGGTTCGGGTTTAATGCCGGGAGCACTACGGCGGGTACTGATCTGAGCATAGCGGTTATCGCGGTCACTACAAATCTCGCCGCCGCCGCCGGATCGATCGCGGCCATGATCACGGTATGGATAAAATTCGGCAAACCGGATATAAGTATGTCTCTAAACGGAGCGCTCGCGGGTTTGGTCGCGATAACTGCGCCCTGCGCCAATGTCTCACCCGGAAGCGCTTTGATCATAGGAGCGGTCGGCGGGGTATTGGTGGTCCTGAGCGTAGAATTCATCGATAAGGTATTGAAGGTAGACGACCCTGTCGGCGCGGTTTCCGTGCACGGGGTCTGCGGCGCGTGGGGGACTCTTTCCGCGGGGTTGTTCGCGGAAAAGGCTTATGGCGGTGTAAATGGATTGTTCTTTGGAGGAGGTATCTCTCAGTTCCTTACCCAGTTGACCGGGGTGATAGCGGTCTTTGCGTGGGTTTTCGGAGCGGCTTTTATCTTGTTTTCCATAATCAAGAAGACGATAGGTTTACGGTGCTCCGATGAAGAACAGTTAAAGGGTCTGGATATAGGGGAGCATGGTATGGAATCTTACGCCGGGTTCCAGATCTTTTCCAACGAATAGAAAGGGGGTGCGAGATGAAGCTTATAATAGCCATGATACAGCCTCACAAGCTGCCTGATGTGAAAAAAGCCCTTTTTGACGCGGATGTACATAAGATGACGGTGACAAATGCCCTGGGATGCGGTCAACAGAGAGGCTTCACGGAAACATACAGGGGCGTGATACATGAGGTGAACCTGTTAAAAAAAGTACGCCTGGAGATCGCGGTCAATGAGGATTTTGTAAAACCGACTATTGACGCTATTATCGAGGGAGCCAGAACAGGCAATATAGGCGACGGGAAGATCTTTGTCACGGATCTTCCCGAATGCATAAGGATAAGGACGGGGGAGAAAGGGTCTTCGGCTATCGGGTGATCCTGGCGGAGGGCGTATTGCAATACGCCCTCCGTTCCCGGGTTACGGCAAGTTCATTCTTGACACTGTTTATGCCTTGTGATACAATTAAAAAAACACGAGGTAGTGTTAACGGCAAAGGGGCGTTCTGAAAGGACGCCTTTTTGTTTTCTAAGTATGAAAACCGGATAATGAAGTCCTTTGAGGCACCGAAGCGGCCTTGAAGGGCTTTTTTTTTGAAGATCGGGCAAAGCTGCGGATCTACCTGGCGATGTTATCCTTTACAGGCGGAGATGGCCTGTAAAGTTTTTTTGACGCGGGCGTCATATATTCCATGAATGGAATGTGTGGCGTCTTTTTTTTAAACAAGGAGGATGGAGATGGTGTCAGGATTTAGGCTCAAAAGGACGATGTTGTTCCTGTTCCTGGCGTTTGCCGTTATGATGTTCTTAAATACCGCGGCAAAAGCCGAAGAGGCTGGTAAGTACGCTACAACAGCTGGACTTGATACTTTATGGGTGATGATCGCGGCATTTATGGTCTTTATAATGCAGGCGGGGTTCGGGATGCTGGAAGCGGGCCTTCTAAGGACAAAGAATGTATGCAATGTGTTGATGAACAATTTTCTGGATTTCTGCATGGCCTCGATGGGGTTTTTCATGTTCGGATACGCTATAATGTTCGGAGATGGAAACGCTTTTATGGGCTTAAAAGGGTGGTTTCTCCTGGGTATCGATCATGCCGGGCATATCCCTCTCGAAGCCGAATGGCTTTTTCATGCGGTTTTCTGCGGTGCAGCGGCCACTATAGTAGCCGGTGGTATAGCCGGGAGAATGAAGTTCAAAGCGTATCTGATCTATTCGTTTCTTATCTCCGCTACGGTTTACCCTATAGTCGGGCATTGGGTATGGGGGAACGGATGGCTGGCGGGTATGGGGTTCAGTGATTTTGCCGGTTCGGCAGTGGTACATACCACGGGCGGTACTGCGGCGCTTATAGGCACTATGGTACTCGGCCCGAGAATAGGTAAATATAACAAAGACGGTTCTCCGAATGCCATAGAGGGCCATTCGATGGCACTTGCGTCTCTTGGCGCTCTTATCTTATGGTTCGCATGGTTCGGTTTTAATCCCGGTTCGACACTGGCTGTGGGAGACGGCAGTTTGATGGCTAAAGTCGCCGTTAATACGAATCTCGCCGCGGTAAGCGGGGCGTTGGTCGCCATGTTCTATGCCTGGAAGAAATGCGGGAAACCCGATCTTACTATGACTATGAACGGGGCTTTGGCGGGTCTGGTGGCCATAACCGCGCCCTGCGCGTATGTTATCCCGGCAGAGGCTCTGGCTATAGGGGCTATAGGAGGTATACTTGTAGTAGCCGGTACGTTGTTGCTGGACAGGATACATATAGATGATCCGGTCGGCGCGGTCCCTGTACATATGATGAACGGTATCTGGGGCACGTTGTCGGTCGGTATTTTCGGGCATAAAGCTCTGGGGCTTGCCAATGAAGGATTGCTGCACGGGGGAGGTTTTACCCAGCTCGGGGTACAGGCCCTTGGAGTGTTAAGTGTGGCGCTTTTTGTAGGGATAGCGATGACCATTGTGTTTAAAACGGTCGATAAGATCATAGGGTTAAGGGTTCCAAGGGATGAAGAACTTAAAGGTCTGGATATAAGCGAGCATGGCATGGAAGCTTATGCCGGATTCCAGATATTTACGACTCAGTAAACAGGAGGTTTTACGATGAAACTGATAGTTGCGATGGTCCAACCGCATAAACTGCCGGATGTAAAACAGGCGCTTTTCAATGCGGATGTACATAAAATGACCGTTACCAATGCTCTCGGGTGCGGGCAGCAGAAAGGATTTACTGAGACGTACCGCGGAGTTATACACGAGGTAAATCTTCTGAAAAAAGTGAGGCTGGAAATAGCCGTGAACGAGGATTTCGTCAAACCTACCATAGACGCGATCATAGAAGGGGCAAGGACAGGGAACATCGGGGACGGTAAGATCTTCGTGCTGGACCTTGGTGAATGTATAAGGATCAGGACGGGAGAGACCGGTAATATGGCTATAGGGTAATACGGGCCGGCCCCGGAATATTTTTGGGAGGCGGCAGGATCCCGCCTCCCAAAAACAGCGGGAGAAACGATGATCATATTTGTGAAACATATCTCAATAGAAGGCCCCGGCATGCTGGGAGATTTTTTTGAAAGCATGGGATACAAGACAAAGGAAATAGACCTTGAGCGGGGAGAGCGGTTGCCGGAGGAGCTTGAAGGTATACGGGCGGTAGTTGTCCTGGGAGGCCCGATGAACGTATATGAAGAAGATAAATATATGTATTTAAAGGAAGAGGATAGCTTTATAAAAAAAGTGCTCGCGAAACAGATCCCTTTTCTCGGGATCTGCCTGGGGGCCCAGCTTCTTGCCAAGGCCGCCGGCGCCAGGGTAACCAAAGCATCCCGGGAAGAAATAGGTTTTTTCAAGGTGGAACTGACGGAGCATGGAAGGTCCGACATCTTTTTTGAAGGGATAAGCGGCGTTATAGACGTTTTTCAATGGCATGAAGACACCTTTGATGTACCCGGGGAAGGAAATCTCCTGGCGCGATCCGATCGGTGTGTGAACCAGGCTTTTCGGGTCGGAGGCAAGGCTTACGGGATGCAGTTTCATCTCGAGGTCACGGAAAACATGATAAGAGAGTGGCTTCTGGAATATTCCGATAAAGACAGCGTTGAGTTCGGGGAAAGAGCCGCACTGATCATGGACCGGTACGAGCAGGTTAAGAAAGATCTTGTTTTGACCTGTTCGAAGATATGTAATAACTTCGAAAAGATCATATTATGATGAATTGTTGTGCTTTTTGCGGCAAAATCAGTCAAAAAGAGTTCTTGACATCGAACTATTTCTGTGATATAAACTAAGCACACGAAGAAGTGTTTTTAGCAGTGAGGCGTTCAATTTTGAGCGCCTTTTTTTATAACCGATGTTGTAAAGAAGCTATTAAGGCAACGGTGCCCTTTATAAGCGATGGATGCTTGTGAAGGGTTTTTTATTTTAAAGCGGTCGGGGCGAAGGCGCCCGAAAATTCCACGCGCGAAAAACGGGATAATGACGTCCTTTAAAGCCGGAGAAATGTGGCTTTGAAGGGCGTTTTTTTATATACATAAGTTGCCGGTAAGATATGAAAAAAGAGGACCGGATGCCGGCAGGATTATTTATATTGCAAAAATCCTTAAAAGAGTTAAAATCTGTAAAAGAAAAACAAGGAGAGTAGATATGGCTAAAAAAACAAAAGCGAACGGAATAGAGACTTTCGCGGATATTTTCGGAGAAGATGTCTTCAGTCTTAAAACCATGCGCAATTACTTAACAGAGAAGGCTTATAAATCTTTAAGCGCCACTATCAAGGACCATAGTCCGCTTGATCCCGATATCGCCGACGAGGTGGCTGACGCCATGAAGAACTGGGCTGTTGCAAAAGGCGCTACACATTATACGCACTGGTTCCAGCCTCTTACCGGGGCGACAGCCGAAAAACATGATTCATTTGTCCAGCCTGATTACGAGGGCGGGGTGCTGTTGAATTTTTCCGGCAAGGAACTTGTACAGGGTGAACCTGACGCATCAAGCTTTCCTTCCGGGGGGTTAAGAGCTACTTTTGAAGCGAGGGGTTATACCGCCTGGGACCCGACTTCTCCGGCTTTTGTAAAAAGAGGGACTAAAGGAGCTACGCTGTGTATACCTACGGCTTTTATAGGTTATCATGGCGAGGCGCTTGGTAAAAAAGCCCCGCTTTTGAGATCTATGGACGCGTTATCAAAACAGGTCTGCCGGCTTGGTAAACTTTTCGGCATAAAGGCCGGAGGCAGAAGGGCGTATGCGACCCTGGGCCCGGAGCAGGAATATTTTCTTATTGACGCGGAGTTCTATTACCAGAGACTGGACCTTCTCCAGACCGGCAGGACTCTTTTCGGCAGGACACCTTCAAAGCACCAGCAGATGGAGGACCATTATTTCGGAGCCATCAAACCGCGTGTCATAGCGTTTATGGAAGATGTGAACAGGAAACTCTGGAGCCTGGGTATTCCCGCCAAGACACAGCATAATGAAGTCTGCCCCGCGCAATTTGAGATCGCGCCTGTTTACGAAGACCTTAATCTTTGTGTCGATCATAATATGATCGTCATGCAGATATTAAAGGAAGTAGCGGAAGACCACGGTATGATATGCCTTTTGCATGAAAAACCGTATGCCGGTGTTAACGGTTCCGGAAAACATAATAACTGGGCTATTACCGGGCCCGATGGTAAAAATTGGCTTACACCCGGGAAGACGCCGCATGAAAACGCTAAATTTCTTACCATAATCTGCGCGTTGATGAAAGCTGTCGATACATATGCGACCATGCTGCGCGCGGCGGTAGCTTCCGCCGGTAACGACCATCGACTGGGCGCTAACGAAGCTCCACCGGCGATCCTGTCGATATTCCTCGGGGAACAGTTAACGGATATTATAGAACAGATCGAAAAGGGAGGAGCCCAGAGCTCCAAAGAAGGGGGGTTCCTGAAGGTGGGAGTGTCGTCAATGCCCACTTTACCCCGGGACGTTACGGACCGTAACAGGACCTCGCCCCTGGCGTTTACCGGTAATAAATTCGAGTTCCGTGCCGTAGGGTCCAGCCAGAGCTGCGCGGGAGCGAACATCGTTATGAATACCATCGTGGCTGATGCGCTTGACGAGATCTGCACTAAACTGGAAAAGGATAAAAAGTCCGGTAAAAAGTTCAATGAATCGTTGCAGGCTCTTTTAAAAAGCATAATCAAGAAACATAAACGTATACTGTATAACGGTGATAATTATATAGAGAAATGGCATAAAGAAGCCGCGAAGAGGGGGCTGCCGAATCTCAAGACGACTCCGGAAGCGATCAAGGCCGTCGAGAAGGATAAAGGTGTGATCGCTATGTTCGAAAAACACGGCGTTCTTTCAAAGGCGGAATTTGATTCCCGTAATGAGATATACAAAGAGGCTTACGAGGGGACCATACATCTTGAAGCGGATTGCGCGTTGACCATCGCCAGGACGATGGTAATACCTGCCGCTCTTGAATATAAGGCGGGCCTGGCGGACACGATAAGTACCGTGAGTTCCGTGAGCAAAGGGGTGTCACAGAGCGGGACTAAAAAACTGCTTGAGAATGTCTGCGGTGAGACGGAAAAGGCCCTGAAAGCGATAGATACCCTGGAAAAATGCCTTTGTGGCGGCAAAAGCACAAAAGCTATAATCTCCGGGATGGAAGACCTGAGGGCCGCTGTTGATGCTCTGGAAGGTATTTTGCCCGACAATATGTGGCCGCTTCCGAGTTATGCGGAAATGATGTTTGTTCTGTAATTTGTTGTGATCAGCGCGGCCGGGTATCCTGGAAGGTCCCGGGATGCCCCGCTGCGCCGGGAGAACCATGATGAATAAATCAAGTGAGAACTACCTTGAGACACTGAGCCAGATCAGTGAAGCGATAACTTCCGATCTTTATCTTGATGACATCCTCAAATTGATAGTCAATTTAACCGCGAATGTCATGAGCGCAAAAATATGCGCTTTATGGATGCTTGATAAACAGAAACAGGAGTTGAAGATCAGCGCTACCCAGGCGATGAGCAAGGATTATCTCCAGGACAGGAGTATTAAATCCGGTGAAGGCATAGTCGGGCTTGTAGCCAAGAAAAAAGAACCTGTGTCTATTCTCAATGTCCTGAAAGATGAGCGGTATAAGGAAAAAGAACTCGCTAAAAAGGAAAAACTCGTTTCAATGCTGAGTGTCCCCATGATAGTGAAAGATGATGTCATCGGCGTCATAAACTGTTATACTACAGAAGAACATGAATTTACAAAACATGATATCGACCTTCTAAGCACAGTAGCCAACCAGGCTGCCGTTGCTATACATAATACCGAGCTGATGGTCAGGACGAAAGTCGTCCAGGAAGAACTTGAGACCAGGAAGAAAGTCGAAAAAGCCAAGGGTATATTGATGAAGGCGCAGGATCTGACCGAAGACGAGGCGTATAAGATGCTGAGAAAAGCCAGTATGGACAAAAGGGTGAGCATGAAGGAGATATCCGACGCGGTTATACTTACTTATGAGATAAATAAGAAGTGATCAGCATCCATATATGTTTCCATGTTACGGGCGGACCTGGGGTTCCGCCTGTTTTTTATGTTAAAAAGGATGACTCCAGGACAGGGTATGAAATCCGGCAAGATGAAAATAAGAATAGCGTTGGCGCAGATAAACTCTACTGTGGGTGATCTGTCCGGTAATCGCGACAGGATCATCGGGTTTATCGGCAAAGCCCGTAAGTACGCGTGTGATATTTTAGTGTTCCCCGAAATGGCTGTTTCCGGGTATCCCCCGGAAGACCTCCTGCTTAAACCCCATTTCATAAGAGACAACGGAAAAGAGCTGGAGAAGATATCGAGACATTGTCCGGGAATGATCGTGATCATCGGTTGCCCTGTTTCAGACGGGAAAGGCAATGTCTATAATGCGGCGGCAGTAATCGGGGATAAGAAGATAAGATGTGTTTATCACAAGAAAGAACTTCCGAATTACGCCGTGTTCGATGAGAGGAGATATTTTACTCCGCAAAGCCGGAATGCCGTCTTCCGCATAAAAGGCGTGAAGTTCGGTGTCAATATCTGCGAGGACATATGGGCATCCCGCGGCCCTTATATAGAGCAGGTGCGGGCCGGCGCCGGCATACTTTTCAATATATCGGCATCTCCGTATCATGCAGGGAAAAGGGATGAAAGGAAAAAACTTTTAACCGGAAGAGCGAAAGCCACTAAAACTTTTATCTGTTACGTCAATCTTGTCGGAGGGCAGGATGAACTGGTCTTTGACGGCGGCAGTTTTATAATAGGACCTGAGGGCGGGATCATCGCTTCGGGGAAAGAGTTTGAAGAAGACCTTGTCATGGCGGACATTCATGTTAAACCCGGCAAAAAAAGAGGTGGGAACAGCCATCGCATCAGGGAAGTAAGTATTCCTTTCAAGGGAACGCCGAAGGATGTTCTTATTGACCCGGATCAGTTCTTATATAAACGGTCGTCACGGCTGGAGGAGATATATAAAGCATTGGTCCTGGGCACGGAAGATTATGTTTATAAGAACGGTTTTAAAAAAGCGGTCCTTGGGATAAGCGGAGGAATAGATTCGGCATTGACCGCCGTGATAGCCAGGGATGCTCTCGGCCCTGAAAATGTAACCGGTATATCCATGCCTTCACCCTATACATCCGGCGGGGCCAGGAAAGATTCAGTAACGCTGGCCCGGAACCTGGGGATAGGTTTCAGGGAAGTGCCGATCGATGATCTGTTCACGGCGTATAAGAAGATCCTGGACGGTCATATGCCGGGGAAAGTCCGGCGTCTGGTAAAAGAGAACCTGCAGGCCCGGATAAGGGGAAACATGCTTATGGCTTTTTCCAACGAATACGGATGGATGCTGCTTACCACCGGGAACAAAAGCGAGACTGCCGTCGGTTATTGTACACTTTACGGCGATATGGCGGGCGGGTTCGCGGTAATAAAAGATGTTCCCAAGACACTTGTTTATGAACTGGCCGAGCATGTTAACAGAGAAGGTCTCGTAATTCCCCCGGGTATAATAAAACGCGCGCCTTCAGCCGAGTTGAGCCCGGGGCAGAAAGATACGGATGCCATACCGCCTTACGAGTATCTCGATCCAGTTCTTAAGGGGTACATAGAAAATGACAAACGTTTTGATGACCTCAAGAAAGACCACCTGGGAACGGACCTTATCAAAAAGGTTATCAATATGGTCGATACGAACGAATATAAAAGGAGACAGGCCCCGCCAGGGATCAAAATAACACCCAAAGCGTTCGGCAGGGACCGTAGATTTCCCATTACAAATAAATACAGGGAGTCCGGCCGATAAACGCGGATTCAGGACATTTTTCGTGATTATAAAACACTTGATAAAAGTGGGCTTTCGTGATATAAAATCACACGGGTGTAAAAGGAAACGGGCAAAGAGGCCCTTGACCTGGCGGTCAAGGGTTTTTTTTAAGTAATAGCGTTATATATACCGTGATGCCCAAAGACCGGTATATACGATGAGAACTGATGTATAAAAACAGCAAAAAAGCCATTATCGCGCTGGAAGACGGCAGGGTATTCGAAGGTTACTCTTTTGCCGCTGACGGAGAAAGATGCGGAGAAGTGGTATTCAATACAAGCCTTTCCGGATATCAGGAAATACTGACCGATCCTTCATACAAGGGCCAGATGGTCGTGATGACATATCCTCTCATAGGCAATTACGGCGTTAATCACGATGACACCGAATCCGGGGAAATATCTGTCGAGAGTTTTATAGTCAAGGAATACAGCAGTATAGCTTCGAACTGGCGTTCGGAGAAAACACTGGCGGATTATTTGAAAGAGAACGGTATAATCGGTATAGAAGACATCGATACCCGGGCGCTTACCAGGCATATTAGGACACAGGGCGCGATGAAAGCGGTTGTTTCCACCATGGATACCGATGTAAAACGGCTGGTGGAAAAAGCGCGGGCATCAAAAGGGCTGGTCGGAGTGGATATGGTCCGGGAAGTCACCTGCGGGGAACAGTTTAAACTTAATGAGGGTGGAGAATTTAAAGTGGCAGTCCTTGATTGCGGCGTGAAATCCAATATATTGAGGCACCTGGTATCAAGGAATTGTGAGCTTACGGTCTACCCGGCGGATACTTCCGCGGAAACAGTACTGGGTGATGACCCCGACGGTATTTTTCTTTCGAACGGTCCGGGTGATCCGGCAGGAGCCCCCTATGTCTATGAAAATGTCAAAAAAATGCTGGGGAAAAAACCTGTTTTCGGAATATGTCTGGGGCACCAGATGCTTGGGCTGGCGATGGAAGGAGAGACCTACAAGCTTAAGTTCGGGCATCATGGCGGGAACCAGCCGGTAAAGGACCTGAGTACAGGCAAAGTAAGCATAACCGCCCAGAATCACGGGTTCTGTGTCGATGTCGATTCATTAAAATCAAAAAATGTGAAAATCACTCATATAAATCTTAACGATAATACGGTCGAGGGCATGGAAAGCGCTGAGCTGAAATTTTTCAGCGTACAATTCCATCCCGAAGCGGGCCCGGGGCCCAATGACGCGGTTTATCTTTTCGATAGATTCATCGATATGATGAGAAAGGATCCTTGAACGGGAAGATCATGATGAACAGCTGTATAACACGGGGAAAGTCGGGCAATGCCTAGAAGAGATGATATCCATAGCATTCTGGTAATAGGGGCCGGACCGATCATAATCGGGCAGGCATGTGAATTCGACTATTCAGGCACACAGGCCTGTAAGGCCCTGAAACAGGAAGGGTATAAGGTAATACTTGTAAACTCGAACCCCGCCACCATAATGACGGACCCCGAGATGGCCGATAAGACGTATATCGAACCCGTTACTCCCGAGACCATCGAGAAGATAATAGAAAAAGAACGTCCGGATGCCTTACTACCTACCCTGGGCGGGCAGACCGGTCTTAATACCGCTATGAAACTCGAAGAAAACGGTGTCTTGAAAAAATATAATGTCAAGATGCTCGCGGCGGATGCCGGTGTCATAAAAAAAGCGGAAGACAGGGAGCATTTCAAGAAAGCCATGCAGAAAATAGGCCTGGATCTTCCCCGGAGCGGACTCGCGTATAATATGGAGGAAGCCGTTAAGGCGGCTTCCGAAATAGGATTTCCCCTGATCATAAGGCCCAGTTTCACGCTTGGCGGTACGGGAGGAGGGGTTGTAAACAATATTGAGGAATTCGAGCTAATAGCTGATCTCGGGTTGAGAAACAGCATGATAAGCGAGATCCTTATAGAGGAATCCATCGTCGGCTGGAAAGAATATGAGCTGGAAGTCATGCGCGACGGCAAAGATAACGTGGTGATCGTATGTTCCATAGAGAATCTTGATCCCATGGGGATACATACGGGGGACAGCATCACGGTAGCTCCTCAGCAGACATTGACAGACAGGGAATACCAGAAGATGAGGGACGCGTCCATAGCTATAATAAGAGAAATAGGGGTGGAAACGGGAGGTTCTAACATACAGTTCGCGGTAAACCCGGAAAACGGGCGCATGGTGGTGATAGAGATGAATCCAAGGGTGTCCCGGAGTTCCGCTCTTGCCAGTAAGGCTACCGGATTTCCTATTGCCAAGTTCGCCGCGAAACTTGCCGTTGGATATACCCTGGATGAACTTCCCAATGATATTACAAAAAAGACACCCGCGTCTTTCGAGCCCACGATAGATTATTGTGTGGTCAAAATACCGCGTTTTACGTTTGAAAAGTTTTCCGGCGCCGATCCCACGCTGGGGATATCCATGAAATCTGTAGGCGAGACGATGGCCATAGGGCGTACTTTCAAGGAAGCCCTGCAGAAGGGGCTGAGGGGTCTTGAGACCGGTAAGGCCGGATTGGATTTTATAAAAAAATCCTTCGGCATCAGTGATGAGGAACTGGATAAGCATCTTATCCACCCGGAAGCTGAAAGGCTTTTCTACATAAAGGAAGCATGCAAAAGAGGATACTCCCCGGAACGCCTGTCGGAACTGACCGGGATCGATCCATGGTTTTTGCATAATATATCTGAAATAGTCGGATTCGAAAGTGAGCTTATCGAGGTATTGAAGGATAAGACCCCGGAAGAAGTGGCGGGCGACCCGGATGCCCCGTTTTATATAAAGAAAGCAAAACGCATGGGGTTCAGCGATCTACAGCTCTCCCGTATGACGGGTTGTGAAGAAACAAGGATCAGGGCATTGCGGAAAGCAATGGGCATTACGGCGACTTTCAAGCTTGTGGATACATGCGCGGCCGAATTTGAAGCGTATACCCCGTATTATTACTCGACATATGAAGATGAATGTGAGGTAGTCCCTTCCGACAGAAAGAAAGTCATGATACTGGGCGGCGGGCCCAACAGGATAGGGCAGGGGATCGAATTTGATTATTGCTGCTGCCACGCTTCATTCGCCCTTAGAGAGATGGGGTTCGAGTCGATCATGGTGAACTCCAATCCGGAGACGGTCAGCACTGATTATGACACTTCCGATAAACTGTATTTCGAACCTTTGTCATTCGAGGATGTGATGAATATCGTTGACAGGGAAAAACCTTATGGGGTGATAGTGCAATTCGGCGGGCAGACACCCTTGAACCTGGCGGATCAGTTGATGAAGGCCGGGGTTCCCATTATCGGGACTTCCGTGGAATCAATAGCTTTGTCGGAAGACCGGGAAAAATTCAAACAGCTGATAACATCCCTGGGGTTAAGGCAGCCGGCTAACGATACCGCCAATTCGCCGAAGGAAGCTTCCGCGAAAGCCGATGTAATAGGGTATCCGGTCGTGGTCAGGCCTTCTTTTGTTTTAGGCGGGCGGGCGATGAGGATCGTGTATGACCGCGACGCCCTGGATGAATTTATGGTAGAGGCGGTGGATGTGTCGCCCGGCCACCCTGTGCTTCTGGATAAATTTCTGCAGAACGCTATAGAGATCGACGTCGACGCGATAGGGGACGGAAAAGACGTTATTATAGGCGGGATAATGGAGCATATAGAAGAAGCGGGTATACATTCCGGAGATTCCGCGTGCGCATTACCCCCTCATTCGATACCCGAAACAGTTATTTCGGATATAAAACGGCAGACCGTATTACTGGCGGAAGCGTTGAAGATCAAAGGGCTCATGAATATCCAGTTCGCGGTCCAGAAGAGCGATGTTTACGTTCTTGAGGTAAACCCGCGGGCTTCCCGTACCGTACCGTTCGTGTCTAAAGCGACCGGGGTGCCCCTGGCCAAGATAGCGGCGAAGGTCATGGCCGGGGAAAAAATTAAAGAACTCGGGATAACCGACCCGATGGAAGGGTTGAATTATACCAGCATAAAAGAGTCGGTCCTTCCTTTCAGCCGGTTTTCGGGAGTCGATATAATACTTGGGCCCGAGATGATGTCCACGGGAGAGGTCATGGGGATCTCACAGAATTTCGGGGTAGCTTTTTACAAAGCCCAGGAGGGTGCCTGGCAGAAACTTCCCACCGGAGGAAAGGTATTTATTTCTGTGCAGGACAGTGATAAAAGGAACATAGTCTTTACCGCGAAAAAACTTTATGATCTGGGTTTCGAGATAGTAGCGACTGAAGGCACTGCCAAGACCCTTAAGAACAGTAATATGAAAGTCCAGACAGTCAAAAAAATGCATGAAGGTAATCCCAGTATAATGGATATGATCATAAAAGGCGAAATAGCCCTGATCATTAATACACCTTCCCCGCACCAGCCCCATTACAAGGATTCGTCACGGATCAGGAGTAAGGCTATAATGAAAGGCATCCCGTGTATTACGACTTTAGCGGGAGCGCAGGCATCGGTCAACGGCATAGAATCCATCATAAAGACGGATGTTACCGTAAAACCTATACAGGATTATTATCGCGGCAGGGAAAGCCGCTGAATCTTCATGGTCCCGCTTGAAATATCTTCTCTCGTCTCCCGGTATGCCGTACTTGCAAAACTTGAGTTATACTGGTAGGCTTGATTGGAATATGGAAGATAAATATCATGAATAAAACACTGAAAATACTGGTGATCACGTCTGACAGACAACTGAGGACGGTCCTGCGCTTTTGTTTCGACGGATGGGGGCATGAAGTTTTTTTCGATGACATGACGGGTACTGATATCTCCCGTATAATATCCATCTCGCCTAACGTAATAATAATAGATATATATTCTGACGATACGAGCAGGCTGGAGATCTGCGATCTTTTAAAAACGGATTTCGCTACCGCGTACATCCCGGTTATCACGCTAATAGATAAAAGCCATCTACGGGAACAGCTTCTGGACCTCAGGCAGGGGGTGGATGACTATCTTATCAAACCTCCGGACCCGCTTGATCTCCGAATACGCATCGAGATGGCGGTCAAGCGGTCCCAGCACAGTTTTTACGCTAACCCCCTTACCGGTCTTCCGGGGGGGATAGTGATCGAAGAGATCACCAGGGAAAAGCTTGAAAAAGACGACCCGTTCGTCCTCGGGCATGTGGATATCGATAACTTTAAATCATTTAATGACAAGCAGGGGTACCTTAACGGGGACAGAGTGATAATGCAGACGGCGTATATGCTCAGTACCATCGTCAGGAACTGGGGCAATAAGAATGATTTTATCGGGCATATAGGCGGGGATGATTTTGTCTTTATCACCACTCCGGAAAAATACAAGACCATATGCCAGAATTTTATATGTATGTTCGATACAATAACCCCGTTTCTTTACTCACTTGAGGACCGGAGGAGGGGTTATATAGTGGCAAGGAGCCGGAACAACAGGGTATTAAAGCTTCCCCTGATGAGTTTGACCATCGCGCTGGTCATCAAGAACAGCAGGGAGGAGCTGCGCAGCATAATAGAGCTGAACGAACGTATAGCCGAGGTAAAACAGTACTTGAAGAAGATCCCGGGAAGTAAATACATGGCGGACAGGAGGATACTGAACAAAGATGATCATTTGACCTTACAGGTGTTCAATAACGATGAATCCATCATCAACGCTTATAAACCCCTGGGGCAGATACTTCTTGAGAGGAACATAATAACCCTGCAGCAGCTGGATGCCGCTCTCAAAGTCCACTGGAGAAGAGGGGCTCCCCTGGGAGAGGTCATGAGGGATCTCGGTTTTGTTTCAGAAGAGAAATTATCCGAGGCGCTGGATTACCAGGAGAACAACCTCAAGGTCGACGGCGCATCGATAAAGCCCTGATCAAGGCCACACGCGAGTGCGGTAATCCCGACAGACATATGACTCACGATCACGATAAAGAAGAATCTTTGACCATATTCGCGAAAGACCAGGTCAAAAGCATACACGGGCGTTCCCGTGAACTGAATGAGCTTTTGGGCAGGGATCACCCGGCGGCCCTGATAGACCTTATAAAAAAACACGCGGCGGAGATCGAGGAATTGCATGTGAATGATGATGCGCATTGTGTTATCGAGACGGGGGACCTTTTAATATTATGCCTTGAGCTTATACGCGAAAAATCCGGGAATATTGACAGTGTGATGATGGAATGTTATGAGCGCTACCACAAAAAACTTACCGGGCTTATCGCGGAGAACAAAAGAAGAACGCGGGGCGAATAGGCTTACCGGGCCACGGGTTTTTGTTATAATAAGGGGGAGGTAAAGTATGGCCAGAAAGCAGAAAGTTTTGAGAAAAGTCTCAAAGAACAAGGTCACGGTATTCAAAATAAAGAACCGGAAAGGGTATGCCGCTATTTGCATGAACAACCTGACCGAAGGAGCTACACGGGGTGTCGTGTTGGACAGGATGAACAAGGCATTGAAAAGAAGCGGTTATACGTTAGGCTAGGTTTTAGAGGTTAGGAAAAATCAATAAATATGAATTCGAATTATATTGAAGCTATCGGGTTAATAGCGGGGATGTGCACTACCATATCGTTTGTGCCGCAGGTGATGAAGGTTATCCGCTCCGGCAGGGCGAGGGACTTGTCGCTGGCCATGTATATCATATTTCTCTGCGGTGTTTTTATGTGGCTTTTCTACGGGTTGCTGCTGAGAAGGTTCGCGATAATCTTCGCCAACACGGTCACGATAATACTGTGCCTGTTCATAATAGTGAAAATAATACGGACTCAACGGAACGATAAGGGATGAAGATACTCATAACCGGCGCTACGGGGTTTATCGGGAAAAAACTTGTCGAAAGGCTGATATCCGGAGACCATGAGATCGTATGCCTGGTGCGGCGAAACAGCGATACCGGTTACCTCGAGCGGGCGGGGGTAAAACTGGTTCTCGCCGATATAAAAGACCAGGAACAGGTAGGAGACGCTTTCGCGATATCCGGCCCGGACCTGGTGGTACATTCGGCGGCGAGAGTAAAAGACAGGGATAAAACGGATCTATGGGCCGTTAACGTGGAAGGTACCGGGAACATATGCAGGGAATGTGTTGAACATGGTGTCGATAAACTGGTCTATCTCAGCTCCGTCGCGGTGGTCAGCGGTAACCGTGAAGTACCTTTGACCGAGGATATGCCGTACAAGGCCAGTAATGTCTACGGCAGGTCCAAAATAGAAGCGGAAAAGATAGTGCTGGGGTACAGAAAAAAGGGCCTTAAGGCCGTGATACTGCGGCCGGGAATGGTGTTCGGTATAGAAGACCGGCATGCCGTTCATAAGATACTGGGATTGATAGACAAGCGGCTGGTGCCGGTCCCCTCGATGGAAGTCGTGCATGACAGGCTGCAGTTAGTCTACATCGATAATCTTATAGATGTCATATTGGTCGCCATGGAAAAAAAAGAAGCGCTGGAAGGCACTTTTTTCGTGGCGGATAAAGAGATCATAAGTATCAGGGAATTTGTGGAGATAGTCTCCGGGGAACTGGGAAGGAAACCGCCTTTAAAGATTCCGGGGTATATCATAAAGGCTGCTACGGCCATCCCGTTATGCAGGAATTTTTATAACAGGGTCTTCAGGGACAGGGTATATGATATCGGGCGTATGCTGGGCATATTGGGGTATGAACCGGCTGTTTCGACCCGCGAGGGGTTGCGGCGCACGGTAAAAGCGTGGAAGGCAGAAAAGTAGCAAGGAAAAGTAAAAAGGGGAAAGTCAGGATTTAACGATATCAGTGATCGGTAATCAGTGAACAGTGATCGGTTTTGTGAAATACACAGATTACAGTTAACAGCTTTCAGGTCACTGCTCAAAGCCTGTAGCAAACAGCTAATAGCCAATAGCTAATAGCCAACAGCTAATAGCCAACAGCTAATAGCCAATAGCTAATAGCCAATAGCCAATAGCCAATAGCCAATTATGAATATCTTACTACATATTTGTTGCGGCGTATGCGCCGCGGGTGTTGTCGATAAACTGATGAAGGAAGGGCATTCCGTGACCGGATTTTTCTTTAACCCCAACATCTATCCCGAAGACGAGTATGACCGTAGATTGGAAACCGTGCATGAGGTCTCAAGGCGTATGGGATTCCCGGTCATCGAGGGGGAATACGACACGAAAAACTGGTACAGGCTGATAAAATGCTTTGAAAATGATCCTGAAGGGGGCAGGCGCTGTGAGATATGTTTTTGTGTCCGCCTTGAAGAAACATATAAAGTTTTTCTTGAAGGTAACTTTGACGTTTTCACGACCACGCTTACCGTAAGCCCGCTTAAAAATGCCGAGGCGATAAACAGTATAGGACGGAATCTCGCGGGTGATAAGTTCATGGCTGAGGATTTCAAAAAGAAAGAAGGTTATAAAATAGCGGCCGGTAAAGCCGGGGAAATGGGCCTCTACAGGCAGAATTATTGTGGTTGTGAATATAGCCGCAGGAAATAGGCTTTGGGCTATGTGCATTGGGCTTTGTGCTCGACAAGCCCACAGCTCAAAGCTTACAGCACACTGTCCTGGGAAGCTGAGAAGCTGAGAAGCTAAGAAGCTAAGAAGCTAAGAAGCTGAGAAGCTAAGAAGCTGAGAAGCTGAATTATAATGAAGAACAAAAAAATATCACGATCCACTTTTATTAAAAGGGTAAAGGACACTATTAAGCAATATGGTATGATCCATGAGGGGGATAAAGTCATTGCCGCGGTGTCCGGCGGCCCGGATTCCCTCGGCCTCTTAAAGGCGCTCATGGACATAAAAGATCTCGGTGTCGAACTGATGGTCGTTAACCTGGATCACGGGATACGCGGGGCCGCGTCCAGGGCGGATTCGGATTTTGTAAAAGAATTATCGCGGGAACTCGGGGTGCCGTACAAACACAAAAAACTTTGCCTGAATGACGGCAGAAATAAAAAACTGTCTTTTGAGGAACGTGCCCGTGAGGCGAGGTATAAATTCTTTAAAAGTACCGCGAAGAAGTATGGATTTAATACCGTAGCGACTGGACATACTATGGATGACCAGGCGGAGACCGTGCTTATGCGTTTTATCAGCGGAACTTCGCTTAAAGGCCTTGCCGGCATACCGCCTGTAAGGGAAGAAGCGGGTATAAGGTTTATACGCCCGCTAATACGGACCGAGAAAAAAGATATCCTGGATTTTTTACGGTCCGCGCGTTGGAAATATCGTGAGGATCGCACAAATAAAGACGAAAAATACAGACGCAACAGTGTCAGGTTGTCGGTCATGCCTTATCTGGAAAGATTCAACCCCAGGATAAAAAGGTCTCTGGTGAACCTGGGTGATTCCATAAGGGAGGATATCGCTTATATAGAAGACGCGAAGAAAAAGATCAATGCGCAATATGCCGGTGTCCAGCGCGGCCCGGTCAAAATAAAAATATCGGAACTGGCCGTTTATCCCCGGGCGTTAAAAAAAGAAGTGTTCAAGATACTGTTCTCAAGGGCGGGCGGCAATGTGAAAAAATTAACATACAGACACTGGATGGATGTGGATTATTTTGTGCGCGAAGGAGAACGCGGCAAATCGATTGACCTTCCCGGCAATATAAGAGCCAGGAAGACCGGGAATGAGATAATATTCGCCAGGCGCCGAAAATAATATGGCTATTGGCAGTTGGCTACTGGCAGTTAGCGAAATCCAACTGCTAAAAGCTAATAGCTAAAAGCCAGATTACTTCAATTGACCTGTTTATTTTCTTATGTTACAATAACCTACCAATATATCAAAAATATCATACCAAACCGTAAGAAATAGAGTGAAAAATGGATAAAAATACATACATGAAACAGGATAAGAGCAGTGATAATAAGCATAATGAACAGAAAAAGGACCAGAATAACGGCAGGAAGTTCCTGGTCTGGATGCTGGTAATTTTCGGGCTTTTCACCCTGTACCATTGGATATTTTCTTCTTATGAGGAAACATCTGGCAGGTTTACCTATAAGCAGTTCTACGATATGCTGGAAACGAATACCGGTACCGGTGCCATCACTTATGCCCGGATGATCGGGGATAAAGTCACCGGGAAACTTGACAGCGGTAAAAGCTTTATAGTCAATATACCGGAAGACGATCCCGCTCTTCTGGCGCTCCTGAGAAAAAATGTTCCGGATTTTGACATACAGCCGCCCCAGACGTTTTTATCGAATCTCTTTTATACGTTAGGGCCAATGCTGCTTTTTATCGGGTTTCTGTGGTTTTTTATTTACAGGGGTGCCTCCGTGGGCGGAGGTAAGATGCTTTCTTTCGGAAAATCAAGGGCTAAACTCGCTACAAAAGATAACATGAAAATAACGTTCGATGATGTCGCGGGTATAGAGGAGGCAAAAGAAGAGCTCAAAGAAGTGATAGAGTTTTTGAAGGATCCTAAAAAATTTCAGGAACTTGGCGGAAAAATGCCTAAAGGTGTTTTACTTATGGGGCCTCCGGGCACAGGGAAAACCTTGCTGGCTAAAGCCGTTGCGGGTGAAGCGGAAGTGCCGTTTTTCAGTATTTCGGGTTCTGATTTTGTAGAGATGTTCGTAGGTGTAGGAGCGTCCCGCGTCAGGGATCTTTTTTCCCAGGCGAAAAAGACGTCCAAAATGAGCCAGAAAGGCTGCATAATTTTCATGGATGAGATAGATGCTGTCGGCCGGCAGAGATTTTCGGGGATAGGAGGCGGCCACGATGAACGGGAGCAGACCCTTAATGCCTTGTTGTCTGAGATGGATGGCTTTGATACCGGTACAGGGGTTATTCTTATTGCCGCTACCAACCGGCCCGATGTGCTGGACCCTGCTCTTTTGCGTCCCGGGCGTTTTGACCGGCAGATAGTGGTGGACCGCCCCGATGTCAGCGGCAGACAGGCCATACTTACCGTACACGCTAAGAATATAAAGATGGCTAAGGGGGTTGATCTGGGTAAAATAGCCCGGCAGACCGCGGGTTTTTCCGGAGCCGACCTGGCTAACCTGATAAATGAGGCGGCTTTGCTGGGAGCCAGAAGGGACAAAAAAAATGTGGGGATGGAGGAACTCCAGGAATCGATGGAACGTGTCATGGCGGGTCCGGAGAGGCGGTCCCGTAAGATAGGTGATGATGAGAAAAAGATCATAGCGTATCACGAGGCGGGGCACGCGCTGATGTCATATCTTATCGACGGCGCCGATCCTCTTCATAAAGTGACCATCATATCGAGAGGTATGGCCCTGGGATACACGATGCACCTGCCTAAAAGGGACCAGTATCTTTACAGGAAGAGCCAGTTCATAGGTAAAATATCGGGGATGCTCGGAGGAAGGGCCAGCGAAGAGATAACGTTTAATGAGATATCGACCGGGGCCCAGGATGACATAAAACGGGCTACGGAACTGGCGCGCGATATGGTGACATTATACGGTATGAGCGATAAGCTCGGGCATCTGACTTTCGGCAGGCGGCACAACCAGGTCTTTCTCGGCAGGGACATCTCCGAGGAAAGAAATTACTCGGAAGATACCGCGAAACTTATCGATGAAGAGGTCAAGGGCATAGTCGATTCCTGTTACGCCCTGGCTAAAGAAAAACTTTCCGAAAACAAGAACAAGCTTGATATCCTGGCCGGAAAACTCATGGAAAAAGAGACCATGGACGAGTTTGAGGTAAGGGGATTACTGGGTTTGAAAAATATGGCAGATGCAGATGAAGAAGACAAGACCCGCGGATGATATGTATCTTATGAAGAAGGCTTTCCCGTTGTCGGGAAGAACACATATCATGGGTATATTGAACGTAACGCCTGATTCCTTCAGTGATGGAGGTGTTTTTTTTGAACCCTGTAAAGCTGTGGCGCGGGCTGTTGAAATGGTGGATCAGGGCGCTGATATCATCGATATAGGGGGTGAGTCATCCCGCCCGGGTTCTTTGAGGATATCCGGAAAAGAAGAACTGGAAAGACTGATGCCGGTGGTAAAAGAGCTCAGAAAGAGTTTAAAGGTTCCGTTATCTGTAGATACGTACAAAAGTGAAGTCGCGGAACGGGTCCTTGCGGAAGGTGTCGACTATATAAACGATATCACGGCCCTTAACGGGGATGAAAGGATGGCGGAAGTCGTAAGTTCGTTCGGAGCGGGCGTCATACTTATGCATATGAAAGGCACACCCGGGACTATGCAGCAGGACCCGTCGTATGATGATGTTATAAGTGAGATAACGGCTTATTTGGAAGATTCCATCGTCAAAGCGGAAGAGGCCGGGATAGACCCCGGGAAAATATTTATCGATCCGGGAATAGGTTTTGGCAAAAAACTTGGACATAACATCCAGATACTTAGGCGTTTGAAGGAGTTTGAAAAACTCGGGAAACCGTTATTGGTCGGCACTTCCCGGAAGTCCTTTATCGGGGAGATAACGGGTAAAAATACAGGGGACAGGCTTTTCGGTACGGCGGCCAGCATATCGGCAGCTATAATGAACGGGGCCGATATGGTCAGGGTGCATGATATCGAAGAAATGTCGGATGTAGTGAAAATAACGGATTCTATAATACGGAAATGGAACTGATAAATTTTTTACAGGGGAACTGGGATACTATCCTTGAGGTGATAATCCTCTGGATGGCCTTCTATATGATCTACCTGCTTCTCAGGGGCACGGTGGCCGAACAGGTCATGAAAGGTGTGATCATCGTAACCGTTATCGTGATGTTGACCAGGGGGTTGAACCTTGTAATAATAAACTGGCTCCTGACCAGGCTTCTGGCCATCTCAGTCGTGGCTTTTCTCATAATCTTCCAGCCTGAGACAAGGAGAGGACTGGCAAAACTCGGTAGATTCGGTGTTTTTTCCAAGGAAATGGAGACACTAGGGGAGATCGCGAAAGCCGCGATCGTTCTGGCGAAAAAAAGGGTCGGCGGGCTTATCGCCGTAGAAAGGGAAACAGGCTTGAGACGTTATGTGGAAAGCGGTGTAGAAGTGGACGCCAGGGTGACAAGCGAACTTATTAATACGGTCTTTATGCCGAACAGCCCTTTGCACGACGGCGGGATAATAATATCCGAACAGAGGATAGAAGCGGCGGCATGTTTATTCCCCCTGACACAGAATCCCAATATACCCAAGACCCTCGGCACAAGACACAGGGCGGCCATAGGCCTGAGCGAAGAAACGGACGCGGTAGTCGTGATAGTGAGCGAACAGACAGGGAACATCTCGGTCGCTGTGGGAGGAAGGATGACCAGAGACCTGGACCCGGTAAATGTTTCCAAGTTTCTGGAAGGCATGTTCAGCCCTAAAACAGTTAAATATTCATTTGCTGATACGGTCAAAAAGGTATTCAAAGGCAATAAGGAAAAATAATGAAACTTCTGGATATAGTTTTTCATAATTTCTGGCCCAAGATCATTTCGCTTGTCCTTGCCGTAGCTACCTGGTTTTATGTATTTGACCTTATAAGCAACGAATCTTATCACCAGAAAAAAGAAACGGCGGAAGACATCCTCGCCAGAAGCCGGCTTACGGTAAAGGAAGTGCCGGTCAAGCCTGTTTTTACGGGAAAGACCCCCGAAGGGTATAAGGTGGATTACGGCGGCATCGTGATCGACCCGGGCACTATATCGATCCTTGGACCCGCGACTTTTGTGGAGAAAGTGGATGAGATCAGGACTGACAGGATAAACCTGGACGAATATACACGTTCAGTGACTTTACGGCTGGGGATCCATTCTGATGTAAGGGCTATAAGATTCGAGAATAAATTCGTGGAACTGTATTTACCGGTGGAAAAAAACAAGGATGATCTTGAACCGGGGCATGAGAAGACGGAATAGCATGGTAAAACTCGGTGTAAATATCGATCATGTCGCAACCGTGCGGGAAGCCCGCAAAACATTTGAACCGGATCCCGTGAAAGCGGCTGTTTTATGTGAAGACGCGGGATGCGACGGCATAGTATGCCACCTCAGAAAAGACCGCAGGCATATAAACGATGATGACCTGGCCGGTCTGAAACAAACCGTCAGAACAAGGCTAAATCTTGAGATGTCGGTGGATCCGGAGATCGTAGATATCGCCTGTTCGATAAAGCCGGACCAGGCAACTATTGTCCCGGAAAACCGGAGGGAGATAACGACCGAAGGGGGGCTGGATGTCGGCGGAAGTCTCAACGTGGTCAAAGACGTATGTGGACGGCTCCTTTCAAACGGTATCGAAGTGAGTCTTTTCATAGACCCGGATCCGGACCAGGTGCTGGCTTCCCTGGAGGCCGGGGTAAGGATGGTAGAATTTCATACCGGCAGGTACGCGGAAGCCCGGGTGCATGGGGGAGATCACGCGGAAGAACTCAGGATCCTCAGGGAAGTCTCGGGATTCGCTTCCGCCAAGGGGCTTGTTGTATGCGCCGGGCATGGGCTTACGTATGAAAATGTGCGGGAAATAGCATGTATAAAAGGCATGTATGAACTTAATATAGGGCATTCTATCATTTCAAGGTCCGTTTTTACGGGTATAAAAGAGGCTGTCACAGAGATGAAAAGGTTGATAGGATGAATGTAGTAGGTATCGGCATAGATACGGTGGATGTGAAGAGGTTCGAGAAAGCTGTGAAAGAAAGAGGAGAAAATTTCATAAAGAGGATATTTACCCGCAGGGAGATATCCTATGCCGATACAAAAAAAGACTGTTTTACCCACATGGCCGGCAAGTTCGCGGCCAAAGAAGCTGTGAAAAAAGCTTTGCCGGAAGGGGCGAGGATCGGGCTCAGCTGGCCGGATATAGAAATACTTAATTCTGAAGACGGTAAGCCCTATACATGCCTTCACGGGCAGGCAGAGGACATCATGAAAAAATTCGGATTACTAAAGGTCATGGTAAGTATTTCGCACACAAATCTGGTTGCTGTCGCTAACGCGGTGGTGGTGAAAAATGGCGCATAGTCACATAGGAAAGATACCGGCAAGAAAAGAGGATTCACATAAAGGTGATTATGGGCGGGTATTGATACTGGCGGGATCCAGGGGGATGACAGGAGCCGCTTATTTGTGCGCGCAGGCGGCGTTAGCGGCCGGTTCCGGCATAGTGGTCAACGGGATACAGGAGTCGCTGAATTTTGTTATGGAGATAAAACTTACCGAAGCTATGACCCTTCCACTGCCTGAAAATAAAAACAATATTCTCGGTAAAAAAGCGTTAAAGACTATCCTGGAGTATTCCAAAAGATGCGATGCTGTGGCAGTGGGGCCGGGGCTGGGGCTGAAAGAAGCTACTAAAGCCCTGGTCAGGGAGGTGGTGAGAAAGGTGGACCGTCCGCTTGTTATAGACGCCGATGGCCTCAACGCTCTCGAGAGCAGGATAGGCCTGGTCAAAAAAAGAAGATCAAGTACGGTCATCACCCCTCATCCCGGGGAAATGGCGCGGTTGATAAAAAAAGATACGTCATTCGTCCAACTTCAGCGGGTAGATGTCGCTAAAAATTTTTCAAGAGAGATCGGCGCTATAATATGCCTGAAAGGTCATAAAACGGTTATCGCATCCCCTGACGGGCAGGTCTATATCAATAAGACCGGTAATTCGGGGATGGCTTCAGGCGGTACCGGGGATGTGCTTACAGGTATTGTGACTTCATTTATGGGACAGGGGCTGGACCCTTTCGGGGCTGCGGTCTCCGGGGTCTATCTTCATGGGATGGCGGGAGATATCGCGGCTGAAAAAAAGGGACAATTCAGCCTTATGGCTACGGATCTGATAGATTATTTACCCATGGCTTTTAAAAAAGCCGGAATAGCTTGATACGTTTTTACAATAAAATCAATATTATTAGAAAGTCCTCACAAGATTGCTCGATGTTTTGATCTATATCTTCAATTCTGCACATATAAATACCGGTTTTATGCTTTTTCAGTACAGAGGACACCATGTAGTTTTTATTTTCTTAACAAATATTTTTTCATATATAAACACTTGACTTAGAGTGGAGTTGTGATATACTCTTTCAAAAGTTAGGGAGTGTTTATATTTACGTTTTTTAAATAACAGGTGTTATATAAGCATGATGTACTTTTGTAACAGATGTGCTTGTACCGCTGAGGTGGTTTCAAATCTGGCAAAGAAAGGGGGGAGGAAATAAAGTTATTTAGAACAAAGCTGCCGGAAACTGCCAATAGAAGGCGATACTGATATAGAAAAACTGAGAACGGGAAATCCCGTTCTGTTGAAATAATGTGTATGTTATCCAAGAATTACCTTAAGGAGGTAATAATGAGATTGTTTAAAGTTATGATGGTTTTAGCGCTTGTCTTCGCAGTGTCTGCGATAGCCTATGCTGAAACTCAGAGTGTAAAGGTCAGCGGTGACATAGCCATGCGCTCTTTCGCGAGAAACAACTATGACCTGGATTCAAATGACGCGGAAGCCGGTACCGGTGAAGAAGCGAGTGACTGGGCGACTTACCTCACAAGCACAGCTGAAGTGCAGATAGACGCCGATCTTACCGACAATGTTTCCGGTGTTATCCGCCTTGTAAACCAGAGGACATGGGGCGATTCCAACTATACATCGCAGGCCGATGAATTAGGCCAGGTCGGTGCGCCTTTCGTGGACCAGGTTTCCGCAAGGACAGTGCAGCAGCAGACAGACCTTAACGCTTTCAAAGTCGATGTGGACCTTGCTTACATCGAACTGAAAGAGTTCCTGTATTCACCTCTTACTCTGAGGATAGGCCGTCAGGACCTGTGGTTTGGTAGAGGTTTTATTATCGGCGCGAATCTTCTGGATCCGCAGAACAGCACTTTCCCTTATGAATATACAGCGATACAGTCTTTTGACGCCATACGCGCGACATTAGACTATGATCCGTGGACGATCGACGGTATATTCGCGAAAATACGGGAAAATGCAAGAAGAGCCGATGATGACACCAATCTTTGGGGCGTGAATATCGGCTACGTGTTTGAAGATTACAACGCGGAAGCGGAAGCTTACTGGTTCTTCAAACAGGTCAGATATACCGGTGCCGGTACCAACCTGGGTACTGTTCCTTCGACTGTCGACGGTGTGCAGAACAATGATGTGCATACGATAGGTCTGCGCGGCAGTTTCGATCCGATAGAGGATTGGACGATCGCTCTTGAAGGCGCTGTGCAGGTAGGCGAATATATGGGCGCCGCCAGCCAGGTTGATACGAGAGACAGGATCGGTTGGGCGTTTGACGGTATGGTAGAATGCCGTTATTTCCAGGACCAGTTCGCCTGGAGACCCGTTGTGTCGGCTGAATATATCTATTATTCGGGTGAAGAAGACCTGGGTAATGTCACAGCCAACAATAACAACAGTGTATACGAAGGCTGGGATCCGATGTTCAGAGGTAAATTTGACACGGCTATCAGAGAGTTCCAGAACATATTCTACAGGACCGGTATGACCAGTTGCCCGTCATCCACAAACCAGCATCAGGTACTTTTAAAGGGTACCGTTGAACCTACCGACAGCCTGACATGCACGGCTGTTTACGGTTCGTTCTGGATGGCCGAGGATTTCGCGGATTACAACGGTGCTGTGGCTGAGAACAAAGAAAGTCATGTAGGTCAGGAAGTCGACCTGAACGTGACCTGGGACTATACGGAAGATGTACAGTTCGGTATTCTTTCCGCATGGTTCTTCCCGGGTGACCACTTTACCGGCGGCCAGCAGGATGTGGCGACTGACCTTGTCGGTTCAGTGAAACTCAGCTTCTAATGCTGTTTTATTAGAGCGTATAAAAAGGCCCGCGTTTTTCGCGGGCCTTTTTTTACGCGGATAATTAGAACATGTACTACATCTCTAGCTCGGGATCCTTCTTGCCGGGTTTTAACAGGCCCGGAAATAATTATGCCGGAAGATCCGGGCACGAAAAAGTCAGCCCTGAATTTCCGAACTTGCCGGGATGTATTGATCTAAACTATTCCGTCTTCGAACATGCGGAAGGAAATTCTCCACAAAATGAAAATTCGGCGGGGAACGGGCATACTTTTTCTCTGTTAAAAATGGCTGCGAAGTATCCCGACCGCGGGATAAAGTGTAACTACAGGCCCCATCCATTTTTTAACCATTTATAGCTTACGGCTGAAAGCTGAATGCTGATACACATAAAAAAACCGGTCAGATTCTCGCTAGACCGGTTTTATAAATTATCAGGGCAGACCTGATCAAATGGATTTCTTGATCTTTCCAGCTTTAAGGCATTTCGCGCATATTTTTATCTTTTTAGTCTTGCCGTCTATCAGCGCCGAAACGGACTGAAGGTTGGGACTGAAACGGCGCAATGTCTTGCCGGTCGTCCTTTGTCCCACTCCGCCTTTACTTTTTGCCATGCCTCTGCGGCTGATGCTCCTGCCGCTCATCGGTTTCTTTTTACATATATAACATTCCCTTGCCATCTTATAACCTTTCTCTTATAATTAATGATGAAATCATCAATAGGTACCGTAAACAGGTGCAAATAATATCATAACTGATAATATTATGCAAGAGAAAAACGAGGTAGACATTCCGGTAAGGTACATAAAAGGCGTAGGCCCGAAAAGATCTTCGCTTTTTGAAAAATTAGGCATAATATCCGTTTCAGACCTTTTTTATTATTTACCGAGAAGATATGAAGACCGCAGTAAAGTCGCCGAGATCGGGTCGCTGGGGCCGGGGGATGAGTCTTCCGTGATCGGGGATATTGAAAAAACCGCTGTATTTAAGGCGAGGACGGGGACGAATATAACCGAAATCGTGATAAATGACGGTACGGGGCGCATTTATGCCGTATGGTACAATATGCCTTTTATGATAAAGAATTTCAAGTCCGGGCAAAAAGTGCTTTTATACGGAAAAGTCGAATTATATAATCGTTTACAGATCACACATCCGGTATACGAGATCCTTGATGATGAGGCGAACCGGGAATCACTGGAGGTCGGCAGAATAGTCCCCGTTTATCCGGTCACTCAGGATCTTTCACAGAAATACATGAGAAAGACGGTCCATAACGCCATATCGCGTTATCTCGGTCATCTTCCGGAGGTCCTTCCCACGTATATACGCGCCCGCCGGAAACTGGTAGACGCTAAGTTCGCCATAGGCAACATACATTTTCCACACTCGATGGAAAACCTCCAGAGAGCTTACAGACGCCTGGTATTCGAGGAATTCTTTATACTCCAGGTCATCATGGCGTTGAAAAGGAAAAAACAGGCAAAGAAGGGTATAAGCCATAAGATAAGGGAAGGCCTTTTATCCGATTTTCAGGATCTATTCGACTTCGAGTTGACGGAAGACCAGAAGAGATGCATCCGGGACATTGAAAACGACATGGCACGTGGTATTCCGATGAACAGGCTTTTGCAGGGAGATGTGGGAAGCGGTAAAACAGTTGTAGCTATGTACGCACTTTTGATGGCCGTGCACAGCGGTTATCAGGCCGTAATGATGGCACCGACGGAGATATTGGCCCGGCAGCATTATGTGACGGTCAGCCAGACCCTCATGCCTCTCGGGCTGAATATAAGGCTTCTGGTAAACGGGCTGGATGATAGCACTAAAGACGCGGTCAAAAAGGAAATATCGGAAGGGAATGCCGATATAATACTGGGCACCCATTCGGTGTTCCAGGAAAATGTCAACTACGATAACCTGGGGCTGGTCATAATAGATGAACAGCATAAATTCGGGGTGGATCAGCGGAAATCTTTGAGGGATAAGAACATCGAAGCGGATACATTGGTCATGACGGCTACCCCTATCCCCAGAAGCCTGGTCCTTACCGTTTACGGGGATATGGATATTTCCGTATTAAAAAGCAAACCGTCGGGCAGGGGCCCGGTCGCCACATACTGGGTGGGAGAGGATAAACGGGCCGAAGTGTACCGCTTTATCGGGGAACAGCTGGATGACGGGCGGCAGGCTTTCGTGGTATGTCCCAGAATTAAAAAAGGTGATAAGACTTCTCTGGCATCGGCCGAAGAGATGTTCGAAAAACTCAGTAAAGATATTTTCCGGCGGTACAGGGTAGCGTTGATACACGGCGGTAAAAAGACGGAAGAAAATGATAAAGTGATGAGAAAATTCGGAAAAGGGGAGTACGACATACTGGTGACTACGACTATCGTGGAAGTAGGGGTGGATATACCGAATGCCACGGTTATGCTTGTGGAACAGGCGGACCGGTACGGACTTGCTCAGCTGCACCAGTTGCGCGGCAGGATCGGCCGTGGGAAAGACATGGCGTCATATTGTGTCCTTATGGGAGAACCCTCTACTGAAGGAGGGAAGGAACGGCTTAACGCGATATCCACGATGGATGACGGTTTTCAGATCTCGGAAAAAGACCTTGACCTGAGAGGTCCGGGTGAATTTTTCGGGACACGACAAAGCGGCCTGCCTGAATTAAAATTCGGGGACATAATCAGGGATTTCAAGATAATGGAGGAAGCGCGGATAGAAGCGTTCTGTGTGATCGACAACGACGCTCAATTGCAGGATCAAAGGCATTTATGGATAAAAAAAAGCATAATAGAACGTTTTAAGGGGAAAGCGCTGGGAAAAGGATGAGGATAATCGGCGGTTACCACAGGGGGAGAAAGTTAAAAGAACCCGATCTCAGGGCGATAAGGCCTACGAAAGACAGGGTCAGAGAGTCTGTGTTCAATATAATAACCGGATGGCTGGAGGACGCGGTAGTGATGGACGCGTTTGCCGGGAGTGGCGCATATGGACTTGAAGCGCTATCACGCGGATCAGGTGAGGTCGTTTTTATCGATAATGAGCGGGATTGCACAGAGACCATAATATCTAACGCGAAAATGCTTGGGTTTTATGATAAAGTGACAATTATAAACGGTGATGTGCCCGATGAAATAAAGAAAATATCGTTAGTCAAAAAAAAGTTTGATATTATTTTCGCGGATCCTCCCTATAAGAAAGGGCTGGTTAAAAAAACCTTGATATATATAAATAATTATGATATATTGAACGCTCCTGGCATACTGGTCGTCGAACATCATGTTGATGAGATGATGCCCGGGGGTGAAGGTGATATTACTCTTTTTAAGCAAAAGACTTACAAAGATATTGTAATATCGGTTTTTTTAAAAAAATGAATAAGATCGCAGTTTATCCCGGGACTTTTGATCCGGTTACATACGGGCATCTGGACGTAGTGGAAAGGATCGCATCCCTTTATGATAAGGTTTATGTTTCTGTAGCGCACAGTAAACAAAAAAAGCCTCTTTTTTCCGTTTCAGAACGCGTGGAAATGTTGAAATGTTCGGTCAAGAAATTCAAGAACGTGGAGATCGAAGATTTCAATGGGCTTGTTGTTGATTATGCCGCGAGGAAATCCGCCAGGGTTGTAGTGAGAGGGCTCAGGATGATCTCGGATTTTGAATATGAGTTTCAAATGGCCCTTACAAACAGGAAACTGAACCCGGATATTGAAACGGTCTTTATGATGCCCAACGAATCCTATTCTTACATATCAAGCCGTTTGATAAAGGAAGCGGCATACATGGGGGCTGATTTATCGGCCTTTGTACCGGAAAATGTTCAGAAAAAACTGAAGGAGAAATGTAGCGATGAGTAGAATATCCGGATTAAGGGAAAAAGCCCGGGCACAGAAAAGGACAATAGTACTTCCCGAAGGGGATGATCCCAGGGTTGTAAAGGGTGCTTCTTTCGCCGTTAAGGACGGCATAGCGGATGTGGTCCTGCTGGGGAAAGAGGCCGAAGTTAGGGATCTGGCAGACGAGCATTCAGTATCCCTTGATGGGGTGACTCTCGTTGATCCTTCCAGCCATGAAGCGGGCGCGGATATTATCAATGCTTATTATGAGTTGCGCAAGAACAAAGGCGTTACCCCGGAACAGGCGAAGGATATATTGACCGGTAATCCGGTATTTTACGGCGCTATGATGACAAGGATGGGAATGGCTGACGGATTTGTCGCTGGGGCAAATCATACTACGGGAGATGTGGCGCGGGCGGCTATCCAGTGCATAAAGATCGAAAAGGAGATCGGTACTGTATCCAGTTCGTTTGTCATGGAACTTGAAAATTGCCCGTTCGGAGAGAACGGGCTTTTTGTTTACGGCGATTGCGCGATAATACCGTATCCTTCTTCCCGGCAGCTTTCCGGTATAGCTATAGCTTCCGCCGGACTTTTCCGGAAATTATTCGGGATCGAACCGAGAGTGGCGCTGTTAAGTTATTCCACCAAAGGCAGCGCGGAGGGGGAATCAATAGACAAAGTCAGGGAGGCTTTTGAAAAAGTCAGGGCCAAAAAGCCGGATCTGATGATCGACGGTGAATTGCAGATCGATTCCGCGCTTGTTCCCGAGATAGCCGGGATGAAATGTAAGGGAAGCGACGTGGCGGGCAAAGCCAATGTTCTTATATTCCCGAACCTTGACGCAGGTAATATTTCTTATAAGTTGACTCAAAGGCTGGGTGGTGCGCGGGCTGTGGGCCCGATCCTGCAGGGGTTAGAGAAGCCATGCAGCGACCTTTCCCGCGGCTGTAGCTGGGAAGATGTCGTGGATGTCACCGCAGTTGTCGCTACATTATCTCAAGAATGAAAGGCAAGTGAAAAATACAATGATAATCCTGGTCATAAATTGCGGTTCCTCATCGGTTAAATTTGAGTTGTTTAACGTAAAAAAAGAGGCTGTTCTTTGTAAGGGTGTCGTGGAAAGGATAGGCGGTGTTACTTCTTCGATAAAGTATGAGGTGTCCGGCGCCGATATGCTTATAAAGAAAAAAGTCCAGTGTGATGACCACCACGCCGCTATAGAGATAATAAAGAATGTGCTGACCGACAAAGACACAGGTGTATTGTCCGATGTTGATGAGGTCACGGGGGTAGGGCACCGGGTCGTTCATGGCGGAGAAGAATTTCACGAAAGCACGCTTATCGATAAAGATGTGATCAAAAGCATCAAGAAGTTCAGCGAGCTTGCCCCCCTGCACAATCCGCCCGCGCTGGAAGGAATAACCGGATGCATGAAGATATTCAAGACGGTCCCCCAGGTGGCGGTTTTTGATACCGCTTTTCACCACTCGATGCCGGAATACGCGTATTGTTACGGTATCCCTTATAAATTTTACAAGAAATATAAGATAAGAAGATATGGTTTTCACGGTACAAGTCACAGGTACGTTTCCATAAAAGCGGCTGAAATATTGAATAAACCACTGAATAAACTCAAACTTATCACTGTTCACCTGGGGAACGGGTGCAGTATTTCCGCCGTATCGGGAGGCAAAAGTGTGGATACGTCGATGGGGTTTACACCCCTTGAAGGTTTGTTGATGGGGACTCGTTCGGGTGACCTGGACCCGGCTGTAGTGACTTTCCTGATGCACAGGGAAGGGATGGATGAAGATGCCGTCAATGAAACATTGAACAAGAAAAGCGGTATTCTCGGTGTTTCCGGTGTCAGCAATGATATGCGGGACCTGTTGGATGCCATACATGAGAAGAATGTCCGGGCCAAACTCGCTTATGAGATGTTCGTGTACCGGATAAAAAAGTATATCGGCGCGTACGCGGCTGTGCTGGGCCGTGTAGATGCTGTCGTATTTACCGCCGGTATAGGTGAGAACGTTCCCGAGATAAAGGACGAAATAAGGGAAAAACTTAAATTTTTACTGGGGAACGGCACTGAATTTTTAACTATAGGGACTAACGAGGAACTGCTTATCGCTAAAGATACCTGTGAGATCATCTCAAAAAAATCTAATTCACGACGTTGACCCTGATCATAAAAAGACCTGTACCGGGACAAGTTTTAATGCAAAAGCAAAATGCGGAGGAATAAATGCCAAAAGTAAAACACAGACATTCGAAATCAAGAGGAAGAAAGCGGAGGACCCATTACAAAGCGGAGACACCCGCTTTGGTGAAATGCTCGCAATGCGGTAAATCCAAGGCTTCTCATCACGCGTGCCCTTATTGCGGTTACTACAAAGGCACCCAGGTCAAAGAGATAGAGAACCTGGACGAAAGAAGAGAAAAAAGAGACAAAAAGGGCACTCAGTAATAACTTTTTTAATGATCCCCAAACAGTAGAGGGAGAATGATGAAAATAGTCATAGACGCGATGGGCGGTGACAATGCTCCTGAAGCTCCGGTCGGGGGGGCCATCATGGCCGCGTCCGAGTTAGGTTTCGAGATAATTCTTGTCGGGGACGGGGAAAATATAGAAGAGATCCTGGACCGCTCAGGCTGCGCGCGTGATAAATTCAGGATAGTTAATGCCACCCAATCCATAGGGATGGATGAGCCGGCGGCGCTTTCCGTGCGTAAAAAAAGAGATTCTTCCATCGTGAAAGCGGTGGAATTGTTGAAAAACGGAGAAGCTGACGCTCTTGTAAGCGCCGGCAATACCGGGGCCGTGGTCTGCGCCGGTACTTTGAGCCTGCGGCTTCTTCCGGGCGTGGACCGTCCGGGTATCGCCGTAATTTTCCCTACTATAACGAAACCGTGCATGGTGATCGATGTAGGCGCCAACATAGACCCGAAACCGTTCCATTTATTGCAATACGGTATAATGGGTGACGCGTATTCCAGGCACATCCTCGGGAAAACCTCTCCGGAAGTCGCGTTGCTTAACATAGGTGAAGAATCCACGAAAGGGACCGATTTTGTAAAGGAAGCCCATATTATGTTAAGTGAGAGCAAGCTGAACTTCATCGGCAACATCGAACCCAGGGATGTTTATAAAGGGAAGGCCGATGTGGTGGTTTGCGACGGGTTCATCGGGAATGTGTTTTTAAAGGTCACAGAGAGTTTTGCTTATGCCGCTTCCGAGTTCCTGAAACAGGAACTCCGGAACAGTAACTGGATCACAAAACTCGGGGCTTTGCTCGCTTTTCCAGCGTTCAAGACACTTAGGAAGAAAGTCGATGCCACTGAATACGGGGGAGCTCCGCTCCTGGGTGTGGACGGCAGGGTGATAATATCGCACGGTTCCTCTAATGACAAAGCTATCAAGAACGCTATAAGAGTCGCCGGCGAATATGTTAATCATCATGTCAATGCGCATATTATAGAAGAACTGGAAAGTTACTGATATTTATGATAGATGAACATGGTGCGCGATAAAAAGAGGAAAACATGGCTGATCAGAAAAAAACAGGGATAATAGGGGTAGGTAAATATCTTCCCGAGATGATCCTTACCAATGCCGATCTGGAAAAAATGGTCGATACCAGTGATGAATGGATTGTGACACGTACGGGTATCAGGGAGAGGCGCATCGCTCCGGAAGATGTAGCCGCCAGCGATATGGCGGTAAAAGCGTCCAGGAAAGCGTTGAAAGACGCCGGGATCAAACCGGAACAGATAGACCTTATCATCGTCGCCACTATTACGCCGGATATGTTTTTTCCTTCCACTGCCTGCCAGTTGCAGCATAAACTGGGGATAGATAATATTCCCGCGTTCGATATAAGTGTCGCCTGTTCCGGGTTTATTTACGGCCTGGCGATCGCGGATCAATTTATAAGGTCCGGCATATATAAATATGCCCTTGTGGTGGCGGCGGAAAAACTGTCGGCTGTAACGGATTGGACGGACAGGTCGACCTGTGTGCTTTTCGGTGACGGGTCGGGCGCGGCAGTCCTGGGGCCGGTGGATGACGGGGGTATACTGGGTATACATCTCGGGGCGGACGGCAGTAAAGGCGAACTCCTGGAACTGCCCGCGGGAGGGTCGCGGATGCCCGCGTCTATCAAGACGGTCGAGGACAAGCTGCATACCATAAAGATGGAAGGGAATGTTCTTTTTAAACATGCCGTTAAGATCATGGCAGACGCGGCATTGGCGGTTACGGAACCCCTGGGGCTTAAGGGCGACGATATAGATATTATAATACCGCATCAGGCGAATTTGCGTATTCTCAACGCGTTGGCAAAACGTATGGGGGTGGACCCCGAAAAAAAAGTATATTTAAATATCGAAAAATACGGTAATATGTCGGCTGCTTCCAGCGCGGTCGCTTTATGTGAGGCGGTTGAAGCGGGAAGGATAAAAAAAGGCAACATTATCCTTATGGACGCGTTCGGCGGCGGATTAACATGGGGGGCGTTGGTGATAAAATGGTAGGGGACACCGGTAGACGGAAAACGGGATTATTATTCCCGGGCCAGGGATCCCAGAGCGTGGGGATGGGGAAGGAGCTTTATGAGAATCAGCCCGCTGCCAGATGGGTATACGACAAGGCGGAAGAGATACTCGGCTTTGACATAAAAAAATTATGTTTTGAAGGTCCTGAGGATGAGTTGAATACTACGCTTTACAGCCAGCCCGCTATCTTTGTCACAAGTATCGCCACGTTGAACGCGCTTATAGAAAGGATCAAGGGTTCTCCGGTGGGGCAGGAGGGGTGTGAGATCTTTTCCCGTGAGGAGGCCGCCATAGCCGGGGACCTGGCTATGGGGTTAAGCCTGGGTGAGCCGACATCACTGGTAGCTTCAGGCGCCATGAAGTTCGATGACGGCCTCAGGTTTGTCCAGCACAGGGGAAGATTGATGGATGAGGCGTCAAAAAAAGAAGAGGGTAAAATGGCGTCGATAATCGGGCTGGAACCGGGCAAAGTCGAGGAGATATGTAACGGCGTCGGCTGCCAGGTAGCGAACCTCAATTGTCCGGGCCAGGTAGTGATATCCGGACCGGCGACTATAGTGGAACTGGCGTCAGATCTTGCCTCGAACGCGGGCGCCAGGAGGACGATAATGCTGAAAGTAAGCGGTGCTTTTCATTCCGATCTTATGCTTCCCGCGAAAGAAAAATTGAGATCCGTTCTTGAGGATATCGAAATACGGGAACCGGCTGTCGATTTTATAAGTAATATCGACGCGGAGGTCACGCTTGACCCCGGGAAGATAAAAGAAAACCTGGTCAACCAGCTCAATAACAGGACTTTGTGGGAAGCGTCTGTCAGAAAAGCTTCAGAAAACGGTATCAGGGAGTATCTGGAGATAGGCCCCGGCAATGTCCTCAAGGGATTGCTTAAGAAAATAGATACCGGTCTTAAAGTTACAACACTGCATACTTCCGAAGATATAAATTCCTTCGTGCGGGGTCCTGAGGAATAGGCTTCTGGTTTTACCGTAACCATACTTTTCAACAGGCGGATGGTGTCCTATAGCATGAAAGATAAAAACACCAAAGAAATATTTCTGCTCTTACTTGTCCTCTTTGCCGCGGTCTTCGCGTGCTATGGGAATGTCTTGAATTCCGGGTTTATCTGGGATGATGAGTTTCTGGTCCGGGAAAACCCACTGGTGAGAGCGCCTTTATGGTCTCTTGAACATTTTAAGCAGGATATTTATAACTCCCGTTTTACCAATACGGTTTATTACAGGCCTTTACAGGTAATAAGTTACGCTGTCGATTACCGGATATGGGGCATGAATCCCGCGGGTTTTCATCTATCCAGTATTTTGCTGCACTATTTGAACGGTGTTCTGGTATTTTTACTTATAAAGGACCTGTCTGGAAAAAATAATGTCGCGTTTATTACCGCCCTTTTTTTTATTATCAACCCGGTAAACCAGGGGGTAGTGTCTTATGTGTCGGGACGATCCGACGGATTGTTCCTGTTTTTTGGCCTGCTTTCCATGCTGTCGTTCGTTTTATTCAGAAAAACCGGGAGAAAGCCTTTCCAGGGGGCATGTGCCCTTTTGCTGGTATTTTCTGTCCTCAGCAAAGAAATAGCGGTTATCATCCCTTTACTTATACTGTTGATGGACATACTTTTACTGCGGGAATACGCCGGCATGTCCGGGGTAATGCGCGCAGCCGGGTCTGTGGACCGGGCAAAAACCACCGGGGTGCGGGATCATTCAGCCAACATGGCCGTAAGTGTCGTTTATTTACTGGCGCATTACCTGTTTCTCGGGGACAGGTATACGGCGTTTACGAGTAAAGGCAGTATTTTCGGAAAAGCATTCGATCTTGTATTGATGATAAAGGAATATTTTATGCTGGGGATGATCCCCGTGTCGCTGCATATGAGAAGATCGGCTGTCGGAGGTGCGGGTGGGCTGTTTTCGTTAATTTTTATCTCGGCGCTTATCATACTTATAATAGCGTATTTCAGAAAAGAAAAGCTGGTATTGTTTTCTCTGGGTTTTTTTATCATATCGCTTGCACCTTTGGTATTGGTCTTGCGGTATTTCAATGTCCTGGCCGAACACTGGATGTATATGTCCGGGATAGGGCTTTTTCTTTTATCAGGGACGGTAATATGCAGGGGGTTTGAGGCCGCCCGCCCGTATGTACGGGCGGTGTCCGCATTGGTCATGTTTTTCGCGGTGATATTATATTCCGGCATGAACATAAAGTACAACGATCACTGGACCAGTGATATGGCGCTCAGTGAACATATCCTCGCCTTTTCGAGATATGACCAGTCCGCGATGAATTACAAAATACTCTCTCTGGTGAAGGAGGGGGCCGGTGACCGCTCCAGGGAGATGGTCTCTGAATACACGGATAAATACCCGGAAGACACACGTGCCTGGTATATAAAAGGACGTGTAGACCTGGTATCCGGTGACCTTGACGCGGCTGTAAAGGCTTTTGAAAGATCGGTGGAGCTTAATCCGGCTTACAGTAACGGATACCTGGGATTGTCTTTCGCTTATTATGGTAAAAACAATTACAAAAAAGCTCTCTCAAACATCGATCGTGTTCTGGGACTGGATAAGATGAACTATGAAGCATATGGACTTATGACGAAAATATATTCCAACCTGGGAGATCAGGGGAAAGCGCTGGCAGCCGCTAAAAAAGCAAGGGAAGCGAATCCGTATAACTACGATACTATTGTGGATCTGGGTACGGCGTATTGCCGGTCTGGATTGGTACAGGCTGGCGCTATGCAGTATATTGCCGCCACGCGTCTCTACCCGGAAAAGCCGGTCCCATATTATAACCTGGCATATGTCTTCTATCTTGGAGGGGAGCAAGGTGAATCGAAAAAATTTCTCAAGGCTGCCCTGGAAAAAGAACCCAATTTTAAACCGGCGTTGATCCTGATGGACAAAATGAAGGACGACGATGATCCCGGAGTGAAAACCATATGATATTACAGGGCAAAACTATAATCCCTCTTCTTGACTTTGCTTATGCCGTGTGCTAACCTTTTAGTAAACTGATATAATATATTATTATAATAACCAGTATATAACTAAAAAGCATGTTTAAGATCGGTAAAAAAACGAAAGAGACTATAGGGTTGGATATCGGTAATTTTGCTATCAAAGTTACGGCCCTGATGCCAAGATCCGACAAACCTTTACTTACAGCTTATAACGTCAAAAATATCCCTCTTTATGACAGCAAGCCCGCCAAGGTCGGTAAGCTGATAAAAGAAGCCCTTGATGAAATAGACTTGAGCCCGAATGAAGTGAATCTGTCCATCTCGGGGTCCAATGTCATAGTCCGGTTCATAGATCTGCCGAAAATGAGCAAAGAGCAATTAGAAAACGCCATGATCTTTGAGGCCGAAAGGTATATTCCGTTCAGTGTCAACGAAGTTATACTGGATTTTCTTATATTAGACGCTCCTGAGTCAGGACAGATGAACGTTCTTCTGGCGGCGGCTAAAAGGGATTTTGTCCAAAGCAGGATAGAACTCCTGCAGAAACTCGGGATAAACATCAATATACTTGACATAAGCGCGTTTGCCGGGTTTAACGCTTTCAGGTCATGTAACAGCCTGGTGGAAGAGACGGGTACGGCTTTTCTGGACCTGGGGCATTCTCAGACCAATCTTCTTGTTACAGGGGGAGATATACCGAGGTTTATGAGGGTGATACAGATAGGCGGAAAAGATATCACTACCGCGTTATCGGAGGATCTCGGTGTGACGTTGCAGGAGGCCGAAGAGCTTAAAATGGGCGGGGCCCGACAGGACGATGAAAAGGTCCAGCAATCGACTTATGCCGTACTTGACGAACTGATAAAAGAGATCAAACTGTCATTCGGTTATTTCGAGAACAAATATAACGGGTCGATAGGGAACGTATACTGTTCCGGAGGGATGATATATCAGCACGGTATCCTGGAGTATCTGAAACAGAAGATGGGTACAGAATTCAGGACATGGAACCCTATCGGGGGGGTAGAGATCTCCGACAGCCTGTCCCGTGAAGCTATCGAACCGGTATCGGGCCAGCTTGCCGTCAGCATAGGCCTGGGCCTGAGGAGATGACAGGATGTGATGCCCGGGTGAAAAGATCAAGGCTTGCCCCGGGGACTAAGAAAACATGATAGAACTTAATCTACTGCCTAAAGAGCTGAGGAAAAAGAAGGAAAAGATACTTCCGGAGATCCCGGTGTTCGCTATCACCACGGGTATAGTATTATTTGCGGTAGCATCTTCTTTTGTGGTCTCGTATTTTGTGAAAAGGAACACCGCATTGTCGCTTTCACAGGATAAACACTGGAAAGAGCTGCAGCCGCAGAAAAAAGAAGCCGAACTGCTTCACAGTGAAATACGAAGCCTGGAAGGGAGGCTGCAGGTCACCAGGGATATAGCCAATCCCGATCTTGACTGGGCGAGGCTTTTAAGCGAATTGAACCAGGCTATGATACCCAATGTCTGGTTGTCCGGGTTTAAACCTTTATTCAGGAAAGAAGGAACGGATAAAAAGAACAAGGCTGCCAGAAAAGAAGTGATGTACGGGATAGAACTGTCCGGATACGCCCTGGGAAAGAGTGAAGCCACTTCGGCGGTCGGGAAATTCATAGAGAGCATAAAATGGAACATCGAATATTTCAAGGATATAGAACTTCAGGGTATGAGGCACCAGCAGTTCGACGGGGAAGAGGTCATGGTCTTCAAGCTGATATGTAAATTCAAAGGTCCGGAATCATCCGATGCTGATAAAAACCCGGGGAACAAGAATAAATAATGGCGAATGTCAATACAGAGCAGATCAAGGAACTTCTCAAGGATCAACAGGTCAGGAAATATCTGGTAGCCGGCGGTATAATACTCATAACTGTATTTTTTTTTACTTTTAACACTATCCCGGGATTGTTCCAGTTTATTACGTTAGCGACCATGACGTCAGATATGGAAGCCCAGATAAATGCCGCGGAGAACAAGATATCGCGTATAGATGACATGGAGAGGAAAGTGGAAGAGCTCAAGGAAGACCTGGGCAAACACTCTAAACATCTGCCGGCTGAAAAAGAGATCACATCCCTGCTGGAAGGTTTCGCTTTTATCGCCGACAGGGCTGATATAAAGATCCTCAGTGTCACACCGTATGAACTGAAAAAGATATCTACCGGCAACAAATATGACAAGTTCTACAGGGAGATGCCGATAAAGATAACCGCTAAGGGAGGTTATCATCAACTGGGACATTTTATAAACAAACTTGAAAAAGAAAAGAGGGTCATAATAATCGATGACCTCGAGATAAAATATGATAAACAGACCCCCAGGATGCATGATATAGTGATTATGGTGAAGACATATGTTTCAATCGAGTAATGAAAACGCGTTATTCCTCAGATCGGCTGTATTGATCGTCGGCATCCTGCTGGCGGTGTCTTTTTTTTCTGAAGCTGATACGGTATTCGCGTATAAATCAGACGGGAAAAGGGATCCGTTTGTGCCGTTGATAGGTGTCTCGGCAAGATCGACAGCCGGCGGGCTTCGGGGGGTCATCTCGGTGGAGGAATTATTTTTGCAGGGAGTCGTAGTAGGAACGGACGGGGAAAGAGCCGCCATTATAAACGGGGAGATATTAAAAAAGGGGGACAGCATAGGCAGGTTGTCCATAATAGAAATAAATGACGGTAGCGCCATCATAGATTTTAACAATAAAAAACACACTTTGAAAATGTTCGAATAAAGCACGGGAGGAAAAATGAAAAGGTCTTCACTCAGCGGGTCGGTCACAAAGACATTGGTGTTTTATATGGTTTTTTCACTGGTATTTACGCCGCAAAGTTCTTTATCCCAGGAAAATATCACTGTATCAACCGAAATGCCGAAAAGTTCTTTGCCTGAACCCGGCAATATCACCGTTAATTTCAAGGACGTGGATGTCCTTACGGTATTGAATTATCTTTCAGAGATAAGCGGTGTGGATATTATCCCGACTCCGGGTGTCCAGGGTCTTGTCACAATGCGGCTAAGAGACAAACCATGGGAGGTGGCCCTGGATATAGTGACACGTAATTACGGGTACGCTTATTCCCAGGAAGGCGAGATCATAAGGGTTATGCCCAGGAGTATGCTGCAAACGGAAGATACTGTAACGGAAGTCCTGCCGCTTAACCATGTTATTAAAAAGATCCAGCTTGTGAAAGAAGCCGCGGAAGGAGGGGACGGCGACGGCTCGATAGCCGTGGAGGAGGAAGAGGAAGCCATTGACCAGATAATGGCGGCGGTGAATTCTATTCTCAATAAAAGCAGAGGAGAAAAAGCGACGTTTATTTCCAACGCGAACGCCATAGTTGTTACTGCTATCCCGGCTAAAATCAATGAAGTCAAGACCATGCTTGAAAAGATCGATAGAAAACCGGCCCAGGTCCTCCTGGAGGCAAAGGTGATCGAGATCGTACTGGATGACGACGAAAAACTGGGGATAGACTGGAACGCCGTGGTAACGGCATCGGGAGCCAAGAGGCCCGTTACTTTCCCCTTTACACGGACGGGTAACCTGCCGTTTTTTCCCGCTTATCAGAACGAGTTTTATCCCGTGGGTGATAACAGGGAAGTGGATTATGTTTTTCCCCAGACACCCGAGGAAGGGTCTTCCAAGTTTCCTTTCGTGGATGATGCTCTCGGATCGAGTGAGGTGCTGGCAGATCTTTTCACCATGGGGACTCTGGATTTTTCGCAGTTCCAGGCAGTGTTAAGGATGATAAACGACAGGAGTGATACGAACATACTTTCAACTCCGCGCATTACCACTTTGAACAACCAGAAAGCCACTATCAAGGTCGTACAGAAGATCATGCTCCAGAAAACACAGGAATCCGTACAGACCGCTGATGTGATAACCGTAGAGTTCGAGGAAGATGCCGATGCCCGGGAAATAGGTGTAGTGCTTACGGTCATACCCCATGTCAACGAATCCGGGGATATCGTGATCAACCTTATA
>Ga0272443_10001038_pt1 | contig 43946 bp, 26 predicted proteins | sample SSMAcet12_FD_193581 | JGI IMG/M metagenome (GOLD analysis project Ga0272443, IMG submission 193581) | Marine sediment archaeal communities from Little Sippewissett salt marsh, Falmouth, MA, United States - SSM-Acet-12 | ecosystem: Environmental > Aquatic > Marine > Wetlands > Sediment ...
CCTGGAGGATGCTGGTAACAATCACTCAGAACAAAGCGGAAGAAGCTGGCTCTTTGGTGGTGCTGGTCGATCCCAGGTATACGACTCAGATGTGCTCTGGATGTGGTATCGAAGTTCCAAAATCGCTCTCTGATCGGGTTCATAAATGTCCGCGATGTGGACTGGTAATGGACCGTGATGAGAATGCAGCGATCAACATTCTGAGACTGGGGCTACAGTCTTTGGCAAACGCCTAGATGCCCCCGACTTTAGTCGGGGGAGTAGTCACGGCAAGGGAGGAATCGGAAAGTCGACCACGACCGCTAACGTGTCTGCGGCCTTGGGATCTTTGGGCTACAAAGTAATGCAGATCGGATGCGACCCAAAAGCCGATTCCACCAGCATGCTGATGAACGGAAAGGCCGTTCCAACGATACTCGACACTTTGAGAAACGACAATGGAGAGGCTTCTCTCGATGACATGGTCTTTCGAGGTTTCAAGGGCGTTCTGTGCGCAGAATGTGGCGGTCCAACTCCGGGAGTTGGATGCGCTGGCAGGGGAATAATCGCATCTTTTGAGAAGCTGGAATCTTTGGACGCCTACGAGATTTACGAGCCTGACGTCGTCTTTTACGATGTTTTGGGTGACGTTGTATGTGGCGGGTTTGCGATGCCCCTTCGGAAAGGATATGCTGAGGAGGTTTACATCGTGACCTCAGGGGAGAAGATGTCCCTCTTTGCCGCCAAAAACATCTCCAAGGCGGTGGATCAGTTCAAAGGTCGGGGTTACGCTCAGCTGAAAGGTGTCATTCTCAACGCCCGTGGAGTTGCAAACGAGTCTGAGCTTGTGGAGAAAGCAGCTTTCGAGATCGGCACCGGAGTTGTGGCAAAGGTTCCTCGTGATCCCACGATTCAGGCCTGTGAAGACGAGAACATGACAGTGATCGAAGGGGCGCCAGACTCAGATTTGGCGAAGACTTACAGAAAGCTGGCCCAAAAAATCATGGACTAGAGTTATCCTGGGGCAAAGCCCCTTTCCTCAACTTTCGGCCAAATTGTGGCGCTTTGCCTTGATGAACCTTTTCGCCCCCAAAACAAAAAACTTTAAGTAAAATAAAATGATTTTTCCTACATAATTGCGATCCGATGCGGATCGATTGGGATGATCATCATGAATAAAATTTACAAGATCTCGGCTTTCGGCCTGGCTCTGTTGTTCACGGCGACAGCTTCTTGCGCCTTTGAAGATATCGCCGGATCGGAATTGGGTGAAGGTGACGATGGCGACGGAGACGACTGGCCTCAGTTCCACCTCGGACCTGACCACATTGGCGCCTCCCCATCAACGGCTCCCAGGACCAACCAGACTGCCTGGGTGAGCGAAGAGATAGGCGCAAAAGCGGGATCATCTCTTTCCATAGCCGAAGGGAAGATTTTCGTCAACTGCAATGATTTTTTGGTCTGTCTCGATGAGTTCACGGGGGATGCGATTTGGAACGTTTCGTGCGAACCGAACCCTTATGGGTCTTGGTCATCCCCTGCGTATTGTGATGGAAAGGTCTTCTTTTCGAACTACGAGACTCTTTGTCTCAATGCAAAAGATGGGTGCATGCTTTGGAGCTTTGAGCCGCCAAGCGGACTTGGCGCCGTCAATGGCGGCCCAGTAATTGCCGAAGGCAAGGTCATCGTCAGCGATTGGGACGGTCGCCATTATTACTGCCTCGACGAAGAGACGGGCCTTGAGATCTGGAACTTCACCGTCGAGGGGTATGCACAATCCACTCCCGCCATATCTGACGGCAGAGCGATCTTCGGAAGCTGGGAATGGAATAGTGATTGCTGTGGCCATATTCACTGCCTGAACCTGACCGATGGCGTCGAGTTATGGAACCGATCGACGGAAAACTCGCCATGTGGTTCAGCATCCATACTTGGTGACGTTGCTTACGTGACCACTTTCAGCTTTTATGGATTAGGAGATGTCTTTGCCATCTCAATGCAGAACGGCACCATAATGTGGAATGAGACGATTCAGCGAACCGACTCGACGCCCATTTCGAACCGGGGAAAAGTGTATGTGTGCAGCGGAGTTAGTGGCTTTTCCGACCTTCAGACATACTGTTTCGACGCTTCAACCGGTGATCTGATCTGGATGACGAAACCGGAAGAAGAGATCGGCGACTGGATGTGCTCGGCGGCCTATGCAGACGATTTGATTTTCGTTGGCAAAGGAGGGTTTGACGATTATGCGGGGATCTGCGCCCTCAACGCATCCGACGGCAAAGTGGTCTGGCAACATCCCCATGGAGGATCTTCTCCGGCGATTGCAGATGGGATGGTCTTTACTGTGGATGACGAGAAGGTCTACGCCTTCGGGGAGTGCTGAAAAGCCATCTCTTAATTTTTCTCTCAGATACCCCAAAGCTCGCTGCAGGTGGGCTGTTGTAATTTGGCCGCATATAATTTTTACGATATTTTTAATTTCTCCTAGAATCTTCGAGATCCTCTCTTATCCGTCGCGCCGTCTTCATCGTAGTCGATTACTATATCTGCGCTCATTCCTGCGGCAGTAAATGTCAGCATTAGTGTGCAGGCGCTCACCAAAGCCAATATTGTCAACTTGTTCATTTATCTCACCTCGTTGGATTGAGGACGGCCGTTCACAACCCGTTATATCAACCAAAGTTGATTATACTTAAGTTTAACTGATTAGCATCTCTTATGAAATTGATTGCTCAGGCATGAGGACGAAAAAACCGCATCATGTAAGTGTTTCCAATGAGGATTCTGCCGATGCGGGATCTAAATTTTATATGCGATTATGTGACCTCATCGCGTATTTTTACGGGTTTGATGCGACATATTGCAAAAAATAGGCCTGCAATATCACTCTCAAAAAAGTCCGTAATCGAAAAAGCTTATTTAGAACAACTAAACTTTAGCAACCGAATTCGCCTTAACTAAACTAAAACGGAATGACGTAAAATGAAGCTAAAGAGCATCACATCTGTATTCATCTGCCTTATTTTGCTCGCGCTCGGCGCCAATGCAGAGAGCGCGACCTCAGGTATCGAATCTGCAACGAGCTACATCCTCTCTTGCCAGAACGGTGATGGAGGATTCAGCGACACCCCTGGAGGGTCAAGCTATCTCAAGGCGACCTCAAACGCCGCGATGGCTTTAGCCTGGTCAGAGAACCTTGCTCGTGCGGATAAGGGCGACGTTCTTGCCTATTTCGAAAAAAATAGACCTGCAAACGGGTCCATCGACGGCGGCAACCTGGGCAGGTACATCATGGGCCTGGTGGCTGCAGGAGGAAATCCGCGTGATGTAGAGGGCACCGACTATGTGGAGATGCTCAAATACTGCGCAATACAACCACATGGTGGAAATCACTGGCAAGAGGCCTACATGTGCCTCGGCCTCGTCTCAGTCGGCGAATCTGGATCGAAAGAGGCCCAAGATCTCGCATCCTACCTTAGAAGCATCCAGGCCGATTCAGGCGCCTGGGTGGACACTGACGGGACAGGAATTGCGATCTGCGCCATTATAGGTGCTGGAGAATATCCAAGCTCAGATGCAATCCAGAAAGGGATAGGTTATCTTCGGGAAAAGCAGAGTGATAATGGCGGATTTCCGCCAGGTTTTACAAACGATCCTAACGCCAACAGTGACGAGTGGGCGATAATGGGCCTCAATGCTGCTGGCGAGAACATGGCAGATTGGGTCAAGAACGGAAAAAGCCCTGTAGATCACCTTCTCTCCTGCCAGCGCCCTGAAGGCGTGATCTGGTGGAAGCCAGATTCATCAGGATCTGCAGGTTTCTTCATGGAGACCACCGCCTTTGGACTGATCGCCATGGCCGGCGGTTTTCCTCCAACCTCTTTTAACTCCCACATGGTGGTCAGCAAAACCGCTGACCTCCCATTAAATGAAGATAATATAATTCATTATACAATCTGGGTGAACAACACCGGCGATTTCGACCTCACAGACGTCGTGGCTTACGACAACCTGACTTTGCAATCCGAGGACATCGGGCTTCTTGAAAAGGGCCAAAGTCACCGGTTCACAATCGAATATCTGGTTCCAGAAGACGACCTTGGAAAAACGATAATAAACTGCGTCAACGCGACAGGCATCGATCCCAGTGGCCGTCAAATAACGAATTTCGACCTAGAGATCGTGAAAACCGGCTCGGATTCGGGCATCACGGTCCAGAAATTGCCCGATCGCAGTTTAGCTGACGTGGGAGATGTCATCAACTACAAGATCTGGGTCAACAACACAGGAAACGTCTCCTTTGAGGATGTCCAAGCGTACGATAACCTGACGGACACAACTCAAGCAATAGGGCTGCTCGATCCCGGCCAAGAATACAGCTTCACAACCGAGTACGAGGTCACCGGAGAGGACCATGGAACCACAATAGTAAACAACGTCACAGTCACCGGGAAAGATCCAAAAGGCGATCTTCTCCAGGTTTCTGCAATTGCAACTGTAGAAACCGTCTCGAATCCGAACATCGAATTAAAGAAGGTAGCCGACGTCGACTTCTCCAAGGTTGGAAACGAAATCCACTACCTGATCTGGGCCAACAACACCGGCAATGTCGACCTCAAAGACGTCGATGTCAGCGATCCGCTAACAGGCCACCGAGAGGATATAGGCGCTCTGGAATGTGGCCAGAACTACACGTTCAGCACGACATATCTTGTTTTAGAGAAGGATCAAGGCACAACTCTGGTCAACAAAGTCACCGCCAACGGCACAGCCCCTCAAGGAGGCATCTGCCAAAACACCAGCGAGGAGAGCGTTGTGGTGGTCGAATCGGCGACTGTGACGCCCAGGATGATGGTGCTCGACACGACGAAAGCATCCCTCAGCCAGGACATCTTTAACGCCGAGGTTTTCACCACCACGGCCAGCGATATTTATGATCCAAATGACCCCATAACTCAAGGCCAACCTCTCACCGCTTGGGACACAATCAAGCAGAGCGGCGTCCCTTGCGAATACACTGTCTCGGCCTTGGGAATTTTCATAGATAGCCTCGCAGGAGTTGGGTCGAAGGGCTGGGGACCTGCCTTCTTTGTCGATGGAGGATTTTCTGAATGGGGTGTTTCCAGCTGTCCTGTATCGGACGGAGATCTGCTCCAGTTCATCGGTCCAAATTCACAACCAGTTGATCCCAACGATCCTGACGATCCGAATCTTGCAAAGATCCTGTGCGTGGAAGAGAATAAAGAGAATAGTACAGATCCCTATACGTTCAAGGTGGAAGAAGAGCCGGCATACAGTGCCCCTGGATCGCGCCCTCTAAGTGGTGCTACAGTACACCTGGGTTTTGAAGAGTTTGTCACTGGAGCCGACGGCCTCACCGAAGAGATCAACCTTTCTGGAGATGCCACATACTGCCTTTATGCCGAGAAGTCCGGCTATTTGGCCAGCTATTGGCTTGGCTCAACATCGCCAGAAGAAGGTGTGACTGAGATTATCTCCGGCAGCGGCGGAGATCTTATCTGCGACTTGACCGGAAGCCCCAGCCCCAAGATCGACGTCGAGATCGAAGCCAATAGAACCTCTGCCAAAGTCGGCGATAACATCAGTTATACTGTCAAGGTCAATAACATAGGCAACTGCAAGCTCACCGGTATTGCGGCCGATGACGACCTGACCGGCGAGCACAAGGAAGAAGAGTTCCTCTGGCCGGGCCAGACGTTCAGCTACAAGACCGAATATTTGGTAAAAGAGGCAGATCTTGGCAAATCTCTGGCTAACAAAGTCGTGGCCACCGGAATGCGCAGTGGAACTGCTTACACAGGTTCGGATACCTGTTCAGTAAGTGTCACTTTCATCGAAGTCGAAAAGTCTGCAAACCGGACCCGTGCCCATGTGGGCGATGTCATCGGCTACACTATAACGGTCAAGAACATAGGCCAAATGAGCCTCACCGGCGTTACCGCTTACGATAACCTCACCAACCACCACGAGGATTTGGGGACTATCGGTGCGGGAGAAAGTTGGAGTTTCAATGTTGCATACCAGGTCAAAGACGACGACCTCGGGAAGAATATAACAAACCAGGTGATCGCAAACGGTACTGCAAATAGCATACTCTTCCAGGACGTCGATGTTGCGTCCGTCAAAGTCGATCCGAACTACAACCTCGAAGTAAAGAAAACTGCCAACGTTTCTTCTGCCAGGCTGAACGATGTGATCGGGTACACCATCTGGGTTAACAACACCGGTCAATATAGCCTCGAAGACGTCCAGGCAGAGGACGACCTCACAGGTCAGATCGAGAATATAGGAACCCTCGGAGCCGGCGAAAACTTCAGCTTCACCACCTCCTATAAAGTGAACGATTCTGATCTTGGCGGTTTCATAACCAACAAAGTCACCGCCACCGGAAGAGATCCGATCGAAAACGTCTACATAAACTCCAGCACCGCCGTGGTGCGGGCGTTGCTTCCTTATGATATCGATGTCACCAAAACCGCCTCGAAGGCTGCGGCTCTTCCTGGAATGGAGATAGAATTTACGATAAACGTGACCAACAAAGGTGCCCAGGCGCTCAATCCGGTAAATGTGGTCGACTGGCTGCCTTCGGGCCTGGACTACGTGAGCGATGATCACAGCGGCATCCTTGCAGGCGATAACGTCACATGGAACCTCGGATCGATCGATCCTGGCGAATCGGTTATCATTCATCTAGTTGCAAAGGTGAACGAAAGTGCCCCGACGGGTGACCTGATCAACGAAGTCAACGCCACTTGCAACCCCTCCGACGAGGACTCTTGCACCGTGAAAATAGGCATCCAGGCTATGATAGATGCTGCAAGCCCAGGCGACGTGATCGAGATTCCCAGCGGAACCTATAACGAAGCGTTGACCGTGAACAAGCCCCTCACCTTGCGTGGCGTAGATACCGGAGCCGGAATGCCGGTAATCAAAGGCAGTGGGTACGGTAACGGCATATACTTGAAAGCAGATGGATGCGTCATTGAGAAGCTCGTTGTAAGAGACTGGAGTAACGGCATATACCTTAGGACGTCCAGCGGTAGTACCATCGCCGGCAACGAACTGCTCTCCAACAAATATGGGGCGTATCTTTATACCTCCAGCAACAACAATGAGATCTCCGGCAACACAATCATCTCCAGCGATTATAGTAGTCGTGGCATTTATTTAAGAGGTTCTTGCCGGAACACCATTTCCGAGAATGACATAAGTATAAGTGGTAGGGGAAAAGACGGCATCTTTGTCTATGGCTCCTCAAATAACAACAATTTATCGGGGAATTCCATACAGAGCGCGGGTAACGGTATCAACCTTTATGACTCCTCAAATAACGTTTTATTTGGGAATTCCATACAAGACACCGATAAAGGTATCTACCTTTATAAGAAATCTAATGCTTGTTCGGATAATGTCGTACAAAGCTGCGCCATACAAAGCTGCAAGTGTGGCATCTACATTCAGGACGCCATCGATAATTTCTTCTTCCTCAACGAGTTCATAAATAACGATGCGAACGTGGATACATACAACAACATTGCATACCAAAACTGGTGGAACTCCAAAGACAAGCTGAGCTACTCGTATAACGGTCCCAAGAGCAGCTATCTTGGGAATTACTGGCCCGACTATACAGGTGTGGATGGCGATGGGAACGGGATAGGCGATACTCCTTACGAAGTGTACACTATGAATAACGACTTCTATCCTCTCTGTATGCACTTAAGGCCTCATCTCGACGTCAACAAGACCGCCAACAGAACCGAATTTGGGCTCGGCGATCAGATCGAGTACACAATCTGGGTGAACAACACCGGAAATGCCCATATCGATAACATCCAGGCCTTCGACGACCTCACAAATGAAACCAAGGATATAATCCCTCTGGATCCGGGTGACACTTACAAGTTCACCATCTCATATACGGCCAAAGAAGAAGACATCGGAAGGGACCTGGTAAACAACGTCACAGTAAACGGCACAGATCCCGAGGGCACCGAAGTCCAGTGCTTCGGCACCGAGACCGTAAAGCCCAAATCCCGGGTTGCAATTGCTCTCCAAAAGACGGCATCGCCCGCAGGAGGCGTAAGCCAAACTGAAATCACATTCGTCATCAACTTGACAAACACCGGTGAAGCAAATCTTGGTCCTGCCACCTTGACCGATCAGCTCCCGACAGGCCTGCAATACGTCTCCGCTAACCGCTCAGGAACGCACCAGGATGGCAATGTAACCTGGGTTATTCCAACCCTCAACGTTGGAGGATCGGAATTTTTCGAGCTTGTAGCCCGCATTACTGCAGACGCAGATCCAGGCGTTCTGACCAACCAGGCTGAAGCGACGGCGAAACCGCCCCTCGGCAAAAACGCAACCGATGCCACAACGTGTAGTGTTGGGGTTTCCATCCAGGCTGCCATAGACGCTGCAACTGCGGGAGATACCATCGAAGTGCCAAGCGGCACTTATAATGAAAACGTAGATGTCAACAAACCCCTGACGTTGCGAGGCGTAGATACCGGCGCAGGAATGCCGGTAATCGATGGTAAAGGTGGTGATGTCATAACCTTGAGCGCGTCTGGATGTACCGTAGAAGGATTCGAGATAATATGTGGAGATGGTCTCTGGAGCGCCGGAATCTGGATTATAGACTCGAGCAACAACAATATCGTCACTGACAACGACATCGATAAAAACACTTACGGTTTATACATCGAGGGGTCGGAGAACACAATCACCGGAAACGAGATTTTTGACAACGAGGACTGTGGAATCTACATTTGTGACGCAATTAACAATGGGATTTATCTGAACGACTTTAGAAACAATGGGGATAATGTATATCTTGAGAATGGTGTAAATTCCTGGAACTCAGCTTCACCCCAATTCTACGTCCACAACGGCAATACCTTCTACAACTATACAGGAAACTACTGGTCAGATTACAGCGGCAAGGACACAAATGGCGACGGCATAGGCGACAGCCCACACATTCTCGGAGAATCGGACGCGGATAATTACCCGCTATGCAGCGAACAGGTCCCAATATCGATCCTCGAAGTCGAGAAGATTGCTGACGTCGGCTATGCAGGAGTAGGTCAGAAAGTTAATTACACCATCTGGGTAAACAACACCGGCGCCGTCGCTCTTACCGACGTTACGGCTAAAGATAATCGGACAGGCCACACCGAGGTCATAGGAACGCTCGGGCCAGGAGAAAACAAGAGCTTCATCATCACTTACACGATCGAACCTGGAGACGTGGGCAAGACCGTCTTCAACAAAGTTGAAGCGAACGGAACCGCTTCAGGCATCACTTACAGCGTCTTTGGTCTGGAGTCCGTGGATACGGTCATGCGTCCCAACATCGAGGTCAACAAGACCGCCAATCGAACCAGTGCATCGATCGGTGACGTGATCAGATATACGGTTTGGGTCAACAACACAGGAAACTGTGACCTCATGGGCTTTGTGGCCTACGACAACTTGACCAATCAGGATGTGCAGATTCCAGACCTGAAATATCGGGAGAACTACAACTTTAGCCTCGTGTACGTGGTCAAAGAAGACAACCTTTGCCAGCCTTTGGTGAACAGCGTCACCGTCAACGCTACCGACCTCGACGGCACTCCTTGCAGCAACTTCAGCGAGGCAATCGTAGATGTCTTAACCAATTCCAACCTGGAAGTTAATAAGACTGCGGACGTCGAATTTGCAAGTCCCGGCGATACGATCCATTACGCCATCTGGGTAAACAACACCGGAGATAGTCCTATATCAGACGTGCAAGCTTATGACAGCCTCAACTGTTCCGTCGAAAACATCGGACTTATGGCGCCCGGTGCAAACTACAGCTTCAACGTCGAATATTTGGTCAAAGAAGACGATCTGAATAAGAGCATAATCAACAACGTTACAGCAAACGGCACCGATTTTTGTGGCTACATAGTCCAGAACTCAAGCGTAGAGACGGTGGCTGCGATTCCCGATGTGAGTGACGCAATAGAATCGGCAGTGGCATACATACTATCCTGCCAGAACAACGACGGCGGATTCGGCCATAGTCCAGGTGAGCCCAGCGTCAACAAATATACCGCCCAGGCGGCGTTGGCGCTGGCCCGGACAGGCGACATCGGCCGTGCCATCAATGGCGGCAAGACTCCTCTGGACTACCTCGCAGAAAATCCCCAATCAGAGGGGGTCATGAACTATGGTGGGAACTTAGGAAGGTACGTCATGGGCGTTGTGGCCGCTGGAGGAAACCCCTATGACGTGGGTGGAGAGAACTACGTCTATAAGCTGAAAGTTGAGGTAGGAAAAGGGCTTCAGTCCAGCTATTTCTCAGATGCGCTCTTGCTTCTTGGACTTGCAGCCGCAGGCCAGGAAAACTCTCCAGAGGCCCAAGGTTTCTTGACATTGCTTAAGCAAAAGCAAACTTCTGAGGGCAGCTGGCTCAACGACGTGGACTCAACAGGGCTTGTCGTCTGCGCGTTGATAGCATGTGGCGAAGATCCGTCTTCAGATCCAGTACCGAAGGCGATAACCTGGCTTCGTGGCGTCCAGAACGACGACGGAGGATTTCCGCCAAACGGCGGAGGAGGTAGCTGGTCTACTAGCAGCAACACCAACAGCGATGGATGCGTCATCATGGCGATCAACGCTGCTGGAGGCAATCCGACAAGTTGGGCCAAGAACGGAAACACGCCGATCACTCACATGCTGACGTGCCAGCAGCCAAGCGGCCAGATCTGGTGGAAATCTGACGATCCAGGAAACGCTGGTTTCTATATGGCCTGTACTGCCTACGGGGCGATAGCCATGGACGGCGGATGCTTGCCCACCGTCAAGATGTCCCAGATCCCGCAGATGGACCCCAATATCGAGGTCAAGAAGACCGCCGATGTCAAGTCTGCCAGCGTGGGCGATACAATCCATTACACTATCTGGGTTAACAACACCGGCAACACTTACCTCAACGATACGAGAGCGTTCGATAACCTCACCGGCGAGGCTGAAGATATCGGGCTTCTTGCTCCCGGCGAGAGTTTCAGCTTCGCTGTGTCCTATCAGGTAAAGGAAGAAGATCTCGGCAAAGTCGTGGTCAACGAGGTAACAGTGAACGGCACCTACAATGAAACCCTTTATGAAGACATCACCACGGAGAGTGTGGCGGTCAACCTGAGCACAATTGCTGGCTTCGTCTGGGAAGATCTGAATGAAAACGGCATCCAAGATCCTGACGAATTCGGTCTCGGAGTTGAAGGCATCTCGATCGGTCTCAAATCCGCCAACCCAGGAGATGTTATAGATAACACCAGTTCCGACGGTAACGGAACCTACGGATTCTATGGCCTGAAATCTGGAGATTACGTAGTAGAGTTCGAGCTACCTGTTGGTTATTCCATCACCTTAAAGGATCAAGGTGGCGACGATGAGAATGACAGTGACGTCTGCCAAGGCAGCGGCTGCACAGATGTCATCCACCTGGAGGAGGCCGCAACCGAAAGCTCATGGGATGAAGGGCTCTGTCCCGATCCTGACCTCAACGTGACCAAAAACGCAAGCAAATCAGAGTACAAACGCGGCGACGAAATCACCTACAACATATCCATCTGCAACGAAGGTCCTGGGCCTGCCACCAACGTCGTCGTGGAGGACATATTCGACAAAGAGGTGGAATTCGTCTCGGCATCGCCAATGCCCGACTCCGACGGAGCCTGGAGGTTCGATGTGATCCCTGCAGGGGATTGTGTAAACATAAACCTTGTAGTAAAGATACCAAAGCAAGAACTGGAGTTCGGGATGGACCAGGGCGTAAGGGGCGAAGGCTTCGTAAACGTTGCGGACGACTACTCGACTACGCTTCAGCCTTACGTCATAACCAACCACGTCTACGTCACCTACAGCACCTCACAAGATGAGGTCAAGACGGCCTCAGATTGCGAAAGCGTGACGGTGCTTGGTGATCCCGGCACGGAACTTGACACCCGTGAGCACGGAAGCGGCACCTACGAGAGCGAAGAACAGGTCAGGATGAGAACTGAGAACAAGTCGATCTCGATGGACAAGGACATGGCGGCTGCCTACAAGCCCACGACCCTCGGCCTTTACAACAACCGCACCGTCGAGTACTCGTCTAGGTGGACCGAGGGTGCCTGCGCCAAGAACCGGATAACTGGAGCCTCGATGAGCGAACAGTACCGGCACGCCACCGCGATCGACCGCGAATCCCGCTTAGATCTCGACAAGAACGAAACGACGATGGAGTTCAACACGGAGTTTGAAGGCATGGGCCATGTCGGTGTTCTCAAGAAGTCAAAAACCGATGCATCGGCCCAAAGCACTCCCGTTTTCGAGCTTCAGGAGGATTACACCGGAAGCTTCAGGGTTCAGGAGAACGCAGACGAGTACGGCACCAGCGTGACCTTTGACAAATTCGCCTCGGGAACCGGTTTCGTCGCCTCTGATAAACGGGTGAAAGAGAACCAAAGGTCCTACGAGTATGGTACAGGCACCTACGAATCCGAGGAGATCATCAGGACCTCCACCAACTACATTGCCAAAGACATAAGCCTCGAACATCGTCCTTCGAGCTTCAAGATAGACGGAAAGACAGTGACTGACCAGTCCATGAAATGGAAGGAGGGAATCTGGTCCAAGAACCCGAGCACGAGCCTCATCGGCGAAGAGTATACCAGCATTGATCGCCTGGAGAAGGAAACTGTTGCCAAAGGCTTGAACGAGATGGACACTGAGGCTGAGTTTTCTGGCAGGGCAAGGTTTAGAACGATCATGCAAAGCGGCAGTTGGTCGTCAGGTGGTGGCCCGATTTATATCAGTGGCATTAGCCTCACCGATGAGTGGGTCAAGATAACCAATCGTGGTGACAAAGGTGTAAACATGATCGGCTGGAACCTGTCAGACGATGATGGGCACAGTTGGCAGTTCCCATATTTCATCCTGAATCCCGGAAAATCAGTAAAGGTCCACACTTTCAAAGGGACAAACACCACTACGGATCTGTACATGGGTCGAGAAGCCTCAATCTGGAATGACAAAGGCGACTGTGCCATCTTGGAAGATGCCAACGGTAACCTAGTTGATAAGAGTTCCTCAGAGGTTGACCTGCCTTATGAGATCGATCTCGATGAGGAGTACTGGGGAGATTACTCGATTGAGCGGCATGTGCTCTTGGAAAGTGTGCCCAAGTACGAGCACCCCCACCTATCGGCGGAGAAGTCAGGCGAGGTATTTTACGAATCTGACAAGATCTTCACAAGGTACAACATATCCTTGGAAAACGACGGCAACCGATCCCTAGGACCTTTGGTTGTCAAAGATCTCTTCCCGCCCGGTGCAGAGTTCATAAACGCCTCTGAACGGCCTTCTGAACTTTCTGACGAGAGCGCCGAATGGACCTTCTTGAACCTTGGAATCGGCGAGAGCCTCAGCATCACGCTTTGGTTCAATGTGACCGACTACCGCGGAGATGAGATCGTGAACAGGGTTGAGGCCTCAGGAGGATACAACGGAGACGTGACGAGGGCCAGTGCCTTCTCTGCCGTTGAGATTGACTGGCTGAAATGCTGCGAAGATGCGTTGGTATCAGCGACCAAGACCGGTGAAGTGGACCCGAACGCGCCGAACATCGTTATTTACACACTTTCGGTTCAGAACTTGGATGCGACCACCAAAGTCGCCGAGGTTATCGACATCCTTCCGGCAGGCATGAATTTCCTCAACTCTTCGGTTGGTCCCTCTTCAGTCGAGGGGAGCAGGGTCACCTGGAACCTGATAAATATTGATCCCTTCGAGACCAAGACAATCGTCTACAGGGCGGAGGCCCTCTGGAGCGGAAAGTTCCTGAACCGGGCCGTGGTTGATGCAAGGTCTGTTGACGGGTCGAGCACCCCGCCGGTTTACGCAAACTCCATCGTCGAAGTTGGAGAGTTCGAGGGCGAGGTTCCGTTGTCGGGATGGCAGCCGCCAGACTGGGGCTTTGAGCACATTTGGTATCCAAACAACCTCACCTGCGAGGAGATATGCGACCTATGATGGACGATCGTCGCCATTTTTTTTGGATCTTCGTAGCTCTTCTGCTATGGGCCGATTCATGCGATGCTGCGGACTGGCCACAGTTTCAGCGAGATGCAACCAAATCCGGTCTTTCCTATGATAGCATGCCCACCGACCCCGTAATCATTTGGTCTGCAGACCTTCAGAGCGTGGACGTCCAGCCGATAATATCTTCTGGCATGATATACGTTCTTGCAGGAAACGGCACTCTCTGGGCCTTGGACGAGGTGACTGGCAAAACGATCTGGAAATCTCAGATGGCGGGAAGGACCTTTCAGACCTCGACTCCTGCCTGTGATGGCGAGAGAATCTACGCGGCCACTGATTCTGGTGATCTTGCAGCCTTCGATGTCCGAACTGGCCGGGTGATCTGGACTCGTCATCTGACAGAGAACAGGTTTGAGTGTCCCGTGACCTATTCAGACGAGAGGATCTACCTCGGCGAAAGCATAGCTTACGGCAAGAAATTGAAGCGGTACTTTTCCTTTGATCCTGATGGTAACGAATGTTGGAACGTCACAAGGGTGACGAGCGGTTATCTTTGGGATGGCGCTTGTGTTGTGGGCGACTTCGCGGTTTGGGGTGACAACGACGGCGTGCTTTTGAGCGTGAACCGAACTGACGGGATCGTCGTCGACGTTCTGGACCTGAAAGATGAATCTAGGATCGGCTTTGCCAAAGAGGATGCAGGCCGCATCCGATCGTCGGTCTCCTGGAAAGACGGGTACATCTACACTTCGTCAGAGTACTCGTTGGACATTGGTTATGCCTGGAAGATCGGCTTTAATGAAACGACAGGTCTTTTCGAAAATGACGGCTGGGGTACGGCTGTGGGTTTTAGCACTTCCACTCCTGCGGTCTACAATGGCAGGGTCTATCTTGGTGTGGGTGAGCATGGTCAGACAGGTGAGCTGGCTTGTTTGGACGACTCCAGCGGCGATGTGATCTGGTCGTATCAGCTGGACGGCGGGGTCAAGTCGTCTCCTGCTCTATCCGTGGCTGGCGAGCGGGTCTGCATATGTTTCGTCACCGCCAAGGTCAACACTTCTGCATACTGCCTTGAAGACACGGGAACAGAGGGGCGAATGGTCTGGTCCTTCAACCCGCCAGACAAAGGGTACGCCGTTGGAAGCGTTGCCATCTCGGGTGGATCCGTCTATTTTGGGACCGATAATGGCATCCTCTATTGTCTGTCCGATGGGGTGGGATGCGAAGAACGTGAAGCGGAATAGACAGGCAGGCGGGAAGGCCCAGTCAACGCCCTCGATATCTGACGGCGATGAGATCTTTGGAGACAGAAAGCGACGACTTGGCGGGCACGTTTATAGTCGAGAACCAATCAGTCTCATCTAATTGGTTTTCGGCTGTGGTTCTCGACCTTTTTCTTATACGGGCTTTTGGCGCCATCGATCGATGCTGCTAATTGGAATCGGGTTCTTGCAGTCGCCACATAAAAACAGAAGGGGAATTGTGGGGCTGGATGTGAGCGAGATTGCGCCCCAATACGATAACATCGAGGCCGCTCTTCTGGGCGCCAAATTGATCTAAGAGTCAATCCTTGTCAAGGTGGTGCGGTGGTGACCTCCTACCGAAGTGCAAAACTTGTTTTCGCTCTTGACAATAATTTTTTCTTGGTAACTTGTTCTTGGCGCTAATATCTGAGGAGTGCACCAATGCCACCATATCGGAGATAGGAAAGGCAAGGAGTTCTCTTGTCCCATATGTGGTTGGAGTGGGGATGCAGACTTCAACGGTGCAAAGAACATTGCTGATCTTGGGGCTGTTGTAAACCAGCATGGAGGCCCGGGATTGTTTTGCTTAATCGAGGCAGAAAAAGTTCCAGGGCTACAGAAAGCCCCCTCTTTAGAGGGGGGTAGTTTACACCACACAACGAGCAAAACCTATATATAATGTATCTTTTAATGCAATACAGTACTAAATTGTACATCAAAGTTGGTGGTCTATCGATGAATATCGCAGAGACGGCAAATCCCGGTACCAAGTTTGGAAAGTACGGAGGGCAGTTCGTCCCCGAAACTTTGATGCAGCCCCTAAAAGAGCTCGCCAAGGCCCATGAAACGCTCAAAAAAGACAAAGCTTTCAAAACCGAGATGGCAAGGCTTTTGAGCACCTATGCAGGAAGGCCAACGCCCCTTTACGAAGCAAGGTCCCTTTCTGCAGAGATGGGGCTCAAAGTTTACCTGAAAAGGGAAGACCTCGTCCATGGCGGCGCGCACAAGCTGAACAACGTTCTCGGCCAGGCCCTTATCGCAAAGAAGATGGGAAAGACCAGGCTGATCGCCGAGACCGGTGCTGGCCAACATGGGGTTGCTACAGCAATGGCAGGTGCGTGTCTGGGCCTTGAAACAGAGGTCTACATGGGCGAAGTGGATATCGAGCGCCAGAAGATGAACGTCTACAGGATGGAGCTGATGGGCGCAAAGGTGATACCGGTATCTACCGGATCAAGGACCCTCAAAGACGCGATCAACGAAGCCATGAGAGACTGGGCCGCCAGCTACGAGTATACTCATTATCTCATGGGAACCGTTGCGGGGGCCCATCCCTATCCCTCTCTCGTAAGAGAGCTCCAAAGCGTCATCGGAACCGAGACAAGAGCCCAGATTTTGGAAGTTGAAGGAAGGTTGCCGGATTCTGTCGTCGCATGTGTTGGCGGCGGGAGCAACGCCATGGGCATATTCTCCGGGTTTTTGGAAGATGGGGTGGATCTCATCGCTGTTGAAGCTGGAGGAAGGGGTATGACCAAGACCAACAAGATCGCAAACCACGGAGCTTCACTTAAGATGGGTGAAGAAGGAGTCCTGCACGGTGCCCTCACCAAGATACTCCAAGACCCCCACGGCCAGATACTGGAATCCTACTCGGTGGCAGCAGGCCTCGACTATCCAGGCGTTGGGCCTGAGCTTGCCCATCTGGTGGAAGTTGGCAGAGTCAAAACCGGCACAGCAGATGACGAAACCGCCCTCGAAGGCTTCAGGCAGCTATCTTGTCTGGAAGGAATAGTTCCTGCACTGGAGTCATCGCATGCTATCGGCTATGCCTTGCAAAATCCCGAATACCTGGGAGATCTTGCCATAATCAATCTCTCGGGCCGGGGCGATAAAGACCTCGCTACGGTGATGAAACACGAAAGAGGTGAGAAGAGATGAAGCTTGCCGAAGCTTTCCAGAACCGGCCCCTATTGATCGCCTACATCTGCGCAGGAGATCCCGCACCAGAGGCCACTCCAGAGATTGTGCGACTCTTGGCAAAAGCGGGTGCAGACGTCGTGGAACTGGGCCTTCCCCATTCTGACCCCATAGCAGATGGCCCCGTGATCCAGTCTGCAGCCCAGAGGGCGATCGATGCTGGAATGAACACGGACCTATACTTCGAGGCGGCTTCTCAAGCAGATGTGAACGTTCCTCTCGTCTTCATGGGCTACTACAACATGATTTACAAGAGAGGGCTCGACAGGTTTGCCCGAGACTGCGCTTCTAGCGGGATTTTCGGGATGATCGTTCCGGATCTGCCACCTGAGGAAGCAGGCCCCCTCAAAAAGGCATGCTCGAGGGCCGATGTGGACCTGATATACCTGGTAGCGCCAAACACGCCTTCCGAGAGGATTCCTCACGTAGCGAGCCAGAGCAGTGGTTTCGTCTACTTGGTCGCCCGTTCTGGAGTTACAGGGGCTCAAAAGGAGGTGCTGAACTCTACAAAGGAACTGATCTCCCGAGTCCAGACCGACCTTCCCAGGGCAGTGGGCTTTGGTATATCGACACCTCAGCAGGCTGCAGAGGTCGTCAGGGCTGGGGCTGATGCTGTCATCGTAGGTTCTGTGTGTGTGGATCTGATTGCCAAAAACGATCTGGAGGGGCTAGAAACCCTGATCCGAGATATGAAGGCAGCAATGGAAACGGTTGCAAAAGAGGCCGCAGAGACTAAGGTTCAGTTAGCAGCGCCGATTTGAACCTCCGCGTAGAAAAAAGGGCGGCGGTGGTGATGACTCCGTTTGATCTCCCCAGAAAGGGATGGATGGGATCCAAGTCAGATCCACCGAGCTAAGCTCCTGAGGTCAGCTCTTGCGTTTGGACTTGAGGTAGATGATCACAATCAAGATCAGGATGAGAAACAGGATCAAAGGCAACAGACTTCCAGAGGACTCTTCGTCGTCTTCATCTTCTTCGTCTGCTTCTTCCTCATCGTCAGCTTCATCATCCGAATCCTCCTCGAGCTCTTCCTCGATGGGCTCGAGGATGTCATTATTATCATCATCATCATCATCATCATCATCGATGTCGATCTTCTTTTTCGCGCTGTGAACGACCCCTGCACCGGTGATGGCCCCTGCGGCGGCTGCGGTTTTTGAGGACGCTGAAGATCCAAAGGATGTGCTGGACGACTTCGAAAACCCGCTCGATCCGCTGCTTCGCTTGGCATCGGCGACTCCTGCACCTACGAGAAGCGTTATGCAGAATATGGCAAACAGAATGGCAAAAACTGGTTCTTCGCTGTTTCCTGTGGGTAAGATAAATCCCTGGAAGATTGACTCGCCAGTGATGTGTGTTTGGGACCACATGGATTCAACTAGAAATCGTTGTGCATCACGGTTGACTGCTTTAGAGATGGACTTGATAGCAAGACAGATGTATCACGAGTTGTTTAACTAGTGTTAAGGCCACCCACACAATATAGCGAAGAGCCCAAAACCTTTTCTCATGAGAACATCTCCTCTGCCAAGAGGAACGCAGCTATCTGTTATAAGTTTGCTCTGGCTCAGAGTCTGCGCTTTTTCCGTGACTCTTTGATGCAGAAAAAATGTAGTTGAGAGCCAATCGGACGAGACGAATTGGCCCCCTTTTTGAGGATGTAAGATGGCTTATCGACGAGTCTGAATGTGGCAGCGCCAAATCTCAAGCACTTACGGGTCTGAAAGATGCCTAGATAGAACCAGGAATCCCCGTTTCACTCCCTTCGTAATGGCGAAGGATCTTCCAAACGGCCTGTTCGAAGGCGTCTGCAGTCTTGGATCGAGATTTCAAGATGAAAGGAGTTCCACGGTCACCGGTCTCACAAATCTCAGGATCTAACTCGATCTTTCCAAGGAATGGTACGCCCATCTCTTGGGCAGCCTTCTTTCCGCCGCCAACCTTGAAGAGATCTATCGATTTTCCGCACTTGGGGCAGGTGAAACCGCTCATGTTCTCTATTATACCCAACACAGGAACGCCTAGCGATCTCGACATATCTATCGCCTTCTTGGCGTCAATTAGGGCAAGATCCTGAGGAGTGGTGACGACAATGGCCCCGTCGGGCTTGAGAATTTGGGCAACGCTCATGGGCTCGTCACTGGTTCCGGGGGGCAGGTCAACCAACATGTAGTCTAGCTCGCCCCATACCACTTTTTCGATGAACTGTTTCAATGCCTGCATCTTCAAGGGCCCTCTCCACACGATGGGGTTGTCCTTGTCCACAATGAGCGCCATCGATGTCACCTTTATTCCGCCCTCCGCACCGATGGGAAGTTCCAGGGGGCGGATGGTCTTGTCCGCTTCGCCCATCAGGGACTTGTCCTCGATGTTTAGCATCTTGGGAACGTCAGGGCCGGTGATGTCGGCGTCGAGGAGGCCCACTTTCTTCCCGTAAAGGGCGAGGCTGAGGGCGAGGTTAACCGAGACCGTAGTCTTGCCAACGCCACCTTTGCCGCTCATAATCATTATGCTGTGTTTTATCTTGTTTTTAGGGGATTCTGGCATGATATCAACTTCCGAAGCTGTACCTGGCATTATGGCATTCTCATTTATAATACCGTGACGCCATCGAAAGGCGCTCTTGATTTGTCGAATACCCCGCAGCTTGCTGCGGGGATGAAAGGCAAATAACCGACTTAAGGTTGATATGTGTTATCAGGATTGATGATGGAGTTGAGGCGTGCAAACCATTGTGTTTACAAAATAAGATATCACATGGTATTATGTGTGAAATATAGAAAGAAGCTTCTTTTAGATCCTGATTTGGTCAAACATCTAAAAAATACGTGTCTTAGGATTGGAGAAAGATATTGGTTCGAGTTTGATGCTATCGGTACTGATGGAGATCATGTGCACATTTTTGTAGGATCTGAACCGAAATATGCCCCCTCTAGGGTAATGCAGATAGTCAAAAGTATTACAGCAAGAGAATTATTCAAAGCCCATCCTGAAATAAAAAAAGAGCTTTGGGGTGGCGAATTTTGGAGCGATGGTGGTTATATTGGCACGGTGGGTGACGGTGTAACTTCAGAGATTGTCCGCAACTATATTGAACAACAGGGTGATCCTGAAGAAAAAGAAAGCTACAAACAATTGGAACTGTTTGAATTCGAGTAACGTAGCGGCGGCGCGAATCATGCCCCGCTGCTTGCAGCGGGGTGCGCCGCCGCAATTTGACTGGCCAAAAGGACTTGGGATCCGTAACGAAATGTGTAGTCGAGAACCAATTAGATGAGACTAATCGGTTCTCATGAGGGTGGTGTTCTACGATATGGACCTGCCAAATCTCAAACTCTTACGAATTTGAAATTTGCCTGAGAGCCGCTTTCAACTTGAAGCTGGGTTGCAGACAAAGCAAAATGCCCTTATTTTCCAGGTGTCCTCTAGAATTCGGTTCAGAAGGGGCTCGTCACTATTAAATATGTCAGATTCTATTAAGTTATGCTGAGGTGTGGTAAATTGAGGACTTTTGTCACCCCGAAGGTGGTGATCAGCAAGTGCATCGAGTTTGAACCCTGCCGCTACAACGCTCAGATAATCGCAAGCGACTTCGTCAAGATGCTCAAACCTCATGTGGAGTTTCTCCCGGTTTGTCCAGAGTCTGAGATAGGCCTTGGGGTTCCGAGAGATGCCATCAGGCTCGTCGCGCTCCAGGAAACGACCAGGCTGATGCAGCCCAAAACCGGTCGGGACGTCACCAAAGAGATGAAGAGCTTTGCCCAGGATTTCCTCTCATCTCTCGGAGGGATTGACGGCTTCATACTGAAGGCAAGCTCGCCCACATGTGGTATCAGGAACACTAAGATCTATCCGGGAATCGAAAAAGTTGCCCCCATATCGAGGACCGCGACGGGGTTATTTGGCGATGCCGTAATTGAGCGTTTTTCACGCTTTGCCATAGAGGACGAAGGCCGCCTCAGAAATGCGAGGATAAAGGAACACTTTCTAAAAAGGCTATTTACCCTTGCCAGATTTCGAGAGCTTAAGGCCACCCCTTCTATGAAAAATCTTATAAATTTTCACAAAGAGAACAAGTTCCTTCTCATGTCTTACAACCAGGCCGAGATGAAAGTCATGGGCAACATAGCAGCGAACTCGGATCAAAAGCCCATATCTGAGCTGATCAAAGATTACGAAGCTCACCTTTTGAAAGCCCTTTCGAGAGCTCCAAGGTACACTTCCAACATAAACGTGCTCATGCATGCTCTTGGTCACTTCTCAGACCGACTCAACGATGGCGAAAAGGCCATGTTCCTGGACATGTTACAAAGGTACCGAGAGGGCAAAGTCACCATATGTCCTGCAACGACCCTCCTTAAAGCTTGGATAGTCAGGTTCGACGAGGAATATCTGAGAACCCAGACATTTTTCGAGCCTTATCCTCAAGATCTCATGGAGATCGATCCCATATCCTCTCACAAGGGACGAGACCTCTGGTAAGTCTCAGCAAAGCCTGTCTGGAGAGCATTTTGTTGCTGTCCTCAGAGCTGAATGTTTAAAATATTTCGAATTTTTGACGGGCGCGGGCGAGACCTCAAACCCTGAGATCGCGTTTCAAATCTCGCCTTCGCTCTTCAGTCCCACGATCTTTTCCACCTCTGCTAGCTTCCAGATCAAAGACCTCTCCTCTTCGACTATGGACTCAATGGGATCTTGGGGTGAATGTCCAAGCGCGGTCATGATGTTTTTGGAAAGGTTTTTCCCTTTGATCAGGTTCATGAACCGTTCCCTGATGGCCCTCTTCTCGTCAGGGTTGGAAACCTCGACCAGTTTTCCCCTCAAGGTTACAAACTGGTAGCGGGATAGATCAGGTGCGTATCGTTCCACTTCCACCGAGACGTGAGGATCTTGCTCGAAATGGCGAATCTTCTTGCCGTACTTTGTGGAGAGAAAGTACATGAACTTTCCATCAAAGACGTACACGAAAGGCGCAACGTAAGGATATTTATCGCCCTTGAAAGCTATCCTGCAAACGTGTTCGTCTTCGATCAACCGGTCGTATTCGACCTTCTTCATGCCTGGAATCTTCACAACATTTGCGATCTTCATAAACACTTCTCCAAATAAATTTATGATTTGGTGATATTATAGAATGGATCCTAACGAGGTATTAAGCTAACGTTTTTGTTGTTGGCCCTTCTATAGACATAGCTCCTCTTCCAAACCCAAGCTAAATTGAACCCAAAGCTTCGTATTCCTGGCGGAACATCAACCGTATGCTGGGACTCTACCAAATGTATCGTTAAGCACTACATCCTCTTCTTTCGGGCGAAAGTCTCTTCCGTGCGGGATATTGCAGGAATCAAGAGGTCCTCGCCCGCATGATATCCATACAGCTCCTCAAGCTCGGTTGCGATCGAGTGCATGATGAGCGTGTTCGGTATGTCGAGGGGGCAAAGTTCTTCGCACTGGCCACAGTTGACGCAGGAATCTGCCACATGGGCGTAACGCGCAAGGTGAAACTCCAACCCAGGTGGAACTTTTCCAAGATCTGCTGTGAGGTAAGGATCCTTGGAGCCGAAGAGGACTGGGCATACCTCGATGCAGGTGTAGCACTTTATACAGCGAGATGTCTCTTCGATCACCAGGCGGAGACGTTCTTTTGCCGACATCAACGGCTCGAAGTCCTTCCGTCTCCATTCTTCTGAGAGATCCTGGATCAAAGCCTCTCTTTTTCTCCGAGAGTCTGCGCACTTTGGACCTGGGCGTCTCGTCTCGATAGATCCTGCCACCGTGGCTTTGTTTATCAGATTTGCACCCTTCTCGCTGCACACCTCGACGAAGGTTGCCTTTCCTGCCATCTTGGGGATCACGCCCCAGTTGCCGCATGCAAGATCTACCTGTCTTGGGATCTTCATCTTGCAGCGCTTGCAGTTGCTCCGCCTTCCGTATCCTTCGTCTTCGAGCTTTGGGATCGAGATACCCTCTTCGATCCCGTCGTGCTCTATGAAAAAGCGCCCCTTTTCGATCGTCTCTCTCGTCACAGATCCAGGATCTTTCAGCCCGAACTTCTCTGAAACGATCCTTCTTGCCATGGAAGATGTTATTGAGCCGCCGCAGTTCAGCCCGATCATGAAGACGTTTTCGAGTTCGACGAGGCCTCTTTTCGCCTGCTCGTAAAGGCCCATGACATCGCAACCTTTGAGAACGGCGGCGACCTTCATCTCCTTTGCGCCGTCGAGGTATTTTTCGAAGAACTTCGATAAAAGGAGCGTTCCGCAATGCATAGACCCTGAAGTTTCTTCGACTTCGTCAGGATCTGTGATCAATGTGGGCCTCGGATCGTAGATGTCGTACCCTCTTTTTACCGCAAGAACTGCGTCCACAGTTCCGCTTTCGAGCGCGAACTTGAGCAGCGCAACGACTGCACCACCTGATTCGCCTCGTTCCAAAATATTTTGATCCCTCGCCCAGGCGTAGAGGAGAGCACCCTTCGAGATCGTCGTTTCGATCTTGCTCATCTCTGTCATCTTTCAGGCCTCCTTCTTTTCGATTCTCACTGCACATGCCTTGTATTCGGGAATCTTTGCGATCTCGTCGAGAGCATCGTTCGTCAAGAGGTTGGCCGCACATTCCTTGAAGTGAAAAGGCACGAAAACCTCTCCTTTCTTGATGTCTTCTGTGACCTTTGCGGGAATCTCTATCTCGCCCCTGCGAGAGGATGCGAAGACCAGGTCGCCGTTCTCGATCCCGAGCTCTTTTGCATCTTCGGTGTTTATCTCGACCCAGCCGGTTGGAACTTCTCTTGCCAAAGTTTCTGAACGGCGGGTCATGGTGCCTGTATGCCAGTGCCAAAGTGACCTTCCGGTCGTGAGGATCATGGGATAATCTGAATCTGGAACCTCTGCGGGGGGTTTCCATTCGGCAGGTGAAAAGATGCCGAGGCCATCTGCTGTGGCAAACTTTTCGGCGTGCAATATCTTAGTTCCAGGGTGTGTCGGGTCAGGGCAGGGCCACTGGAGGCCATCTGGATTTTCCAGCCGTTCATAACTCATCCCAGCATAAGAGGGCGCAACCTTTGCGATCTCGTCGAATATCTCGGATTCGTCCCGATAGGAAAACTTGGATCCGTGTCCCATCCGATCTGCAAGCTCGCAGATGATGAGCCAGTCGGGCTTTGCCTTTCCTGGCGGATCTACTGCCCTTCTCAACTTCTGGACTCGTCTTTCTGTGTTGGTCTGGGTGCCGTTCTTCTCGGCATAGCAGGCCGAAGGCAAAACCACATCTGCAAGCTCGCATGTATCGCTCAAGAATATGTCCTGGACCACGAGGAACTCCAGGTTTTCGAGCGCCTCTTTCACGCGGTTCAGGTTGGGATCTGAAAGCATGAAGTTTTCACCCATGACGTACATGCATTTCAGATTCTTTCGGGAGGCAAGGTCGTCGATCATTTCTGTTACTGTGTAGCCGACTTTCGGCTCTGCGATCTTTTCGACGCCCCAGATCTTCATGATTTTTTCGCGAACCCCAGGATCTGTGAACTTTTGGTACCCTGGAAAGACATTTGGAAGGCAGCCCATGTCACAGGCTCCTTGGACGTTGTTTTGACCCCGCAAAGGATTGACGCCGCTTCCGGGTTTGCCCAAGTTTCCGGTGAGCATAGCGAGGTTTGCGACCGATTTGACGTTGTCAACGCCCGTGGTGTGCTGGGTTATTCCCATCGAGTAGAGAACAGCGCAAGGCTTCGATTTTCCTATCCATTCGGCAGCGGTTGAAAGGTCATCTTTGGAGACGCCAGAGATCCTAGAGACGCGCTCAAGATCGTAGTCGTCTCTCATGACCATCTCTTTCATCGCCTCGTAGCCTTTCGTCCTCTTCTCGATGAATTCTCTGTCTTCCCAGCCGTTCTCTATGATGTGGCGCATCAGCCCGTTGAGAAGGGCAACATCAGTTCCAGAATACATCGCCAAATGCAAATCGGCCTCTTTTGCCGTCGGGGTGCGCCTTGGATCTGCGTAGATGATCTTTGCACCCCTCTTCTTTGCGAGCACGATTCTCCTTCCGATCAATGGGTGCTGCTCGAAGGTGTTGCTCCCGATAACGAAGATGCACTCTGCTTCCTGAAGGTCCTGGATAGAGTTCGTCATGGCGCCAGAGCCGAACACCTGGGCGAGCCCTGCAACCGTCGAGGAATGGCAGAGCCTTGCGCAGTGGTCTATATGGGGCGTTTTCAGGACCAATCTTGCGAACTTTTGCATGAGGTAGTTTTCTTCGTTCGACGTTTTCGCAGATGAAAGGCAGGCGCATTCTCCTGGCTTGCAGGATCTGAACTTCTCTACTATGAGTTCGTAAGCTTCGCTCCAGGTGACCTTCGAAAAGACGCCGTCCATCTTTATGAGCGGCTCTTTGAGCCGGTCTTCGCTGTGGACGAACTCGTGGGCGTATCTTCCCTTCTGGCAGAGCTTGCCCTCGTTTACGGGCGCCCTGTGCCAGGGCTCGATTCCGACGAGCCTTTCGTCTTTGACCGCCAAAAGAAGGCCGCAACCGGTCCCGCAGTAAGGGCAGGTGGTGGGAACGAACCTAACTGAGATAGGTGGTTTGTGAGATGCAGACGTGGTATCCCCTCCGAAGACCATATAGTTAAATTATGCTGAAAGTACATCTATCTTTTGCCGAAGCTTTCACATCCTGAAGAAAAAAATTATTCTCTTGGAACGAAAGGTTATACCCTTTGAAATACGCCCACATTCCATGAACAACCGGCTGATCTACCTTCCGTTCGGCCTTGCGGCGATCATAGCTCTAATCCTGCTGCTCTGGCTGAGCGTGACAGTCCTTTTCCTGGGTGCGCTCAGCACCGCTTTTACAAAAATCGGATTCTCCTGGTCGGACGCCCTTCTCTTGCTCCTTGCAACCTTCATCGGCGCCGGCATTAACGTTCCCCTCTTCACCCTGGAGTCGAAGGTCCCGGTGGTGACAGACAAGCTCGTAAGGGGCTTTGGAATGGTCTACAGGGTTCCTGTTGTGGAAACCAGAAAGAACCAGACCACCATCGCCATCAACATCGGTGGAGCCGTGATACCAATCCTGGTGTCGGCCTACCTACTGAGCTGTTTCCCTCAGGCTTTCCCCTACGTTTTGATGGGAGTTGTGATCGTTGCCATCGTCACATACAAGGTTGCAAGGCCCATCAGAGGGGTTGGAATTGCAACGCCGATATTCGTATCGCCAGTCGCCGCAGCCCTGAGCGCTCTCGTATTGACGGCGGCCTTCTGCCCTGGCCATCACGAGTGCCTCTTTGCCATCGCCTATGTTGGAGGTGTCCTTGGAACTCTGATTGGAGCTGACCTTCTCAACCTCAACAGGATCGCCGACCTTGGCGCGCCGGTTGCCAGCATCGGCGGTGCTGGAACTTTCGATGGCATATTCATGAGCGGAGTGATCGCGGTCCTGCTGGTCTGAGATTTTTACACAAACTGGCCTTGGCCTGAAGGCCAGGGCGCCCTGCCTCGTTTTCAGAACCGGTGCGACAGAGATGGTGCTAGCTATAGCTTCTTCTCGTTCCCAACCATCCTGAAGATGGAACAGAGCTGAGTTGCTCTCGGATCCGTTCAGGGAGTACCAGACTTCGTAATCGCCTCTGAACGCGGTCTTTTTTAGCGATCCAGTATCTTCACCTTTATGAGATCTTTCAGCTTCTCCTCGGTTTCAGGCGAAGTTTCGGGCTTGTTGTACATTGTACACCTGGAAGGCATGGGTATCAATCCCTCATCGAGCAATGTGTAGTGGACTTCGTCCATGTCCATCTCGCCTTCCACATAGCTTCTCAAGATCTCTCTCGCCTCAAACTGCTCTTTTTGCCCCAGGGTCTCGAACTGCTCCGCCAACTTCTCGATCTGTTCTATCACGAGGATAACCTCCATCGTAGGGTTCGGCCGGGATTCCGTATATCTCTTGTCCAAGATAAGATGAAGATTGAAAAGTGACGATTGCAAAGTGCCGAGTACAAAGAAATGCCTATGAGCCGTGGGTTCATGTCTGAAATATGAAAATCCGCCTGCTGTGATTCCAGTTACATAGAAGAATAAATGTAGATTGGAGCCGCCTTGGGCGACTCCTTTTCGAGTTCTATATTGCCTCTCCCAGACAGAAATATTGCTGAGTGACGTTCCGATGCGCATAACCTGGTTCAGACCATCCGCGCCTATTGTTGACGATGGTCCTGTCCCAAACTTCGAGGACTATCCTGTATCCGCATGCCGGAAGGCCAGTCGTATCCCAGGAGAAAGGCTCGTCCACGTCGCCCTCGTCTCCGGCACCACTGTACTTTCTCACAGGCGTTAAGATCAGGCCTGAGGCCAAGCTGCTTTCGTACCGCAACCTGTAGCTGTAGAAGTGCTCGTCGGTGGCAGTGATCTTTCCAGAGACCTTATCTCCTATGGATATGTCGCCGCAGACAGGCACTTTGTCGATGTTCAGGATCGCAACTGGCCTTGTGTTGTCGATCATCAGGACCACAGGTGCGCTCACGTGACTTACGGCACTTGCATCCTCAACCGTCAGCCTGACGCTGTACTTTCCGTTCATTCCTCCCGTGTTCCAGGGGTAGTACAGGCCGCCCATGACGGTGTCGCACAAGATGTCAAGCCAACCATCCGAATCTGGAATCCTGTCCACTCTCAGGTAAATTCCGATATCTGGGATGACCATCCACTCTTTGAATCCAGCGACCAGCGGTTTGAAGTCCTCTGGATCTGGCGGTGTTGCAGAATCGGACCATTCGGCATATTCCACCTTGAACCTGGTGCACTCTTCGCATGATGGCATCTTGCCGAGGATCTCTACGGTCCCTCCGAAGGGGCTGTCGAACGCCTCGAAAGAGGGCGTTGTTGCGCTCCAGCCGTTGGCGAGCCCGTCTGAGTTGATGCTTCCGGCAGCCATTCCGCCTGCGCGGATGATTTCAGCAGCGCACGGATGCGGCTTGTATCCGGTGAAGATGGAAAGCGCGTCCAAGCCAAGCTCGTCGGCCCTCGGCTCGAAACATTTGATGAGGTCTGCGTTGGTGCAGATCACACCGTTTCTGATCAGGATTACGTCTCCGTCCGTGAAGCCAAGCCTTCCTTCGTAGAGGATCTCTGTGGAGAAGTGGATCAGCTCTCTGTTTCCGTCTCTACTGGCGGTCACACCGTCTAGACCGAAGTCCACGCCGCGGTCGGGAATTCCCGCAGGCACCGTGTTTGGAAGAAGAAGGGCGTTTCGTGCAACAATGATCCCGTCTCGTGCCGAAAGCAAGTCCCCATCGAGGAAAAGGGGGTCTTCAGGTTTTGGCGAAGTTCCCTCGGTTGAGAACCAGATATCGATTCCATGCTCTTTGAGCATTTCCGGCAACATTCCTGGGCTTCCGAGCCATCTGTCCCTGTCGACCTCAGAAGCGCTCTCCAAGAACTTGATGATCCTTTCTGGGCTTCCCACGAAGTGGACCGAGTCGAGCCCCAAGTCGCTTCTTTGGATGTTGAAATTGGCAAGGAGCGCAATGTTTGGAATCACTGCGCCGTCGGTCGTCAAGAGGTCGCCTGCGGTGAATATGCCTCTTGGCTCGTCCAGTTCTGTGGAGAACGCCACGATGAAGCGCTCTTGGTCGATTACGTCAACGGCGTCAAGCCCGAGGTCCTGTTCTGGTTTGAAAGCTCTCAGAAGTTCCCAGTTGCGGGCGAAAACGACGCATCCAGGGCCGATCAAGTCTCCGTCTGAGATGATCGGGTTTCCGTCGGGTGGTTCTGGCCCCAATGTGACGAAGTCTTCCTCGGTGGAAAAGAAGATCCTCTCACAGATTTTCGCTGCGCTTGGAACCTCCAACGTTCCTGGTGTCACCAGCGTTTCGGGTCTCTCAGCTATTGAGACTGTCTCTATTCCTGCAGATATATCCACGATCCTTGGAGCCGTCGACAAAGGCTCCACGCCGTCTGGATCTACCTGCGACATAACTGGCAGCACCATAAAAATAAACAACAACAGTGCTGCCACCAGTGATCTTTTCGTTATGGTCACCCCTCCCACAATATCGCGACAATTGGTCATCAGATGCCGCTGAAATTTTTGAACATGATAAAGGACTTCCAATGTATAAAAGACTGTCGGATAAATAATTTCCACCCGCCGTCCTGAAAATCGCGCCCCCTTTATTTGGCGCCGTCTTCCTGGAGTCTGCGTCCTTCAGTCCCTTATTCTGGAGGCATGCAGGAATTCGGGCCGTGCTTCGGCATTATCCCGATCGAGACCCGCCGCGGGGACTACCCGATCGGCGCCACCGGCGGGATCTTCAGGAGATTCGATCATCAGGCCTTGGTGCTACCTTCCGCCTCAAATGGAGTTTGGCGCGCCAGTGATTGTGGACCCAAGTTTATCCGTCGCCTCCGGAGTTGCGAGGGGGGATGTTGTCAGGTCGATGGTGCCTGGAAGCTAGCAGGTGAGGGATAAAGTGTCCGAAAGTCAATAGCGCGTGATGCTACAGGCACGATGGAAGCCGATGAAGTGATGGCTCACTTCTACCTGGACTACGACCTGAGCGAAAATGGAGTATTCGTCTATCCAGAGGCATGACTGCTTGGTCCTGTCTCTTCTTTTCGTTGTATCTAAGGAGGGTGACACTCGGCCCTATTTGCTCCCTTCTTTCTTCGCTTTTTCAGCCACTCTGCCGATCCATATTGCCGCGATAACCGCCAGCAAGGTCACCAAGAACGCATAAACCCACGGCCCGTATGCCGCCATGAAATAGAGCGGTGCCCCCTCTTGGAATAGCGATTTTATGGCGTCGTTCCATGCGAGCGCAGCCACGAGGCCAAATGCCCCAGTTATCAGCACCGAAAGTTTCTCTACTACCTCTGCCCTCAAAGTACCACCTAACGCCCCTTAAATTTAGAGCAGGTAATTGTTACACTCTCGTTGAATATGTACTTATCTGCCGGGTTCGGAGAGACGTGGGCGCCGAGAATTTATCGTGAGCCCCAGGTGGCGCAACAATCTTCGGGCAAGCTGAGAAATGGGAAGCTTGTGGGGTGGGCTCGCCGATCTAAAGGTCTGGCGAGGTTGGCGCTCTCAGATGTTCACTAGATCATCTTTCGGGCCAAGACCACGATGAAGAGGTATCTGGGGGCGCTTTCCAGCATTACTGTGTACTTCTAGGCACCATTTGGCAGATCACTTGGAGAAACGCCCGTTAAGTTTACGGGGCTGAAATATGCTGCCTCAAAAATCGAGGTAGAGCCCCAACATACGGCTGATGTTTTGCCAGGAATTCTCTCTTCCTCAGTAAAAATGCACATGGTCCGGAGGCTCATGCCCGAAACATGAAAACGGCGCAGGATTCAGGTGGAGAGGGTAGGGCTGCGCCCTCCCCCCTCACCCCCATCCTGCCTTTTTTGGCTGGACGACTGCTCTTTGAGCTGTTGATCTACAGTAGCGGCAGGTACTTTTCGATCTCCCATTGGGTAACTTTCGTCCTGTACTCGTCCCACTCGATCTTCTTCGATGTGAGGAAGCTGTTGAATATGTGATCTCCGAGAGCTTCTTTCATGAGCTTGCTCTCTTCTGTGAGCATGATTGCTTCGATCAGGCTTCCAGGAAGGGCACTTATTCCTGCTTTCTCTCTTCTGGCTTCAGACATCTTGAATATATCCTGTTCGATTGGGTCTGGGAGCTCGTACTTGTTCTCGATTCCGTCTATTCCGGCGGCCAACATGACTGCGAATGCGAGGTACGGGTTTGCGCCGGGGTCGGGGCTCCTATACTCGACACGAGTTGCATTTTCCTTTCCTGGCTTGTACATGGGCATTCTCACGAGAGCGGATCTGTTCCTCCTGGCCCATGATATGTACACCGGAGCCTCGTATCCTGGGACCAGACGTTTGTATGAGTTGACCCATTGGTTCGTGATAGATGTCATTTCAGGAGCGTGCTTTAGAAGGCCTGCAATGTAGTGTTTTCCTATGTCCGACAGGTGGTACTCGTCATCTGGATCGAAGAATGCGTTCCTGTCGTCTTTGAAGAGAGACTGGTGTACATGCATTCCTGTTCCGTTCACTCCGAACATTGGTTTTGGCATGAAGGTTGCGTAGTAGCCGTACTTTTGTGCGATCTCCTTTACCACGATCCTGTATGTGATCATGGTGTCTGCCATCGATAGAGCTTCTTTGTATCTGAGGTCGATCTCGTGCTGAGATGGTGCAACTTCGTGGTGACTGTATTCGACCTTTATTCCCATGGATTCCAGGGTGAGAATGCTGTCCCGTCTCAGGTTGCTTCCTGCATCCATAGTGGTTCCGGCGTCGAAGTAGCCGCCTTTATCTAGGATTTCGGTGCCCTTATCGTTTTTGAAGTAGAAGTACTCAAGTTCAGGTCCCGTGTAGAGATCGTAGCCTTTCTCCTTTAGCTTGGCCAAGTTTCTCTTGAGGACGTATCTCGGGTCTCCGTCGTAGGGGGTGCCGTCGGGCTGCATAATGTCGCAGAACATTCTGCCCACGTTTTGACTTTCTTTTGCTCTCCAGGGAAGGATCTGGAATGTGTCGGGATCGGGCATTGCAACCATGTCGCTCTCTTCGATCCTGGCAAAACCCTCTATTGAGGAGCCATCAAATCCCATCCCTTCCTCAAAAGCCCCGTCCAGCTCGGAGGGTGAGATGGCAAAGCTCTTGGGAATTCCCAGAACGTCGGTGAACCACAATTGAATGAACTTGACATCATGCTCTTCGACTGTCTCGAAGACTTTTTGCTTTTTGGCTAACATTCCAACCAATTTTTTGCCTCCAGGTTATAGAACGAGTCGATGACATTTATCTCTTTTTGAGATATGTTCACAAAAGTTATGACAAATTAGTACCTCTTGCGGTTAAACATTTGGATGTTACCTCGAAAACGAGCGTGCAACCGATGTTGATTATATTCGAGAACTAATTAGATGAGATTGCTAATAACACTATGCTGTTTTTGGCGGCCGACAACTAGGTTCCTGTCTTGGTTGGCGCATTATCGGTTTTGTCGGTCGCGCTTTTCTCATTGTTGCTTTGGAGATCGAGGGTTTGAAGAACGAGGTCTCTCCCGCGCCAAGCGTTGTCGCATAGTGGGTTGAGTTCGATTGCGTTGTCATAGCATTCGAGCGCTTGTTCGCATTTTCCGAGTTCGTATAGTGCGAGGGCTTTGTTGCTCCACGTTTCGGCTCTTTTTGGGTCTAGCTCAGTGGCTTTTTCATAATACTTGACCGATTCTTCGTGTCGACCAATTTTGTGGAGAGCGAGCGCCTTTCCGTGCCAGGCGTCTGCGAGCTTTTGGTCGAGATCTATCGCTTTGTCATAGCACTTGATTGATTGGTTGTAGTCGCCAAGCTTGTACAGAGCATGGGCCTTGTTGCACCAGTCGTCGGCGCATCCTGTATCGAGTTCGATGGCTTGGTTGTAGCATTCGATTGATTCGTTGAATCTCCCCAAACTGTACAGATCGAGGGCTTTTCCGCACCAGGCGCTTTTGTCCTTTGAGTTGATCTTGATTGCTTTGTCGTAGCATTCGAGTGCCTGTTCGTATTCTTCGATTTTGTAAAGAGCCAACGCTTTGTTGGACCATGCTCTGGCGTGTTCTGGATCGATTTCAAGAGCTTTGTCATAGTGTTCTATCGCTTCCTGGAACCTTCCCATATTATGTAATGCGAGCGCTTTTCCACACCACGAGCTTGCAATTTTTGGATCGATCTCTGTGGCTTTGTTGTAGCACTCGATAGATTGGTTGTACTCTCCAAGCTCGTATAGGGCGAGCGCCCTTCCGCGCCAGGCGTCTTCGTTTTCTGGGCTGAGTTCGATTGCTTTCTTGTAGCATTTGGTTGACTCGTTGTACTTTCCAAGTTCGTGCAAGGCGAGTGCTTTGTTGCACCAGGCATCGGCGCATTTTGGGTTGAGTTTTATGGCTTCGTCATAGTGGGCGATGGCTTCGCTATGTTTTTCCATTTTGTGGAGGGCTAGGGCTTTTCCGTACCATGCTTTTTGATATGAAGGATCGATCTTCATGGCTCTGTGGTAATGCTCGATGGCGTCGCTGTACCTTTCCAGTTTGTACAGGGAAAGGGCCTTTCCACACCAGGCTTTCTTGTTTTCGGGGTCGAGCTTGGTAACTTGGTCGTAGCATTCGATTGATTCGTTGTACTCTCCAAGTTTGTAAAGGGCGAGCGCTCTTCCGTGCCATGCTTCTTCATATGAGGAGTTCTCTTCGATCGCTTTTTTGTGGCACTCTGCGGATTCGTTGTAATTTTTGAGTTCATAAAGGGCGAGGCCTTTGAGGTTCCATGCCCAGGCGTCTTTTTGGTCCATTGCGATGATCTTGTTACAGCATTCGATGGTCTCTTCGTAGATTCCTTGCTCGTAAAGTGACTGGCATTTCCAGGGCCAGGCTTCTTTGTAAGATGGGTCAAGTTCGATTACCATGAAGTAGCATGGTATGGCTTCTTTGTTTCTTTCCAGTTTCATGAGGGTGAGGGCTTTTCCGTACCATGCTTTTGTGTACAGTTGGTTTGCTTCGATTGCTCTGTCGTAGGATTCAAGAGCTTCTTCGTATTGGCTCAGGTTATAGTGGCAAGTTCCTTTATTGTACCAGTAAACCGCTTCCTTTGGGTCGGTTTCTGTGGCATTCTCATAGAATTTTGCTGCTTTTTCGTATTGCCCCATCTCGTAGCTTATTCTTCCTTTTCGGTTCCATGCCCAGCTGTTTGATGGGTTTGTTTCCAGGCCTTTATCATAGCATCTTGTGGCCAGTTCATAGGATTTGTTCTCGAAAAATTGGTCGCCTTTGTTGAACCAGTAGCTTGCGGGCTCTTCAGAAGCTTGTGTGGTGATCAAAGCTAGGTACGTCAGGGCCAAAAGAGATATCACCCTCAAATTCTTATGTCCCATGTTGCTCATCCTATTGGCAATGTAGTGGTGGATTCATGAACTGTTCTGTCCTTAAAGAGTGGGGCTTCCAGATTCGTCACCGGAACTTGCATTACTGAGATGTGGTGTAAAGATTTCGGTGTTGTCATGTGTGTCCCCAAAGTACTTGTATCCGATTATTACCTTAAATTGTTATCGTATGGCCGGGTGATGGCTTTCGACCAATTCTGGTGAGGAGACGGTTTGGTGCTTCATGCTACTGTTTTTCTGTTCAACTGTGTAAGTTCTATGTTGTTGGCCCTGCTCAGACATGCTTTACTTTCAATCCTGGGCTAAATGAGCCTATATATTTGTATTCCTAGCGAAACATTTGCCGTATGTTGGGCTTCTGCTGATCGGTTCCAAATTTAGAAAAGCGTTCTTAACGGGGTTGGGTGGGCGGGGAATTCGTCCCGCCCGCAGGGCGGGCGCTCGAAATTTTTTACTAATCTTCTCTCTCTTCAGTGGAGTACGTCTAGTGGGGCAATCGTTTTAACTTTGGACTTCGCCACGTTCGGTGCATGAAGAGCACAAAGTCTGGATTCGGCGCAAAAAGAAGAGGAAAGAAGGTCACCGTATTTCGGCTCGGCATGATCTGGGTGTTCAAGTGCTTTATTGGGGATGAGGATCTCTTCAGAGATCTTGCTGATTATTACAAGAGAGATCGCTACCGGTTCGAGTTCGAGACCATGACTGAAAGGGACGATGCCGCAAGCCTTCTTGAACAGAAAGGCTTCAGTGTCGATCTCGTTGAAGATCTGAATGGGTACGTGGTCTCTATGAACAAATTTGACAAATACGCTTCCATTCTCAGAAACTCTGTGGAATTTGCTGAGACCCAAGATGCGCGAGTGTTCCTTATGAAGAATAAAGTCTCAGTTGAAGAAGCTCTAGATTTCGGTGCCGAGATCTACGAGGGGACGATTCCGTTTTGAGGTTTCTGATTGCAGATCAATCTTTGTCTCTTTTTTTCCGTTATCTTATTCTTCTCACATCTTTTTATGGGGCATTTATTTACGTTTTCAAGTTGCATTTCTGTCCATGTATAAAAGAGTATTTGGCTTGGCTCTGGTCTTAATCATGACTCTGAGCATTTCTGTTGCGGTTTCCCCTCGTGGCGCCTCTGGTATTTCCGGTGAGGGGACTTATCTGGATACAACCTCTATTCAAAGCGCGATCGATTTGATTCCGAAATCTTCCCTTGGTGAAAATGAACAGGCGGGGATTATCTACATGAGAGAAGAAGAAAAGCTTGCCCGTGATGTCTATGAGGCATCTTATGAGGCGCACCAGCTTCTCATTTTCCAGAACATCGCCAGCGCAGAACAAACTCACATGGATGCAATGAAGCTTCTCGTAGATCGATACGAGCTTGAAGACCCTGTTTTAGACGAGTCTGGGAACTTCTCCGACGGTGACCTTCAAGTTCTTTATGACAACTTATCTCTGCGATCTCTCCAGTCTCTCGAAGAAGCTCTTCTGGTAGGTGTTTTGATCGAGGAAACTGATATCGCGGACTTACAGGCTCACATAAACGAGACTGATAATGAGGATGTCGTTCTGGTCTACGACAATCTGATGAAAGGATCGAAAAATCACTTGAGATCCTACGTCAAGGTTCTGGAACGATATGGTTTCAGTGTCACGCCTCAGGTTTTGAGTCAAGAGCAATTCGATGAGATATTAAACAGCTCCATAGAAAAAGGTCTGTACATCTCTCCATGATCAGTGCCTGCAAAACAGTCAAAATAAGGGGTGGGCGGGCGGGAAAATATCCAACGCCCGGAGGGCGTTTTGCGTATTACTCCTGCCTTTTTTCTTGTCACATGGCGCCCTTCACTGCTCTTTTCGTCCTCCAGCAAAAGCTCCCTTCGTGATCCCGCCCCTTGATCTTCTCTTTGTTTCTTTCTTGAGAACCTCCAGATCTCTCGCGTTTCCGCCTTCGGCTGAGATTCTCATTGCGTCCTCGTAAATTGTTGTCATCTCTCTTGCGTACTTTTCAGATCTGTGCCGGGCATCTATCGCCAGTGAATTGATTCCAAATCCTAAAATTTCGGGAATCTGGTCGATCAGACACATCTCGACCGAGTTCAAAATGTGAGTTCTGCATTCTCCGTCAGTTTCCAAGGGAAAAATTCGCTTGGTAGAGTCTCTCAGGCCCCAAGCTTTCTCTCTTGACGTTCTTGATTCTTCCTTCTTGCAACCTAGAGCCGTGGAAACCAGGTGGTCTTCAGTGACGATTGCTTCCAGGTTCCCCTGTACGATCATCTCCAGAGAAGGGTAAGTTCCCAAAGTCTTTGGCCATGTTGTGATGTCTTTTATCTCTCTTGATGAAAGCTCAGGTGAGATCGTAAGACAAGCAAAAGTCTGGCCCAAGCGGCGCACTGTTAAATGATTCCACACGTTCAGCCCAACCGATCCAAATATTTCTACGTCAGGTGCTGTTTTTTTTGCGGCTTCGGCTGCGCCGATGTTTTCGACCATTATTGCATTCACACCTTTGTCTTTCAACATGTCCAAGGCAGGGACTGCAAATTTCAGAAAATGCTTGCGATTTATCTTTGGCCACTTCCATACAAATTCTGTGCCTTTGCTCTCGCAAATCTGGGAAACTTTCTTGATCTCTTCGAGGGCTTCGTTAGTGGAATCCTTTTTGTCATGACCCCCACATGTGCAGGGTCGATCATCTTTTAGTTTGATAAAAGGCTCGAAGTAAATTCGTTTGTTGCCGTCGCCGTTGAGTGCTCCCTTGACTTCTTGGAAAGTGCTTGTATAGATCGACAGTATCGGCCTCTGGTTCAATAAGGGGTGGGTGGGTGGGACATTATATCCTCGCGCAAAAATTTTTGCCATCTTCCACGACGATTCCACATGCTCCCGAGAAGGCCTACACTCCCTTACAATCTTCCCTCCAAGCTTGCCGAAGAACTCCCGCCTCAGACGGTTCAACTCACCAAGAGGCGCAAAAAGACCACCAGGATAATCCATTTCAAAAGAGCAAACACAAAAAGGAGTTCCTCCAGTCCTCTGAAGCTGAGCCTTTACATCATCCAAAGAAAGTGGCCGGCTTCTTGCAACCTCCATCGAAAAAGAGCCCCTGATAGAAACTTCAGCCCTCTTTCCCAAAACAGAAGTCCACCCCTCAAGCAAAGGCCTCAAGTCATCATCCAAACTCAGCTTCAAATGAACTGGAAGAAACTCCCTCTCTTTGAGAACATCTTCCACGAGCCGAGCACGGCGGGTCACGTAAACCTTTGCGCCCTCTCCCACACGTCCCTCGAACTTCAGCCACAACAAACCTTTCCAAACCCTTGGAGGCGACCACAAAACACCCCCATTCTCGCCCCCAGACCACCTGAAAACAATGCCATCCCCCTGTTCCGGAACAAAACTGGAGTCAAGACGAATCCCCACCTCTCCTCGCCTCCAATCCCAAGAAACTGCCTTACCAACAAAAACACCCCGATTATCGGGCCTTTCCCTCCCCATCAAGGCCCTTCCCCAATCCCCCAAAAGATATCCTCGCGTAAAACCCCGATTGAAAGCAAGAGCCAAATTTTTCTCATCTTCGCAAGAAGGCTTCCACTCACCCTCAGAAATGGCATCCAATGCCTTCCTGTAAATTGAAGTCACCACGGAAACGTACTCCGGAGACCTCATCCTTCCCTCAATCTTGAGAGAAGCAACCCCCGCATCCACAACCTTGTCCAGATCCGGATAAACCGCCAAATCCTTGGTGGACATAAGATAACGCTCCTCCAAAGGAACCTTCTCCCAATCTCGAAGCCGGCCATAAGAATCCCTCAGCCCAAATACAAGCTCATAAGGCTTTCTGCAAGGCTGAGCACACATCCCCCGGTTCCCGCTCCTGCCCCCAATCAACGAAGAGAGAAGACACTGGCCAGAATAACAGTAACAAAGCGCCCCATGAACGAAGACCTCAGCCCCAATCGGCACATTTCTTGCAATCTCTTCTACCTCAGCAAGACCAAGCTCCCTTGCGAGAACCACCCTTTTGAAACCCGATCTCGCAGCCCAGAACGCACCTTCAAGATTGTGAATGGTCATCTGAGTCGAGGCGTGAAGCTCCAGCCCCGGCACCAGTTCACGGGCCAGATTCGCAACTCCAATATCCTGAACCAAAACCGCATCCACGCCGATCTCATACAACCAAACTAGATAATCTGCAACTTCCGGAAGTTCTCGATCCGCAATCAGTGTGTTAACGGTGACATAAACCCTGACATCTCTCAGGTGAGAAAACTCCACCGCCCTTTCCAGATCATCTCTCTCAAAGTTCGCAGCATAGCGCCTTGCTCCAAAGTTTTTCCCCCCCAAGTAAACGGCATCAGCACCCGCCCCTATGGCAGATTCCAACGCCTCAAAGGACCCGGCCGGAGCCAAAAGTTCAGGAACTTTCCTAGATTGCATAACAACTCCCAAACACGGGGGGTGAGATATATCTCTATCCGGTGCCAAGACTCACACGTGGAACCCCTCTACATTATCGTGCTACTCCTAACAGGCATCGGTACTGGATTTGCATCCGGCATGCTCGGTGTTGGCGGCTGTTTCATCATGGTCCCAATCCAGTACTGGATCCTCTCCATCATGGGGATCGATCCGAAGACTGCAACTCTGGTAGCCTTTGGCACGTCCCTTGCCGTAGCGTTCCCAACAGCCATGAATGGTGCACTGGGCCACTACCACCGGGGCGTTGTTGTGAAAAGAGCTGCGATTCTCCTGGGCCTGTCCGGAACGATCGGAGCTTTTTTGGGGGGCACGATGGCATCCCGCACCCCTGACGAATTGCTCCGGATAAGCTTCGGTCTGATGATCTTCGCCGCCGCCCTCAAGATGACAACCGAAACTGCCGAGCCCAGGAAAAAACAGACTGAAAAGACCCTTCCCTTCCTCCTTCTTGGTCTCCCTGTAGGGTTTATATGCGGCCTCGTAGGCATCGGCGGAGGTATCATCATGGTCCCAGCAATGACAGCCTACCTGGGCTTCAGGATCCACCAGGCCATAGGAACCTCCACCGCAGCCATAATGTTCACGTCCCTTGGCGGAACACTGTCCTACGTGGTAAACGGCCTCGGTGCACCCAACCTCCCCGCCCACTCGCTCGGATACGTCAACCTCATCCAATGGGTTTTACTTGCCGGAACCAGCATCCCCATGGCAAGAGTCGGTGTCTGGGCAGCCCATCGTCTTCCTGCAAAAGGTCTGAAATGGGTCTTCATAACCCTGATGATCTATGCGTCTTTGAAGATGATGGGCATTTTCAACCTTCTGGACCCGCCCTCTTGAGGGCTTTACAAAACACCTTTCGCAATTTGGCGCAAGATATTCAAATTCAGTCGACAAAACTTTAAATGGAATAGACGCAAACGAATGGACAAGAGTGGGAAATGCTCCAACAAAAATAAAACTCAGCAAAACACGGCTGAATTCAACACAGCACAACACACAAAATACAACACTAACTCTAAGACGCCTTCTCCTCAAACCGGAGAGGGCAGGAGAGGGGGACTTTTGACAATGGCCATTGAGATGAGCAACCCTTGGATTGTGGGGACCTTTGGATTTGCCGCCGGAGCCGTTCTGGCCTGGATTGCCACCGAATACCGAACACGAAAAAACTACAGGAACATCATCGCCCTTCTGGTAGACAGTGCAGATGACCTCGCCGAAAGAGGCGAAGTCGACAAGGCGATGTCCATCTACGACGACATCCTAAGACACGTAAAACACCCAGAGCCTTCAATCAGGGGCCGGATTCAGTTCAGACAGGGAATCTGCCGCTACAACCAGTCCTTCGAAAGCGGGACCGAATCGAACCTAGAAGAATCCATCACAGCCTACAACGAGGCACTCAAAATCTACGCCTCTGAAACACACCCCGTAGAACACGCTCAAGCCCAGAACCGACTGGGCCAGGCCTACTTCCACCTATCCCAGATCAAGAACGAAGACCGAAACCTCAGAAACGCCATTTTGGCCTACGAAGAATCCCTGAAGCTTTCGACACCCGGAAGCCGTAGCCACGCCGAAACACAGAACAACCTGGGTGACGCCTACCGCCACCTTGCCGCGATCAGAAACGAAGACGTCAACTTGAATAAAGCGATTCTAGCATACGAAAGTGCCCTCAAGTTCAGGACCGAAACCGATTATCCCGAAGAACATGCCGAAACCCAGAGCAAACTGGGCCAAGCCTACGCGACCCTCGCTCTCTTCACCAACCACACAAAAGAGGAAGACAAAAACAAAAAGGCGCTTCTGGACAAGGCAACCAACGCCTACGGTGCCGCCCTCAAAATCTGGAACCTCGAATCCCGGCCGCAGCAGTATGCCCTGATCGAAAAGAAGCTGGGCGACGCCTACAGAACTTCGACCGAGACTCTGAACGATGCTGTATCTGCCTACGAAGAGTCCCTTAAAGTATGGTCCCTCGAATCCCTGCCTGAAAAGTACGCAGAGGCCCAAAGCTCCCTTGGCCAAACTTATGCCCTCCTCGCCGATTCCGGCCCGGAAACAGGCGGAGCCGGAGAAGTTGGGAAAACCGGGCTTTTGAGCATAGAGTCGCCCACCACAACCGAGCTCAACAGGGCGATTGCCGCCTACAACGAGGCCCTCAAAGTCTGGACCCTCGAAACCCAGCCAGAAAAATACGCAGAAACCCAAAACAATCTCGGGGTCGCCTACCGCAAGCTTTCTGAGCGCGAAAACCGCGAGGAGAACATGAACAGAGCCCTCAAAGCCTACGAAGAAGCCCTCAAGGCGAAAGGAAAAGGAAACGGCGAAGATGCAAAAAGCGAGATAATCGAGGCCACAGCCACAACTGCAGCCAAACCCGCGCCCCAAAAGAAGGCAGAGGAGACGAAACCAGCAGAAACCTCAACAGTCCAGGCGGAGGGCGAAAGCAAAGCGGCAGAAACGCCAACCGACGTGAAAAAAGCCGAGTAACCCCGATCGAAGGCGATCCCGTGCCCCCACTCCAGATAGAGATCATATTCATATCCTTGCTGGAGATGCACCAAGATATTCACCGTCACGGGTGATTGCCTCGACACGCTTCACCCTTCCGCCAGCTCCCACAGTATCTCCTAGGCGGCTCGGTCCAGCCAACATTGGGAGTCATTCTGGCAGCATATGAATACACGAAATAGTCGGACCGTGGCGACAATCGGAGGAATTATTGGAGGAATTTTGATAATAATATTGCACATTGCAGAAAGCAAAAGCATCCCAAGGGCCCGGTTCGAATAACATACCAACTGCGCAAATTTTATGTATATTAAAGATAATCATACCAAATTGATCTGATATGTTTCGGCGCCCGATCCTCTGGTTAACTGCCCTCCTCATCGTTTTATCTCCTGGGCTATGTGAAGAATTAGCTTATGCCCTCGGGGAAGAAGACCCCATTCCATTGAACCACTCTTCAGTACCCAAATACAATGGATCCGAAATCATCATGTTCTCCGTAGCTAGCAAGCCTGACGGGAGAGGCCCTACAATCGAATCCGTCAGGACAGTCGCTTCGATCACAGAAGAGATCGATGAGAAAGTCGAAGTCGGAAACCCTGATGTAAGAGACCTGGCTGTTCATCTGGCAGCCGAACATTCTGGAGATCGAAGAATAGATCAGGTCTGTTCTATCTATGACCACCTGAGAGAAGACTGGCGCTATGTAGGCGATCCCAGAGCTATGGAGTACTACAGTTCTGCGAGCCATACGATGCAAATTGGAAAAGATAAAAACTGTTCTGGTGCGGGAGATTGCGATGACTTTGCAATCCTGATGTCTTCACTTATCGAGAGCATAGGAGTATCCACCAGGGTTATCTTAGCACATGGACCCTCAGGTGGACACGCATATACAGAGGTCTACCTTGGCAAGATGGGTGCCGAAGACCACAAGGTTGAGAGAATACGAGATTGGATCAGAAACGAGTACAAAACAGGTGAAGTTGGAGCTCACATCAACATGAAGACCGATGAAGTCTGGCTCAACCTCGACTGGTCTGCTGAACATCCTGGCGGCCCTTTTTTCCCCGAAAAAGAGCACGTGACAATTTATGTCAGGAACGTGGGTCCCAGAGTTTCTGCTGAACCGCTGAACGAACCTCCTCTGGCAATAATCTCTTACGAACCTGAGGAGCCAAGCGCTGGAGATGTGATAACCTTCAACGCATCTCAAAGCCGCGATCCTTACGGAAGCATCACGGGATACGTGTGGAACTTTGGGGACGGAACGATCGCAAAAGGGCAGTCAGCCAAACATACTTATTCAAAGGGTGGCACCTTCGCCGTGAACCTGACTGTAACCGACAACGAAAATGCAACGGATTTCAACTTTACCCTAATCGAAGTAAACGAACCTCCAATTGCTGCCTTTTCATATTTCCCTCCCGAACCAACCGCAAGGGTGGAAATTACTTTCGATGCATCGGAGAGCTGGGACGAAGACGGAAGGATCACAAATTACGAGTGGAACTTTGGAGATGGATACACCGCAAAGGAGCTTTCCGAATCCAAGGCGTATCACCGTTACCGCAAGAGTGGCAATTTCACTGTGAGCTTGACAGTAACCGACGACAACAATGCAAAGAGCACTAACCCCATCCCAATCAAGATAAACGTGCCTCCAATAGCTCAAATCTCCTACAGTCCAAAGGAACCGAGTTCAGGAGATGTGATAAACTTCGATGCATCCCAAAGCAGGGATGACGATGGAAACATTGCAGAGTGCCAATGGGATTTTGGAGATGGAGCGATCGCAAAGGGAGTTCTCGTAGAGCACAACTACACCATGGGTGGCAACTTCTCCGTGAAACTGGAAGTCAAAGATGACAACAACGCGACAAACGGCACATCCATCGAAGTCCGAATAAACAAACGCCCAGTGGCCCGCCTCGTTTACACGCCAGACGAGCCAGTGGTGGGTAAGCCAATAACCTTCAACGGCTCTAAAAGTTACGATCCCGATGGCAGAATTGTTGGCTATGAGTGGGACTTCGGGGATGGATCAACTTCATTCAAGAAAGCTTCTATAGCACATCCTTATTGGAGCAGCGGTAATTTTACCATAACTTTAACAGCGACCGACAACAAAGGTGCAAAAAGCTCCAATTCCATCCAAGTGACCGTCACAGAAGATAATAAAGAAACGGAAATAATAAAAAGCCAAATAAACTCCTCTCTCCGGAACATTAACTCGTTACTAAATTCCGGACAATACGAGAGGGCAGTTGACAAATGTGAGTATATTCTGGGCGAAATATCACGTGAAGAGTTTCCCTATGAGTATGCATCTGTTCAGAATTATCTCGGAATTGCATATTATGATCTAGCTTTGGCAAGAGATAAAGAGGGCAATCTGCACAGTGCAATTCACGCATACGAAGAAGCCCTCAACATATTCACCGTCGAGAGCTACCCGATCAACTACGCAACGACCCAGAACAACCTCGGAAATGCCTACCAGACTCTTGCTGGGGTCAGGGACAAGGAAGAAAACCTGAACAAGGCGATCACGGCATACGATCAGGCGCTCAAGATAAGGACCGTCGAGAGCTACCCACTCAACTACGCAATGACCCAGAATAACCTCGGAACTGCCTACCGGAACCTTGCCGAGGTCAGGGACAAGGAAGAAAACCTGAACAAGGCGATCGCGGCATACGATCAGGCGCTCAAGATCTACACCGTCGAGAGCTACCCGATCAAC
>Ga0272443_10001040_pt1 | contig 43861 bp, 37 predicted proteins | sample SSMAcet12_FD_193581 | JGI IMG/M metagenome (GOLD analysis project Ga0272443, IMG submission 193581) | Marine sediment archaeal communities from Little Sippewissett salt marsh, Falmouth, MA, United States - SSM-Acet-12 | ecosystem: Environmental > Aquatic > Marine > Wetlands > Sediment ...
GCCGGCCGGCTCACCAGCCCCGAACAGAAGGACGCGTCGCTGAAGTTCGTTTTCGAGAACGAGCTGGTCGATGCCATCACCGTTGGGATGCTGAGCACCGAGCAGATCGACGACACCGTCGCCCGGATGAACAAGGCGCTGAACGCCTGACGATCAGTCGGACTTGGCCGTGTAGACGTACAGAACCGCTGGGCCGTTCACGGGGCAGGGCAATTCTCGCTGCCCCTGGGTTGCGCGGATTGCTTCCTTCGAGACGATTCGATTTCCGCGCGGGTCGAACCATTCGGCGGTGTACTGTCCCGACTCGAGTTTCAGCGTCACGGGTTGTCCCGCTTCAGGTCGAAAGACGAGGTACTCCGTTCCGGGGTCGGCCAGGCAATAGCGGGTGCTGGCCAAGTCGGGCAGGGGCCGGCAGCGATTGAGATTCATCCGTTGGCTGAGACGCCGCGCGTGTCCCATGCCCTGGCGGAGGGCCTCGAATTTCCGATCGAAGCGCTTACCCAGCACGATGCCGTCGTACGGGTCCATGAAGATGGCGTTCAGACCGCGGGTGACACTCTTCCACAACCATATTTCGTTGCCCCCAATGCCCCACAGATGATCCGTATCACTGATGATGATCTTGGCGCCGTTGCCGGCGGGCGGATCGTCGCGGTAGCCACCGTCGGGATTGGGTGAGACCCAGTCGGCGGGACTGTCGAACAGCGTCTGGTTGGCGCCGCCCTTGTATTGAAACGTCATGCCCACCGGATGCTGCTGGGGCATGTCCTTTTCGCACTGCCGAATATAGTTGATCATCGCATATTGCCACGCAGTTGAATCCGGATGGTTCTCGTTGGAGATCTCGTACAGGACGTTGTCCAGTGCATTGACCGTCTCGGTGACTTTGCGGATGTACGCTTTCTGAACCTCGGTGACCTTGCCGCTGACCAGTTCGTGGACTTCCAGGCCCTTGCCGTCACCGTTCACATCGCCGTTGAGCCCGTTGATGTTGTTGGCGGGATGGAACGGATGCAGCTTCCAGCCGTCGGAGACATGCTGCATAGCCCAGCCCTCGAACAGCATGACCGAGACGTAGATGCCCCGGTCGCGAGCCGCGGCCACGCGATCTTTGAGCCGGTTGAAGTACTCGGGATTGAAACGCGTCAGATCGAATTTGGGTTTACCATCCAGTGCGTTACCAGGCCCCGTGCGCAACCAGGGGTGGGGCTGAACATAGAACGTGGTGATCTCGTTGCGATTGTTGGCGCCGTTGCCTCGCGTATCCCACTGCACCATTTCCCACGCCCACATGCGCATGAAATTGTGATGGTACCTGGTCAGCCAGTCGAGATGAGCCGCGTAGTCGAAAGGCTCCGGCGGGTCTTGCGGCCCCATGTCAACCAGGTTGTACCAGACGTGCGAGCCCGTCAGCAGGACAGCCTTGCCATCGCGGTCCCCGAAATAGCGAGGATTCTCCGCACAGCGGCGCAAAGGCCCATTCGTGGGAGCCGCTTCAATAGCATATGTCAGTAGGTAGAAGCTTGCGAGGACGATTAGCGCATGTCGTTTGCTACGTCTCATGGTCACCTCTCCTGAATTGGCTGAGTTCAATAGTCCAGAAAGACAATGTCTTCGGGGATGGCGACGACGTCGCGATGGTCCGGGCCCAGGAGCTTCTTGATCTCGGTACTGTGCTTGCCCGCCAGTTCCTGGAGCTGAACGCTGGGAATGCTGGCCACCGCCTTGGCAACGTCGTTGAGCAGGACGACATCGCCCACGTCGAACACGCCCTCGACCGATGTCACACCCGAAGGCAGCAGGCTCTTGCGTTGCCGCAATGCATCTACGGCGCCCTGGTCGATATGAATCGTTCCGGCCGGCTTGCTGTTGAGGATCCAGCGGGCTCGGTTGCTCAACTTGCGTTTAGGCAGAAAGATTGTGCCGATCTCTTCGCCCGCCATAATCCGGTCCACGACGTTCGGAGCCCGTCCGTTAGCCAGGACGAGGCGGCAGCCCGCGTTGGCGGCAATGCCGGCTGCCTCGAGTTTGGTTTTCATCCCTCCCGTCGCATGACGAGAACCCGAGCCACCGGCGTTGCGCGCGATCTCATCGGTGATCTCGAAGACCGTGGAGATTGGCTGGGCGCCGGCGTCCTTGGCGGGATTCCTGTCATACAGCGCGTCGATGTCGGTCAGCATGATCAGCAGGTCCGCGTCGATCTTGCTGGCGACCAGGGCGCTGAGCTTGTCGTTGTCGCCAAAGGCGGTGCCGATCTCGGCCGTGCTGACGCTGTCGTTTTCATTCAGAATAGGGACAACTCCGAGTTCGAGCAGGGTCTCGATGGCGTTGCGCAGATTCAGATAGGTCTTTCGGTTGCTGAGCACTTCAGCGGTCAGCAGGACCTGGGCGACGGTGATGTCGTGTTGCAGGAAGGCCTTGCGGTATTCGTGCATCAAGAGGGGCTGGCCGATGGCGGCGCACGCCTGACGCAGCTTGGTGCCTTTGACCTTGTCGATGAGATCGAGCTGACCGGCGCCCATACCAATGGCGCCGGAGGTGATGATGAGCACCTGTTTACCCGTCTCCAGCAGGGTGGCGACTTGGCCGGCGATACGCCGGACATAGGCAGAGTCGATTGCCGTTTCCTTGGTCAAGGTGCTGGTACCGATCTTGATCACCACGCGTTTTGTCTTGTCGAAATTTCTCATAGGTTTCCCGAAGGAATTTCATGCCGACCTGTCAGGGGCAATATAGCATCTTCACCGGACTTGTGCCACCCGCTTGGGCCCATTCATCACTGGGTCTGATAGTGATAGTTGAATCGCCCGCCGGGGGCAACGTCGCCGCAGAGGTAGAAGTCCAGAATGTCTCCGGAAAGCGGCACATGGTCGACCCATTTGAATTCGAAGTCCAGTGGACTCTTCTCGGCCAGATCGACCAGAGCTCTGGGGATGCACAGTTCCATCTGTCGGTCGGCCACCCAGAACGCGACCGCACCGACGTCCGTCCAATTCCATCCTCCTCGGCTCTTGGCGAGCTGTGTTTGCCCGCCCGCCGGCTCGGTACGGTTCACGGCGTAGTCATAGCCTTCCCAGCCGGTCTGCTTGTCCCGGTCAATGTCGATCAGCAGCATCATCCAGCCTGGCCCGGAAGGGGCCGTGATGGGCTCGGCGGTTTCAGCGTAGAAGTAGAGGTTCTCCTCGTCGCGCGCGACTTTGACCGTGACGAAATCATTGCGGCCTGAGGTGTTTTCATAAAACGTCTTGCCGTAACCGCGATGGCGGCGGTGCATCGTACTGCCCTGGTGGTGTCGAAACTCGGGCCGTACTGGGGCCCATTCCTCGAAGCGGCCGTCGATGTCAATCGTGAGAGGCGTCGAAGGAAGCGGGGCGGCCTGGACGCCCTTGTAGCGACGAATGTTGGCGACGAGCTGATAGTAATAGTTGTCGGCAAAACCACCTTTCATCGGCTCGATGTCGCGACTGTATTCGTTGTTGAATTCGTCGGGAAAGGCGTTCTCCGTGCCTTGCCAGTTCTTGTAGCGTCCGGCGATCCACTCGTTCCACCCGGTGACGAAGATCAGTTCGGGGTCCAGCTTCAGCGCGTAGTCCCATTGTTCCTGGAAGTTCAGACCGCGGCCCGTGGCGTTCGGATCGTTCGTGAAGCCCTGGGTCTTGGTGTAGCTGCGTCCGTAGGAGCCTTTTGGGTCGTTCATTGCTGCCGGCGCCAGCACATCGGTGGCATTCTGCGCTACGCCCACCGTGGTCTGCTCGAACCGACCGGGTTCGGATTCGACGTAGCCGTGCTGTGGACAGACCTCGAGCCAGCCCCAGTGGTCGGGCCGGGAGGGCCCTCTGCGGTAGTCGGGCTGTCCGGGCCGGAAGGTGAAGAACGATTTGACAGGCTCGGGCAGATTGTCCGGGTATCCCATCAGCAGGGGCTTGCCCTTCCAGGTGAACCACAGATCCTTGAACCGCCCGGGCTCGTAAATGTCCTGGTAGATCTTGGTAATGTTAACGCGGCTGTCGTCGTGCGGGGCGAAGGGACACAGGAAGGCAATTTGTGGTGTACGTACGCCGTCCCGGCGGGCGGCCATCCAGACTTCACCCAGGACGTCGTAGGCCTCTTTCCAGGTGAAGGTTCCGTTGGTGCAGTCGAAGACGACCACGTCCACGCCCGCATCGGCCAGCATCTCGGCATGCTTGCGGTAGACCCAGGGATCGGTGCCGCGATAGTAGCCGAACAGGGGCTCGTTCCAGTGGTGCCCCACAACGTGGCCGATCTCCTTCCATACGGGGTGGTCGTAGTCGTTCGTCGCTTCGGGATGGCGCGTCACGATCTCGTTGACATTGACCGGTCCGAGATCGGTCTTGCCGTCAACGTGCCAGGTCCAGTAGAACAGCGCGACGTACCGATCCGGTCGCGGATCCCCCACGGCCGCGTGACCGGGCAGCCTGCGACCCAAGGCATCGGTCGCTGCCCACGCATCGCTGATTCGCTGGGGTTCGGCGGCGCCTATCGGCAGAACGCAGCCCAAAAGGATGACCCATGCGGCGTGTACACCCTTCGACAGGTTCGACATGTTGTGATTCTCCACAATTTGCGGGTAAGACTGTTAGGGCAAAGGGCCATCGGCGACAGGCGGACCGAAATTGGGCGTGCCGTCAGCGTTCCAGCCGAAGGGTTGGACGCGCGTGTGGCGGTCGGGATTGTTCAGCGGATCGCCCTCGATCTCTTTGTAGTTGCGAGCGTGGTAAACGATCAAGTCGGTCTTGCCGTCCGGGGTCACGGTGAAGCTGTTATGGCCCGGGCCGTACTGGCTGTTTGCCTCGCTGCTCTTGAAAACCGGTACGGGCGATTTCTTCCACGACCCGGCGTCGAGCAAATCGGCGCCGGCATCGGCCATCAGCAAACCCATGCAGTAGTTGTGATTGGTTCCGCTGGCGGAGTAGCTTAGAAAAACGCGGTCGTTGCGGATCAGAGCAGCCGGTCCCTCATTGACCCAGAAGAGAATCTGCTCCCAGGGATAATCGGGCTTGGTAATCATCACCTGGGGGCTGACGATGGACCAGGGGCTGTCCATCCTGGCGATGTACAGGTTGGTGTTGCCTCGAATGTTGGGGTCCTTCTGGGCCCAAACGAGATAGCGCGTGCCCCGATGGGCGAAAGTGGTGGCATCGAGTGAGAACGATTCCCAGTCGGTTTTGAGCTGGCCCTTCTCGGTCCATTCGCCCGCGAGCGGGTTGGCCGCGGTACATTCGAGCACGTACATGCGGATGGCCCAGATGTCGTCGGCACGCGAGGCCGCGAAGTAGATGTACCATTTGCCCTCGACGTGATGGATCTCCGGGGCCCAGATGTGGTAGCTCATCGGGCCGCTGTCGTGCTTGCGCCAGATTACCTTGACCTCGGCCTCCGCCAGCCCGGCGACCGTCTTGGCGCGGCGCAGCTCGATGCGGTCGTATTCGGGCGCCGTGGCGGTGAAATAGCAGAAGCCATCCGTGTGGCGCATGCACCAGGGATCGGCCCGCTGCTCGATCAGGGGATTGGTGAGCCCCGCCAAACCGGTTTGGGCTTCCTGTTGGGCGCAGGCCGTGCTCGATAGGCAGAGCATTGTCAGGATGACGCCGAGCGGGGCGGCTCGCAATAGGCTTGCGAGATGGAGTCTGGGGAGGCCTCGCCAATCTCTGGTTGTCATTGCTCTTCTCCTGGTGTTTACCTTGGTCCTCCGAGAAAGTTGCGTTCCGCAGGCCGAACTCATGGACCTCCGGATCGGCTTCGGGGTTATTGTAGAGCATTGAACGGCAAATGCAATCCTCCGAGACCGACCGGCTCCGGCCCCCTGGCGGTTATTTCTGTTGCCTGAAGCTCCGTTCGCGCGTACCATGGATAACGTCAGGTTCGTCTGAATCGCGTCAAGGACGCGGATTTGATGTGGGGACGTGAAGGAACGCGCTGCATGGCTCAAAGATACCGGCTGGTCATTTTCGATTTCGATGGAACGTTAGCCGACACCTTTCCCTGGTTCGCAAACGTCATCAATAAGGTGGCGGAGAAGTACCATTTCAAGAAGATCGAACCCAGCGAGCATGAGAAGATCCGGCAGTTCGATGCCCGGGGTGTGCTGAAGTATCTCGGTGTGCCGCTCTGGAAGATGCCTCTGATCGCGAACTACCTGCGCATGTTGATGACCCATGACATCCACGAAATCGCTCTGTTCCAGGGAATCGATGAAGTCCTGCGACGCCTGTCGAGTGTGGGGCTGACCTTGGCGGTGGTCAGCTCGAATTCTTACGAGAACATTCGCCATGTGCTGGGCGCGGAGATAGCGGCGCTCTTCGCTCACTACGAGTGCGGCGTGTCGATATTCGGCAAGGAAGCCAAGCTGCGCAAGATCCTCAAGAACAGTGGCGTTTCGCCCACGGAAGCGATCTACATCGGCGACGAGATCCGCGACAGTCAGGCGGCCCGCAAGGTCGGCATTGCCTTTGGCGGCGCCTCCTGGGGTTACACGACGGCCGAGTCCCTGCGCGCCCACGCGCCGAACGATGTGTTCGCCGGCATTGACGACATCATGAATCGACTCACCGCCTCGGTGGGCACCACCGCCTGATCGTATCCTCCATGATCGCGAAGGACACGGACAGTGGATGGTCTGTTTGAAGCGCGTCTTCCCGCTGGTGAGAACTGGCGCAATCCCCTTAACGAACCGGGCCATGTTGGCCATCTTCGCCGCGTCGGCGTGGTGACGCCGTGGGGTGACGGTCAGCCGAAGTAGGCTGGCAAGAACCAGATTGCGAGGCATGCGACAGCCCCGGCATAGAATCCGGCGACCACCGCGCCGATCAAGATCCCGGTGCCCGCCGGCCTCTGAGCGAATAGCTTACAGGGCCATGGTCTGGTGATGTCGAACAATCGAAACAGGGCGAAGCCCAGCGCCATCGAATTGCAGATGTTGACCGGACCCAATAGGGCGATCATCAGCATGGTCAATCCCTGGCCTGCCATCGCGTCGGCGACCACCATCGACCGACGTTGCGGGCCCAGAGATGAAAATGCGGCCGGTGCGTACTTGACACATATCCAAGAGCTGGCGATGACGAAAAGCGCCATGACAGGCACATTGGCCGCCGGCGCGAGGTAGCCTAACACCTGATAAACCACCACCGGTGGCAACGAACCCCACACGGCCGGTGCGAAAGGCAACATGCCCAGGCCGAGGCAGGTCGCCAGAAGTTCTTCCTTCGTGACGACCGCCGCTCTGTCATGTGATTCGGCGTGCAGCATAGTCACTATACGACGCTACGGCCGGCGTATGTTCACCGCGAAGGTATAGAATTCGAGGCGCCCATGTGCGGGTGGTGTTTGTCCGAGTGGGGTCGGCGAAATCCACCCTCTGAGGCGGGTGATTAGTACTTTCGCAACAGGTCCAGCATCTTGCGGTCGAGCTTATGGCCATGCCAATCTTCGTATGCGATGTCCTCTCGGCCCGAGTCGAGGATGCCGAACGAGCCGCGGAAGTTCCAGAGGGCGTAGCCGATCCCGTTCTGGGTCAGGACATCCAACACGTCTCCGAACCACGCCAGGAAGACCTTGTGCGGCGTTTTGCTCCAGCAGCCACACTCGCCGCAATGGACACCCACGCCTTGGCGCGCCAGCTCGATCCAGGGTTCGTAATACCTCTCGAGTCGGGCGCGATCCCAGTACTCATCACCCATCTGTCCGGGCCAGGCCGGCGCGGGCAGATGGTCGACATCCGCAAAGGCCCACGGCGCCTTGTAGTGGGAGATGTACCCGGGTTTGTAGCCGCGACAGCTTTGGGCGATGTTCAGATCGACAAGCTCCGGTATCACATCATTGCCCACGTTGTTGCCATCGGCGATGATCAGATGATTCGGGTTGGCCTTGCGTATCGCTTGGGCAGCCGCCTCGGCCACGCGCCGATACACGTCACCCGGCACCGGGCCGCGTTTGGAGTGCTGGTCGTTCATGTCCTCGCGCATGCAGGGCTCGTTCACCAGATCGAAGCTAATCTTGGCCGCGGGAATGCCCTTGTAGCGCTCGGCCCACATGTTCCAATGGAAGCAAAAGGCGTCCTGTGCTTCTCGGTCTTTCCAGAGGTTGAACGGTTCGTGGAATCCGGCGTTCACGCAAAATCCCGGCGCGCGATGAAGATTCAGACTGACGTGCAGGCCGTGCTTGTGGGCCATCTCTACGAGACCGTCGATGTATTCGACCGCACTGGCCTTGACCTTATACATATCGTCCGGCGTGATGCGCTGCGACGGATCGAAATCGAGCCAGCGCGGATAGGCCATGGGGACACGCACGAAATCGAAACCCCAGTCAGACATCCAACGGAAATCGTCTTCCGTGGTGCGATCCTGACCGCGCCATGCCCTTGGGGTGAAGTAGTCGAGCAGATTGAACCCGCGCCAGCGCGGAATGGTGGTCTGAGCAAGCTTCGGTTCTTCTGCGGCTTCTATCCGGTGCGACGTAGTCGCGAGAGTCGCAGCACCTATGCCGGCGACCTTCAGAAACTCACGGCGATTCACCTTGGGCGTATGCATGTTCAATCCTCCACATTGTAATCGGCGGGGGAATCATCCCGGTCGCCGAGTGACCAGTCTACAAAGATACCGTATCGCCCTGTGAATGACAAGTTTGGCTACTGGCTCTGAAGCCGGAGCGGCTTCTGTTCTCTGACGGCCTCCATGACGCGCCGGATCGCGTCCACCACGGCGGCGGGCTGATCGAGCGGGATCACGTGGGTGCTATTGGCGACCTTGATGTGAACGCTGTCCTTGCAGCGGCGTGCCAGATCCACCTGCATCTCGTACAGCAGCGCATTCCAGCGTGCGAAATCTTCGTTCGTTACGCCGGGCGGGGGCTCGTCGCCGTGCTTCTCCGCGGTGAGGACCATCATCGGTACCTGGGGCAACGATGCAGCCGCTCGAACCTGGTTGGCACTGGCCTTGTCGACCTCAGTCCACTCACTGTACAGCGTGTCGTAATAAGCCGTACGTAGTCTCAGCATGCGGCCGGTCGCCCCCTGCTCGGCCGGCATTTTGGGGTTGGTCCACATACGGTGGAAGAGCCGGGTGAAGCCCAATCGGCTCTTGTATCGTTCGGTTCGGAGGAACTGCGTCCATCCAGTATAGAGGCCCTTGACGGTATCGGGCAGTCTGGGCCACTGATCCTCATGGGCGGCATCGACCAGAACCAGGCCGGCGACCTCGTCCGGATATTCGTGCGCGAAGAGCCGGACATTGTACCCGCCAAAGGAGTGCCCCACGAGAACGTACGGGCCCGGAACCTCCGCGTTTTTCAGCAGCGCGTGCAGCTCTGCAACGATCTGCTCGCTGGTCCGGGGCATCGGACCGGGCTCGCTCCAACCCATTCCCGCGCGATCGTAGGAACAGACGCGGGCGAACTTGGCGACTTCGGGTTGGACGAAGCACCAGTTCAGCGAGCAATCGCACACGCCGGCGTCCAGAATCACGGTCGGCGTTCCTTCTCCTATGGTATTGATATGCAGGCGGTGGCCACCGACGTCGACGAGTTTCCCGGGCGGAGGATATTGGCGGACATCACGCGCCGTCGCCAGGGCTTGATACGCCATCCCGCTCAATGCCACGAGTACAGGCAGGGCGATGACTGTAATGACCAGCCTCATGATCCAACGCTTGAGTGTGCCCCGGGAGGGTCGGTTCTTTGTACCGTCTGCCGTCGCTTCGGTCATGCACTTGCTCCTTCCGCGTCGAGCCCTTCTAGTTGCCCGCTGCACGTTTGACGATCGGATGGTATGATAAGGCCATGCACGAAGTTTTGAAAAGCCATATTCTGCATCTTTTGCACAAGGATGCGACGCCGCGGCAGCGGGCGCACCTGGAAGAGGAGTTGGGTGTCACAGACCAGTTGCGACCGGCCTTTCGGGCGGCTTTGGAGGCGCTGTGCTCCGAGGGCAGCGTCATCGTGGGGCCGCGCCATCTCGTGAGTTTGCCGTCGCTGTCCAATGAAGTCACGGGCATCTTCCATGCCAACGCCCGGGGTTATGGTTTCGTCACGCCTCAACAGGTGACTGCGGAAGGCGATATCTTCATTCCCGCCAAAGCCACCGGCAGTGCCATGACGGGTGACCGCGTGGTGGCGAAGGTCGCGCGTGCGGGCTCGGGCAAGGATTCCGGTCGGCTCAACGGCAGAATCGTCAAGATCCTCGACCGCGCCCATACCGATGCCGTCGGGACGTTGCGTCTGGAACAGGATCGCTGGCTGGTCCAGCCCGATGGGGGAGACTTCTCCCGGCCTATCGAATTGGAGAGCGTGGACACGCGCGTGGCTCGGCATGGTGACAAGGTGACGGTCGTGATCCGTTCGTATCCGACGCGTTCCGAACCGGCGCGTGGCGTGCTCACCGACATCCTGGGCCGGCCCGGCCGCTTCGATACCGAGACCTCCGCGATCATCCAGCGGCACCGCTTGCGCGAAGAGTTCGAGCCATCCGCGCTGGTGGAAGCCAGCAATGCGCGGGAAGCCTTCAATCCGGACGACGCTTGCGGGCGACGCGATATCAGCGATGCGCTGGTGATTACCATCGATCCGCCGGACGCTCAGGATTTCGACGACGCCATCAGCTTGAGGCGCAACCGCAAAGGGGGCTGGACGCTGGGAGTCCACATCGCCGATGTCAGCCACTTCGTACCGGCCGGCTCGGCCCTGGATCGCTCCGCCCAGCAGCGGGGCAACAGCGTCTACCTGCCGGGCCGGACCCTGCCCATGCTGCCCGAGATGCTCAGCAACGATGTCTGCTCGCTCCAGCCAGGCAAGCGCCGCTACACCAAGAGTGTGTACCTCAGCTACAGCAAAGATGGCTTCCTCCAATCGACACGCTTCGCCAACACACTGATCGAATCCAAAGCGCGACTATCTTATCAGCAGGCCGACGCGGTACTAAAGGGACACACAGGCGACTTCTCCGAGGAGGTCATAACCTTACTGCACGACATGGAGACGCTCGCTCGTGCCATTGAGAAGCGGCGGCGCCAGGCCGGCATGCTGCAATTGAAGATGGGTGAGAAGGACGTGGTGCTGGACGATGACGGGCGCGTCGTGGGTGTCGAGCCGGCCGACGCGAGCTATCCGCACACCATCATCGAGATGTTCATGGTCGAGGCGAACGTGGCGGTGGCTTCTCTGCTGGATCGCTACTGCATTCCGTTCATGCGACGCGTTCATCCGGAGCCCGACCGAAAGACCCTGCGCCGGCTCTCCGAGACGCTCAAGCTTCTGGGGATCACCGTATCGCGTCAGCCACAGCGCTCGCATTTGCAGACTCTACTGGATAGCGTGCGCGACACACGGACCGCGCTGCCTGTGCACCTGTTAGTCCTGCGCAGTCTGGCCAAGGCGACTTATGCTCCGGTCAATGTCGGGCACTATGCCCTCGCGGCCTCGAAGTACTGCCATTTCACCAGTCCCATCCGCCGCTACGCAGACCTCATGGTGCATCGCGTCCTCCAGGCGTATCTGACAGGCCATGCCGACCATGCCCGGCGTCAGTACACGTTTCCGGAACTGACAGACATTGGCGAGCACATCTCCGAAACCGAGCAAGTGGCTGAGGAAGCCGAGCAGGAACTCAAGACGATTCTCATTCTCCACCTGCTGCGCCAGCGGGTTGGCAGAGAGCTGGACGGTGTGGTCGTGACCTTGACGGCCTACGGAGCGGCGGTCCATCTGCCTGACTACGGCGTCGAAGGGCTGATTCCTCATGAGGCTCTTGGTCCAGACCACTGGCAATATGACGAGCGGAACCAATGCCTGGTCGGCCGGCACACCAAGGCGGTCCTGCGCCTGGCGCAGCCTCTGCGGGTGCGCATCGTCGCCGTCCACCCGCCCGCCGGCCAACTCGACCTCGCTCCCGCCATCGATCTGATCAAAACCGTCTCCCTGCTTCCGCCCAAGCAGAAGACACGCCGCAAACGCTCAACAAGGCGTCAGCGAACTCAGAAGAAACGCTAGCATTCGGACATGGAACCTCACATCGCGGCGATTGTCTAAAAGAAAGAACTTGGTCTGTTCTCAGAGCACAATGAGGTGTGTGCAATGATCTGGCTGGTGTCCCTGATGGCCCTGTTCTCCACGGTTGATGAGTGTCGAGTGTCACGGTGGAAGGCAACCGTTACGCTGATCGACCATGGGATCAGGGAGTTCGAAGTGACCTATGGACGCCTTCCCGCGGAGTCAGAAGGATTGCGAATATTGGTGGAAAGGCCCTCCTATTGGCCACATACTCAGGCATGGTTGCCCATTCTCGATGGCACTCCCCTTGATCCGTGGGGCGCGAATTATGTTATGTCCTTCTTCCTGAGCATAAGAACCGTTTCGGGTTCTATTCCCTAGGCGCTGACGGGATCACAACCTCGCAAGGCAATGACGCCGACGACATCAACAGTTGGAACGAGGCTTACCCCTGGATCCAGTACTATGACTGGCCGAGTGTAATGGACTACTTTCGCAGCGAAAGGCGACGAGTGCGGGTTGTTCGATGCACCGTTGTTCTCTTGGTCTTGGGGGGTGCCTTATCCCTGTCTCTCATGCGGTTATCGCGAATCCGAGGCTCGCAACCGTTGCGTCTATCCTGAGGAGGTCATTATCCCAGGCGCACGATTCACAGGTCCTTATCGCGGCGTTGAATGCGGCCGGTGAAGCCGCGTTCTTTGGTGACGTAGTCCCCTTTGTGGATGTTGTTCATCACCCGCGTTTCGAAGCTGATGCATTTGTGGATCAGCCGACCCTGGGGCGTGCGGATGATCAGTCGCTCCGTGTCTCCCGACTCGGAGGTCAGGTGGTCGGTCCAGTCGCGTTTGATCTCGACCACTGTTCCTTCGTAGGGACTGTAATGGTCCCAGGTGAACTTGACGGCCGACCGGACAAAGAGGGCCAACCAGAGAAGGACCGCGAGCAGCAGGACCAGGGCGAGGGGATTCCCGGCCAGGCGAATTCGCCATTTTCTCGAATTCTGGCCGCTGAATATGTCAAACCTGAATCTCATGTGCAGCACTTGGCCCTGGATAGCATTTCCGTGACGCGATCGACCCGTCTCGACGCTTCGGCGGTGGAGAGCGGACAACCCTATCATCGGCTCTCCAGGCCGCCGCGCTTACTGGGTTTGGCCGGAAACCACGACCAGTGTTAACATTGTCCGCGTGTCCCCGTCATAGAATATGGATGATGCTCGCGGTCTGGCCTGAAGAGGGGCTCCGAGAATCCCAGCACCAGTTTTTGCCTCTGGATTCGCTTCTGAGGCCCGTTGCGAGGCAATGTGCTCGCATTCTCGGCTACTTCGGGTCATAATACGTGCAGTGAGGTTGATGCGGCGGCTGTTGTCGGGCGGGGGCCACCCTGTGAGGCCTGGCGAGTGTGATGATGGCTGTCCTCTTTCGAAGGAGTCTGGCATGCGGATTTCTCTACGAACTCTGGCGGTCTTCCTGGGTGTCTGTGCGCTGTCAGCCCGTGGGCAGCAATCCCAAGACGGAGCTTTCTACCAGGGGCTGGAACGCGGCGCGTTCATGAGGCAGTGGCTGGTGTGCGGCCCCTTTCCCATCTTCGAGGACGAACTGAACCCAGGGGATGAGGTGGCGCAGGAGCAGGCCTTTCATCAGGATTTCCTCACACAGCATGGGGGAGAGCCGAATATCGTTCCGAACCCGCAGATGGTCCACGAGCTCGGCGGCAAGGAGTATCGCTGGCGACGCCTGCGGAGTCGACGTGACGTGGTCAACCTCATGGTGACCTACGGCTCCAGGCAGTATGCGATCGCCTATGCCTGGGCGGAAATCGAGATGTCCGAGGCCAAGCCGGCCCTGCTCGGCATCGGCAGTGACGATGCGGTGAAGGTCTGGCTTAATGGCGAGCTGATCCACGAGAACTGGACGACTCGCACGGCAGAGCCCGACGATGATGTGGTCCTGGCTAGTTTCCAGGCGGGCACGAACCGGCTGCTGATCAAGGTGCAGAATGGCGAGAATTTCTGGGGGTTTGCCTGCCGGCTTCTGGATGCCGAGGCGCTGACGGACAGACTGCGGGCCGTGGTCGGCGCAGGTGACACCGATGGCGTGCGCGCCTGCCTGGCCAACGGTGCTGATCCGAACACGACGGACAGGAAGGGATTCACGCCGCTGCACATGGCGCGTATCTGGGGCTACGACGAAATCGTGCAACTGCTGCTGGAGCATGGCGCCGACCCCAACATCGCGCTGCCCGAGGAGGGGACGCCCCTTGGGTTTCTGGATATTCTGTGGAATGCTCTGAAAGAGAACTACCCCATGATGGAATACGCGGGGGCCTTTGATGACAGTTGGTACGAATCGTGCAAAGATCAGATCAAGGATGTCACCAGCCTGGGCGCAGCGCTGCCGATCATGGACAGGATGTTGGTACAGCGGCTCAACGACTATCACACGGGTCTGTATTGGGACCGCAAGCCGCACCCCAGCACGCCGCCCGTTCGTCTCGACCTGGTCGAAGACCACATCGTTGTGATTCAGTGTGGCCAAGAGCTTGGCCTCGCGCCGGGCGATGTCGTTCTGGAAATCGACGGCGCCGATGCGAAGGAGCAATTCGATCTCGCTTTCCCCATGGCGTTCGGCGCCACGAAATACGTGAAGGCCGAAACCGCGTGTCGATCGATTCTCGAAGGACAAGACAGTTCACAGCTCGAGCTGAAGCTGTCCAACCGTGAGGGAGAAGTCTACGAGGTTGCCTTAACGCGCGGGGACCATCTCTCTCCCCCGGCGTCCGACGGTGTGCTGTCGAGTCACGTCATTGATGACAACATTGGGTACATCAAGATTTGTGGCTGGCACAGCTTCGGTGCAGAGGAATTCGACAAGTTGTTGGAGCCGTTCCGCGACAAACCCTGCCTCATCATCGACGTGCGTGACAACGGTGGCGGATCGGATCGTTTGGCCGAGACAGTGATTGGGCGGTTTATCGAAGAGAAGGTCCTGTGCAGCGTCAGTTTCCAGCGACAGTCGGGAACGGAGATGTACGAGAAGTTGATTCATATCGCCGAGCCCAGAGGCCCGTGGCGCTACCAGGGGAAGGTCGCGGTCTTAACCAATGAGGGTTGTGCCAGTGCGTGTGAGCACTTCGTCTCGGGCATGTTCGAGGCGGGTGCACTTCTCGTCGGCAGGCCCACCACGGGGGCGTGTGGCTGGTCGCAAGGCATTGAGTTGCCTTGCGGCGTCACCCTGGGCTGTTCCCTCACCTTCCCGCTGCATGGCAAGATGCCCTCACCCCTGCATGGCATCGAGCCCCATTATCTGGTCGAGCCGACCCTGGACGACATCCGTTCGGGTCGAGACACGATCCTGCAGAAGGCCAAGGCACTCTTGTCTCCGTGAGGTCGCGCTTCGGGCAGCGATCGTTCACCGGATCAGCGGAGTTTCTTGTGGGTGAACTTCTTGGCTTCGGGGCCGGCGTAGTCGGCGACGAGTTGGCCTTTGCCGTAGAGTTTCCACTTGTAGATCACCAGGCCTTCGAGGCCCACCGGGCCGCGGGCGTGGATTTTGTTGGTGCTGATGCCGACCTCGGCGCCGAGGCCGTAGCGGAAACCATCACTGAAACGCGTGGAACAGTTCCAGAGCACGTCGGCCGAGTCCACCTGGGCCATGAACTTCTCCGCCTTGTCCCGGTCACTGGTGACAATGGCGTCGGTGTGCCCTGAGCCGTAGCGGTTGATATGGTCGATAGCGGCGTCGAGCCCGTCGACGACCTTGATCGAAAGCGTGTAGTCCAGATACTCCGTGGACCAGTCGGTTTCGCTGGCCGGCTCGGCCTCGATGATGGCGCACGCCCGTTCGCAGCCCAGCAGGCGGACGTTCTTGGCCTTCAGCGCGATCTTGACCTCGGGGAGAAACTCACCGGCAATGCCGGCGTCGACCAGCAACGTCTCGGCCGCGTTGCAGACCGCGACGTACTGACACTTCGAGTCAACCGTGATGTCTACCGCCATGTCCAACGCCGCGTCGGCATCGACATAGACGTGGCAGATCCCGTCGGCGTGCCCCAGGACAGGCACATTCGTGTTGTTCATGATGTAGCGGACGAATTCATTGGAGCCGCGCGGGATGATCAGGTCGATATGCTCATCCAACGCCAGCATTTCGGCCACGTCCTGGCGCGTCTCGAGCAACTGGATCCAGCCAGTGGGCAGGCCGGCCTCTTCGCTGGCTTGGGCGATGATCTCGGCGAGGATGCGGTTGGTCTGGGCCGCTTCACTGCCCCCTTTGAGCAGGACAGCGTCGCCGCTCTTGAGACACAGGGTCGAGATCTGCACCAGGGCGTCGGGACGGGACTCGAATACGACACCGATCACGCCAATGGGGCAACTGACCTTGTAGAGTTCGAGCCCGGTGTCCAGTTCGACGGCGGACAGGGTCCGTCCGACGGGATCGTCGAGGCCGATCAGGCTGTGGATACCGGCGCAGACATCGGCGAGCTTGGCCGCATCGAACCTGAGTCGCTTCAGTAGAGGGGCGGCCAGATTCGCTTCTTCGGCTGCGGCCAAATCCTTCTCGTTCGCGGCGAGGATCTCACCGCGCCGCTGATCGAGTGCCTTGGCGATGGCCGTCAGAGCGGCATTCTTCGTTTCCGTCTTGGCCGCGGCCAGACGAAGCGATGCGGCCTTGGCCGCCTCGGCTCGCGCAGTGATCGTGCTTTCGCTTGACATTTCGTCCTTTACGATTTAACCTGGGTCTCGTACTATGGATGCCTAGATTATAAGTCATCGTTTGACGTCATTCAACCAGTCACTAGCGCGGGTGTAGCTTAGGGGTAAAGCTCCAGCCTTCCAAGCTGGCCACGCGGGTTCGATTCCCGCCACCCGCTTGACGCTGCATATCGCAGGTCATCTCTCCCATCGGCCCGTTTTCTGGACCAATTTCCCGAATTCTCGGCCCGCGCGTCCTGACGCAAGGTCTCAAGCGCAGGCGAACAAGGGGCGGCGGTGGCATCAACTTTTTATTGTGACAGTCCATCACGGTCAGATCTCACAGGCTGACTGTGACTTTTCGTCACTATCTTGGGTGACATGGCGATCGGCGGTGGGAAGCAGTGGGAGTGTGTGGGACGGGGCGGTCGCGTTGCGGCGCGGGCGGGGAGGCAGTCACCGAGCGGAAGTGTTCTCGATAACGGACCGGTTGCTGTCCGTTATAGGACGCAGTTTCCCCCGTTTCTCTGCAAGTCTCGTTTAAGAATACGGTTACGAGACCTCAGGGTGACGGTCCCATAATCCTTTTCGGGGAAAGTTCGGCAAAAAGTGGTTTTTGTGGTTGACCAAGTGGGGGAAAGTGGCGATAATTCCCAAGCATTGAAGGTCGAGTGGGGCAGTTGCCATGTTGTTGTTAACAGGTGAATACCAGCACGTTGTGGACGGCAAAGGACGAGTGCTCGTCTCCAACAAGCTCAGGAGCCAGATCGACGTTGACGCGCATGGCAGCAACTTCTACCTCGTCCTCGGGGCCAACGGCGTGCTTTGCCTGTACCCCGAGAAGTACTTCGAGCAAATCGTGCTCGCGGTGGCTCCCGAAGCCACGGCGCCGGACGAGGCGGTCGCGTTTGAGCGCATCAGTTTCGCCTTGGCGACCAAGATCGAGTTGGATGGGCAGGGGCGGCTGCTGCTCAGCGAGAAGCTGCGAAAACGGGCCGGCCTGAAGGACGACATCACGCTCGTTGGGGTAAGGGACCACATCGAGTTGTGGAACAGCAATGATTGGGAACAGTACCTGTCGGATCACCTGGGACAATACCAGAAGCAGATGACCCAAGCCCGGCAGCTCGTGCTACAGAAGCAACACAAGGAACTCTAGGTGCTGCGTTGGAGGCAACGGACAAGGATGGACGGTAGCTATTGCCAAATCGTCGCCAGAACCCTGGCGGGAGAACGGCCGGTCGACGAGCAGACTCACGCCTCGGTTGCGGTTCTGGCCGAACGGTTGGAGCGGCTCAAGAGCCACGGAGGGCTCTTTGCGGGCATTGAGTTCTCACCCGACCTCCAGCGCATCCGGGAACGCTCTGAGTCGATTTCCATCGTCTGAGAGGGCTGGCAGAGATCAGGCGTGGAACGCTCGGATGTCGAACATGTTCCGGTCTTGCCGGAACCACTGGCCGAACAGATAAACTTACCTCAGGATGGGGTGATGGTCGATGTGACCGTGGGACACGGAGGTCACAGTTTTCTGTTCGGTCAAACGCTGGGTCCAAAGGGCATGCTGATCGGTATGGATCTCGACAGCTTGTCTCTACAGCGGGCCCAGGCCCAACTGGCAGATCTCGACTGCCAGGTCGTCCTGATCAAGTCGAATTTCGCCCGGGTAGCCGAATGCTTGGGCGAATGCGGGGTGCGGGGCGTCGATTTCATCCTGGCCGACCTGGGATTCTGTTCGGCGCAACTGGCTGATGCGGAGATAGGATTGAGCTTTCGAACCGAGGATATGCCGCTGGATATGAGAATTGACGAAAGCTTGGAGACGACGGCTGCCGATATAGTCAATGGATACGATGAGAAGGCATTGGCCGATTTGATCTACGAATACGGTCAGGATCGTGCCTCTCGGCGTATCGCGCGTTTCATCGTTCGGCGACGACAACAAGAGCGAATCACCACGACGGGGCAACTGGTAGAAATCGTCTGCAGTGCGCTGAGACGGCCGGGTTCGAAGCTGCGGGCGAGGAAGCATCCGGCCACGCGCACGTTTCAGGCCCTGCGCATCGCGGTGAACCGTGAGTTGGAGAACCTGAAAACGCTGCTATCAGTAGCGCCAACGCTGCTGAAGAAAGACGGCTACCTCGCGATCATCAGCTTCCATAGTCTCGAAGATGGTCTGGTCAAGTGGGATTTCAAGGCTAAGCAACGCGAAGGAATCTACCGGGTCCTGACGAAGAAGCCCATCGTAGCTGACCGCAGCGAAGTGGTAGCCAACCGGCGGGCGCGCAGCGCCAAGCTGAGGATTGCTCAGAAGAACTAAAGGTGCCCAGCAAATAAACGGGAGACCCTTGCATAGGAACGGGTTAAACACAAGGAACGGAGTGCAACTATGACGTCAGATGCGAAAATCGGCCTGCTCTTGGGACTGGTGTTCATCTTTGTCATCGCCTTCATCATCAATGGCCTGCCCAATTTCAGCAACCATTCGCAGGCCGAGGCCACGCCGATGCCCGACTTCGGGGGCGAGAACCTCGGTGTGGTGGACAACGCCCAGAACGCCCAGGAGAAGCTCGATTGGGAGACGCTGCTGGAGCGGGAAGACGACATGATGGCGGAGTTGGAGCCGGCGGCCGAGCCGGAGGCGGCGGACGTAACTCCCGACGCGATGGTGGCGGCAGATACCGACGACGTCCGTTCCGTGGTTACCCTGGAGAATCTGATGGGCGGGGTCTCCCGCACGATCGAAGATGTTGTTACTCGGTTCGCCGAGAGTTCGAGGTCGACCACGCTTCAAGCCGAGGCCAGCGAACCGACCCCGACAGTTGAAGCGCAAGAATTGAGGCCTGATCCGACCCCGGTGGCACCGGCCACGCGGCCTACAGCATCGACCGAGCGAGCCGGCAGAAGATCGGCCCCCAAGGTCTATGAGGTTCAGGAAGGTGATGTCCTGGCGACGGTGGCCAAGAAGGCCTATGGGCCCGAAGAAGGCAACCGGCTCGTGAACATCAACCGCATCTTCGAGGCCAACCGCATGACCTTGGAGAGTCCGGACGAAATTTTCGTGGGACAGAAGCTGGTCATTCCGCCACTGCCCAAGGCCGCCGGGGGTGCGACCGATGCGGCGCTGTCGGAGGCCCTTTTTGAGAAGGTCCAGGATATCGGCAAGCGGAATCTGGATAAGATGGACCAGGACAAGCCGCAAGGGCGGTTCTACGTTGTCCAGGATGGTGATAGCCTCTGGAAGATTGCCACGGCGCAGTTGGGCAACGGGGCCCGGCACGAGGAGATTGCCAAGCTCAACGCCGATCTCCTCAAGAGCAAGGACACCCTGGCCATTGGCATGCGTCTCCGGTTGCCCGCGAAGTAGATGTGGCGGGCCGATGGCGGACTTACTGATCAGAGCAGTTCAGCGGCGACAATGATATGGCCTCCCGATTGTGTTTTGCATTCGTTATCTTCTTCTTCGCCGGTATCTTGATACTGGCGGTCTATCTGCGCAGTGCGAATCACCGTGTCTTTTATACGTTGCGGCGGCATACCATCGAGCAGCATCGCCTGCAACAGGAACTTTGGCAGAAACAATTGCGCGTAGAAGCGCTGACCAGTCCGGCCGCCGTATTGCAGCACTTGGATGAGTAGATCTTCAGGCCACGTCGGCCTCTCAGACCCGAGCGGGCCCGGGGTTCTCTTCGAGGGAGCACAACATCACGATGCAGTCGGAAGCCGTAGGCAAGAGACAGAGGGCAGAGGCGAACAAGGCCTCGGATGGGCGTGAACGCGTTACGATCATCGTGCTCATCTCGCTGGTGGTGGTTGCCTTCCTCGGTCTGGGTGGGCGGTGCTACTACTTGCAGTACGCGGCGGCCGATCACTATGCCGGACTGGGGCAGGGCCAGCAATTCTGTTCCTTTCTACCGCTGGAGCCGCAGCGGGGGGCCATCCTGGATTGTCGCGGCCGTGTTCTGGCGGCCAGCAATCAGGTGCGTATCATCTTCGCCGACCCCAAGGATATTCAGGACCCCAAGGAAACCTCCGGCGTCCTGGCGCCGATCCTCAACCTCGGCGGCCACGAAATCTGTCGGATGATGGGCGAGAGCAGCAGCCCCCGGTATGCGGTGCTCTGTGAAGATGCCGAACGAGGGCAGTGCGAGGCGGTTCAGGGTATCCGTGGGGTAGGTGTCCGGTATGAATGGCGTCGGCACTATCCGACCGGCCCGTTGGCCTCTCATGTTGTTGGGTTTACCGGCCGGGACAATCGTGGCTTGGGCGGCATCGAGCATCGATTTGAGGGCGAACTGGGCGGTGAAGGGGCTCGGCACACCTTCTTCGTGGACGTGCATCGTCGACCGCTGGCGTTCCGTGTCGCCGACGGGACCGGCGACAGCAGCGTCCCTGTCAACGGCAAGGCCATCATCCTGACGCTTGACGCGACAATCCAGCAGTTCGCCCGGGAGGAGCTGCTCAAGCAGTATGAGAGCTATGAGGCCGAGGGAGCGCTGGCCATGGTCGCCGATCCGCACACCGGGGCCATTCTGGCGATGGTCTCGCTGCCTGATTTCGATCCGTCCGACATCCAACATGCCAACCCGGACCATTTCCTCAACCGGGCACTGACCGATCAATACGAGCCAGGCAGTATCATCAAGCCCATCGTAGCGGCCATTGCCTTGGATACAGGGGTGATGAATAAGTATGAGACGATCTTCTGCGAGAACGGCAGCTACCGCGGTCGCGGTTTCGGGCGGATCAGCGAATACAAGAACGGATTCGGCGATCTGACGCTCCGCGGAATCCTGATGAATTCCAGCAACATCGGCATGGCCAAGATCGGACAGCGTTTGGGGTCTGAGCGGCTCTATGAAGGCCTGACGTTGTTCGGTTTCGGGAAGAAGACGGGCATTGACTTGCCGGGGGAGGCTGAGGGGCTGCTTCGACCTCCGGCCGATTGGACCGGATACAGCATCACGCGAATTCCCTTTGGGCAGGAGATTTCGGTCACTGCCGTCCAGATGCTGCGTGGTTTCTGCATGCTGGCCAACGGGGGGCGGCTGGTACGCCCGTATATGGTCAAGGCGTTGGTCGAGCCGGACGGGGCGATGGTGGATATGAGGCCGCCGGCTTTGCGCGTCGGCTACGTGATCAAGCCGGAGATTGCCAACTGGGTGGTCCAAGAGGCCATGACGGCGGTCGTCAACGAAGGAACCGGCAAGCGGGCCCAACTGGAGCGGTGGCAGGTCTTCGGCAAGACGGGCACGGCCCAATTGGCCAGAAGTGATGGCCGGGGCTATGAACCCCACGCCTATGTGGCATCATTTATCTGCGGCGCACCAGCGGAGAACCCGCGCGTCGTCGTGCTTGTTTCGGTTCGACGACCGAACACGCAGTTGAGAAAGGGGTACACCGGTGGTACGGTCGCCTCTCCGGTTGCCGCCGCGATCCTGGAAAGGGTGATGACCTACCTTGAGGGCCCCGCTGCGGCCCCAACGGCTGTCGCCCGCTCCGCTCGATAGAGCCATCGACTTATCCTGCTCTACCACGGGCCGTCCGATATTAGCATTTAGCATCCTTGGCCAGAGCCTTTTCCTGGGCCATTGAAGCCATTGGCCGTGCCCCATTGAAGCGTCATTCGCCGAATAACAGAGGGGGGTGAAAGCGTGCCGGGTCGGATGGCGTATGGAAGCTCAAGGACGCACGCTCCGGTCAAAGGGACCTTTTGTCATAATGAAGGGAGTCATTATGCCGGCGACGCTTGCGGCCGATTGCAGTGTTGATGTGGACCACGCGTGGGAAATGTATGACCTGACGCGCGATGCCTACTATCGCAACCTCCTGGTCAGCCATTATCACCACTTGGTCCATATCACAGCCGAACACGTGCGTCGGCGCTTGCCCGGGGCCGTGGAGGTTGACGATCTGGTCAGCGCCGGCGGTTTCGGACTGATGAACGCGGTCGAGACCTTCGATCGCTCGCGGGCGGTTAAGTTCGAAACGTACTGCGTGCATCGGATTCGTGGGGCCATCCTGGATGAATTGCGTCGGACGGACTGGGTGCCGCGCTCGGCCCGGAGCCGCACCCAGGAGTACTCCCGAGCCGTGCAATCCCTCGAGACGCGCAACGGTCGCCGGCCGTCGGACAGCGAGATTGCGGGAGAGCTGGGTATGGATTCCGACGAGTTCGAGAAGTTCCAGCAGGGCAATATGGCCCCGCGTTTGACCTCCCTCGACGAGATTCACCACGATGGGCCGGACAGCGATGGGATGCGACGGCTGGACATCCTGGCGGCTCAGAAGGCCCACGAACCGTCTCGACGGGCTCGTCGGCGCGAGTTGATCCGCGAGCTGACGCACGGGCTGAGCCGGACGGAGAAACTCATCATCGTGCTCTATCACTGCGAAGAATTGACGATGAAGGAAATCGGTCTGACGTTGGGATTGTCCGAATCCCGTGTTTCTCAAATGCATTCACTGCTTCTGGCGCGTCTCCGCGCCCGGGTATCACACCACGACGAATCGGCATCTGCTGCGCTAAATCTGGCTGTCTAAAGGTTAGAAATTGGTTATCCCCTGTCTTGCGGGCCGAGTTGTGGTAGACTGTTGCGCCTGAGTTCAGCGTGGAATCACGCCGGAGCGCAACAAGAGTATGGCCAGAATCATCTATGCCGTCGCGGGAGAAGGGTATGGGCACAGCACGCGGGCCCATCTGGTCGGTCAACGCCTTCTGGATGCGGGCCACGACGTCATGTTCGTCGCCTCTCACAAAGCACTGCAATACCTGCGGGCAGTTTACGGTTCGCGTGTCCGGGAGATTTTTGGTCTTTCGTTCGCCTACCGGCGGGGCCGGATCGACCCGGTCATAACCTTCACCCGCAATCTGTTCGAGGTGGCGCGGGCCAACAGCCTGAACAAACGGCTCTTCGACAAGCATTATCGATCATTCAACCCCGATCTGGTCATCACGGATTTCGAGCCTTTCACCGGCTGGTGGGCCTTGCGGGAGAGAGTCCCCTTCATCAGTCTCGACAATGAACACCTGCTGACCGTGTGTCGGTTGGAGCATCGCCTCAGGCATTTTCTCCCGCGGGTTGCCGCCACGGCGGTGACAAAGAGCTTTGGGATCGGGGCGGCCAGTTACGTCGTTACGAATTTCTTCCGTGTGCCTGTGCGCAGCGACAGAGCCCTGTTGGCGCCGCCGATCGTCCGACCGCTCGTCACCAGGCTGGAACCGTCGGACGCGGGGCACGTGGTGGTCTATTGGACCACGGGGACCGAAGAGATCCGGCTACGATCGGTACTGCACAAGTTCCGCAATCAGGTGTTTCATATCTACGGATTCGATAAGTCTGCCAGGGTCGGTAACTGCGTTTTCAAGAAGCCGTCGACGGAAGGATTCCTGGCGGATCTGGCTACCGCCCGGGGCGTGGTGGCCTCGGCGGGGCTTTCGTTGATCAGTGAGTGCATGTACTGGCGCAAGAAGATGCTGCTGTTGCCGCTGCCTGGGCAGTACGAGCAGATCATCAACGCGCACTACTTCGACAAACTCGGCTTGGGAATTGCGGCGCGGCGCTTGAACGAGACAATTCTCAGGCGGTTTCTCGAGCAACTCGATGAGCCCATCTCGGAGGACGAGCGCATCCTCTGGCCCAACAACGAACGGTTCTTCGATACGCTGGCCCAGGCACTGAGCCGTCTCCAGAGTCCCGTCAGCATTGCGGTTCGAGAGGTTGGTTCGGACGCTCGCAAGCCGTTACTGGCGGAAGTGGGGAGCTAGTTGGATACGTCGCCGGACGGAGCGGATAGCGAGACCGCAGAGCCTACGTAGCCCTTGTCGACGCAGAGTTGGACGATGTCTCGGGCCAGGGGCGCGGCGTCGCTGGAACCGTGTTCGCCACCTTCAACGATGACGGCAAAGGCGATCTTGGCCCCCTCATGATCCTCGGCGAAGCCCGCGAACCAGGCGTCGTAAGGCCGCTCCGTCGAGCCCGTCTTGCCGAGCACTTTGATGCCTTGTTGGGCCAGGTTGCTCGGGCGAAACTCCTTGTACGCGGTGCCGCCCGGTTCATTGACCACGGCGTCCATCCCGTTATGGACGGTCTGTAGGGTCACAGCGGAGATCGGCAAGGCGACGGTTTCTCGCGTTTCGCCGGGTGCGAGCGACTTGGGACTCAGGAAGAGGCGAGGGGGCCTGGACTTTCCGCCGCGGGCCAACGTGGCGAACGAGTTGGCCACCTGGAGCGGCGTGGCCCAGAGGTTGCCATGGCCGATGCCGAAGAGGGGGCGGTCGCGCTTCTGCAGGGCGGGCAGATCGTCGAGAGATTCGATCTTGGCGTTTGCCGGGACGTACTTGCTGGCGATCTGGCCTGGAACCTGGCGCAACTGACGGCGCACATGATCGTCTGGATCGATCAGCGGGCAGGCCAACGGCAGGGTGTGACCGTACCCGAAGTCAAAGAGCCAGCGCTGCAAATCGTTCGGTTCCACCTCGTTGGCGATATGAGAGAAGTAGATGTTGCAGCTACCCTTGATGGCGTTGCGGGCGTTGTTCTCCCATTGCCAATCGTGGCCGGCATTGCTCTCTCGCCATATCCAGCAGTTGGGCCAGCCGCGTGGGGCCGGGGCGGCCGGGCAACTGATGACGCGGTCGGGTGTGGTGGCCCCAGACTCCATGGCGGCGATGAGGATGAGGGGTTTGACCGAGGAACCCGGTAGGTAGTGCTTGGCGATAGCGCGATTCAGCAAGGGGTGATTCGAATCGCTGACGAGGTCGCCGTAGTCGAGATAGACGCGATTGCAGTTGAAGGTTGGCAAGGAAACGAGGGCCAGGATATCGCCGGAACGGATGTCGATCACGACAGCGGCCATATTGGCGTCTGCGAGTGGGTTCAGAGCCGGGTCGGTCAGGTGCGCCTCGATGTCTCGCTGTAATTCTATGTCCAAGGTCAGTTGCACGTCCTGGCCAAACTTGGTTTCCGTTTGACGGATGAGCTTGCGGTCGATATCAAAGACGCGTTCGCCCCGGCGGCCGCGCAGGATCGGTTCGCACACGTATTCGACGCCCGGTCGACGTCCGCAAATCTCCCCCTCCAGATAGCTGGCCAGAGGGTCATCCTTGAACAGGGCCTTGTCACGGTCCTGCGTGGCCCTCCCGACCCAGCCGATGGTTTGGGACGCGACGGAGCCATAGGGGTAATGGCGCCGGCCCTTGGGGATGATGTCCACGTTGTTGATGTCCATGAACTCCAATTGGGCAGCGAAGATGTCGTCCTCGGTCTTCAGTTCGAGCAAGGGCTGCTGCTCGTACATGTCGCGAATATCATCGACGCCAATGATGAGTTTTAGGCGTTGATCCGGGTCGGGAAACCGGCGTTCGAAGTCGGCCCGAGCCCGCGACATCGGGATACTGTTGACGCGAGGGGCGTACTCGCCGATGAGGTTGGGATCCGGGTCTTCGCGCAACCACGCCAGGAACGTCCTCAGGTTCCATATCCGGTCATTCATTCGCTGGAGCCGCGCTGAGATCTGCTCGACGCTGGCGCCGAACTTGGTGCAGTCGCGGATGATGTTCTCGATATCACTGCGGCGGGCCTCCACCTCGTTGTACAACTCAACCTCCGCCGACACACTGTTGCCGCACGTCATGCGCAAGGCGTTGACGACGCGTCGATCCCAATACCGACTGAGTTGGTAGTCGATGGCGATCTGGAACTCGGGCGTGTCCGTGGCGACCACCTTGCCGTTGCGGTCGAGGATCTGGCCGCGCAGCGTCTTAAGTTGCTTCGACCATCCCCACTGTTGCTTCAACACCGTGATTTCGTCGCGCACGGATGCGCCGGCCAGCAACTGCATTTGCACCAGGCGCAAGACGCCGATGCCCAGCAGCAGGAGGCTGATGACAATGAATACCTTGACACGTCTTTCGTACATAACGCTTCAACTTGAGACACCCACGACGATACGATCCTTCGCCGCCGGAATCCGCCCTTGTCTGCCCGAGCGGATCGGAGCTTCATCGGCGCGGGCGATGTCGTCTTTTTCTACGGCTCTTCTCGTCCATTCGCATCAACCACGCGATCGGCAAAGACAGGAACGGCCCGATAAAAGCCGATAATACCGGCTGCCAGAAGAATTCCCGGGCGACACTGATCGCGACGGGACCCGGGCGAATATACGCGAGCAGGCAACTGAGAATCGACGTCAGCAACCCCACCACGAAGATAGCCACCCCTTGCAGGGGCAGTCGGCGCAGCGAAATGACATCTTGCAGGTTGCTCAGCAAGGTGCCAAAGAGGCCAAAACTGATAATTCGCGGTCCCATCAGACCGGCGGCCGGGCTGGCCAGGTCCGCCGCAAAGCCGATGACGAACGAGGTGATGACCGCGTCGTTCGATTCACTATGAATAGCGAAGAACACCAGTAGAATCAGCAGCAGATTGGGGGTGATGTCAGGGGTGACCACCCACACCGCGCCCAGGAAACTGGTTTGCAGGATCGTGGCGACGACAATGAGTACGGCAAACCGAAACCAACGCATTCAGCTATCCCCCGCGTCGGCAGCGTTCGCACTTGGGGTTTCTCTGGCGATATGGATCGGTGGCGGCCTTCACTTGCCCGATATCACTACATGGACGTCTCTCAAATTGGCGATGTCGCAGACCGGTCGGACCGTGATCTCCCAGAACATCGGATCGTCCGGGTCCCTCTTGCTCTCAACAATCTCGGCCGTGACGATTGGGACCCCGGGGAACCCAGGTGTCTTGTGGCCGTAGACCTGATCTCCCGCCTTGGGTGGATTTTTGGCATAGACGTGCGGGATCACCGCCTCGCCCGGACCGCGCCCTTGCATGACGCCCTTGGCCTCCGTCCCGGCGACGCGAACCGGAAGCTTCGAGGTGGGGTCTGTGATCAGCTTGACCCGAGCGGCCTGCGCCGAAACATCGGAAACGACGCCGATCACGCTGTAATCGGCCACCACAAACTGGCCGACAGCCAGGCCGTCTTCGTGGCCGCGGTTGATCAGCAGAAGGGTCTGGGTCGCACCGGGATTGTTGATAATCCCGGCCGGCTGGAGCCCCATGCGGTTCAATTCCGGTACATTCCGCAGCCCGGCCAGTACATCGATCTGCCGGTGCGCCTCGTCGAGCTGGGCCTGAAGATTGGCGACCCGATTTCTCAGCCGCTGTTGCATCGTCATCAGTCGCGTGTAGTCAACGGAATCGACCGTGTTGGCCACCAGCGGTATCCGACCTGCCAGCGCGATGTTGTGCCCCGTCTCCAGCGGTCCCCGGAACACACGGGCATATGCCAACTGGAGCTTGCCCGTTACGCTGGGGGGCGTGAAGAGAAAGATACCGCCGCCCAGCATGCAGTAGGCAAACAGCATTCGCTTCGATGTTTTGTGTCCGTGTCGCGCCATGCTTGTTGGTGTATTACTCGCGAAAGGTTCGCAACAATTCCCCAGATCGCAGGGTCTACCCGAGCTTGACTACGTACTCACTCCCACCCGCGTTCGTTGTGGTCCATGGTATCTTTCCAGACCTCCAGATTCTCGAGGTAGACACTGGTGCCCCGCGCGACGCAACTGAGCGGGTCCTCGACGGTGTGAACCTGGAGCCCGGTGGCGTTGCTCAGCACGATGTCGAGGCCACGCAGGCAGGAGCCTCCCCCGCAGATGTGGATGCCGTTCTCGATGAGGTCGGCTGCCAGTTCCGGTTCGGCCTTCTCCAGCGTGCCGGTGACGGCATCGATGATGGCCGTGATCGGATCTTTCAGCGCCTCGCGAATCTCTTCACTGGTGATGACAATCTTGCGCGGCAGCCCACTGATGGTGTCGCGGCCGGCGATTTCCATGGTCATCTCTTCCTGCAGCGGAGCGGCCGAGCCGATCGCGATCTTGACTTTCTCGGCGCGGGCTTCCCCGATCAGGAGGTTATAGGTCTTTTTGAGGTGGTTGATGATGGCTTCGTCCATGTCATCGCCACCGATGCGGATGGATTCGGCCGTGGCGATGTCGGCCAGTGACATGATGGCCACTTCCGTGGTTCCACCCCCGATGTCCACGATCATCGAAGCCGTGGGTTCGGTGATGGGCAGGCCCGCCCCGATGCCGGCCGCCATGGGCTCGTCCACCAGGTAGACTTTGCGGGCCCCGGCGCGCTCGGCGCTGTCGACGACGGCCCGCCGTTCGACGGCCGTAATACCACTGGGAACCGCGATCACCACGCGGGGACGGACCAGTCCGCCGCGGCCGTGAACCTTGCGAATGAAATAGCTGAGCATCGCTTCGGTGACTTCGAAGTCGCTGATCACCCCGTCCTTGAGGGGACGGATGGCGCTGATGGAACCGGGGGTCTTGCCCAGCATGTCGCGTGCGACCAGACCGACAGCCTCACCGTCGTTGAGGACGATGTTGGTCCCTTTGCGGACCGCGACGACCGACGGTTCATTGAGGACGATCCCCTTGTCCCGGACGCAAACCAGTGTGGAGCAGGTACCGAGATCGATACCCATATCCATACTGAAAACGCCGAGGATTGAGTCCAATAGCACAATCGACTCCTTTCTCACTTTGCCACTGGCGTATTGTCCTCCTCCGTGGGGATAGCGTCAAGAGGATTCTATTAGGGCATGCCAAAAATCGTCTTGTACTGGGTGAAGCACTGGACGGCGACAAAGGCTGACGTTGCCAGGACCACGCCGAGTGCGACGGCGAGAATCGCCGTGTAGAGATTGCTGGGGACCGATCCTTTACCCCGTGATTGTGGCATCGGACTCATATCAGACTAACCTCCTGGTCGCGAAGCGAAGACCGAACAGGCTCGGTCGCGAGCGGTTTACAGATTGGTCGCACAAACGTCCCCGGCTTGAGGCGTGCTCTGCACCAGGTCCAACACGCCCACGGCCTTGTCGGCATCGACGTCGAGGATCAGAATGTCACAGACGAACTGCTGTCCGCGAGTGACATGGAACTTCATGTCCGGCTTGACACCGGCCGCGGCGCCGATCGAAATCTCCGCCAGAGCGTTCTGCATGTCCACGTCGGTGACCCGTCCGTTGAGCCCGATGTCCTTGGCGGTGGTCGGCGCGGCCGGCTGGACGATGGCCGGAGCGGCGGTCGCCGGCTTGGGAGTCGCGGTGGCCTTGCCGTACTGACGCAACTGCTGGTTCAGTCGGGTCTCGAGTTCCTGGTTGGCCTCGATCAACTGCTTGTTCTTGGCTTCGAGCTGGGCCACGACGGCCATCTTCTCGATGAGCATCTGGTTGGTTTCCTTCAGCTCGGTGTCGAGCCGGGTCTGGTCGGCCCGCAGGGCCACGACCTCTTGCTGAGCCACCTGCGCCTGCTGCATCTGGCTGGCCTGCAAGGCATTGGCCTGTTCGACTGAGGCACCCATGTCCGTGACTTGCTGGACCAACTGGGCGTTCTCGCGCTTGACGGCATCGAGGTTGGCCTGCAGATCCGACAGCGCGATCTGCAACTTATTCATCTCCGCTTCCAGTGTTTGACGCGCCTGCTCGGCCGCAGTCCTGTTGTCCTCCATGTCGCTCACAGCGTCCGTTGCCGTCCGTTTGGCCGACTGGAGCTCTCGGTTGAGCCTGTCGGCGCGTTCGCGCTGGTTCTCGGCATTGGCGACATACGTGACAACGATACCGCACAGGAAGATGGAAAAGACAGTCAGTAAGACAATCAGAACCTTCGTAAGCGTGCTCAAGACAGGCTCCTTTCACCAATTAAGCGCGTTGCTAAGCTCCTGCGACACCCCATTGCATCGGACGATAGGCCCGCGTCCACCAATCGCAGTCGGGAGCGTCACGTCGTTGCCAGATATCACACTCCAGCCTACGTTCCGATACGGTTAACTGCGTACTATAATTTTACGCATGCCCCCTAAAAAGGTCAAGTTATTTTTCCCAAATCTCCCAAATAGCATGGTTTATATTCGTTGCGGAGGGAGCCTTCGATGGTTCTCGGACCTTATTTGCGGTCGGAACCGTCACCGGTCGGGCTTGGCAGAATGGGTTCGGACGTGTCCCTGGGTCAGCCCGACTCGGCTGGGGCGGCAGCGGTAGACGTACGCAAGATCGCCTTGGCTGCGGCCAGGCGGACCGTTTGCGAGGGGTCCTGGAGCAGTTCGGGCAGGTGCCGGGCCAGGCCGGGCAGGCCGATCTCTCCAATCGCCAGGGCGGCCAGGACCTTGATGCGGCTGGCGCTCTGTGGGTCCATTTGGGCCAGGAAGACCCCGTCAAAGACCTCCTGAACGCGCGCCGCGCCGCTGATATTGCCCAACTTGCCCAACTGTTCGGCCGCCGCCAGCCGGACTTCGATCACCGGGTCGTCCAGCATGGTGACCAGAGCGTTCTGGGCTTCCTGGGTCCCGAGGGCGCCCATGGCACTAACGCCGATCATGCGGTCATCCGCATAAGCGCTGATCAGGCGCGTCCAGACCTTGCGATAGATCCTTGTGTCGCCCAGCATGGCAATCGACTCAACGGCTTGAAGGAGTACTCTGTCTGTCGAATCACCTTGCTGCAACGTCCAATAAAGCAGGGGCAGCGCTTCCTGTCGGCCGCTCTTGCCCAGTAGCAGGGCGGCGTTGGCCCGGACGATCGGGTCCTTGCTGGCAATGCCGTCGCGGAGGCTGGGGAAATACTCGTCCTGGCCCAGTTGCGTCAGGGCATAGGCAGCCGCCATGCGGACATTGGCGTCCGGGTCGTTCAACAGGGTTGTCACTTCCTCTTTACCCAGCGCGTACCGGAGGTCGCCAATGGCCAGCGCCGCCAAAAAGCGCACCTGGACGGCCGGGTCGTGGAGCATCCGCTGGATCTTGGGCAGCAATCGGACTTCGCGGGCCGTGGCGATCACCTCGACGGCATTCGCCCGAACGCGCGGGTCGATATCCGCCAGGCCTTCGAGCAGGATCTGCCGGGCTTCGGACTGAGGGTCGCCCGTGAGGGCCCGACGCGGTTTGAGCGGAGGCGGTTCCGTAGAGGGGTCGAAGGGCAAGGGCTTCTGGGCCGGCGGTTCACATCCACCAACTACCAACAATAACCAACAGGCCGATATTAGGGTCAATACCCCCGTCACGGACTTCATTTTCGGACTCCCACACAATACGGCAGGCTCACCTCACTCATGCGACGGGCTCTTCCGGTGACCGGCGGGCCCGGCGCTGCGCGACGCGCGCGACAACCGGTCCCAGTAGCAGAGCAACGAAGACCGCCGCACAGATCGTATCCAACCACTGACCATGGCGACTGTAGAATGTCACCCTACTATCTATCGGCATTCGGTCGAGGAACCATCCAGCCATACCGGTGCGGTGCATGGCATCGGCGGGAAATCCTTCGCTGGAGGCCAGGTAGTCGTCCCGCATCCGCCCGGTCGAATCGATCAGGCAACTGATGCCCGTGTTGACGCTGCGCAGGACGGGCAGTCGGTTTTCGACAGCCCGGAAGACACAAATGGCGGCGTGTTGAGGCAACTCACTGCTCGCCTTGACGCCGGGCGGTTCTTCCCGGAAGCGGACGAACCAACCGTCGTTACTGATGTTAACCAGCCAGTCGATGTCCTTGTGCCCTTCCTCGTCGAGAGCGAAGTTGCGGGCGATATAAGGAATCGCGTCCTCGTAGCAAATGATGGTGCCAAAGCGATAGGTCGTCTGCGGCTGGGCCGGGATGTTGGGTTCGGTTGGTCCGATAGGGGTGGCCATTTCGAACACGGTGTAGTCGGTTCCGTGTTCGAGGGAATAGTCGAACTGGTATTCCTTGGGCGTGAACCGTTTGAGTTGTTGGTAGAGCCAGTTGAAACTGCGGCGAAACGGAATGTACTCTCCGAAGAGGACCAGGTGGATCTTGCTGTAGCGGTTTGGGTCACGCGTGCCGTCGGGGCGGTAGAAGAAGGCCGAGTTGTAGTTGCCGAGATAGTGCTGCCCTTGAGGATCGGTGAGAATCTTCGCGCCGTAAGCGCCGACCAGGAGATAGGCCGTGTCCCGGGCGTGCCGTGCCAGGGTCTCGTGGAAGACCCGGTCCTGTTCCGGAGGAGGTGTCAGGAGAGGCCAGAGTTCAGGCTGCAGAATGCCCTGGACCATCGTCTCCGGCCAGGCGATTAACTCCGCGCCGGCCGCGGCAGCCGCTTCGCTCTGCGCCAGAAGCTCGGCGAACAGTTCGTCGCTGGCCTGGTAGCTGTTCTTGACCGATTGCGGCACGTTCGATTGGAGGGCGGCCACACGCGGGCCCTCGCTGATGTACTTGTCGCTTTGGTCCATCCGCCAGTGCCCATAGAACACCGTCCCGGCGACCACGGCTGCGACTAGCATCGTCCGGATAGCCAGTGACATGCCGGAAGGGGTCGGTCCCGCGAAGTACGCTTCAAAGATGCAACCGTCACGCGGCGTAGGGGCAGGCCCCTGTGCCTGCCCGGGCAACGGCGCGACGAGGTCATGGCCGGAAGGGCGCCAGGCCGCCATGGCCAGAAAGACATCCGCCACGAACCCGTTGACCAAAGCCACGACAAACGAGACGCCTGCGGCGCCAAAGATGTCGGCGATCTGGATCACGGAGAGATTGGCGTATTGACTGTGACCCAAGAGCCGCCAGTAGAACCCGCCCAGCGGAAAGCCCTGGAGCCGTTCGGCGCCGACCACCAGGATGGGCAGCGCCAGCGTCAGCGGGATCTTCCGAACGCGGCAGAAACGCAACGCCAAAGCCAACAGAGGCCAGAGCAAGGCGACGTAGAAGCACAGCCCGATCCAGCCCGGAATGGTGATTGGAGCGATCCAATGCAGGTTGACCAGCCAGTAGAGAAAGCCGATGACAAAGGCGGTCAGCGCCGTCGTGCGTGGTCGAAATGCCGGCGAGCACCCCACCGCGAACGACACCAGCGCCACCCACGCGAAAAACGACCAGCCAATGGGTGGCTGGATCAAGCTCAGCATCAGCGCACTGTCCAAGAACGGCAAAGCAATCAGTAGGGGCAACCCCCTGTGGTTGCCCGGGCTGCGATGATCGACCTCTATCGATTCGGGGCCCGGGCAGGCACAGGGGCCCGCCCCTACGGTTTTGGTCTTGCGTCTCATATCGAATTGACACGGTCGGACAACTGAGCAGCCAGTTTGGCGTTGCGTTCAAGTTGCCCCAGCCGTTCAAGGACTTCTTCCGGCGTGTACAGGACGGTCTTCTTCAGACGGTCGTTGAGCTTGGCCGTCAGCAGCGACAACAGCTTGGCACTGGTACAAAGCTGCTTATATGGGACCTTGTTCTCGCCGTAGAGCCAGCACAACTCTGCCTCGGCGTGCTCGGGCCAGTCGGAGCGGCCCTCGCCCTCGACGGGCAGGCCCTTTGAGTCGGCGATCCGCTGTCGCGCCGCTTCGGCGTATTGTTCGGACAGATCGATACTCGTATAAGTGCGGCCGAGCTTGTACGCCACGGTCGCCGTGGTACCCGAGCCGCAGAACGGATCGAGGATCCAGTCGCCTTCGTTGGAGCTGACGCGCACGATTCGCGCCAGCAGGCTCTCGGGCATCTGACAGGGAAAACCTGTGCGCTCGCTGAAGGTGCCGCAGATGCGCGGATACTCGTTCCACACGTCGTCGGGCATTTTGCCGGCCGGGTTGGCCCGCTTGTCGCGATACTTCTTCTGCCGGTCAGAGATGACCCGGACCATCTCATCGTTGAAGATGAAGTGCTTCGGGTCCTTGACGAAGTAGAGAATATGCGTGTGGGCCCGGGCGAACTTGGTCCTGGTCTGCTGGCCGAAGGTGTAGTGCCAGATCACCCAGTTGCGCATGACCAATCCCTGGGCATCGAGGATGAGTTTCATATTGGCGACGTATTCGTCCCCGATGGCGAGATAGAACGAACCGTGCGGCTTGAGCACATTGACACAGGCGCCGATCCAGTCCTCGGTCCAGGCCAGGTATTTGGCACTGGCCTTCTTGTCGTGGTACTTGTCGTATTTGTAGCCGATATTGAACGGGGGATCGGCGAAGATCAGGTCGGCGAACGGTTCTTTCGCTTGCCGCAAGATCTCGACGCAGTCGCCATTGAGGATCTGGTTTCGCAATTCAGCCATGGCGACATTCTATAGCCTCACACGTCGTTGGCAAGGGCAATTGCCCGGCTCGAGGCAAGCTCCAGCGCCGCAACGCCCGAGAAAATGCCGGAAAACAGGGCAGTTGGCCATGCGCCCGCCCGTCACGGCACGAGGATGGGCCGAACCTTGATATTCGCTGCCAATCGACGTATAAAAGGTAGCCGATGCCAAGAGAATGCGGCCCCGTGCCGGGTGACGTCGCGTCTGGAAAAGGAGAGACATGCCGAAAAGCGTTGGTAGTTTTGTGCTGTGGCTGGCGGTGTTCCTCGTGGTGAGCCCAGGAGCCTGGGGCGGTCAGGCGGCCGTGACACCTGCGTCGGAAGCTAACATTCACCTGCGGGGAACGTTCCAGAACGGGCGCCTGCGCTTCGAGCAAGGCCAGCGCGGCCACGTCGCTTTCATTGGCGGCTCGATCACTGAAATGAATGGGTACCGGCCCTTGGTGATGGAGATTCTCCGCAAGCGGTTTCCCCAGACCGTTTTCACCTTCACCGCGGCCGGCGTGGCTTCGACCTGTTCGACCACGGGGGCGTTTCGTTTGCAGCATGACGTCTTGAGCCAGGGGCCGGTCGATCTGTTCTTCGTGGAATTCGCGGTCAACGACGACCAGGATGCTCGCCATGCCTACCGCGAGTGCCTTCGTGGCATGGAGGGGATCGTGCGCCATACGCGCCGGCATAATCCGTATGCCGATATTGTGCTGGTCTACTTTCTCAATCCCGAAATGCTGCAAACGTGGCAGTCCGGGGAAGTGCCTCTTCCGGTGGCGGCGCACGAGAAGGTGGCGGGCCACTACGGGGTCCCGACAATCAACCTGGCCAAAGAGGCCGCGGAGAAGATCGCCGCCGGCACGCTGACGTGGGAGCAATATGGAGGCACGCACCCTGGCCTGATTGGCAACACCCTTTGTGCCAATATGATCGACGCGCTGATGTCCCGGGCTTGGAGCGATCCGGTCCCAATCGGTGCCAAACGCCTCGCCCATCCGTTGCCGGCGCTGCTGGACGGGCATAGCTACACCGATGGATGCCTCGTGGCGCCCGACGAGGCCCACATCGTTCGTGACATGGTGGTTCAGGTTCCCGATTGGACGCGGATCGGCGGCAACTGTCGGCAGCGGTTCGCTCAAGATCGCTTGCTGTGCGGCGAGAAGCCCGGGGCGGAATTGACGTTGGACTTCGACGGCACGGCGGTCGGAGCCTATGTCTTGGCCGGGCCCGATGCCGGCATGGTGAACGTCAGCATCGACGGCCTTCCCGAAAAGGTGGTCAACCTGTTTCACGATTTCAGCACGCAACTGCATTACCCGCGCACCGTGATGTTCGACGCCGATCTGAAAACGGGCCAGCATACGCTTCGCCTGCGGATCAGCCAGGAAAAGGACACGCGGAGCACGGGCCATGCCCTGCGCGTTCTATCCTTCGTGCAGAACGGCGTGTCGCATCCTTAAGACCCGAAGATTCCTACAGGAGACCCTGGTGACGAATATCTCAGACGAATCCGTGCAGACCTTTGTCCGGGCCGGTCGAGAAGCGGCCGCCCGCGGCCTGATGCGTTGTAGCAGTGGCAATCTGTCCTGGCGCGTGGATGCCGAGCACATGCTCGTAACCGCGACACGCAGTTGGGCCAACCGCCTGACCGCAGACGACGTGGTGCTATTGCGCATCGCGGACGGGACTGTTGTCAAGGGCCGCAAGCCCACCATCGAAGTGGCGTTTCACGCCGGTATCCTGAGGACCCGCCCCGACATCGACGTGGTGATGCATTTTCAGACGACCTTCGCCACCATGCTGGCGTGCCAGGAATCGGAACGGATCAACTACTTCGTCATCCCCGAGATTCCTGTTTACATCGGTCCGATCGGGCATGTCCCTTACTTGACGCCCGGGTCGCAAGAACTGGCCGAGGCCGTCATCGAGACGATGCAAGAGCATGATCTGGCCATCATGGCCAACCATGGGCAGGTGACGGTGGCGCGTGACCTGGATCATGCCATTCAGAACGCGGAGTTCTTCGAATTAGCGTGTCAGATCATCGTGCAGAGCGGCGCCGACATCAGGCCCTTGAGCGAGCAGGCGGTCCGGGAACTCCTGGCCATGCGTGCCAACGCCGCAGGCGGGGGCGTTTGAACCGGAGCATTGCTATGGTATTCTGACGCGCGCGTAGCTGATTGTATGCTGTGTGCCCTGGCGGTTGCCCAGCAATTCCAGTGTCGATGAGGGGGGCGAGCCCGCGCGGACAGTGGCCATGAGAAAGCTGGAAAACGGTCTCTCGAACGGGACGCGTACGGCCTGGCTTACGCTTCCGTCAGCGCGGATTTCCAGCAGGCGGTTTTCCGAAATCGATTGACCGCTTGCGTTCGTGCCGCTGACATAGAAGAACACGAACAGGCGATGGTCGGCTGTGATGTGAAATCGACCGCGTCCCGGTTGCTCGCTTGGCCCGCCTTCCCTGGCTTCGAGCAGCGTGCGGCGCGAAATGACCTTGCCGTCACGGATCACGGCGTAGTTCAGCGCCTGACTCTGCTTGGCGTCGGGGAAAAACTTCTCGCGCAGCCGCTCATCCAGCGCCCGCTCGGTCCAGACGATGTGCACGTCACCGTCGGGCGCGATCCAGAGGTCGCCTGGGGTGATCCAGCCGCAGGTCTTCTCCCGGCTGGCGATCTCCACCCACGGCTGGAACGTACCGGTCGTGATGTCGTCCGTCCACGTGTAGAACAACCGGCGGAAATCGTAGTCCCACTTTCGTCCCGTCAGTTCCTTCTTGAACGCCCGCCAGGTCAAGTTGGGCTCGGCGATGTCACTGACTCCGCAGAAGTGGACCGCGCGGTCCTTGAGCGCCACGTTGGGATAGCAGGTGCGAATGGGCTGCGGCTTGTCGTATTCGGCGCCCCAGGGCCACTTCAACTGGCCTTGCGCGCTCCAGCGCCCGTCGTGGTCGAGAAAGGCCCACTCGGCGTGCGTATAGCCGACGTTCTGAAACAGGATCAGTTCGCGGTTCGGCCCATCGGCCGCAAAGCTCCGATAGGAATGCTCGCTGAATTCCGGTTGCCCCGCCCAGCCGGGAAGCAGCGTTCGCGCCGGTATGTTCGGCTTGTCACTATTGAATTGCAGGATCTCGGGCCGTGCGGGTCCCGAGTATGTGTTGGGGTCGGCCACGAGCGTCGGATTGGCTGAGACAAACACCCGCCCGTCAGGGAAGCAGGCCAAAGGGCAGGGCTCGCGCGTCCGGTTGGATTCGTCCAAAAAGACCTGCTGCCAGCCGTCTTCGGTGCGATGGAACAGCATCCAGCGGCAGTTGTTCAATGGCTTGGGTTCGGGCAGCGTCTCCAGTCCACTGGCGAAGACAGTGCCACCCGTACGCACCAGGCAGGTGGATCCATGACACCAGAGGGGCCCGGCTCCGTTGTCGGCCGGCTCGTAGGAGTACACCTCCTCTTCGATTTCGACGATTGGCCGCAATGCAGGCTGGGACCAGGCACTCGTCATGGAGAGAAACGGCAGAAAGACACATAGAGCGAAGGCAAAAGATGGTCTCATGGTAGGATGATCCTCACTTCTGATCCACGGTCTCGACAAAGGCTTCGCACGCTCGATCTCACTGAATTGTAGCCCGTGTCCTGGAACAATCAAGGATTCGATGCCGAGCAAGCTCCGAGATCTCGAACCGTGCCCCATCCGGACGCCATTTCTCTTGCCTTTTCTGGCGTCGACAGCCACAATGCCCCTGATCGAAGCAGATGCGGTGCTTGGGGACGAGTCACGAGGGTTCCGGGCCAGAGGCGGTGAGGTGAGACGATGGATGGACTTGAGTTGGTGACCTATTGCGGCCTGTACTGTGGGCTCTGTTCGGCCCGCGGCCGGGTTCGGCAGCAGGCGGAGACGCTGAGGCAATCGATGGCCAAAGACGGCTACGACGTTTGGGGTGCGAACCTGCCCGGTTTCCAAGAGTTCTGGGCGTTTCTGGGCGATATGTGCGATCCCGAGAAGGGCTGCCCAGGTTGCCGGCAGGGGGGCGGGCCGCCGTTTTGTTCCATTCGCAAGTGCGCCCGCCAGCGTGGCATCGACGTCTGTGTCTTCTGCGACGAGTATCCCTGCCGCCGCATCGAAAGTATCGGCAAGGGCTATCCCACATTGATCGCCGATGGCCGGCGCATGAAGGAGATCGGCACCGAAGCCTGGATCGCCGAACAGGAAGAACGCGCCAAGACGGGCTTCGCCTACGTCGATATCCGCTGTCACCCATACGAAGTCCCCAGTGATTAGTCTGCCGATCAGTGAGGGTCGCCAAGACATGAGAGAGATGTCGATGACGGAGTTAGAGCAGTTCGCCGCCCATCACATTGAACGGCTTCGTGCGGGCAAAGACGCGTTCTTCCCGTTGCTCGAGGCCAACCATGCGATCGTGCCTGTTTTGATCGAAGCCTGCAGGGCCGAACCCGATCCAGATGTGCGTGCCGAGTTGGTGGAGATAATTTGGCAGCATCGTCTTCCGGAGACCGTTGAGTTTCTGTCCGAGGCACTGGTTGATGACGCCCCCGAGGTCTGGAAGAATGCTCTGGATGGTCTGGTTGCGTTGGGCGGAGAGGCTGCAATCAATGCTTTGGAATCGGCGAAGAATCGGGTCTTGTCTCATAGACAGGGAATGGCTGACAGGGCGGAGTGGATCAATGAAGCTATCCAACAGATCAAGCAAGAGCAGATCTGAGCAGCGCGTTGCCCATTGTTGCAGAGCAGAAACCGCTTGGGAGAATTGACATGAGGCATGGAAGTGGCGTTATTCGGTGGCTGCGATTCGGAGCGTTTGCTGGCTTAGCGGTTCTGAGCCTGGCGGGTTGTCACGAAAAGAAGGCCATGAAGGCAGAGATGACGAGGGACCACATGATTGTCGATCGATTGGAGAATGCGGACCAGTATTGTGACATGCATCCGGCGTTCGCACGGGCGTTTGCCTTTCTGAGACGCAGCGACTTGGCGCAGTTGTCGGCCGACCGGCACGACATCGACGGCGATCGCCTGTTCTGCTCGATCAGCAAAGGTCCGGGGCGGACTCGTGCCGAGGCCGATCTGGAAGCGCATCGCAAGTACATTGACATTCAGTACGTCATTGCGGGCACCGAAGAGTACGGCTGGAAGCCGACCGCCGACTGCCGCATCGTACAGACGCCCTACGACGCCGAGAAAGACATTGGGTTCTTCAAGGATGAGCCGGATAGCTGGACCACCGTGCCGGCCGGTTCGTTTGTCATTTTTTTTCCCCAAGACGCCCACGCGCCGTTGGTCAGCGATGGCGAAATCCACAAAGCAGTGCTGAAGATCGCGGTCGAATACTAGAGGGTTACGGCGGTGGCCAGGAAGAGCGTCATCGAACAACTCGGACGGAAGGGGGCGGATATCGAAGCGATCGCCAGGCGGGTGATCGCCCATCCTGAGTCCCTTGCTGAGTTGGTTGAAGCGGTCCAGAGGGAGAAGGGCACGGCCAAGTACGCCTATGAAAAGGTGCTGCGACTGGTCAGCGAGCGCGAGCCCGAGTTGATTTACCCCTGGTTCGAGGTCTTCGTCAAGCTGCTCGACAACGACAACAGCTTCCTGAAGTGGGGTGCCATCATGACGGTGGCCAATCTCGTCGCGGCCGACGTCGAGAACAAGTTCGAGCCCATCTTCCGCAAATACTATGCGCCGATCAAAGGACCGGTGATGGTCACGGCCGCCAACATCATCGGCAGCTCAGCCAGGATCGCCCAGGCCCGGCCCGATCTGTCCGGGCGGATTGTCCGCGAGATCCTCAGGGTCGAGAAGGCCACCTACGAAAGGCATGGCAACCCCTCGCGGGAGTGCCGTAACGTCGCCATCGGCCAGGCGATAGACGCCTTTGACCAGTTTTTCGATCAGATCGAGGATCGAACGGCCGTCCTCGATTTCGTCAAACGCCAGCTCCGGAACCCCCGCCGGCCGGTTGTCAAGAAGGCCGAGAAATTCCTCGGCCGCCACACAACCTGAATTTCCACAGGACTTTGCGTTGGCCGGGCGCCCTTTCGCCCATTGCGCGAATTCTGCACGGTTCTGTTGCAGAAAGCCGTGCAAAACGCTACCATGGTAAGGGTGGGCCAGTGACGTGAACCGACGCTGTCACGGGTACCGGTGGCTCAAGAGGACGGAGGTCGTAGGGAACGCGAATCATCGCGCAATGCATATCTTTTTGTGGTCTGGAGGAATTACTATGTCTGCCAACAGGAGAATCCGAATCATATTGACCCTCGCCGTTGTGGGGATGGCGATCCTTAGTTTCGCTGCCACCTCGGCCCGTGCCGGGACTATCAGTTATGTCAAGATCACGGGCGACGCCGACTGCGGCATCGATCCTGAAAACACGTATACCCATACGTTGGATTTCGGACAGGGCACGCCCGGCGCCTTGATCAATGGCGTGCAGTTCGACGCGTACAACGCCGGGGCCAACGGCACGTTGAACTTCAACAGAACAGTTGCCACGGGGAGCCTCAGCGATCACGCCGGCAACGCCGCTCACAACGTCTCCGGCGACTTGGTGGATCTGCTGACCGATATGTATTACAACGGCAACAACGCGGTCGACGGGACCACGACGTGGACGCTCAGCGGACTCACTCCAGGATACACCTACCACACTAGGATCTACACCCGCCAGTGGGGAGCGGGCAACAACCGCACCGCGACTTTCGTGTTCGATCCCGACGGCGCCGGTCCCATTTCTGATTCCACTGGACCGATCAACCAGGATGATGCAACGACCGTGGGAATGCCCAGTGACAATACGGCTTACTACATCAACTATGAGTTCAAAGCGGTCGCAGGCGAAGATCTGGTGATCACCTTGTCGCAGGATCTCGTTAACCAGTCCTGGCACCTCTATGGCCTGACGAACCAGGAGGTCGCCACGCAATCGGCCTCTTCTCCGAATCCGGGAGATGGAGCAACGGATGTGCCACGTGACATGGATCTTGGCTGGACCCCGGGCATTTCTGCCGCTACGCATGATGTGTATGTGGGCGAGAGCTTTGCAGAGGTCGAGGCCGCCACAGTACCGACGGCCGCCGGCCTAAATGTCACGTCATTTGACCCAGGTCGTCTGGAGTTGGGCAAGACGTATTTCTGGCGTGTGGATGAAGTTAATGGGGCGCCCGACAACACGGTTTTCAAGGGCGAGGTCTGGAGTTTCACGGTCGAGCCACTGGCCTACGCGATCGAGAATATTATCGCGACAACCAACGGCATCTCTGACCAAGGGGCCGGACCCGAGAATACCATCAATGGCTCCGGACTCAATGACGACGACCAGCATTCGGTTGATTCACCCGATATGTGGCTGGCCAGCCCCGACGGGGCCACGCCGCTGTCGGTTCAGTATGAGTTCGATCGTCTCTACAAGCTCCATCAGATGCTGGTTTGGAACTACAACGTTCTGTTTGAGCCGGTGCTTGGTTTCGGGATGAAGGGTGTCACCGTCGAGTACTCGACCGATGGCGCCGACTGGACGGTGCTTGGGGACGTGGAATTGGCTCAGGCTACCGCCGCCGCGACCTACACCACCAACACGACCGTGGACTTCGGTGGTGTTGCGGCCCAATACGTTCGACTGACCGTCAACAGTAACTACGGCGTGCTGGGCCAGTATGGCCTCAGTGAGGTCCGCTTCCTGCAAATTCCGGCCTTTGCCCGCGATCCACAGCCAACCCCTGGCGCAACCGATCTGGCCCCCGAGGCGGTTTTGAGTTGGCGCTCGGGTCGCGAGGCGGTTTCGCACGAGGTCTATGTCGCCACCGACGAGCAGGCTGTGATCGATGGTACCGCTGCCATGGCGACCGTGTCCGAGGCCAGCTACGAGGCGGATCTGGACCTGAACCAGACGTACTACTGGAAAGTTGTGGAAGTCAACGAACTCGAGGATCCGGCTGTGTGGGAGGGAGATGTCTGGACCTTCTCCGTCGCCGAATCCATCATTGTCGACGACTTCGAAAGCTACAACGACGACGACAATCCCATCTACGAAACGTGGTTGGACGGCTGGGTCAACGAGACTGGTTCAACGGTCGGCTACCTTGAGACGCCGTTTGCCGAGACGACGCTGGCCCACAGCGGCGCGCAGTCCATGCCGCTGTCCTATGACAACACCGGTGGTATTGCTGTCTCCGAGGCTGACTACACGTTCGACGCCGCGCAGAACTGGACCGGGCACGGGATCAAGAGCCTGTCGCTGTCCTTCTTTGGCGCTCCCGACAATGCCGGTGCGCAACTGTACGTCGAAATCAACGGCACCAGGGTGTCGTACCCCGGCTCGGCTGAAGACCTGAAGATCGCGGCGTGGATGCCTTGGGTGATCGATCTGGCGAGCCTGAACGTCCAGAATGTCACCACCTTGACCATCGGCATCGAAGGCGCCGGGGCGGTGGGAATGTTGCTCATCGACGACATTCGACTGTACCCGTACGACGGTGAATTGGTCGAGGCGGCCGACCCGGGCACCGACAGCCTGGTCGCTTACTGGCCGCTCGATGGCGACGCCACTGACGCGGCCGGCGGTCACGATGGCACGATCTCCGGGACGCCGGACTTCGTGGCGGGCTACGAGGGACAGGCCCTCGACCTGGCCAGCGCCGCCACCACGCCTCAGTATGTCAGTGTGGCTTATTCAGATGACTTTGCTCTCAACTCGTTCACCGTCTCGGCGTGGATCAATGTCAAAGACCTGGACGACCTGCGGGCGATTGTGGGGACGCGCTTCAACAGCGACAACACCTTCGATTTCAAGGTCTCGTCGACGTATGTCCATGGTGACATCGGTGACGGCAGCGCCTGGCTCAACACCGCGCTTGACATTGACGCCGCTCACGGTGGCGTCGTCAGCATCGGTGACTGGCATCACATTGCCTACGCGATCGACGCGGCCTCCGAGACCGCGAACATCTACCTGGACGGCGTCCTCGGTGCGACCGCGACGTTCTCCGGGACACCGTTGCTGATGAAGTCCGACCAGGAGCTGCGCATCGGCAACGCCTCCGGCACGGAATACATGAACGGCATGATCGACGAGGTCCGCCTCTACAATCG